>MDTE01002518.1_pt1 | contig 10657 bp, 4 predicted proteins | sample 811231 | NCBI WGS metagenome assembly MDTE01 (sample SAMN05326651, study PRJNA326480) | marine metagenome | isolation source: seawater | place: Indian Ocean: Red Sea | collected 2010 | reverse complement strand
GGTGCTGCCGTTATTGCTCAGGCCCGCGTATAAGGTGCCACCGTACACAGCCACCACCTCAGTAGGCGCTAAAGTTTCGTAGGACTCTAGCACTTGGTGATCATACCAGCTGTACACAGAGTAATCCGAGTCAACAGTCGCAAAACCATGTTGCGAGGCGTATAAGTACAACACACCGCTGCCAGTCACGGATATCTGGGATGCTACAGCGCTAGGAATGGTACCACCATTTGCCGTTGCGCCCCAAGCCAGAACCTTGCCATTGTACAACAGGCAAGCGAAAGCACCATAATTCGATGCCATCGCCACAATGGCAAAATCTCCATTGCTAGTTGTGGTGACGTCCGGCAGGTTGGAAGCATCTCCTCCGTAAGCGGAGTTGCCCCAGGCTAGCAAGCTACCAGCAGTGGTCACAGCGGCAAAAGCAGCGTGCGTCGTGTAGATTGTGTCAATCACAGTACTTTGATCCTGCAGTAATTCGCAGACAGCGCCGCAGCTGCCTCCGTAATCGGCGTCTCCGATCACGATCACAACGTTGTTCGACCTCTTGATCGCGGCTGCGCCCTCCGTGGTGTACACTGCTTGAATTAGATTGAGGTTATTCTGGTTCACACCGGGATAATTGCTACCACCATGTCCCCCATCTGTCACGTACACATACCACGACCTTGTGGTGTAGAACGTCTCTATCTTCTCCCCTGAAGGTACGCTGGCCAAGGATATAGCTGTGACTGACGAGTTCGGCGCCAATAAATGCGCCGTGCCGTCAGCTTTTAAGGTGGCAACTCCCGTCCCCGCGGAGAACATGCTAACTACACCGCTGATAGTAGAGCTAGCCACAGATTGCCACGCATCTCCTAGCCAAGCGACAACTGTGCCATCACTCTTGCGAGCCACGATGACATTGTTATTGGTCACAATAGTCGTGATATTCACCAATTCAGAAGCGACACCACTGGAATCAGCTCCGAATGCTGATGCTCCCCAAGTTTTAACTGTCCCAGTGGTGGTAAGGCCTATCCAAGCTTGCTCAGTCGTATAGAGCATTTTGTACTTATCCGATCCAGTGGGTGGATAGACGTTACCAAGATCTTCTTCGAGCACATTATCCAAGGCACCGTCATCTTTTAATGCAAATAGCGAATTGTCATTTGTATAAAACGTCCGCACGTCCTTGGTTGCTATAAATGTCTCCGACTCGTAAGTGAGACCGCCTCCATTGCTTCTCACGAAGGAGAAGTAAGGATACATGCGCCATGAGGTGCCAGGGTTATAGCCCAGGGAAACCTGCAGGCATATCACCAATGCTACGATAATTTGGTGCGCCATTATTGGCTTATTTCACTTAAAATCACTCAAACGATTCAGATATCGATGAGTCGGTTGTTTGCTCAAATACAGGCACCAAGGATGATACTCTATCAATTCAAGTCCACTGAGTTCTCCAGCCACTACCAGTAAAAACTTTTAAGCGCACGAAATGCGACGAAGATGCAAATTAAGGCTCTGCAGGCGTGTTTTTTGCTCATCTCCGAGAACCTCTGATCGGCGGGCTGCTGTACTTTTGCCTACTGGTGGGATCAGAGTACAGCTGGGACATTGAAACTTTCTTTTTGACTAAACTTACGGAACACATCAAAATTTGAAATACACACGGCGTGTAATCGGACTGGATCCAAGGACCCCTAAGTGGCTGTTCCCGGCACACGACACATAGGTTACGTAAAATAACTAGTTGACAGGCTTTTGGTAGTAGACTAGGACAAACTGGATGGTACTTTATGCCTCAGGCTTGATGGCATAGAAGGGATTGGCGATCTTGAACTCCTCTACCAGGGGGTTATCGGGCTGCAAGGACATGATCATGTCGAGTCTCTCCAGCATGAGGGGCAGGAGCTCGGCGTGTGTGCTCTTATCGAAGCCGGTGAGAGCGATGCGCATGACACCGTTGGCAATGAGTACGGGGACAGCAAGGCGTAAGGTGAGCTCACGGAATCCCTTGTCCTTAAGGCCTAGAGTCTTGAGCTTGTCGCTGATCTCCAAGGTGATGAAGGGAGGTCCATCGGGGCGGACCATGTAGTCCACACCCCACCTATCCTTGTTCTCATCGATGAACTTGAGCATGGGCTTCTGGAGGTTGTCCTCCACGGCGGGCATGTAGTCGGGATCCAGGGTGTCGTAGTAGTACTGCAGGTCGTGGACGAAGGTTGAGGTGGGTCCAGTCGCCACGCGCTGGTAGTGGTTGTTGAGGAAAGAGCGGTAGTTCTTGTCAGCCAGATAGAAGGCAGGCTGTCCAGAGGCATATAAGCTCTTAGAGGTGGAGAGGAAGCTCATGTACACCTGACCCTCGTGAGGCATGCCCTCGTCTCTGTAGCGCTTGCCGGCATCGCGGTGGCCACGGAGGTAGCCCTGGTAGGCGATGTCGTGGATGACGCTGATGTTGGGGCAGTCTTCTACGAGCTTGTGGAACATTGCCTCCTCATCCTTGTTCATGGCGATGGCACAGGGGTTCTGGGGGCACACTAGCAGCAGAATTATAGGGGTCTTTGCGTGCTGAGGAAGGCTGGCCTGGAGGCGAGCCTGCTCGAACAAAGCGGTGTATCTGCCACGCACATCCACCTCAACCACAGTGTGGCCGTGCTCATTGCGGGCACTGTCGATGGTAGCCTTGTAGTTGGGAGTATGGGCAACGACGACACCCTTCTGGAAGAGGCCCATAGCGTGCTGAATAGCTACCTTGGAGCGAAGAGGAGAGACACCCACCTGATCGACGGTCACATCCAGGCCGAGGCTCTGGTTGATCTTGCAGACCAAGTCCTTGTCCTTGGCAGTCAAGTGGGTGACATAGCCACGGCTAGCATTGGAATCGGTACGAGGGGCAGTATTACGGAACACTCCACCAATGGTGAAGTTTAGAAACTTGGGCTTGTCGGCAGCTTCGAGGCCCTCGTAGAACATCTTGAACTCTCCCAGGCGCTCCATGTAAGAAATGGCGTGCTCCCCCATGTCGGCAAGTCCAGTCTTCATGAATGGGGAAGCAGGGGGCTTGAGGTAGTGATGAGACTTGATCTTGACCATATCCATGGAATCTATCTTCCCGGCCTTGGCCTTCTCGGCGATCATCTTGACGTGGGCCGTGTCCAACCATTTTTGCTCGGTAGCCTTCATGGAATAAGGAAGAGGCATCTCCTGCTCCACGTGCTGGTGCACATCACGAAGCTCACGGAGCTTGGGGGTCTGATCGTGACCGTACATGGCGATGATCTCGTCCAGCAGAGGCTCAGAGGGCCTGCGCTCATACATGGCCAGAGCGTGGGTAGGAGGGTGCTTGGAAGGGATACGCTCTCCAGCAGGGTCTAGCTCAGTCCAGTAGAGCTGGGCAGCATCCATTACAGCATCTTTGGACATGCCCGCGGCCATGAAGTTGGCGGCATTGAGGTCGTAGAACTCAGATACAGCGTCCATACCGAGCTCGCGGGAGTACTCGATGCGCTGCTTGAGGCGACGCACGTTGGTATCAGTGCCGACAATGGCACCAAGATTGCCCTCGACGTCAAAATCAGGGTGAAGCACACCGTAAGGCAGGGGCCCCTCGAGCTTGGCAGCGCTGAAGCACTTCTCGCTCATGCGGTGCACCACACGGGTAACGATGGCAGCTCCAAAGTTGCCACCAATGTTGTTGGCAGTCTTGACGAGCTTGCCGGAGACAGCCTGAGCGGCCAGCTTAACATCGTCAGGGTTGGTGCCATCATCAGCATCAAGCAGCTTAAACCACTCGACAAAGGCAGCGGCCTTGGCGTGGGCAGCCTCGTCTACTTCAGTGGAGCCGGAGAGGCCAGTACCACTGCCGTCCTTCATGTCAAAGGCACCGAACAGCCACTTGGCGCCAGGCTGCAGGATAGTGCGGCTCTTGCTATCAGTGCCACTCATCTTGACAAACATGGCAGCGTCCAAACCAACAACCTTGCGGATGACATCCTCGCGAGCAGGGTTACGCTTGATGTAGTCCTCGGCAGCACGGAACAAGGCCTGGCTGCTCTGACCGTTCTGGGCCGTCACAATGTACTGGGTGTTAGGTCCAACGCTATCAAAGATTTCGTTGTAGTTTCCTCCCACTTGGCGTCCATTGACAATGATGAAAGGATCAGCACTGGTCAGATCCGCGGCATCAGCCACCACCTTGACCAAACCAGCAGGAACCTCGTACACATCACCTCTGTGCTCTAGCTGAATACCAGTAGCATCCAAATGAGCAGCATGCTTGGAGTTTAGCATCATGTTGTCGGTCACCTGCTTGGCCAAAGCCATGAACGTGTTCGTCACAGCGCCCGTGCCGAAGCAAAGCACCTTGGCGTCCTTGAAGCCAAGGCCCTCGGCAATCACACGCTTGGCATCGATTGCCTCAATAGACAGTGCAGCTCCACCAGTTTTCTGAGCAGTGCTCATCGCCTGGCGCATCTTGGCACCCTTGAGGAGCGACATGCCCCTGGATCTCACGTTGGAAAGCATCGTTTCACTGCACTAGCTCTTAAACAAGAAAGTTAAAAAGGGCTGAGCAACGTGGCTATGTATTATCACTCCCGCTGATACACCCTCTTGCAACCTTGTCAACTACAAACAGAGAGAAACAAAGAAAAAGGATGCGGAGACATGTCCGAGTCACGCGTGCCCAAACTCCAGGATTCCAATTTTTAAAAAACAAACAAACATCCAGATGAGGAAGGGGTGGAGGAGGCCCTTGTGATGAAGGTGGTGGATACAGTATACTGCTGCATTCGTGACATCATCTTGTTACACTGGTATGCAAATTTGTTACAAATTTATGCTCAGCGATTTCAGGCGATCCTCACCATCAAGACACTTCGTGGTGGAAGGCTGAATTCGCCCTGAGAACCCACCGTGAGCGTTATATCCTGGGCCACCACTTTGCTCTCGCTCACGCTATAGAGGCTAGCACTCACAACACCACCCGCCTCTACTTCTGCTACCTTCATGACCCCGGTGTAGCTCTCCTCGGCGAGATTGTTGGTCAAAATGACCACGCTGCTGTCTTCTAATGACCAGTGAGCACGCGACACGGCATCGTAATCGAAGAGAGGCTTGTTGCCACCCTTGCTTTCCACGGACTGAGATAGGACTAGAGGGGCAGGGGTGAGCACAGGGGGCGCTAGGAGCCGTCCATCCACCAAATAGTCAACCAACTGCCTGCGGGTGTAGGCCAGCAGCTTCAGAAAGGACACCTCCGCGGCATGGTTCTCTGACAAAAGTAGCTCTCCCACGCCCATGGGCCCGCAGCTATCATCTCCTCCGGGGTTGTTGTTCCCAGATAGACTGAACCAGCCCAACTGGGCCCCCACTACCAGCATGCTGCTCAGCTTCCCGCAGAACCAGTCGCCATCCCTGAAGTCACTCACGAACCACTCTGCACCGAACGCCACATACTTCCCACCATAGACAGCAGGGTACGCGGGCAGCAGTCTACGGAATGATTGCGCACACTCCTGGCCGCCACTAGTGGAGTACACGCCTCCTTGAGCGAGGCTGCTCTTGAAGGAGGTGAGAATCAGATTGCCCTGTAGCGCGTGCATGTAAGGCTCGGCACAATCCTCTGTCACGATAGGGGCTAGATCTGCCTTTCTCTCGTCTATTTTGCCTAGCATGACGTCATAACCGTGGTTCCAGTAGGTGCCTCCCCCAAGAGAGTGTCCATGCTCCTCATCCCAGCACTTCACGGGGCCTGCAGCCCCGACTTGGTCAATATATACGCCGTGCACGTGGTAGTCCTCCAGTAGCTCCATGGAGGTGTCAGCGATTTTATTCTGCCAATAGGGCGTGAACGGAGAGGCCACACAGAAGGTGGCGCCACTGCCATACGTCTCTGTAGGAATCGTGAGGTCGTCACCGTGGGAGTTGTCGATGAGCCGGGTTGTTGCAGGCTCCTTGCTGCAGAACTTGGCGCCATCGTCATTCTTATAGGAGTCACTGTTCTGGTCAAAGATGCGACCGTTAATGTAGGGAAAGGTTCTAACACCTTTCTCTTTGTAAAGCTGATCCACCACCTCCGAGAAGCCCTTTCGGCTAGGGAAGTAGTCGGGGTAGTGGGTGTCGAATAAATACCTTTCTTCAGGCGAAGGGTGAGGACCCTGCTGCCACTCGTACCAGTGGAACAAAAGGGAAGGCTCTACATCTTTGACTAGGTCTGCTACGCGGGAGACTAGGTCCAATACTACTCTGGGATCTCCTCCTGTGGCGTTGAAGATGTCCTGGCATTGCCAGTGGCTATTCACCCACAGAGAGGAGGAGCGGTACCAGTCAGGCACACGGGAGCTGATTCCTTGTCGTGCCCACGGAGCATCTGGGCTGGACTCGATGAAGTTACGGTAGATCTGTGCGGCCTGATACCACAAGGGTTTGCCCGCTGCATCGTTAATGTCTGGGATGACCCCAACGACCACGGGGTAAGGCGCGCTCCAACTCTTCATTTTTGTGCCAGCATTCTTAGGGATCATGGTAATGTTCAACAGAGATAAGCCTTGATCGGGTAGAGCTTGATAATTTAGCTGCTTGATGTAGCCCAAGCCATCATGCGCCCCCACATAGACTCCTGTGGCGGAGCTGCTCCTATCCCCCGTGCTGTAGCTGCTATCACTTACGATGGCCATGTATTGCATGCTAGCGCCTCCACTAGGGTAATCTGCGCTCAGTGCCCCTCCAGTGCTGCTTCCCTCTCCTCCAGCGGCGGGATTGTGGTAGCCGTATCCAAATCCACCGGGGAAGAAGAGATCTCCATCCAGATCATTGCCAGCCGAGGTCGGGATCGCGATTGAAGCCTGCCACAGCCCAAAGTCCGATGTAGTTGACTCAATGGAGGTTGATAGTGTCCACTCTGATAAACTAGGTGAGTCCAATGACAAGTGCACGTCGAGCGTCACCGTGCAAACCGCGGATGGTGCCAGTCTCATGTCCTGCCACACAAGTGAGGCGCCATAGTCCGTCTTGGTCGCATTCACGGCCCTACCTACACTATCAATGTAAACAATTCCATAGGCATTCACAAATTGAAGGCTCCATTGGCTTAAGGATGCGACATTCGCGTCCAAGAGAGGTCCATTTTCTCGGCCAAAGCTCAACGATGACAATACTCCATGATCATCGAACGCAAGGTTCAAACCTGCTGCTCCATGCCCAAGCTCTATTGTCCAAGCTCTCGCCCACAGCAAAGAAAGCACGATTTGTAACAGCCTCATGGCTGTTATGAGGGCAAACTCCATCTCACACGGGATCTCAACTAAAGCGGGTTGTAGCGACGTGGAAGGTGACCTTTCAAGAGTTTTCGCAGGAGTATCGAGCAGATGGTATAATTGCGCGTGTCTGATGATGTCATCGAAGCCAAATATTCCCTATGCATTTACTACTGAGTACCCAGCAGCAGTCAACTTTTTTGGAGAGAGGAAGGTAGATGATATGGTGGGGAGGCGGCCCCACAAGGGGGCCACCTCCTCTGAAAATCCACAATGCTTCTTACATATTGACAATAGGTAGTACCTGTACATCTACGAGGAGAGAGTATGGAGGATAGGGGTTAGCGTCTGGAAAGGTGGTGATGATGAACGATGGGATACAAACACGTGAGTCACACTCGGTAAATCACGAAAACCCTCCCTTCGGTTGATATTCGATAACATTCGGCGCTGGCCATTCCTAGTGAAAAGGATATGCCAGTAATTTGACATTGCATCGGTTGCAGTAGTAAATAATCGCGATACGTACCTCTTCTCTCACCAGTTCTTGATGAGACCTCCGTTGCTGAATAGGCCAGCTAACGAGGCACCAAATCCCCTTGCGTTCTTCTCGTAGGCCTCTGGCGTTAGGGGCTTGCCCTCCTTGACCCAACTGCAGTCAATCTTATCTATTTTGCCATTATCGTACTTGTTTCGCGCATCGTAAATGAACGACAAGGCCGCCTGCTCGTCTTCCGAGAGGTCGGGGTGCCAAAAGTCGATGATCAAGACAAAGCGGTCTTCATCTGTCTCGTTTCCCGTCTCGTGGGTGAAACTCGTGTCGAACACCATAGCTTTATCGTTCTCCCAGACTCGCCTCTCGCCCCCTACTTTGATCCAACATCCATCCCCACTGCCCTCTGGAGGGGCAGGCACACTCACACCCAAGTGACACGTGAGGATAAAATTGCGGCCATCAGTGTGTGGCTGCACTCCAGAGCCAGGCTGCTGTCTAGCGAACATGACCCCACGCACAGCCAGAGGGATCTGAAGTGACTTGACGACTTTTGTAGTGATAGGGAACCTCGCCATGTTCTCCTCACTCCACTCACCCATACGCTGCAGTCGAAATGCTGTCCAGCCTGTTCCCATCATTTGCTGAAAGTTGCTATCGGCCTTGAAAAGCTCTTCAGCGGCCAAGACCTGCTCCAGCTCCTTGCGGATCAGTGGCGCCGTCTCCTCTAGGGGAGCAGTCCACTCAAACTTTGATGTATCCCACCACTCGTTGGCCGTCAGATCATCAATGTGTTCCTCCCCTGGGTCATGCAAAGGTTTATAGCCCTTGGGAGCGGGGATTTCCCTCGTAGTATACCGAAGCCACTGCTCGATCCTCGGGGATAGGCTGCCTGGAAACCTATCTTCTAGCCCGCTCTGCAATATCTCAAAGAACAGAGCCCTCCTTGGGGACATCTCATTTAATGTGGATGATGCAACTACTCCCATAGATAGCCTCGTTCTAGGTAATCGCGTGGAGGCGGCCGGTGACCTCAGCCCGAATGCTTCCCCTTGAATCAGCAGCCCAATCAAGACACAGACAAGGATCATACTTGATGTGTGCATGACTGAATACTAGCTACTTACCAAACGACCACTAGTTTATTAGAGAGTAACGCTACAGTGGCGCAAATTGGTGAAGTTGGACTCCCGCGATCGCGAGCGGACATCATCTCTGTATCTGTTGCGCACATATATGCCAAAAAGAAAGAAGGATTCGAAGTCTCAGATACCTCCTTCAGGTCTTGTGGGTGCTGAGAGGTGGGAGAGCTTCGCTTGGAAGGCTGTGGAGGAGGAACAAGAGCACTTCGAAGGTGAGGACGATGGAGGCTACGACGATTCCATGTTCTTCGGTCTGGAGGAGCTGGACGGCAATAGCTATAAAATCAAGAAGAGCAAGCACGGGTCCATGCAGGTTTCCTTGACGAGCAACAAGAAGCAAAAGAAGGACACGGGCAAGCCGACTGAGGCGAGAAGTAGCAGTAGTAGCGGAAAGGAGGTAAAGGAGGCTAAGGAGGGCAAAGGAAAGCAGGTAATGACTGATTTGGAGAAGTATACGAATGTGCCTAAGCCATCTTATAAAAAATGGGACAAGATTGAGCTTCACAAGGAGCTCACCTCGAGCCTGGTAAGTCTTGGCTTTCATACACCGACACCGATTCAGGCTTCGGCCATCCCTGCCATCAATATAGGAGGGAGCGATGTTGTCGGTGCAGCCGAGACAGGTAGTGGCAAGACACTTGCTTTCAGTCTGCCTATCATCAACTCGCTGCTCAAGGACTGGGTGGAGATTACCACGGCCCGCATCAAGCATGGCATCGTGTGTCCGTATGCTCTCATTATCGTGCCCACAAGAGAACTGGCCATGCAAATTGCGTCTGTGATTAAGGAAGTTACACTAGCCTTCAAAAAGACGTATCGTATGGAGGTAGTGAGCGTGGTAGGCGGCATGTCTGAGCAAAAGCAGCGCCGCCAGCTCGAAGGCAAGACCGCCGTACACTTCCTGGTAGCTACTCCCGGCCGTCTGTGCGAGCTGTTAGATGATGAGACTCTACTTGTATTCAAAGATATGTCCTACCTGCGCTACCTGGTGGTGGACGAGGCTGACCGTATCGTGGAGGAGGGCCACTTCAGCGAGCTGCACCGTGTGTTCAGCCGCATCAGCGATCACGAGAAGCTGGCCATGGAGGGGTGTGTGAGAGGTGGTGGCGATAGTGAGGAGATGGAGAGTAAGGAAGACTACCATATGGATGCGGATGAGGACAAGTTGGACGACGACGAGGAGGAGGATGTGGGCAAGGTCATAGCACGCCTCAAGAAGCGGCAGGAGGGCGTGCTGAGCCTGGACGACGAAGTACCCCAGGCGGCCATGCCCGAGATGCCAACCGTAGAGGAGCTGGAGCAAGCTAAGAAGCAGCAGAGCAAGAAGCCCTACGACGAGGCGAGCTCTGAAGAGGAAGAGGATGAAGAAGACGAAGATGAGGATCATGAGGAGAAGAAGGAGAAGAAGGAGGGTGACATAGGCCCCACGTACCAGAACAAGAGGCAGACTCTACTGTTCAGCGCTACGGCCCTGCGCATCAAGGGCTTGAAGGAGCAGCATGGCGAGGGCAGAAAGGGTGGAATGAAGAAGAAGAAGAAGCCTCGCCCTCTGCCTGGCCTATCACCTGAGCTCAGCGATCAGCTGCCTGAACATGTGCACCAGCTCATGAGCCTCGTGGGCTCTCGCCCTAAAGTAGACTTGGTCGACGTGACGAGCGCTAATGCGCTTAGCACGGTCGGGAAGGAGGGTGCTACCGCGAAGGAGGGCAAGCACAAGAAGAAGGGAGGGGGTAAGGAAGAGGAAGAGAAAGAGGATGAGGGGGAGGAGGGAGGGAATGTGG
>MDTE01110454.1_pt1 | contig 10659 bp, 1 predicted proteins | sample 811231 | NCBI WGS metagenome assembly MDTE01 (sample SAMN05326651, study PRJNA326480) | marine metagenome | isolation source: seawater | place: Indian Ocean: Red Sea | collected 2010 | reverse complement strand
TAATGGCGCGTTTTTCGGAGAGGTCGCACGGTTTGACACGCAAAAAAGCTTCCACGACCCAGCGGCGTGGTCGTTTATAGATTTGAGGTTGCTTGATTCCCTTGCGGTCGGGTTTATTGGCGCGGAGTGCGATGGTCGCTTTATCTACTTAATTCCCCACTTCCACCAAGATTTTCACGGACGGGTGGCTCGCTACGACACGGTGGGGTCATTTACCGAGGAATCAGCGTGGTCGTTTTTTGACACTTGCATGGTGCATCCGGGAAGTAGAGGTTTTGTTGGGGGTGCGATCAGCGAGACGCATTTATATATGTCGCCCTATCGAGTAGCCCCAGATCAATTCAGCAGCCTCATTACGCGATTTTCTTTCTCCCAGGATTTTGAAAATAAGGCATCGTGGGAAGTGTTCGACGCCAGCCAGGTTGATGACGGTTTAAGAGGATTCCACGGGGCAGTCCATCACAATCGTCAGGTCTTCTTTGTACCGTACACGCGGGAAGAGAAGATGTTTCATGGCCGACTTTTGAGGTTAAATAATGCCAATTGTTTTGACAAAGAATCTGGATGGGACTCGTTTGATTTAACTGGATTGCATCCGCGAGCGCGGGGCTTCGTCGGTGGTGTTTCTACCGAACAAGGATTGGTATTGGCCCCATATTTCGATGGACATGACCGCTCAGGTCTCGTGACCTTGGGGGAGGGGTCGCCAGAGCATCCTTTGACGAACTGGAAATGGGAGTTCATTGATATTGAGAAACTGCATCCTCGCGGTCGAGGGTTTTTCGGCGCGGTTGTAATAGGCCCTTACGTTTGCTTGATTCCTCACTGTCTCGATGGGATTGAGTATCACGGCTGCTTGGCGATTTGGGATATGACTAAAGATATCTCCTCAGAGGATGGGTGGTTCTTTAGAGAGATTTCAGAGACAGACCGCCAAGCCACTGGCTTTATGGGGGGCTGCGTAATAGATGACTGGATTTACCTAGCTCCATTTGAAAACGCGCCGGGAAACAGGCATGGTCGAGTAGCACGAGTGTTGATCCGTTAAGTCGCGCTGATTTGCGAAATAGCTCATGCATCAAAAAATGGATAGGAAATAAAACTATGACGACGGAGACCGCGGCACCAACGGGGAATGTGCGGACGGAAGTATTGACCTCGTTGAAATTGCTTATTGACGAAGTGCTTCCTAACGTCCACGAGGACGATCTCCTGCAGAGACCCTTCTTGGAGATGGGTGCAAATTCACTCGTTCTGATGGAATTGCAAAAGATGGTGGAAGAGCAGTGGGGATTGGAACTCAAACTGCCTATGTTTTTTGAGGAGCTTACAAATTTAGAGGCGCTTATCGACTTCGTTGAGCTTAATGGAAAAAAACGCATCGCGAAAAACCCAAATGAAGATGTTACCGAATCGCGGACCCGAGTCCTTACCCTCGGCGGAGAGCAGTCGGGAGAGTTAAGTCCTCGAGAGGGCCTGGATTCTGGGCCGCTGCAAGACCTATTGACTGCGCAAATTCAAGGGGCGACGGTGGCGATGAATGCATTGCTGGAGCGGCAGCTTGAGTTTCTTAAGGAGAACTTTTCTACATCTGATTATCCCAATGCGCTGTCGAAGCAATCCAAAACAGTAAAGGGATCGGATCTATCTGGGTTACCAGCTTCGCGTGGCAGTTTTTCCGAAAGCAGAATTGGATCAAATTCGACACCGGCGAACCGACCTCAGACGATGTTAAGGCCTCTTGAGATACGCGCGAGAGGATTAACGGATAAGCAGCATCGTCATTTAGAAAATCTGATTGAGCGCTATACGAGCAAAACAGCTCGATCAAAGAGGGCGGCGGAATGTGCCAGAAGCGCGTTAGCTGATAGCCGCGCGTCGGTTGGGTTTCGATTTACGACTAAAGAAATGCTCTACCCGATCGTTGGGGCGCGATCGGCCGGATCAAAAATCTGGGACATTGACGACAATGAATATGTCGATATCACGATGGGACAAGGAGTCACTCTTTTTGGGCACCATCCCCCGTTTATCGATGAAGCGGTTCGTGGCCGAGCGACTGACAGCATGGAGCTTGGGCCAAGACCTCCTGAAGCAGCTGAGGCGGCAAACCTCATTGCAGAAATGTCTGGAATGGAACGTGTCACCTTTACCAACAGTGGTACTGAGGCAGTTATGGCGGCTATTCGCCTAGCACGAGCAGCAACGGGCCGGAACAAAATCGTGACTTTCTTGGGCTCTTATCATGGACATGCCGATAATGTCATGGGGATTCCGAATCCCCGCGATCCACTTGGCGCAGCCCGCCCGGCCTCTTCGGGGATCCCCGAAGCAGCTGTACAGGATCTAATTATTCTTGAGTATGGCGAAGAAAGCGCCCTCGAAGCGATCAGGCTAAATCAATCCGAAATCGCTGCCGTTGTCGTCGAGCCCGTACAAAGCCGGCGCCCCGATTTACAACCTAGAGAGTTCCTTCATGATCTTCGTGCGTTAACAACCGATATTGGAGCAATTCTGGTTTTCGACGAGATGATTACGGGATTTCGTGTTCACCAGCGTGGTGCGCAAGGGTGGTTTGATGTGCAGGCGGATATTGCGACCTACGGGAAAGTAGTTGGTGGTGGTATGCCAATCGGGGTCGTGGCGGGACGCAATGGATTAATGGATCCTATCGATGGGGGGGTTTGGTCGTACGGCGATAGTTCCTACCCCGAAGTAGAGCGGGTGATCTTTGGTGGAACATTCTGCCAGCACCCGCTAGTGATGGCTAGCACACTAGCTACATTGCGGCATCTGAAGGAGCAGGGTCCCGGACTCCAACAAACGTTAAACCAGAGAACAGATCAACTTAAAGAGCGTCTTAATCGATTTTTTCAGGACGAAGAGATGCCAATAGCCATTGTGAATTTTGGCTCATTGTTTCGTTTCGATTTTAAAGAGAACCTTGAGCTCCTCTTTTACCATCTTATGGAAAAAGGTGTTTTTATTTGGGAGTGGCGAAACTATTTTCTCTCAACAGCTCATTCAGAGGCCGATATAGATTTTGTAGCGGAACAAATATGTGAGAGCGCGCTGGAGCTTCGCCGAGGCGGGTTTTTGAGCGGTCAGGTTTCGGATCCGGGAAACCAGGTTCACGCGCAATGCGGCGATGTCCACTTTAAATTAAGTGATGCCCAAAACCAGCTCTTGACCCTTTCCAGACTCACCGGAGTAGGTAGCAAGGCCTACCAGGTCGGAGGCACCGTAGAGTTAGACGGAACACTATCTTTCGCGAAATTGTCTTCCGCATATAGGCAAGTAGTTGATGATCATCAGGCGTTGTTCTGTTTGCCAAGAGATTCAAAAGATCGGACTTCTCGTCGCGTTAGTCCTCCTGATCTAGAACTCGTCGGTCAATACACAGGGTTTTCAGATCCAAATCTTCAGGCGTGGCTTGATCAACCAATGGATATTGACTTCGATCTTGAAACAGGGCCGTTGATCCGGGCGTTCGCGGCGAAAGTTCAGGACAAAAAAGTTATTCTTCGAATTGTCGCTCACCACTTTATTTTAGATGGCATATCAATGAATCTTCTCTTCCGCGATATCGTTAATCGATATGAAGATGAAGACTCGGATAAAAGTCGCGGAGGGGTTGGAAAAAGTTTTGGGGAGTATCTAGCGTACATGGCCACGCAAGTATTCGAAAAGGAAAGAGAGTTCTGGATCGAGAGGCTTGCGAACCTTCCGCGGACTCTGAACTTCCCGCGAGATGTATCGGAGTCAGCAAGGAAAAGCTTTCGCTGCCATCGATTTACTTACACCTTTGAGCATGACAAAACTCGCCAGCTAAAGCAGCAGGCGGCAAGTAGTGGGTGCACTGAGTTTATGTACTTTTTTGCCCTCTATGCGGCGTGGTTGCGCCGGTTAACGAATGCCGAAGAGTTCATCCTTGGGGTGCCAGTGACGGGGCGACCATCTCGTGAGTTCAATGAAACGCTCGGGTATTTCACCCACCTACTCCCAATCCGCATTGATAGCAGTAGCTGTCAGTCGGACTCGGATTTTATCGCTGTTGCTAGACGATCTCTGCTTGAGGCGTACGAGCATCAGAGTCTTCCGTATTCGGAGATTATGAAGCTGTTGGGTCCGAAAATCACCGGGTTAGGGGATGAACCTTTGATTCGCGCGATATTCAATTTTGACCAGCCAGGAGAATTAAAGGGGCCGTTAGGGACCAAAGCCCGATGGCTGCCTACGCCCGCGGGATATACGGCCTTTGGGATGATTTGCAACGTAACGGTATCTGAAGAGAACTATTTCATCGAGTTAAGTTTTGAAGCAGATCGAATCAGCAAGTCATTGGCCAATGAACTGGGAGAAGGTTTTGTTCACGGCATCAACCAGACCCTTCTATCATCTACCGGTATTCGCTTCCCTAGAGACGCTGTAAGCGATCATTCTATTCGTCGACAGCTCGACTGTTTCGAGAAAGGTCCCGGATGTGCTATTTCAGGCCATGTTATTCCCTCAATTGAGTCAGTATTTTTATCGAATCCCGACAGTGTCGCTATCGAACAGGGTGATGAGTTTTGTACCTTTCGCGAATTGCAGCGGCGGTCTACCGAGATAGTTGAGCGTATTCATCAACTGGAAGTTCCTGCTCAAAGTAGGGTGGTGGTGAGTGGAGTACATAGTATTGATCTCGTGGCCGTGATGATTGGTGTAATGCGCGCAGGTCTCGTGCTGGTTCCTGTTGATCCCTCAATCCCTCAGTCACGAAAAGAGTGGATTTGTAAAGATAGCGATGCGGCTCTCATTTTCGTGGACGAGATATTGAACGAATGGAGAGCGGTCAACGCGAAGCAGGTTTTGATCTCCACCGGGGTAATTGACCCGAGCGTCGAGTTGGTTGAGTCAACGGGAACAAATAATTCGAATCGTCAGACTGTTGACTCTGCTTATATCTTATACACATCCGGTTCTACTGGGAATCCAAAAGGAGTAATCATTAGTCAAAGGGCTTTTGCCAATTACGTATCGTGGGCCGCTGATTATTATGATTTACGAAGCGGAAGTGGCGCCGTATTCCACGGCAGTATTGGTTTTGACGCGACGCTGACCAGCATCTTTCCTCCTTTGTCTGTTGGTCAGCGCATTATTATCCCTTTAAGTTCTCGCGACCCGATTGATGGGATAGCGAGTTTGGTTCGTGCTCGACGGAGCCTGTCTCTTTTGAAGTTAACGCCGACTCACCTAGAGTTGCTGAATGCTAATCTTAATCACCAGATTCCGAACGATTCAGTCCAATGTCTTGTGCTCGGGGGCGAAGCGCTGAAAGGTGAGGCGATTAGCGAATGGCATGAGTCTCCGTTATCCGTGCGGGTAATTAACGAATACGGGCCTACCGAAACCGTTGTTGGATGTTGTATTTATGAGGTGCCGAATGGGAACAATGCCGGAGGACCTGTACCAATCGGAAGACCAATTCAGAATGTTGGGCTCCGAGTCATCGACCCAGAAGCCAATTTTCTGCCCATTGGCGTTGTGGGTGAATTGTTTATTTATGGAGAGAGTGTTGGTGACGGGTATCTAAATCAAAAATTGTTGACTGACGAGAGGTTTGTAAGCATGCCTGGATCTGAACCAGGAAAAGGGGATGCTAAGGTTCGTGGGTATCTGACTGGAGACCTGGTTCGTTGGGATAATGCGGGCAATCTTCATTATCTGGGTCGAAAAGATGAGCAGATTAAGCTCCGGGGATTTCGTATTGAGCCTGAAGAGATCGAGAGCGCCATAAATGGGTTTCCCGGTGTCCAACAGTCTGCGGTCTGTCTCGTAAATCACGAAGACGGCGACGAAAGATTAATCGGATTTATTGTCGAAGACAGACTGGGTCATTTCGAACTCAACGACCTGAGGAAATCTTTAGTGAAAAAATTGCCCACGGTGATGATTCCGTCAGAGTTGCGCGTCATCGATTCGTTGCCGATGTCTGTTAACGGGAAGGTCGAGCGAAAAATACTGATAAATCAAATCCTCGCCGAAACGTCTTCATTGAAAAGTGGGCCAATGAGTTCGCATGAACAGCAGGTGGGCGAAGTCTGGAGAGCGGTCTTGAAGATTGAAATTGTGCCGCCTGATACCAATTTTTTCGATCTAGGGGGCCACTCTATTCTCGTCTTGAAGCTTGTCGAGAGTTTAAACGCGAGATTTTCGAGTGACCTTAAGCCTTTAGATATATATGAGAAACCAACGGTAAGGCTGATTGCTGAACGTCTGGGATTCGATTCCAGCTCCGTCAAAGATCCGGTAGAAGAAGCCCAGGCCACGCGTCGGGGCGCTGCTTCACGACAACAAAGAAACAACAGTCAATTCGCGACTGGCCTTCCAGCACGATAGCGACATGAATTCAGGTGAATCTCGGCCACCCGGGATAAAGATTGCCGTTGTCGGCATGGCGGTTCGGGTACCGAGCGCCGAAACGTTGACCGAGTTTTGGGATATTTTGGTCAACCGGACAGAAACCATTACTCGCTTCAGTCCAGGCGAACTTCTGAGCAAGGATGTTTTGGCTCAGCAGGTAGCATCTGATTCATGGGTCCCTGCCTTTGGTGCTCTTTCACAGGTGGATCATTTCGACGCGGAATTTTTTGGTTTTACCCCGCGGGAGATAGAGATCATGGATCCACAACACCGAATATTTTTGGAGACAGCTTGGCGCGCTCTTGAAGATAGTGGGGTGGATACGGAGCGTTTTCCAGGACGAATCGGCGTATTCGGGGGAACCGGGCTTAATTCCTATCTTATCAATCATATTCTGCCCGATTCTAGTTTGATTGATACAGTCGGTGCTTGGCCTATCAGTCTTAGCAACGATAAAGACTTTGTGCCAACTCGTGTTGCCTATAAATTAGATCTTCAAGGGCCGGCAGTTGCGATCAACACAGCGTGTTCAACCTCCTTGGTGGCGGCAATCTTTGGGGCGCAAAGTCTGCTCTCTTATCAGTCGGATGCCGTAATTTGCGGAGGATGCTCTGTTCATCTTCCGCAAAATATTGGTTACGAATATCACCATGGAGGGATTTTGTCGCCGGACGGGCGGTGTCGCCCGTTTGATAAAGATGCGCAAGGGACTTTCGATGCTAACGGTGCAGCCGTCGTGGTCCTTCGTCGACTAGAGGATGCTTTGAATGATGGAGATCGGATCTATTCCGTAATCTCAGGGTTTGGTTTAAACAATGACGGCGCGCTGAAGGCGGGATTTACCGCTCCAAGCGTCGAAGGTCAGTCAGAGGTTATTCAGGATGCCCTCGAAATGGCTGGCCGATCGGCAGCATCGGTGGGTTATGTCGAAGCCCATGGAACCGGTACTGCCCTCGGGGATGAGATCGAGCTTAAAGCGTTAGATCGAGTGTTTGCTGGTGTGCGCAACGATCAGAAACGTTACTTGGGCTCTCTTAAGAGCAACTTCGGTCATCTTGATACTGCCGCCGGAGCAGCTGGGTTAATCAAGGCGTGTCTCGCACTACACAAAAAGACGGTGCCCCCCACTGCAGGAACCCAGAAACTGTGTGATGCGCTCGTTAGTGGGACGCCTCCCTTCATCGTTAATCAAGATTCAGTGGAATTTCCAGCGTTGTCGGGTCAGTCGCCATGTGCTGGAGTAAGCTCTTTTGGCATTGGCGGCACCAATGCACACATCGTGCTGGAGGAGGCGCCTTCGCGAGAGAAAACTTATCCTGTTCGAACTAATATTATCGTACCTATCTCGGCGCCTGACCGGGACCGCCTAGCAGATCTGCGTGCTGAATGCGAACGAGTAATTGCCGATACACCCGCGGATCTCGCGCAGATGGCGTATTCGTGGCAAGTTGGTCGAAAGCAGTTTGCAAGTCGAGGGGTTTTTCTCTCTACGCTCTCAGAGGGTAATGACCCTATGCTAAGTTGGCATGAACTAATGCCAGGTGATGAGATTACAAATAGTCCAAAAGTCGTCTTTCTGCTTGGCGGGCGCGATACTTTTGACCCGGTTTCTTTAAAGATGCTTTTTGAGGTTGAGCCGGAGTTCAAATCCCATTTTCATGGGTGTATCGACCAATTAGAGCAGGTTGCTCAAGCGGTTTCTGGGTTAAGTCAAGCCATCCCCTCGTTGCGGGAGGGTAATGCGGGTGATTGGTTGGGAACTGCATTGTTTGCAGCGCAATACGCTACGTATCAGATGTGGCGCGCCTGGGGGATAACACCCGATGCACTTTTTGGCGTCAGTTTGGGTGAATTTGTCGCGGCTACGATCTCGGGAGTAATTACTGTCGAGGATGGTCTCCACGCGGTCGCATATTCTGATTATCTAGCGAACCGATTTCCCGCAGGAAGTTCTGCCGCGGTTGGCATGGGTGAGGACCTGTTGCGGGATACCCTACCTGATGGGGTGTTCGTTGCGGTCTCCGCATCTCCGAACCAAACCATTATTTCTGGGGAAACTCTTGCTTTAGCGACGTTTTCCGAAGGGTTAGCGAAAAAGGGCGTTGCCGTACATCCTAAGGTTGCCGAGGCTCCATTCCATTCCCCGTTGATGGCGCCATGGGTCGATGAACTGATGCAACCCCTTCGGGATATGCCCTTGGGTGGGGTGAGTATTCCATACATTTCCTGTGTTACTGGCAATTGGGCACAGAATTCAGAAGTCAACGAGATTACTCATTATCGGCAACTATTCGAAGGCGAGTCAAAAATCATGACTGGTTTCGAACGATTGATGGAATGGATTGGTTCTGAAGAAGCAATTTTGCTAGAGGGGGGTCTTGGATCTTCACTGAGTTCATTTGCACGGCAAACGAGGGGATTGTCATCCTCTCACAACATTTATTCAACGACACCAGAATCTTGGAGTATCTCTTCTGACGCCGAACCCGACAAGATCGGCAAACACTTATTATCCGTCATTGGCTCGATTTGGATGCAGGGCTCCAATTTCAATTGGTTGCGTTTCGCGTCTCGAGAGCACTTATCAAAAATCGGAGTGGTGCCACAACCGTTCAAGCGCAAGTCTTTCTGGGTCTCTCCTAACCCGATTTCCACGCTCGAGGTGGATGAAACCGCTGGTGATTGCGAGCTGAATCGATTACCCATTGACGAATGGTTTCACATTCCATTTGACCGTATGGTGAGTGAGACTGCACCGTCTGCCGAGCTTGGGAATGAGTGGGTTCTTATCGGTGGCAGCGTTCTCTCAACGGCTTTGAGATACGAGCTTACTGCCCAAGGATTTTCCTGTGTCACGGCCCAAGAGCTCACTGAGGACTCGCCGAATCAGGAAAGTATTCTTTTCGATCCCCTCAATAATGCGCATTGGGACTTATTGTTTGAGAGTCTCAACCGGCGTGAAGAAGTACCGTCTTATTTTGTATTGTGTTTGCAATCGGAAGAAGTGACAGCAAAGGGGCAACGTTGGTTCGAATCGATATCTCCCTTAATACAGCTCTCCAAACGGCTGGGAGGGAACTATTTTTCTGAACAAATAGCGGTTGCAGTGTTGATCGATGCCCCGGGTAACTTGGCGAATGATCTATCGAGGGTGGGCGATCTCTTTCTTGGTCCGGTCCGAGTTATCCCTCAAGAGTTTAAAAATCTTCGCGCAGGACTCATTGAGGTCCAGCGAGCAGACGACATTATTGCGTCGGAGACAATTCATGAGCTAGTCAGGGACATTCGCGGATTTTCCGGATCTACGCATCTTGTACGAAATGGTCGGGTCAGTTACGAGGAGGCCTATGAGCCAATTCGATTGGCTCGGCCTGAGGGTCTACCTAGGCTTATTCGAGCAGGCGGAGTTTATCTGATTACCGGCGGACTGGGCCGGATCGGGACAACACTTGCGCGCCATCTTATTACGACGGCGGGCGCCAAGGTAGGCCTTACGACCCGGGGACGCGAGTTACCAAAACGAGACTTAAACCTGGCGAACGAATTTCCTGATCAGGTTCTGGTTATCGAAGCCTGTGCTGAAAAAGAGGAAGAAATGCGGGAGGCGTTTACCACGCTTAATAGCCAATTCGGATCAGTTAACGGCGTCATTCATGCGGCTGGAATTGTCGGCGAAGACTCGTTTCTAACCTTGAGTGAGGGATCTGAAGAGGATCAGATCTCCCAGTTGGTTGGGAAACTAGGCGGACTTCGCGTACTAAACAAGCTTAGCAGTGAACAGGATCTAGACTTCGTAATTTTATGTTCATCGTTGTCACCGGTTCTGGGTGGTTTGGGATTCGCCGCGTATGCATCTGCGAATGCTGTGTTAGATCGTCACGCAAAGGATCAAGCAGCGGCGCTTAACCCTCGATGGATAAGCATTAATTGGGAGGGATGGAGAGAGTCGCCAGACGGAGCTACATCTTTAGGGCAGCTCGAGTCCCAAAAAAACGAACTTACTGACCAAGAAGGTTGCGAGGTGTTTGATCGGATTATGGATCAGCGGAACCTCTATCGGGTAATTGTTTCAACAACCGACTTTGAGCGACGCAGAGAACGCTGGGTGACGAGACGAGTTGACCCTAAGCAGTCATCGGGCATGCTTCAGAGCCACTCACGGCCGCATCATCTTGGCCTTGTGCAGCAGCCATCCACAGAGATTGAAAAACGACTTGTTGTTCTATGGGAAGAGCTGCTTGGAATAGCTCCTAT
>MDTE01046194.1_pt1 | contig 10659 bp, 12 predicted proteins | sample 811231 | NCBI WGS metagenome assembly MDTE01 (sample SAMN05326651, study PRJNA326480) | marine metagenome | isolation source: seawater | place: Indian Ocean: Red Sea | collected 2010 | reverse complement strand
TTATCGGGCTAAATTATAATTGCAAATGATAAATTTGCTCTCGCTGCTTAAATTTATTTAAGAAAGCGCGGCTTGGGGCACCGGGCAACAGAACGCCCCTAAAATTAATATTTAAATTTAAATTTAATTAGATTATAAACTCTTATGGATTTTGGACAATCTATAAAAATCTGTTTTTCTAAATATGCTGTTTTTTCTGGAAGAGCATCAAGATCTGAATTTTGGTGGTTTGCACTTTTTGGATTTATAGGCGGAATAGTTACTACGGTAATAGATGTAATGATTTTAGGATATTCTGCTGAAGCATATGGACCTACAAATATAATATTTTCTGTAATAACCTTTCTACCCTATCTCGCTGTTGGGGCAAGAAGACTTCACGATATAAACAGGTCAGGTTGGTGGCAGTTAATTACACTAACTGTTATTGGAATAATTTTATTAATAATTTGGTGGGCAACTGTTGGGGAAAATAAAAAAAACGTCCATGGATCACCCTTAAAATTGAAAAAATAGTTTTAACTTATGAGCGAAGACCATAAAATGACAAAGCAGGATAAATTAGTATTAGGAATTACTCTAACGGCAATATTTGCTGGTGTTTTTCTTCTAGGACTATTTGGACTAATAGTCAATTTATCAAGCTAAATTAAAATTTTAAATAATCCCTATTTATAATTTTTACCTATAATTTTTATTAATCCTTTTTCTAAATTGTATTTAGGTTTGAAGCCTAGTTTTTTAATTTTTTTAATATTAGGAATTCTATATTTGGTGCTGCCTTTTCGAAGAGAAGTTTTTTTTATAGAAATTTTTCTATTATAAATCTTTCCCATTTTAAATGCTAAATCCCTAATTCTAATTCCTTCACTGGTGCCAATATTATAAATATTTAAATGTTTTCCTCGATCCAAAATTAAATTAAAAGCATCTAAAAAATCCTCTATATAAATAAATGATCTTATTTCATTTCCAGAGCCTTGAATTTCAAATCTCTTATTTTTTTTCTCTAGTAATTTAAATTTTCTTTTAAAATCAGGGATTACATGTTCACTACCCTCATCTGGTCCATAAACATTGTGAGGTCTAAATATGATTAATTTTTTAAAATATTTTTTTCCATAATGAACTCCCATAAGTTCGGTTAATATTTTGCCTCCACCATAGGAATATCTTGGATTAAAAACATTTGGAATTTTTAAAGGCTCAGATTCGTCAGTTGGAATTTTTTCAGGCGTTTGATAAACTTCTGAACTTGATGCCAAGTATAATTCTTTTATTTTGTTTTTAATACATAAATCAATAACATTAATTATTCCCTTCATTGCAATATCTAATGTTAAAATTGGTTTTGTATAAAAATACTTTGTTCCATTTATATACGCTAAATGAATAACAGCATTAGTATTTTTCATCGCTTTATTCAAAGAATTTTGATTTCTTATATCGCCCTTGATAAATTTAATTTTTTTTTTAATATTTTCTATTTTATTTAAACTTCCTCTAAAATTATTATCAAAAATTTTTACATTGTAATTTTTTTTTAATAATAATTTACAAATATTAGAACCTATAAATCCTGTTCCACCTGTCACCAAAAAAGTTTTTTTTCTCATAAAAATAAATAAAATTTATATTTTTTTATTTAACATCTTTCGAATCCTTTTTTAACCAAGTTGTTGCTAATCCATAAAAATACCAATGTAAATACTGTAAAATCCACTTAAAAATTTTAAATCTACTCGATCCCTCACTTCTTTCTTCCCATTGAGCTGGCACTTCGGCAATTTTAAATTTTAATCTGTTACATTTAACAAGTAGTTCTAGTGAATAGGCAAAACCAACTTTTGATTCTATAGTAACAATTTTTAGTAATCGTCTTGAAAATAATCTAAAACCATTGCTTCCATCTCTTACAGGTATACTTGATAAAAAATATAAAGTACTCGAAGCAACCCTTACTAAAATTGATTTAATTAAAGGGCATCCCTTCATCGATCCTCCCTTTATAAAACGGCTTGCTACAACAATATCGTTTTTCTTTTCAAAGGCAGAATACATTATGTCAATGATATTAAAATTAAGAAAATCATCCGCTGGATAAACAATGACGCAGTCGGAATTTCCAAAATATAATCCTTGTTTTATTGCTGAACATGGTCCTCGTCCGGGATTTTTTACAAATAATATTTCAAAAGATAATTTTTTAAATTCATTTTTAAAATTAAACACATCATCATCATCCTTGTCATAACATACTAAAATTCTAAATTTAGTTTTAATAAACTTTTCAAATGATTCGAACAATCTAACAATTTTGGATCCTTCGTTATATACTGGGACCACTATCTCCAACGGGACTTTTTCCATAATTATTATTTAATTTTTTTAAAAACATTTAAATTCATTGACGAATCTTTAGCTAAATTAACATTAAGATTTTTCATTATATCTTTGCGCTTGCAGGGTTGTAGATCATCCTTAATTTTTTTATAAACAGCATAATCCGAGTGACGCTTAGTTCCAACGTTAACGATTCCTGAAAAATTTTTAGATATAATTATTTTTATTTTTTTTACTAAATCATTTATTTCAATACTTGAAGTAAAGAGATCTGTTGCTGATTTCTTAAATTTAATTTTTTTCTTATCATAAAATCTAGTTCTAATTATCACGTAATTTTTCAAAGTCATAACAAGAAACTCTGAAGCTAGCTTAGTCCAACCATAAACATTATATGGTCCTAAAAAACCTTTTTCGGAATAATTTCCCTTTAGCGAAGGATAAACCGCATCACTTGAAATATGCAAAAATTTTATTTTTTTTTTATTTTTTTTTTGATACATGATAACTTCTTTAACCAAATTATATGTTCCCTCTATATTAACCTTTATAGCTTTAGAAGGGTTCCTCTCGCAGTCTACAATTCTAGCCATTGCTGCACAATTTATTATTAAATAAAAATTATTTTTGTTAAGGGTTTTTCTTATGCTTTTTTTATTTAAAAGGTTTAGATCTTTTTTTGGAGGAAAATATAAACTTTTAAAATATCCTGACTTTACTATGGTCTCGCCTAAACTTCCACTTCCACCTATTAATAAAATTTTTTTATTTTTTTTCAATTAAACCCCAGATGTCAATTAATATTTTTTTCTTATTAATTTTTAAATTTTTATATGCTTTATGAGGCGCTGAGATAATTATTATATCAGATTTTTTTATTAAAGTATTTTTGTCTACATTATTTTTATTTACGTAATATTCATCTGACTGCAAAGTTTTAATTTTTTTTAATTTCAGCTGCCTCAACAATTTAATCGCTAAAGAATCTCTTGTATCATCCGTATCTCCTTTAAAAGTTAGTCCTAAAACTCCAACTATTTTTCTTCTTAAATTATATTTTTCTGCAAGTTGTTTAATTAAAAATTTTGGCAATCCTTCATTAATAGACATGGCTGTATGACCTAAAGAAAATTTGTGATTATAAAAAGAAGAAAGTTGCATAGTATCTTTTAATAAACAAGGTCCCGCTGTAAAACCCGCTGTTGGTATATTGGCATTTCTTTTATAATCATCTCTCATTATATTTCTAATTTTGAAAAAATCTAATTTTTGATTCTTGCAGATCATATAAAATTGGTTTGATATAGCAAAATTCACATATCGATATGCATTTGAAAATAATTTAATAAGCTCAGCTTCAATTATTTCTGTAAAAATTATTTTTTTACATATCTTTTTAAAGATAATTCCTGATTCTTTTTTTGCCTTATAATTGGTACCTGAAATTATTTGTGAAAGTTTGGGCAGCTCTAGTATGGCTTTACCCTGAACAATTCTTTCAGGGCAGTAACTTAAATTTCTGCATTTAGCTTTGATTATTTTAAAAACTTTATCACAAATGCCAGGATAAACAGAACTTCTAATTATAATAATATGGTTTTTATTTAAATATTTTACTAGTTCATAAAAAAAATTTAAAAAATCTCTTAATTTAGGATTCAGATTGTTATTAATTGGAGTTCCTATACATATTATTATATATTTTGACTTTTTTACCTCACTAAGTTTTTTAGTAGCAAAGATTTTTTTTCTATATATCATTTTTTTTAATAATTTAGCGCTGCCTTCTTCTAAGAAAGGCATTTTCCCTTTATTTATACTTTCGATATTTTTTTCATGTTTATCAATAAGAGCTACATTATAGCCTTTTGAACTCAAAACTAATCCTAAAGGAGCTCCAACATGTCCCGCTCCGCCAATTATGCAAATGTTATTTTTATTAATCACTAGACTGATTTAACAAATATTACTTTTCATTCCAACAGAATTAACTATATATGTAAATAATGAAACAAAATTCAAAAACAATCACAAAGTGTCAAATTTCTGGTGCAAATGATTTAAAATCCATTGTTTTTTTAGGATATTTGCCGCCTCCAACAGAAATGAAAAAAATTAATAGTAAAATTGAAGAGGAAACATTTTATCCTGCTGACTTAATGTACTCACCTTCTTCTAAGCTTGTTCAGCTTAATACAATTGTAAAAAAGGAAATATTATTTTCCAAAAATTATGCCTATACCAGCAGCACGACAAAAATACTTAGAGAAAATTTTAAAGAACTTTATAGTGACTGTAAAAAAATTGTTAAATTAAAATCTAATGATTTAGTAATTGATATAGGGTCAAATGATGGAAACTTGCTAAGTAACTTTAAAAATAATCACAGAGTCTTAGGAATAACACCTGAAAAAATGGGCAGAGTAGCTATCAAAAGAGGTATTCCAACATTACTAAAATATTTTGATAAAAATATAGCTCGTTATGTAGTTAGAAAATATGGAAAAGCAAAAATCATAACTGCTACAAATGTTTTTGCGCATATTGAAAATGTTGGAGAGCTTATGAAAAATATACTTAAAATTTTGGATAAAGATGGAATTTTTATATCAGAATCTCACTATTTAGTTTCATTAATTAAAACCAACCAATATGACACAATATATCATGAACATTTAAGATATTATTCCTTAAGTAGTCTTAAATATTTATTTGACAGATTTGGTTTAAAAATAATAAGAGTAAAAAAAATTGAAACTCATGGTGGATCCATTAGAGTCTACGCAACAAAAAGTAAAAAATATAAAATAAATGAAAATGTAAAAAAAATACTTGCGTCTGAAAAAAAGTATCTTAATTTAAAAACGTTTAATAAATTTAGAAAAAATGTATTTCGTTCAAAAATTAATCTTTACTCTATTTTAAAAAATATTAAAAATAGCAACAAAAAAATTTGTGGTATTGGAGCACCGGCCAGAGCTAGCACGCTGATTAATTATATAGGATTGGATGAAAATATAATTGATTATGTTCTAGAAATTGAAGGTTCTAAAAAGATAGGCAATTATATACCAGGAACGAAAATTCCTATATTGTCAGAAAAAAAATTATTTACTGACCAGCCAGACTTTGCCATTTTATTTTCTTGGCACATTGCTTCTGAATTGAGACTTAAATTAAAAAAAAAGGGATATAAAGGAAAATTCATCATTCCCCTTCCAAAACCTTACATTAAATAATGATGAATAAATTAGATATAATTATTCCCGTATATAACGAGGACGAAAATATTTTAAACTTACTGAAAAATCTTGAAAATGAAATCCTTTGCAGTTTTAGAATATTAATTTGTTATGACAATGAAAATGATAAAACCTTAAAACTAATTAAAAATAACAAAGTAATTGATAAAGAATTACTATTTATAAAAAATCCTAAACAAGGACCCAATTCAGCAATAATTCAAGGAATAAATGAATCTCGGGCTGAAATAATTTTAGTATACATGGCTGATGATTTTGAAAATATTAAAATCATAAATGGCATGGTTAAATTAATCGAACAAGGTAACGACCTAGTTATACCAAGTAGATTCATTCCCGGAGGGAAAATGATTGGTGGAAAAAAAATAAAAAAAAAAATTACAATAATGGGATCAAACTTAATGTATTATGTTGCTGGCATTCCATTTAAAGATTGCACAAATGCCTTTAAAATGTTTTCAAAAAATCTGAAAAAAAAAATAAATTTTGAATCCTCTGCTGGCTTTACTTTTGCTCTAGAATTAACGATAAAAGCTCATTTGCTTAAACATAAAATTATAGAAATACCAAGCATCTGGACTGAAAATAAAAATAGAAAAAGCAACTTTAAAATATTTAAATGGTTGCCCTACTATATTTATTGGCTTTTATATTCAATTAAAAAAAATAATTTTTCTATATTTAAGAAAAAGCAAAATGCTTAATATATATCGCTCCTAGCAAATAAACTGAAAAATAGGATAGAGCGACTGTGTGTGATGCAAAAGCTCGCTTGAAGTAAATTTCATGAAGCTGAGTTTTTATACCAAGAAAAAATATTATTATTATTAGAGGCTCAACATACTCCTGATATAACAGTTTTGGAAAACAATAAATTATTAGTGAAGGTATTAATATAATCAGATTATTCTTATAATCTTCTTTAATAAGTTTATACAAAATACTAAAGCCTAAAGAACTAAATAATAATAAAAGAAAATAGCTTTCTTTTTTTATTAAATAATTAAGTTTTAAAATTACTCCACCAGATTGATCGTATAAAGCTAAATAATCTAGTTGCTTCATCAGAAATAAAATTAAATATACAATAAACGATAAGATAAAAATTTTATAATATTCATAAAAAAAATTTTTTACTCCTTTGTCCAGAAATTCCATAAATAAAACTGGCATTAAATAAAAAGCAAATAAACTTGTTATAATGGGTATATTTTTTAATACATGTTTATAGCTAAAATAACCTTCTATATATGATGGAAAATTTTGAGTATCATATAGTCCGCCCCAAATAAAAATTAATATTAAACCCGGTAAAGCAAAAAATATATAGGATATGATTGATGTAAGTAATATTTGTTTGTTTGCATTGTTAAATACTAAAAAAAACAAATACACTATTGGCACAAAAATTAGAGTCTGCCTTGAATAAATACCACACGCGCTAAAAAAACAAAAAAGTATGATGTTGATTGTATCCTTTTTATTTAAATTTTTATTTAAACAATCCTTTAGTTCTAAAAAAAAATAAAAAGATAAGATTAAAAATAACCAACCAAAATTTTCAGTTATGCCCCAAAAAGCAGAAGATCTGAAGAAAGGAAAAATTAGAATTATTGAAGAGAATAATAAAGCATCTATAAATTCTATATATAGAAATCTTTTTTTTATTATTAATGCAAATAATGCAAAAATAGAAAAAGAAATAATGGTTATAGAAAGATGAAAACTATCTATATTGTTAGAAAATGGATTAAGATATGCATTTATAATATGAAACAAAGGATAGGACCCTTCGTTAAATTTTCCATAGTTTTCTATTGTATAAATAAAATTTGATTTAAAAGATTGTATAGCTGGCCAAGTATGTGCGTAAAAATCTCCTTCGGCTCCTCCAGCAGAGTTTTCTCTTAATATAAAGCCAACAAAAAAAGATGATGTTATTAAAACAATATAAGAAACTTTAATAAAAAAAATAACTTTAAATTTAAGATCTTCTTTCATGTTTCCATTAACAAAATGAAACTAACCAAGATTTTTTACTATTTCTTCTGTCATCTTTTTTGCATCAGAAAAAAGCATCAAAGTATTATCTCGATAAAATAGTTCATTATCAACACCTGCGTATCCTGGTGATAAGCTTCTTTTAACAAAAAGAACAGATTTTGATTTTTCAACATCAAGTATTGGCATGCCATAAATCGGACTTTGTGGATCTGTTTTAGCAATTGGATTAGTCACGTCGTTAGCTCCAATTACAAAAACTACATCAGTATTCGCAAAATCATTATTTATATTTTCTTGTTCAAAAACTTCATCGTAAGGAACGTTAGCCTCAGCCAATAAAACATTCATGTGGCCAGGCATTCTTCCTGCTACCGGATGTACAGCATAAGATACTTTTACTCCATTTTTTTTTAACTTATCAGCCATTTCTTTTAAAGCATGTTGTGCTTGTGCTACGGCCATCCCATACCCTGGCACTATGATAACTGACGAAGCATTTTTCATTAAAAAGGCAGCATCTTCAGCATTTCCGCTTTTAACAGGTTTTATATTTTTATCTTTTTTTAAATTTTGTTCTGTTGCACCAAAACCTCCTAGAATTACGCTAATGAAAGATCTGTTCATTCCCTTACACATTATGTACGACAAAATTGCCCCTGATGAACCTACAAGAGCCCCTGTAATTATTAGTGCTGTATTTTCTAAAGTGAAACCAATACCAGCGGCCGCCCAACCAGAGTAAGAGTTAAGCATAGAAATAACAACTGGCATATCTGCTCCACCAATAGGAATTATTAATAAAAACCCTAATAAGAAGGATATCAAAATTATTCTCCAAAAGATGCTGTCTGCTTGTGTTTTACAAAGATAAAAAATTAATACTACAATTGATATGCCTAATAATAAATTAATATAATGTTGGCCTTTAAAAGTAATTGGTGATCCTGACATTATCCCTCGAAGTTTTAAAAAAGCTATAATTGATCCAGAAAAAGTAATTGCCCCCACCGCGGCACCAATTGACATTTCAATCAAACTTGAAAGTTTAATATCTCCTGGAGATCCAAGATTAAATGTCTGTGGGTTTAAAAAAGCTGATATTGCAACAAAAACTGCCGCAAGACCTACAAGACTATGAAAACCAGCAACCAGTTCTGGCATTGCTGTCATTGGTATTTTATACGCTATGAAAGCTCCTATTGATCCTCCGGCCAGTAATAAAATTAAAACGTAAACAAAACCAATAGAAAAATTTCCTGTAGATAAAAAAGTTACGGTGATAGCAATGATCATTCCCGAAATTCCAAATAAATTTCCTGTTCGAGATGTTTCGGGAGACGATAGTCCCCGCAAAGCTAAAATAAACAACACTCCAGAAATTAAATAAAATATTGCTAATAAATTTGCTGACATACTTATTTATTTTTCTTTTTTTTTTTATACATTTGAAGCATTCTTTGGGTTACTAAAAAACCTCCAAAAATATTTATTGCTGCTAAAAATATTGCCATAAAACCAAATATATTTGACATGTCAAAAATACTTTTTATATCACCTGACAGTCCAGCAATTATAGCTCCGACAATAATTACGGAAGAAATTGCATTTGTAACGGACATCAAAGGAGTGTGTAATGAAGGCGTAACACTCCAGACTACATAATAGCCCACAAAAATTGATAGCACAAAAATACTTAATCTAAAAATAAATGGATCTATTTCCATAATTAAAGTTCCTTATCAATCAGAGTTTTATTTATAATTTCATCCTCTTTGTTAATGTAAATATCCTTTTTATCTTTGTTGTATAGATTGTTTACAAAATTAAACAAATTTTTTGCATATAGATTTGACGCAGTTAATGCTAAATTATTTAAAATATTTTTTGATCCCATTACTTTTATTCCGTTTACCACTTTTATTTTATCAGCCTCAGAAAAGGCCGAATTTCCCCCTTGAGCTACTGCTAAATCATATATTATAGATCCGGGCTTCATACCTTTTACCATTTCCTCTGTAATTATTCTTGGAGCTTTTTTGCCAGGAATTAAAGCTGTACAAATTATAATATCATTTTTACTAACGGCTTCTTTAATTAACTCTGCTTGTTTTTTTTTAAAATCTTCATCAGCTTCCTTTGCGTATCCTTCGGCTGTTTCTAAGTTTTGTGAATCTTTAACACTTAAAAACTTTCCTCCTAAACTTTCAACCTGTTCTTTGACAGTACTTCGTACGTCTGTGGCACAAACAATTGCGCCTAACCTTTTAGCTGTAGCAATAGCTTGGAGGCCAGCTACCCCAACTCCTACAACTAATATTTTTGCTGGAGCGATTGTTCCTGCTGCCGTCATCATCATTGGGATTGCTTTATCAAACTCCTCCACAGATTCTATTACTGCTCTATATCCTGCTAAATTTGCCTGTGAAGATAAAACATCCATTGACTGAGCTCTTGTAATTCTTGGAATCAAATTAAGCGAAAAAATATTAATTTTTTTTTTTATAAATTTATTAAGTATTTCTTTGCTTACAAAAGGATCGAATTGACCTATTATAATAGATCCTTTGTTTATAAAATCTATTTCATTCTCGGACGGAGAGTTTACCTTTAAAATTATTTGGGAATCTTTTAATATTTCATTCTTAGTTTGTTTTAAATCTGCTCCCTTATCTCTATATTCTTTGTCAGATATTCCTAAATGTTCTCCATAATTTTTTTCAATAAAAACAGAAAAATTTAAATCTTTGAATTTTTTTACAGTTTCTGGTGTAACTGAAATTCTTTTATCTTGGTTGAGATCTTCTTTAACAGATCCAATAATCTTCATTATCGCTGTCTTGCTTTGTATTTTGGATTTTTTTTGTTAATTATATATATTCGTCCTCTTCTACGAACGAGCTTTGAGTTTAAATCCCTTTTTTTGTGTGATTTAAGTGAGCTAACTACTTTCATAAAAAATCAATGTTTCTGCCTGGCAACGTCCTACTCTCCCATGTCTTAAGACAAAGTACCATCGGCGCTGAAGGGCTTGACTTCCGAGTTCGGAATG
>MDTE01017318.1_pt1 | contig 10659 bp, 6 predicted proteins | sample 811231 | NCBI WGS metagenome assembly MDTE01 (sample SAMN05326651, study PRJNA326480) | marine metagenome | isolation source: seawater | place: Indian Ocean: Red Sea | collected 2010 | reverse complement strand
TCTTCCGTCTAAGGGAAAGTTGTATCCCAAATCAAACCCACTTTCAAAAGGTGAGGTTGAATTAAAATATATGACAGCAAAAGAAGAAGATATTCTTACTTCTATAAATCTAATACGAAAAGGTATCGTGATAGATAAAGTTCTTGAATCACTCATAGTAGATAAAAAAATTAAGATTGATGATTTATTAATAGGTGATAAGAACGCTTTAATGATATCTGCAAGAATACTTGGATATGGTAAAGAATATAATGTAAAAGCAAGTTGTTCAGAATGTGGTGAATCAGGTGATTTAAAAGTTGATTGTACTCAATTAAAAGATATAGAAGTTTCAGATGATATAAAAGAAAATAAATTTTCTATGAAATTACCAGCTACTAAAGTAGAGATAGAATTTAAACTATTAAATAGTGGTGAGGAAATATCAGTAGAAAAAGATGTGGAAGCTATGAAAAAAATTCAACCAGATGTAGATTACACAAACTCTTTCAGATTTAAAAAAATGATTACTTCAGTAGATGGTGATACCACACAATCAGTTATTAATGATTTTGTTGATAATAAGTTTTTGGCATTAGATTCTCTTGAATTCAGAAAAAATCTTAATAAAATTAATCCTGGAGTTGATATGTCATATCCATTTGAATGTCCACATTGTTCGCACACCCAGGAGGTGGTGGTCCCGTTAGGGACAGGGTTTTTTTGGCCTAACGCATCATAATAAACTTCAAGTTCACGAAGAAATATTCACATTACTAAATTACGGAAATGGTGGTTACACTTTTGATGAAGTGTATGCTATGCCCGTACATCTCAGAAAGTTCTATCTAAAAAGATTAGCTAAAGAATATGAACACATCGCTAAAGAGCGACAAAAAGCATATGACAGAGCTAATGCCAATCAAAAATCCTAATTTTTGATATTTATTTATAACTAAATCCCACAAACACAATTTAAATTTAACGGAGTTGAAACTATGTCAAACAAAATAAATGAGGGAATCATTAATTTCATATTAAAAAAAGCAATCGGTTTGATAGCTGGTGGAGATTATCGTAGAGCAGTAAAAGCATTTAAAGGTGATAAGGGACTTCAAAGAGATTTAGCTAAGATGGCTAAGAATAGACAAGATTTTGAGAAAAAACTAAAAGCAAAATTAAAATCAGACCCTATATTTAAAAAAGAGTTTGAAAAAACTGCGTCTATGTTTAAATAAGACAAAAAGGTATTTCCATGCCAAATTCAAATGAACAAGCAAAAGTAAATGAACAGTTAGAAATAACTAAGCAATTACTTGAAGATATATCCACCTCTTACAAAAAAATAAGAACTAATACTCAAGGACTTGTTTTTACAGGTAATGAGATGGTTAGAACTGCTCAAGCAGAATTTGAAGCAAGAACAAAGAAAGAAAAACTCACTAAAGGTGAGTTAGAATCATTAGCATCTACAGGAAAATCTTTAGGAATGATTGAAGAGGTTTATAAAACCATAAATGATGATATAGATGGTATTATAGATGGTTCGGTAAAAATGCCTAAAATTACTAAAGGATTTCTTGCAACCTTAAAAGCTAACACAGGAGCTGGTGGTCAAGATTTTTTATTAAACTCTGCAGAAGAAGCAAAAAAATTACTAGAAGTTTTAGGTAATCCAGCGACAGGTAAAGTGTGGGAAGCAGTGGATAAAGGTGCTGGTAAATTAGAGGGTATGATTGGTAATTTACCAGGAGGAAATTTTTTAATGGACCAATTTAATCTTGGACCAAAAATAAGAGAAGCTGCTGGAGACCTTAAAGGTGATTTTTTAAAAAATATGATGAGTGGAAAAGGAGCGATGGGTAGTATTCTTAAAAGCACAAAGTTACTTAAACTTGGTTTTGCAGCATTAGCAGTAGCTGCGATAGGATTTGGATTAGAAGTAAATAAAACTCAAAGAGATTTAGGTACTTCGTTTGAAGAAACCTCAAAGATATTAGCAACCTCTAAAGCAGTAGCAGCTGTTAACAAACTTAATGGAATGACTCAAGAAGATACATTGAGTATTATGAAAGGTATATCTTCAGAGTTTGGTAGTTTTAGTGCCGCTACTACATCAGCTACATTACAAGCTAGTAACTTAGTAGCAAACTATGGACTGGCTGCAGATAGTGTGGGAACATTAGCAAGAAATATACAAACAGCTAGTGGTGGTACATTAGATTCCGCTTTAAATTCAGCTGAATTATTTGGTAATATGGCGAGAACAGCAGATGTTCCTGTCGGTGAGGTGATGAATGATATAGCAAAGAGTTCAGAACTTTTTGCTAAATTTGGTCAAGATGGTGGAGCAAATATAGCTGCAGCTGCAATATCGGCTAAAAAATTAGGTTTAGAATTATCTAATGTAGCTTCCATAGCAAATAGTCTTTTAAACTTTGAAGATTCTATACAGAAACAAATGGAAGCTGAGGTTTTATTAGGTAAAGAATTAAATCTTGAAAAAGCAAGGGAAATGGTATTTAATAATGACATAGCAGGAGCTATGGAAGAGATAAGTCAATTGGTTTCACCAGAAGAATTTCAAGCTATGGATGCAGTTAGAAGAGAAGCATTAGCTGCAGCAACTGGTTTAGATGCAGCAGCTATGGCAAGAGCTATCAATGCTGGTGGAGCAGGTGGTGGAATAACATCAGCTATGAGAACTGGTGGAGCACCAGCAGGTGGTGGTGGAACTGATAAAATGGATATGTTGATATCAACAGTTCAAGAGGGTAATGCAAATATGGTTAGAGCAGTACAAGGATCAGGAGTAGGTTAATGGCACTTAAAGAAATGAAATCAAATTTAGCTATTGGTGTTGGTTCAAAACAAACACCACAATCTTTTCAAGATGGACATTCTTCCGTTATTGTTACAGGAAACAAAGAGTTTACTATTCCACCAAGATTTCAAGTTGAGAAGAGTAAATTTACTTCTATAAGTCATCAAAGTGAAATATTAACTCACGAATTCAATGAAAATTGGGGAACAAAAACTATATTAGAAATGCAAACACCTGGTTTACAGAAGTATTACGATAGAGTATTTAATAACGCTGATAGATTAGGTGCAAGAAATAATGATAGATTTGGTTTTGATGAACCATTTATTATTAAAGGAATAGGTGATAGATGGGGACCAGGTAATTTAGGATCGTTCGATGGTGGTATAATAAGAGCAGGTGCAGTTACATCAGCAGCAAGAACTGCAGCTGATGTTCAAAGAATTGGTAAATTTTTACTAACACCAAGAGGTGTTGGTTTTATAGCAAAACAACATATATTACAAGGTTTAAATGCAGGTGGTCCTGTTATGAGATCAGATATGCCTCCTGTAGATGGAAGTTTACAAAAAATAATTGGTGATAGATTAGGAAAAAATAACAAGCTTTTACTTGAACCAAAACAACAAAGATTTTCTACAGGAAGAGATGTATTTGGAAGCACACCACCAACAGTAAATGAAATGAAAGGTAGTGATATCAGATCTTGGAGAGAAAGTTCAATTGTAGATTCGTTACCTCTCACTGCACATTATGTTAGACATAAAATTCCTGCAGGTTCACCAAGTGTTCAAATAGTTAAAAATGTTGGTAATTTTGTTATTGATATGGGTGGTGGTGTATTATCATTTATGGATGGTATAGATGTAGCATTTCCTCATGTTAGTTTGAATCCAAGTTTTCAAGCAGGTGATATATTAACAGGAGCAGGTAAAGCTATAAAATCAGCTGCAAATGGTATAGTTGATGTTTTTCCAAATATTTATAATACAGCAGCATCAGCAGGGCAAGCAATTGGTGATACAATTGGTGGTATTATAAGAGGTATAGATATCCCAAAAGTTAATTTGGGTAATTTAAATGCATTTACATCCTTATTTCCAGATTTAATATCACTTCCTAAAGTACAAACTCCTGATTTTAGTGGTTTGAAAGATATTTTAGGTGGATTAGCTAATACTGCGGCATCTCTTATATCTTCTATACCAGTACCAGGGGTAAAATTACCAAATGTTAGTTTACCGAAGTTACCAAATATGAAACTTCCAAAATTACCTAATATAAGTTTACCAGATATTAATATTGGAAATCCATTTGATGGTATACTTAATGCGGTAAAAGGAATAGACTTAAATTTTCCTAAATTTGCTGGTAAAGGTGGATTAGGTTTAGGTTCTTTTTCTATGCCAGATTTGTCAAATGCATTTCCAGCAATTAGATTAGGAGCTGAAATATCTAAAGGTTCACTTCATTTTGATATGGTTGCTTTTGATGAGGGTAAAGCAAAGTTTCAAGCAGGATTAGAAAATTTAATAAAGTTACCAGGAGCTCTTGACAAGAGTTCACCAAAAAAAATAGGAAATCCTGGTATTCCTGATTATATTAATAATGGACAACCATATGGAGAGGATATATCTGAGTTTGGCTCACAGAATTGGTTTAGAAAAGGTCAGAAAAAAGTAATTGGTGGGCAGATGTTTGCTAATTTACAAGGTGAAGATGCACCAAAACTTTATTATACAACAGCAAATATTCATCAAGCTCAAGATAGTAAAGGTAGTTTAACTAACATATATAGTAAAGAAAATAATTATGTAAAGTTAGTCGTTACTAAAGATGGTGCAGATTCTAAAAAAATTGGTATAGGTTATGATGACAAGAAAAAAATGCCTTATGCAGTTCAAGCAGGATTTTTAAGTGGTCAAGGATATGGTGTAGAGGATAAAAACTTCCCATTAAATACGGAGAAAAAAGCTCCTTTAAATTCAAATATATATCCGAAAGACATACCAAATGTAGTAGAAAAAGCTGGTGATCAAGCAGGAAAAAGATTACAAAAATATCAAATGTTAAGTTATGGTCAACTTTCTGAACAAAATAGATATGAAGATAAAATTAGTAAAGCTGTTATAGAAAGAGGTCTTGGAGATTCAGGAGCTCCTGGTAGAACTGCAGTTGATGAAGCTGGTAATGTAATTCAAGTTGATGCAGGTGGTGGATTAAAAAATACTTTAAATGACCATGTAAATCTACATCCATATGGTGGAACTACAGCAGATGCAATTGCAAATGATGAAAATAAAGATTTTATTCCATTTAAATTTAGAGATATGGTGAATGGTAAGTGGATTATATTTAGAGCAATTATCGAAAGTGTTTCAGACACATCTTCACCTGAATATGCAGAAGAAAGATATATTGGTAGACCAGATAAAGTTTATGTTTATCAAGGTGCTACAAGAAATGTTAATGTTACATTTAAAGTGATGCCAAAATCAGCTCAAGAATTAATTACACTTTGGGATAAATTAAATTATTTAAGAGGATTAGTATATCCTACAGTACAAAAAAATCGTATGATATCACCATTTTTTAGTTTTACATTAGGTGATATGTTTGATAAACAACCAATGATTTTTCAGAGTTTAAATTTCGCAGTAGATAATGCATCATTATGGGAAATTAAACCAGGTTTAAGACTACCAAAATTAATTAATGTTTCAGCAGACATGAGAGTTATTGATAAGAGAACTCCACAAACTACAGGTAAACATTATGATTTACCCTGGCTTGATGGTGATCAAGAATTTGGAACATTTGATAGAGATCCTGCATTAGCAGCTTCAATAAGACCTAATAGAAAAGCACATCAACAATTATTTGATTCGTTAGGTATTAAAGGAGTTGGTAAAAAAGAGTTTGATAAATTAGTAAAAGGTGATAAAGCAATTATGGCTCAAAAAGCATTGATAGAACAATTAAAATCTGAAGGTGTATCTGCAGCAGACATACCAAAAGCAGTAAATATTCCATTTCCAGGGTAGGAGTTTAAATTATGGGAAGATATGATGATATATTATTAAAATTTAATAAAAAAGGACAGAGAGTTCTTGTTCCTACTGTATATCCTACAATACCAATATCAGATAGTGATCAATTTGTTTATCCACAAGATGGTGATAGATTAGATAATTTAGCTTATAAATATTATAATGATGCTTCTTTGTGGTGGGTTATCGCACAAGCAAATGAATTAGGTAAAGGTAGAACCATATTAAATCCAAACTTTCAAATAAGAATTCCAGGAAATATCACAACCATAGTTGCTAATTTTAACGCACTAAATGAGTAAAAGATGATTCAGTTAAAACCAATTGATTCAGAAGTTCAAAAAACCCTTATTGAAAAGATAAAACAATCTGGAAAAAAAGAACGTCCAGTTGGAGAACCTCTATCAGGTGATAAGGGTAACTATATGCAAGCTAGAACTACTTGGGCTAGAATGATTTCATTATCAGTTCCTAAAGATGCACCAGACCAACCTGTAGTGATATCTGCAGGGGAAGAAATGATTGATGAATCAAGATTGAGTGCTGGAAAATTAAGTTTTACAGATCAAGTAGAAACAACTAAACAAGTTGGTAATGTATTAAAAACAGTAAATCAAAAAGTAAGTGGTAAAACCTCAAAAATTAATGGAGCGATTCGTGGTGATTTTTATGATGTATATCAAAAAGACAATTACAATAGACCAATTGCTGGGTTAAAAGGAATAAGTACGCGAATACAAGGACAATCAAAAGCTATAAGAAGTGCAGAAATAAAATGGATATGTTGGGATTTTGATACATTAGAGAGATTAACACCATATTTTCTTTCTCCAGGAGTTTCAGTAGCATTAGAGTTTGGTTGGATGTGGCCTGGTCACACACCAGAAGAATTTATCTATGACAATTGGATGAAAATGGATGCAAAAAAAATAGGTGATTTGAGTAATGTAGTTAGAAAAAAAGGAAAAGGTAATCAAGAATTAGTATATGGTATAGTTAAAAATTTTACTTGGACTGGTAGAGATGATGGTGGGTTTGATTGTGTTACAGAAATAGTATCACCATCTTCTAATGTTTTTAAAACACAAATGGGTGATTCTGAAGAAACACCATCATTTGAAATACCAGCTGATATAAGAAATCAAATCAGACAAGAGAGATCTGTTTTAAAAAGTAGAGAGGGTGAAGTTAAAAAAATAAGAGGGGATGATCAAATACAAAAAGCCTTAAAAGAAGAATTTCCTAAAGCAAGTGAAGAGGGTATACAAAATATGCCACCAAAAATATTATTTGAAAATTTTAGAGAAATTTTATTAAATCTGAAATATATCTATGAAGATGGTGGAGTTTTAGGTGCAGGTGGAGACGCTGATTGGAAGAATACAATTGAAGGTGAAAATGAAGAGTTTAAGGATACTATACTTGTAGAAAAACTTGGACTTTTCACTAGCAATAGTAATATTGATGAAAGATATCTTGGTCCTTATATAACATATGGTTGGTTTGAAGATAATATATTAAGTCGTTTTATATCAAAAATTCACGATAATAATAAAATAGGTTATCAAATACGTTCTGTAGATAAATTATTTACTGATACTAATGGAGAAAATGTTTATGAAAGTGTTAAAATAAATAATGATGTTAATAATTTATTAACATTAAATGCGAATGAAGTTATTATACCTGGTCAATGGCCAATGGATTTAGATTTTGCAACAACAGAAATATCAGGAATGTCTGCACCACCACCCGCAGGTGAACATTTTCAAGGATATTCAACTACAAGAGCGGCTTATATAAGTTTAATGAATAAAGTTAGAGAATTACCACCATTTAATGTAGAACCAATAGATGAAGATTCATTGAGAGGACAAGGTGTGGTAGGTAAATATAAAGAGTTTATGAGAGGGAGAGCGGATAGGATCACTATGGGAATAGGTGGTGGTTTATTTACAGGTGGAGTTAAAGATACAGTAGGTTCTAATATCCAATTTCGTAAATTACAACAGAGAGATGCTAATCAAAAATTAAAAATATCTCAAGCAAAAGACGGAGAAGCACCACCACAAGGAAAAGGTTATCTAAGAAATTTACTTATAAATTCAAAAATTATAGAAGAAGAAATGACTAATGCTAATACACTTGAAGATGGTGTAATGAATTTAATGAAAAGAATAAGTGCAGCTTGCGGTAATATTTGGGATTTTAAATTAAGTTCAGATCCTGATAACGAATTTCAAGTTAAAGTTATTGAAGATAGTACTACTGAACAACCCGTAAGAAATTTATTAAATAATAAAAGTATTGATTTAGCCACGGGTGATATAACAGAGGGTTATGCTGATGATAAAGGTAATGTTCCAAATCCAGGATTAATGGTATTTCCAACTTGGCAAGTTAATTCAATAGTACATAGACAGGATATGGTTACTAAATTACCATCTCAGATGGCTACAGCAGCAATTTATGGAAGAAATATAAATAGTACAGAGGCTGCATCAGAAGATTTATCTTTAGAACCAGCAGGTAAAGCTATAGGTAAATTATTCAATTCAGGAATGGAAGAACCAAAAAATCCTAAAGATGCAATATTGAAGAGTATGGAAAGAGTATTGGGAAATACAAAATATAAGAAATGGGGTTATAATACGAATACTACTTTAGTACCAGAGTTAAATGTACAAGCTTCTTATTTTGATGGAAGTGTAACGGGAATTGATTTAGATTTTGATAAGATAGTACAAATTTATACTGAAAAGCAAATTATGGAAATTTTAGAAGATGGTGTTCCATCACTAGATGAAGAGGGTGAACCTGAAACTTTTACTAATAAACTTAAAAAAGCTTTTAAAACTCTTTCTTGGGTTCATCCTGGTCTTTTACTAATGCGAGCTCAGTATGCTATATCACAAAAAGTACACGCTGCTGTTGCAAATTGGTGGGAAGATGGATTAGATTTTAGATTCTTATATACAAACAATGGAAAAATGAAAAAACATTTTAAAACTGCATTGACATATTTTTTAAAACAAGCACCAACTTCTTTAGAAAGAACAAAAGATGTTATGACACCAATAGAATTATCTGTAACTATAGATGGAACAGGTGGTATATTTGCAGGTGAAGCATTTTCAAGTACTTATATTCCTAAAAGATATAGAGAAGCTTGTGTGTTTCAGATAATGGATGTAGCTCACGAATTAGATTCAGCAGGATGGAAAACAACATTAAGAGGTTTAATGAGAATTGATTATGGATTCGGTGCAAAGAAACCAATAGTTAATGTTTTAAAAGATATGTTAAAAAAACAAGCTGATATAGTCAATGATAATGATCCAAATACTGATCCAAACGATCCACCATATCTTAATTTTAACGATTATTTAACTAAGACTAGAGGAAGGAAATCACCTTTTAAACAAGGACCACCTAAAAAAGAAGATACACGAACTGATGAACAGAAGAGAGATGATGAGATTCGTAAAAATGAACGAGAGAATAGGAAATCAGACTAATGGCTATTTTAGAAAATGATTTAATAATAGAACAATTAGAACCATCAAGTGGATTTACAGATTATGAAGAGTTTGTTTATGCTTATAATAAATCTATATATGTACCAACTGGAATAGAATACCATAAAATTATAACAAAAAGTAAAAGACTTGTTTATCAAACAGGAGATAGACCACAGCAACATTCACAAGAATTGATAAGAGTAAAAAACATATCTGCTTTTGAGGGTTATTTGGAAGCTAAAAGTCATAATGCAAAAAGATCAAAATATTTTAAAAATACAATAATAAAACCAAAGAAAGAAGATTATAAAAGAGGATTTTTTATAAGATATTTTATGCAGTTAGCTTCTGATGATAAAGCACCAGTTATAGAAGTACGTAAGAGTAGTTATGAACAAGCAGATGGATTATATGCTAAAGTAAAAATTAGGTGGTCTTTAAATAAAGATGATATAAAACAAGAAGAGTTAAATATAAAAAGTGTTATGGAGGCAGAAAAAACATTTCCACAAATTCGTATGAAGATATATAATTTTGTTGAATTTGGGAAAGAAGGTTGATATTTATAACTAAATTAAGGTTATAAGTGAAATTCATAGAGAATAGTACAGAGTTTAATGCTTTCTTGTACGATTATGAGAAAGCAAATGAAATTATCGCAATTCCTATTCCCACCGATCATAAAAAACATCCAGTAGAAACAAAACTATCCTTTCTTTTTTTATTAGTTGATAATAGTGCATATGTATTACCATATAATCATACTGATGCTATGTGTTTACAATTAGGTGATTTGAGGATACTTAATAATAAAAATAAATCAATATATACCCTTGATAAAAAACACACATACCATCTTACAGAATTAAATAATCTTATTGATGTTAATCTACTTAATTATTGGAATACAGGTGAGAAAACTGATTTTGATTTGTATTCTGATGATATAATTAGACATTATCATATGAAACATTATGAGAAAAAAGATGTAAATGCGTCTATTCCTATAATGAGATTTACCTCACACCTGTATAAAATAGCAACAGGAATGCAGGTTATCGTCTCAAAATACGACACTCCTGACATCTTGACATACAACAATGATATGTTTGACAACTTTACATACATAGAAAATAATGGTTTACAAACGACTGATGGAGTGGTATATTCAGAGTATAATCCATTCACATCTACAGGTCGTCCATCTAATAGATTTGGTGGAATTAACTTTGCGGCACTAAATAAGAATGATGGTAGTAGAGAAAAATTCATTAGTAGATTTGGT
>MDTE01202908.1_pt1 | contig 10660 bp, 5 predicted proteins | sample 811231 | NCBI WGS metagenome assembly MDTE01 (sample SAMN05326651, study PRJNA326480) | marine metagenome | isolation source: seawater | place: Indian Ocean: Red Sea | collected 2010 | reverse complement strand
TTCCGAGCCGCCAGCGGCGTGCTGACGACAGCTTCCGTTGCCACAATCGTGTTGGTTGCGATTGCGTTGGTCGATTCACGTGCGACCGCCATGCACTCCGACCATGGAAATTCAGCCGACAGCCCGAAACAACAGGTTGTTGATGACGACGCCCCGTTCTGGAAACAGCTTGGCGTTCTTGAAACTCGGCTCGACGATGTTGAAGAGCGTTGTGACTTGGATGAGAAAACATCCCGGCAGCAGGTCGCGGATGTGGAAAGTCGATTGCGAGACGAGTTGAACCAGGGATTGGAGCGGGTGCCGGACGCAAAGGGATTGGCTGGCCTGGTCAACACAACATTGGACAAGCGTGGGGATCGCCGGAGGGTCGATTCAATAGAGTCTCGATTGATGGGGCTGGCCGGAACGGTTGAGCGTGGCGTGAACGAGACGGCGATGTTGCGAAAAGCGATCGATCGGCTGCAGCCAGTTCTTGATGTGTCGGTGGACCCGAAGCAGCCCGGCCATTTTACGATTGCGGTTCAACGGGTTCCGTTGGCCGACATTCTCCAGCGATTGGAGTCGCTAAGCGATTGGGAATTCGAATCGACACCGGCGGCGTTGGCAATGGTGTCGATTGATCGCCTGGAAGGTGTCACGATTGAGCAGGCGTTGGAGGCGTTGTTGCCGGCAGCCGGTTGTGCCGCAAGGCTTCAGGGACGGAGTGTCAGAGTGATGTCGTTGTCCGAGGCACGTCGTTTGCGAGGACGATTGAGCAGTTCATCACCGGCCGGTGGCAGTCGCAAAACGGGCCAGGCCGGTCCGCCGATCGCTCGCTAGGCTCCGGCCGGCGGGTTTGACGTGTCTGGCGTTGTGCCGTGTTCGGATCGGAGGATCCCTGGCCGGCAAACCGTTGTGCCGCGCGTCGGTTTAGCTTGCGGCAGATGATGAGCCGAGCGAGAATGCGGCCGTGATCGTTTCCGACAGGTTGTCACCATGAAGACTGTGTGTGCCGCGATGTCCATGAGAGTGTTTGTTCCCGGGCTTGTGCTTGTGTTGTCAGCCGTGATGCTGGGCACCGAGCCATCGGAACGCCCTGTCGCGTCCGCTGTCGAGAAGAAACCCGACAGTGTTGATCGTGATTACCGGGCCGAATTGCCCAGGACTGCGGCAACTCGGCCCCTGGAAGCTGTGGCCGCATTGGTGCCACGACCGGGGTTCCGGGTCGAAGTGGTCGCGGCTGAACCGCTCGTCCAGGATCCCGTGGCGATGGAGTTTGACGAAAATGGTCGGCTGTTTGTCTGCGAGATGCCCGAATACAACCAGTACGCCAATGATGGGTTCCGTGGCAAAGGGCGTGTGAGATGCCTGGAGGACACCGATGGCAACGGGGTCTTTGACCGGAGCAGGATATTTGCTGACGGGATCGATTCGCCGACGTCCGTCGCCTGTTGGAAGGGCGGCGTATTTGTTGGCAGTGTTCCGAACATTCTGTATCTCAAGGACACCGATGGTGACGGCACCGCCGATGTGCGTCGCACCGTGTTCACCGGATTTTCCCGCGACAAGGCGGGCGAGGCGATGCTGAATTCGTTTCGCTGGGGGCTGGACAACCGTTACCACGTCTCGACAAATCTCGCCGGTGGCACCGTCCGCCGTGCCGGAGAAAAAGCGGACAAGGGGGTGTCGGTTCGTGGTCGTGGTTTCGTGTTCGATCCGAGCTCCGAGACGTTTGAATTGTCCAGCGGTGGTGGCCAGCACGGCATGAGCATGGACGACTGGGGGAGGAAGTTTGTTTGCCAGAACAGTGTGCCCGCCCAGTTGGTTGTTTACGACGACCGTTACCTGGCCCGAAACAAGTTTCTGGCCGGTCCCGCGCCAGCGATCAACATCGTTCCCAGTGGCAAGCAGACGCGGTTGTTTCGGCGCAGTCCCATCGAGCCGTGGCGAAAACTCAGGACACGGCTGCGGAGCCAGGGCCTGATCCCCGGTTCTGACGAGGGGGGCAAACCGGGAGGATTCTTCACGGGCGTCACCGGGGTGACGATCTACCGAGGCGACGCCTGGCCGGCGGCCTACCACGGCAACCTGCTGATTGGCGAGGTGTCCAACAATCTTCTGTTTCGGGCCCAATTGAAAGACGCTGGTGTGTCGTTGGTGGCGAGCCGGGCCGATGTGGGAGCCGAGTTCCTGGCTTCGAAGTCGGTCTGGTTCCGGCCGGTCCAGTTGGCCAATGCCCCGGACGGAACACTGTACGTGATCGACATGGCCCGTGAACTGATTGAAGGGGCCGCGTTCCTGGCCGATGTGATTTTGAAGCACATGGATGTCACAAGTGGAATGGCCATGGGACGGATCTACCGATTGGTTCCCGAGGGAAAAAAGCTCAGGCCACCGCCGAAACTTGGAAAGTTGTCGACCGTGGAACTGGTGGCGTTGTTGGATCATCCCAACGGTTGGCACCGGGACACGGCTTCGCGATTGCTCTACGAACGGCAGGATCCTCGGGCCGAGCGGCCACTGCGCCGATTGGCAAGGCAAGCTCGTCAGCCCATCGGTCGTGCCCACGCGCTGTGGACCCTGGTCGGGTTGGCCCGGGATGGACAGGGGGACCAGGGGGCGGGTGCTTTGACGCCGGACCTGGTGTTGGCGGCACTGGAGGATCAGGATCCGAATGTGCGTGTCCAGGCGTTGCGTCTTGCGGAACGGTTGGTCGATCGGTCCGAGGCCTTGCGGCTGAAGCTGACCGGCATGGTCGACGATCCAGAATTGCGGGTTCGTTATCAGTTGGCATTTTCGCTGGGAGAAATCGATGCGACGTCGGCCCGGACAGCCCTGGGCCGGCTGGTGACTCGTGATGGATCGGATCAATGGGTGCGTTTGGCTGTCCTCAGTTCACTGGGACGGGGCGGTGGGGAGGTCTTTGGCCGACTGCTGACGGACAAGAAATTTCGAGCGTCCGATTCCGGGCGCAACGTGTTGGTGGCATTGGCCGGCCAGATTGGTGCAGCCGATTCGGCCGGAGATGTGGCGGCGGTGATTGCCGGCGTTGCCGAATTGCCACCGGAGCAGAAATCACTGGGCCAGGCGGTGGTGGCCGGATTGCTGTCCAAACGCACGGGGGCTGCCAAGGCGCGGTTGGCTGGTGCCGGTGGCGGCGAAGCGCGCCGCCTGCTGGCCGGCTTGTTGGTCCAGGCTCGCCAGGTGGCCCCGGATCGAAAACGGAAGACGGCGGATCGAGTCCAGGCGGTGCGCACGCTGGGCCTGGGTGGGTTTACCACGGATCGAGAATTGTTTTCATCGTTGTTGACAATTGCGGAGGTGCAACCGGTTCAGGAGGCGGTGCTGGAGACACTTGGGCAGTTCGATGACCCGGCAGTGGCCGTGTTGTTGCTGGCACGCTGGAAAAGCCTGAGCCCCAGCCTGAGACGACGGGCCGCCGAGACCTTGTTCTCGCGAACCCAATCCACTCGGACGCTGTTGGCGGCGGTCGAAGATGACGAGGTGGCCCGGGCGGACCTGGACCCGGCACGGGTCCAACTGCTGAAGCTGTCCAGGGATGATGTGGTCCGCAAGCAGGCCCGTCGTTTGTTCCCGGATGGAGGGCGGACGACTCGTCAGGAGGTCATCAAGCGTTACCAGCCGGCGCTGAAAATGGCCGGCGACGTGGTTCGGGGCAGAAAGGCCTTTCGCAAGATCTGTGCAGCGTGTCACCGACTGGAAGGGCATGGGAAAGCGGTGGGGGCAGAATTGGCCGGGATCGCCGATCGCGGTCTCGATGCAGTGCTGCTCAATGTGCTGGATCCCAACCGCGAGGTGAAACCCCGATTTTTGAGCTACGTCACCGCCACCACCGAAGGGCGGATTGTGACGGGAATGATCACCGCTGAAACGGCCAACAGTATCACGCTGCAGAGAACCGACGGGACGGTTGCGACGGTCCTGAGAGTCGATATCGAAGAACTCAACAGTACCGGGTTGTCGTTCATGCCCGAGGGGCTCGAAAAACAGGTCACCGTCCAGATGATGGCCGACCTGCTGGCCTATCTCGCTGCGGTCCGGTAGGCCCGACGCAAGCCCCGTGTGGGCCGGTTTGGAGGCCGTGATCCTCCGGTCCGCCCGGTAGCGGAGCCTGTTGTTCACCGCTAGAGTCGAACGTCTCTCGAGTTGTACTCTCATTCACTTCCCCGGCTGTCAGGACGGATCAGAGATGACCAGTGCCAAGATCGTGTTGTTGCCCGGAGACGGGATCGGGCCCGAGGTTGTCGGGGTGGGGCAACGGGTGCTCGAGTCGGTCGCCTCGCGTTTCGGTCACGATTTCATGTTTGAAACCGGGACGATTGGCGGGAAGGCTATCGACGAGACAGGGGATCCCTTGCCCGAGTCGACCCTGTCGGCGTGCCAGGAAAGTGATGCGATTTTGCTGGGGGCTGTGGGCGGGCCGAAGTGGGATGATCCGGCCGCCGCGACACGCCCCGAGCAGGGGCTGTTGACCCTGCGAAAGGAACTGGCGCTCTTTGCCAACCTCCGTCCGATCACCGCTCACACACAACTTGTCGATGCATCGCCACTGAAACGGGACATCATCGACGGTGTCGATATTCTCTTCGTCCGGGAACTCACCGGTGGCATTTATTTTGGCGATTCCGGGCGTCGTGAGAGTGATGGTGGCGAGACGGCCTACAGCGAAATGGTCTACGAGACGGTCGAGATCGAACGGGTGGTGCGGCTGGCCGCCGAGGCGGCACGAGGGCGGGATGGTCGGTTGACTAGCGTTGACAAGGCGAACGTGCTGGAGGTGTCGCGGTTGTGGCGACAGGTGGCCGAACGGGTGATGCGGGAGGAGTTTGCCGACATCCAGTACGACGTGGTGCTGGTTGACGCGATGGCGATGCACCTGATCAGTCGTCCGACCGACTTCGACGTGGTTGTCACGGGCAACATGTTTGGTGACATCCTGACCGACGAGGGGTCGATGCTTCCCGGGTCGCTGGGGTTGTTGCCCTCCGCCTCGCTCGGGGAAAGCGGTCCCGGGCTCTATGAACCGATCCATGGCAGTGCCCCGGATATTGCCGGGACGGGGGTTGCCAATCCATTGGCGACGATCCTGGCTGCGGCCATGCTGTTGCGGCACTCCCTGGGCCTGGAATCGGAAGCGGCTGCGGTCGAAAAGGCGGTTGACGAGGTGCTCGATGCCGGGCATCGCACCGTCGATATCGCTGCCGGTGGTCCGAGCATCGGGACGCTCGAGATGGGCCAGCGGGTCCTCGAGACGATGGCTGACTAGGACTGGCTGGCCAGTTGCTTGATTCGTGATTCGATCGCGTGAAACAGCGCGATCACCACGGCCAGGGAAACACCGGCTGCGGTCACCCAGGGGACCAGGGTCATCAACAGTAGGATGACGGTGGAATCGGCACCACTGGCCGCGCCTGCGAAGCTGAACATCAGCATGAACATTGACCACGCGAAGCCACCGATGCTGTTCATGAAGTAGGTGCAGATTATCGCCAGGACGACGTATCCCCAGCGGACCGTCAACGCGAAGTAGGCAGTCAACTCGACGAACAACGCGATTTGCATCAGCATCAGGGTGATGATCATGGGGATGTAGAGCACCCCGATGAAATCGCCTCCATTGCTCCGCCCTGCCGCCTGGAGAATGGACTGGAGCACCTCAGAGAATACCAGCAGCCCGCCGATCAGTGTCATCACGGCCACTGGAATCAACGCAACGAGGCTGCTGACGAATTTGGACCAGAGGAATGCTCGAATTGTCTGTGGTAGCAGCACCAGTGTTGAGAGTGTTTGCCCCTGCAGTTCGAATCTCAAGCTGCGTCCGACATTGGATCCGAGTTCGAGTGTGCCGGCAAAAAGGCCCAGGCCCAGCATCCAGCCACCCAGGAGGCTCCATTCCCAGCGATCCGGAGGATCGAAAAAACCGACCAGGAAGGCGACCAGGCCGGTGAGCAGGCTGTAGAGTGCAATCCGGGTCAAGATGCCGACGACTCCGCCGGTGACGAAGTGGAGGTCTTTCCAGACCAATGATCGGGCCTTCGGCCAGCACTCCCCGACCTCTCGGCGTTCTCGTTTCTGCGTGACTCTCGCGACGCACAGCGTGGCCAGGGGGAGTCCCAATGCCAGGGTCACCGTCACCGCCACCACGGATTCGTGGGGTGGCGAATTTCTGAGAGGGACGCCCAGAACGATCGATCGGAGGTGAGGATAAGCCAGAAAAACCAATCCCAGCACCGGCACCATCATCAGGATTGTCAAGCCGAGCGTCTTGAGCCGAATGTGGCTTCGGGAGAGGCGTCCGGCGGGGGTCACGTGATCGGCGGTGTGTGGCTGCCGGGTGCAGCGTTCAAAGATCGCCCACGACGTCGCGAACATCGTGGCTCCTCCAGCAAGGTGGCAGAAGAACTGCCGGTCCAGGATTGCGCCATCGAATCCCAACGACATCACTTCGCCAAGACGTACTGCAACTGACCAGATGGAGATCCACTGAATCGCCTCTCTGGCGATGGTCAATTGAGGGAACTGCGTGCCTCCAGAGGAGAGAATCGATAGAAGGCCCTGGAGGATCAATGGAACCAGGATCGTCATGCAGATCATAAGGGCGGCCTGGCGTGTTCGCCGAGCGATCACGCTGGCCAGAATGCCCAGGCCGGCCATCAACAGGATGTACCCGGCCAGCGTGGTGTATGCCGCCTGGATCTGTCGGCTGTGAACACCGCCGAGCGTGACGGCCAATTGCACGAACGGGAACTGGATGGCCAGCAACAACAGGGCATTGAGCAACCGGGGGCCCAGCTTCCCCAGGAGGATTCCCAGCGGGTTGACGCCGGCCATCTTCAACAGGCCCAGGGTCTGTTCCTCTTTTTCCTCGGTAATCGTCGACGTGAAGAAACTCATCCCGCCCAGCGTGATGAAGACGAAGTTGGTGTAGGTGATATAGGAAAAGAAATTGAGTCCCGGAGTCGCGGCGATTGAGACGACATTTTCGACCCAGGCAAAGAGCATCATAAACAGGAAGATGGCGACCAGCAGGAACCGGAGCGCGTGCATTTGCCAGCGACGGCAATCCAGTCGCAGTCCCCGCGTCATCAGGGCGAGTGTGCCTCGGAGCATCAACGGACCCCCTGCTCGGTCAGGTCCATGAATGCCTCGTTGAGGTGTCTCAGGTCTTTCTGGAATCCCTCGATCGGAATTCCCAGTTGCAGCACCGAGGAGAGCAACTGGTTGCCCGTCTCGGCCTGGGACGCACATTCGACGCGGAACTCGTCCGTGTCGTCGATCTGGTCGACCGCAACCACCTCGTCCAGTCCGAGCAATGCCTCCGCCACCCCGGAATGGCCCGACGACACCATGAGGCGAAACGCATTGGTGTCGGTTTCCTGTTCGAGCAGTTTTCTCATGGGGCCGCTGTAGCGGAGCCGGCCGCGGTCGATGATCGTCACGCTGTCGCACAGTTCTGCCAGTTCACTCAGAATGTGTGAACTGATGAAAATGGTTTTGCCCATTTGTCTCAGGGCTCGCAAGATCTCCATCAATTCGATTCTCGCTCGCGGGTCCAGCCCGCTGGCGGGTTCATCGAGCAGCAGCAGGTCCGGGTCGTTGACCAGTACACGGGCCAGGCCGATGCGTTGCTGCATGCCTCGTGACAACCCACTGATCAGGCTGTCGCGACGGCCATCCATGTCTGTCAGTGCCAGTACGTCACCGATCACGCGGCGGCGATCGGCGAGGTTGAGTCCGTAGGCGGCTGCAAAAAAATCCAGGTATTCGGTGACAGTCATCCGGCGATACATGCTGAAGTGATCGGGCATGAATCCGATCTGCCTGCGCACGGCCTTGGTGCTGGCCAGGACATCCTTGTCGAAGACGCGGACCGCGCCCGACTGTGGTTGCAGGAGCGTGCAGATCAGCTTCAACACGGTTGTCTTTCCTGCTCCATTGGGGCCAACAAACCCGTGGAGTGAACCGGAAGCCACCTGGAAGGTGACACGGTCGACAGCCAGGTGGTTGCGAAAACGGTGGCTGATGTTGCGAATGTCAATCGCCACCTCGTTGGCGGGCAAAAGCGGTGGCGTGGTCGCGTCTTTTTCCGTGTCGTCGGATGAAGCGGAGGGCGCGGGAATTGCCGGGACGGCGTCATCGGATGGCAATCCGGGGTGGGTTTCATTCATCGGTGGGATCCTCCTCGTGCCGCAATGTCCGCGTGGCCAGGTGGTGGTGGTGGTGCCTGTTCCTGGTGAGATGTTCGAGCGGTCTCGGCTCGAACCGGGGCAGTCACATCTTGAACGAACAGTGCCCGGCCGGCGTACCCGGTGCGTTGTGGCTGCTTGATGTGGAAAGTCTTGGGCAGATCGGTCAACAGGAACAATCGCATTCGATCCGGACGAAGCGGTTCGGTCTTGAACCCCGGGTCGATCCACCTGAGCGTGCGCGACAACAGTGGATCGACCAGGCCTTCGTACACCTTGTCGACGGGTTGCTTCTGGTTGCCTCCAAAAATGCCAGGACCGCGGGGCCGCACGAAGTTGCCCTGGGGGTGGGACAGCGAATCAACCGTCCTGCCGGCGCCGGCAGAATGTACGAGTACGACACCACCATCGCCACCGGGACGCGGCGTCAGTCGGAGAATCTGGGAACCGTGCTGGACCCAGGCCGACCTCACGCTGGGTGTGTCGTTGGAGGGAGGGAGTTGGATCTTGATGGCAATGGGACTTCGTTTTCCGGGACGCCATTCGATCACCTGGGGATCCCATTGGGGACCGGTGACAGCGACACGGTGCACGAAGGGACGAAGTGTGTACGGTGCGATTGCGACGCGAAAACGGCCGTTGAAACCGTTGACGATGGACCCCGAGATTTTCTCGGTGCTGCCAGGGACGGCGAACAATTGGCCACCGACGGTTGAACCTGGTGAAGCGTCCGGCCCGGTGTGAGAAATCGTGTAGGTGTCTCCGTCAATGACGAACAGGGCCGACCACTGTTGGACGTCCCAGCGGTTGCCTCCAAGGTGTCGGGCGGTGGCCAAGCTGTTGACCACCGTCGCCTCGTCGTAGGCCCTCGCGCCGATCCAGGAAAACGCCAGGCTGAAAACCAGGATCGTGGCGAGGATCGAACCCAGCACGACCCGGTAGTCAATTCGCTTGAGTCCCAGTACGAGGCCACCGGGAAACAGCAAGAGCCAGTACAGGCCAGCCAGTGCGAAGATGACCAACCAATTGTGGTCGGGAGTGGTCATCTGCTTGAAACGGGTGAAAAAAGACGTGTCCGAGGAGTTGGACAGGCCGGTGAAAGCAGGAGCTGCTGCCGTCTCTCCATTGGAAGTCTTCGGGCCAGCCCGTCGCGCGGAGACGGCCGTGAGAAATGCCGCGTCGATGTCGGACCGACCACGCGAGTGAAAGCGAATCTCGCCACTGCCGTGATCGAGCCGGGGGGGGAGGGGAGGCGTGGCGTCTTGGGGGTGATTGAGAATCCCGAGCGAGGTCGGGAAACGAGGATGACGTCCGGTTGTGTCGTGTAGGACATGAACCCTCCCACCACGCCGAATCCAGTCGATGAAGGCGCGTCGTTGTGGGTCCTGCCAGCGAGGGACGTGGTCCAGGAAAACCTCGCCGAGTGCGTCACAGGTCGTGACACTCGCGGGGAACAACTCGTCGTGGAGTATCGAGATGCCGAACGATCCTCCGGACGCCGCGTCACCACGAGACAACAACAGAACCCTGGCGGGCGGACCGCGACGGGGGGATGTCGTAAGACGGTAACCACCCGTTTGCCGCCGCGACTCGTCCGACCAGCGCAGACGCCAATTCCAGTTGGACTGGCCGTTGCCGTCGACCACGTCGCCGGACTCCAGGTAGACCGGAAACCGTATCCAGTTCTGCTGTTCCGGGGCCAGGACGGCCGCCTGGTTCAACGGGGCACCTGTGGTGCCGCCCAGGGCGTCGTGCTTGCTCAAAGTGAACTGGCCGATGAATTGGTCGGGCGTGTTGTTGCGGACCAGCACGTGCAATGGGACGAATGTTTCGCTTCGAGCCGTTCCGTCAAATCCCCATCTGGTGTCGACGACCTCGATGGCTTCGACCGTCCCGGCCGGAATCATGACGCCACAGGCAACCAGGACCAACGTGACAACCAGTTGAAGCCCTGTTGGCTCCAGCGGGTGTGGCCGCCTGGGTCGGCCGGCAACAGGCACTCGAGACGGCAGGGCATTCCGAAGAGGCTCAGGCGATGAGGACTGACGGGTTGAACGGTTTGTCACGAGACACCTCGCTGGGGGATCTCAAGCGGTGCAGTCGATTCGCGTCGTCCGAGCAATCGGTCCGCATGGGCCAGGCACCATCGTCTCAGGCTCGACCACGCCAGGCCGTAAACGGCAAAATTGATCAACGTGTACCAGAGATGGTCCACACGGCTGATCGAATTCACCAGGCCGGCGTTTTCGTTGATGACAATGATTGTCGATGGTGAGCAGAGACAGGCCGCCACGACCAGAACCGGGTTTTTCAGTAGTGATGCCAGCAATTCATCGAGTTGGCCGGTCGCGATCAGTGACGGCAGAAACGCCCATCCGAAGAGAAAAAACAGGGTCAACAACATGGCACGGACCTGGGATCTGGACTTGATCCCGATCCACAAGGCGATCCAACTGCAAAGTGGAAGGTAGACC
>MDTE01202403.1_pt1 | contig 10660 bp, 10 predicted proteins | sample 811231 | NCBI WGS metagenome assembly MDTE01 (sample SAMN05326651, study PRJNA326480) | marine metagenome | isolation source: seawater | place: Indian Ocean: Red Sea | collected 2010 | reverse complement strand
CACTATGATAAGAGTTGTGAGATACGAGCCTTGAATAGGTGGGACCCTTACCGGTATTCATGGAACCAAATACCTGGGATGATTTGACAGCAGAAACTGATGAACAGCAGATTTTGATTGATGGACAACCTGCGCAAATTTCAACCGGCTTTGGTAACCAAATAATTATGTTACAACCACCATCTTCTGCGTCAAAGATTATTGGTATCTTACTAGTTATCTGGGGAGTAATGAATTCAGTATTATTGTTACTTGCAATAATTGGTTGGTCTAATCAAGAAATTAGAGAAGAACAAGGGATAGATGGGCTTGCGATCGTATTGAATCTAATTTCTGGCGTCATCTCAATTGGCACTTCAATTCTTGGTGGTGTTTGGATGATGAATTATCAACGTAAAGGTGTACATTTGGTATTATTAGGTATCCTAGTTGGATTTTTGTTCTCAATAATTCTCAGTTTTACTGGCTCCACAGATGTTGCTGCTCAAGATACTGGTTTGAATGAATCTGTAGTGTCTGGTATTGCTGTGGGAATAAGTGCGGTATGTAGTGCACTATGTGGGCTAATCGTTGCAATTCCGTTGATGGTTTCGAATAATGGTTTGGATGATTCTAAGTTGTTTGGTTGATTCACAACATTAATGACTCGTAGTATCCAGCAGTAAGCGATGATAGATACACTCAACCTCCAAGCAGGTTCTTTCAAGATAGTTTTACCATATCGATGGCAAGAATGGTTGGGTTATGTTATATTTGGAATATTGGTTATGTTTGGGTTATTGACGACTCTCAGTGGTCTTGAGGGTTCCGTTGATAACCTGTTAGCAGGATTTTTCATTATGGGTGTTGGCTTCTTTGGCCTTTCAGTATGCACTCCAGGCTCTCATCAAAAGGACTTGCATGATATAAGAAGTCAAGCCATTGATAAGGCCGAGATTGAGGCTAAAGCTAAACAAAGTGGCCTTACTGTTGATAATTGGCTTCTAAGACAGACCACTTATATTCCAACCAATGACCCTAATGATTGGATTCTACCTGCACCTGGGCCTGCATCATGGAACAAAGAGAATAGGTATGGTCCAGATGGTGATGGGACGCCTTTGGCTGAACATCCAGTTAAAGTTGGTACTCCAATACCCGCTAGTTTTAGCTTGTATGGAATATTCGGATTGATGGGAACCTTTTGCTTTATTGGAGGAACTGGAGTTGTAATCTCTCTTTTAGAAGATTCTAGTCATAAGTATATTGCAATTGGTGTTATGTCATTAATTGCTATAGTTTGGTTGCTTACTGGTTGGCTTAAAGCTAAAATGCTCAATCAGATGATTGACACTCCAACATCTTTAGTACGTTCTGTGGCTTTAGGACATAGTGAATTGGTTGGACAAGTTAGGCCATCTCATGAAGGCGTCTTGAGAGTAGTTGTGGACGGTAATGAAACAATGGTTATGGAAAACATGGTCGCTTTTCATTGGACTTACGAGCAACAGCAAGAAAGAACAGTTACGACAAAAGATGGAACAAGAACAGAGAGGAGATGGGTTACTATTAGATCAGATTCCGGCGGATGTCCATTTATTCTTCATGATGGAACTGGCGGCATTAGGGTTAATGCACAAAGTTTCAAGCGTAACGATTATGGTAATTTTATCAAGCGTTGGGATAGTGCTTTTGCCAAATCATTAGGGCAGCAGTTCATGTCATCTCTTATTGCTGGGGCACTTGGTGGATGGAGAGTAATTGACCATCGTTGGACTCTATATGGTGTGAAATTGGGTAATCCAATTTACCTAATGGGCGAGGTGAAGTCGCGCTCTAGAGAAGATATTGATGCTGAGAATCTTGATGGAACTTTGCAAAATAGCATAATTGAAGTATGGGGTGATAAAGATGGAGTGGGTCAGAAAGTCACCTTGAACAGAGGTACAGAATTGTCCAACATTGGCCGTTCTAGGTCTTCGGTAGAAATGATTGCACTGCCAATGATATTATTTTTGGGCGCACTTTCTATGCTTGCTTTAGCATGAAGTTCAAATCCTTGTTTGAATTCGCCACCTCATGGAAGAAGTTGTGATAGTGGGCGGAGCAAGAACTCCATTTTGTGAATGGCAAGGTGGTAAGCGTGGCGATGGCCAGCCTGGAGGCTTACTGAAGGGTTACAGTGCACTAAAACTCGGTGAAATTGCTATCAAAGGTGCTTTAGAAAAAACAAATACTTCTGCTGAAAATGTTGATCATGTAGTCATGGGTTATGCATTGCAAACTTGTGACCAAGCAATCTTTGGTGCTAGGCATGCAGGTTTAGGAGCAGGTATTCCTCAAGAAGTCCCTATGCTGACATTATCAAGAATTTGTGGAAGTGGAGTCCAATCAATAGTTACTGGAGCTCAAATGATTATGTTAGGAGAGGCTGAAACAGTTGTAGCAGGTGGTATGGAAAATATGTCGCAAGCACCGCATGTCCTTAGAGGGATGCGTGATACATACAAACTAGCACGCCCTCCTAAGGAAGGTACAGTTCTAGAAAAGGATATGGAAGACTATCTTTTCACGAATTTACTTGATGGAATGTGTGGCTCTTTTATGGCACAAACATCTGATGAGATTTGTAAGCGTAAAGGAGTGACTCGAGAAGAAACCGATGAGTTTGCAGCGCTATCACATAAGAGGACTGCAAATTCTATAGATGAAGGCATATGGGAGCAAGAAATAGTCAAAGTTGGAGATATTGGACATAAAGATGAGGACCATGTGGTTAGAGGAAGCACACCAGAATCTTTAGCTGAATTGAGAACTGCTTTTGGCCCTGAAAGTTTAGTCACAGCAGGTAATGCTTCAGGAGTAGTTGATGGTGCAGCAGCAGTTGTGATTAAATCTGCAAGCAAAGCATCTGCAGATGGAGATAAGCCACTTGCTCGAATAATTAGTTGGGGGATAGTTGGTTTGGAGCCAGCAATAATGGCTTATGGTCCTGTTCCATCGTCAAGGAAAGCACTGGAAAAAGCAGGTCTGACAATTGATGATATAGATCGCTGGGAAATTAATGAAGCATTTGCAGGTCAAGCAGTTGCATGCGTCAAAGACTTAGGTTTAGATATTGAGAAGGTCAATGTCAATGGAGGTGCTGTAGGAATTGGGCATCCACTTGCAGCAACAGGAACTAGATTAGTTCTTACTTTGGCTCATGAACTAAAACGTTCAAATGGCCGTTATGGCGTTGCTACAGCATGTATCGGCGGAGGCCAAGGCATTGCTATGGTAATCGAGTCTATTTGATTCACAGAATTAGATCAATTAGATAGTTTATCCATGTCAAAGATAGGACTCCAATAAAGACTTTAATCAAAATTTTCTCATCAAAGAACTTGAATCCAAAAATAGCGCCAGTTTTTGAGCCAACATAATTTGTGATAACCAATATTACCAAAAATAATGTTTCATCTAGCAATTGCGAGATTTGATAATCGTTGAGTAGCATGAAATGCGCAACAATCGCAAATGGTACAACAATCATCATGATGTTCAAACTTGAACCGATAGATTTTCGAGTATCTAAGTTGCCAAAAAATTTCATTGCTGGAACATAAATCATTCCCGCACCAATTGCCATTACACTTGATAGAAATCCACCAAAACCTGATAGTGATGTCATTTTTCCAAGTTGGACTTCTCTTTCAACAATTGAATTAGATTGTTCATTGAACATTCTGTTAGCCATTTTAAAAATCACAAATCCGACAACAACAACACTTAGAATTTTGAATATCGATTTAAATTGAGTACCGGTAATCATCACAAAAAATACGCCTAACAATGCTCCAGGGATGGCGCCCCAAAGAGCAATACCGGTCAATTCATCATCAACATAGGATTTTTTACGATGTTCAATGCCACTTCCATAACTGGTTATTGCACTCAATAATAATGAAACTATAATTAATCGCTGATCAATATCCCAACCACCTACATAATGAAATAATGGGACATAAAGAATTCCACCACCAAGGCCAAGTGGTGCGAATAGAAACCCTATTGCTAAGACCCCAATTACTATCAAAACATATTCAATTAGCAACTTTAATCCTCAATTATTTCAAGCCTAATTTGCGATAGTATTTATTCTATTTCAGTTGTAATACAATAGAAAAGGCTCTTAAAGCAATAACTACTGGTATGCATATGGAACTATTACTGATTGGATTACTAGTTGTTGGAGTTATATTTTTATTCTTTATTTTCTGGTTTTTCTCAACTTGGAATCGTTTGGTAGCATTGGAAGAGAATGCGATTCAAGCATGGTCAAATATCGATGTATTATTGAGACAAAGGTATGATATGTTACCAAATTTAGAGAGGATTGTTAGCGAGTATGCAAGCCATGAAAAAGATTTGTTCATGGAATTTGCTAAGGCTCGTCAAATGGCTGCTGGTGCACTTCAAAACAAAGATGTCAAGGGTGTAGGTGCTGCAGAATCAATGATGGCAAATATGATGCCAAGGATTACTGCAGTCGCAGAAGCCTACCCTGAATTAAAGGCTGATTCAAATTTCTTGAACATTCAAAGCGAATTAGTTTCAATAGAAAACCAAGTCGCTGACCGAAGAGAAATGTACAACGCATCAGCAACTAACTACAACAAGGCTATTCAGATGATACCAACAACATTTGTTGCATCGATCAAAGGTTGCCAAAGAAGAGACTTATTCGAAGTACAAGGTGCAGCAAGAGAAGCTCCAGTTCTGTTTGCATAAACCGGAAAAACGACCATCAAGTGTTTGGTATGTTTTTGATTTTTGGCTCCAGCGGGCTTGGTCTTAGGCTTGCAAAGTGGTGCTCCACTAGGAAAAATTGCACACTAATTGGGCTAGCCAAAGATTTGCCTATTGGTGAAGCTTTGGAAAACTGTGAAATTATTGCTTTACCTTCATCTATGCCGCTTAGTGATTTACCACTTACAAATAAATCTCCAACTGCTATACTGTACTTAGATGATAAATCAATTAGTGATGAGGAGCCTTTAGAAGTGATAAAGCGTAAGTGGCCAAAAACCCCAATATTGACTACTATTCCTATTGAAGGAGATGGTTATGACCTAATTAGTATTGATGATATTTCATTTTCAGCAATGCAGGATAGAATTAGAGGTTGGGAGCGAAAAGAAGGAGCATCAACTTTAGATAATTATCTAAAATCAATATCTGAAAACAGTAGAGTTACTATTTTCTGTCATGATAACCCTGACCCTGATGCACTTGCTTCTGCACTTGCAATGAATGAGTTGTTTGTCACACATGGTCATGTATCACAAATTGTCCATGGTGGCATGATTGAACATCATCAAAATCAAGCTATGGTTAAGGAGTTAGAAATTCCCGTTCGTAGACTTATTCTTGATTGGGAGATAACAGATTTAATCAATGAATCAGATATTATCATCGCAGTTGATTTCCATCGACCTGGTGCCAATAACATAATGCCAAAGGATTGTATACCTCATATTATCATTGACCATCATTCTGTTGACGATCCAGTAACTGCAGATTTGGCGATGGTTAGTTCAGAGTATTCATCAACCTCTTCTATGGTTGCTTCACTGCTGATGAGTAGTGATTTTGAAATGAATTCAAGAGTTGCAACAGCGTTGGCATTTGGAATAAAAACCGATACATTAGGTTTCACTCGTAATTTTAATGCAGTTGATGTTCGTGCTTTGCTATGGATTAATGCATGGGTGGATAAAGAAAAGTTACGTGCTATTGAAATGCCACCAAGGTCAATTGAAGCACTTGAATCATTTTCTGTAGCTCTAAATGATAAATTACACTATGATAATCTAATCATTGCACCTGTTCACAATTTGACCAATAGAGATTCACTTGCTCAAATTGCAGATTTCCTACTTCCAACTGAGGGTATTGATACAGTAATAGCATTTGGAATAAGGCGTAACAAAGTTATTTTATCTGTACGTTCAAACAGAGAAGGTCTTCATGTTGGTAAAATTTTGTCAAGTCATTTCCCTGAAGGATTGGCAGGTGGACACAAGTCATTAGGTGGGGGGCAAATTCCATTTGATGTGATTGTTGAAAATAATGAACAATTAGATGAGAATCATCATATCCTTATTATGGAAGAAACCAAGAGATTATTGTATGATATTTTTACAAATTGAGGTGATATAATTTCAAACACACTGGTTGTAGAGGTAAGTTCTAATTTGCGTTTATTGGGTACTGCTCACGTTTCTACCAAAAGTGTTGAAGCAGTAAAACAACAGATTGAGGAATTCAAACCAGAAGTAGTGGCTGTAGAGTTATGTAAATCGAGATATGATTCTTTAGTAAGTGGACGTAGACTGGACAAAGAAGGTTTACTGAAGGTGATAAAAGAAGGTAAAGCACCATTGGTACTATTACAATCGTTATTGGCAGCAGAGCAGAGAAAACTTGGTTTAGATGAGGGGCAGCAACCAGGCGCAGAATTGTTAGCGGCAGTAACTATCTCTGAGGAGTTAGGAATTGACGTTGAATTAATTGATAGAGATATTCAAACCACTTTACGTAGAGCATGGAGGAAAATGAAATTTAGAGAGAAGTTCAAGATTCTTTATTCAATGCTCGGTGAAGATGAAGAAGAAGATGAAGTTGATCTTGATGAGATACTTGAGAATCGTGACATATTATCTGATTTGATGAACGAATTGAAAGAATTTTCACCAGGTGCTGGCCAAGTACTTATTGATGAAAGAGATGAATTTCTTGCACAGAAGATATTGGGAATTGATAGTAATAAACGAACATTAGCAATCGTGGGAGCAGGCCATTTGAGTGGCATAGAAAATCACCTTGCTAATAATCAGCCAAAGAATAGCATTGAAGAATTATCAATGGTGCCAAAACGTTCTCTGTTTTCTAAGAGCATTCCTTGGCTAATACCTATGTTCGTCTTTGGCTTATTTGGCTTCTTAATGTACCAGGGTAGTAGTGTAGATATCATTGAATTATTTACCGTTTGGACATTGGCTAATGCAGTTTTAGCAGCAATAGGATGCATTATTGCGAGAGGTCATATTTTAGCAGTTCTAACCGCAGCCTTAGCATCGCCAATTACTTCACTCAATCCAACCTTAGCGGCAGGCTGGTTTGCTGGTTATGTCCAATTAAAAGTCGCAGAACCAACTGCTGAAGATTTACAACAATTCCTCAAATTAGAATCATTAGGGAGTTTTTGGTCAAATAAGGCTGGAAGGGTGTTATTAGTTACCGCTTTAACAAATCTCGGCAGTATGCTTGGAGCATGGGTTGCTGCTGGTGGTGTAATTGTTGGAATCTAATCATTAAGCGCATGATAAACTTTGAACAAATCATTGTGTTCATCTATGTCATGGACTCTTAGTATGTCAACGCCATTTAGTGCAGCAAAAAGCGATGATGCTAGTGTGCCAGACAATCTATCAGAAGCATTAGACTTTCCAGTAATATTGCCGATAATTGATTTTCTTGAGATACCCCATAACAATGCATAGCCTGAAGCTTTGAATCTATCAATCGATTTCATCAATTTTAAATTATGTTCTTGAGTCTTGCCAAAACCAATACCAGGGTCTATGACAATAAGTTCCTTGGAGTGCCCTTGAGCAATCAACTCCTCTGCTTTTTGTTCAAGTTGCGATGCAACCTCTTCAACCACGTCATCGTAAAATGGGTTGTCTTGCATATTTCCTGGTTCACCATTCATATGCATTATACAGACTGCACATCCCGATTCTAAGACTAAATCTAGCATTTGTTTATCTCTTAATCCAGATACATCATTAATCATATTAGCACCATTTTCAATTGCTAATCTTGCTACTTGATGATTTCTTGTATCGATTGAGATCATTATTTCGGGATTTTCATTTCTTAATAGTTTGATAACAGGAATAACTCGACTTATTTCCTCTTCTATAGAAATTTTAGATGCTCCTGGACGTGTTGATTCACCGCCTATATCTATCCAATTTGCACCATTATCAATCATCGACTTTGCTTCTTTCAAAGCATCATCAATTGAATATCGAGAATTGGAGAAAAACGAATCAGGAGTTATGTTTAGAATTCCCATCAATAGTGGCCTACTATCAGATCTCCTATGAATATCTGAAAAAGAGGGTACTCGGCTTTCGGAATTAGGTGTTAAGTTCTCACTCATTGACTCGCCCAGTTCGATAGATTTGATAAGTTGTGACCTTCAAGGGCGGTTAATGTCGGGTGGGGATGTTATGGATTCTGAGGCTAATATGTCTGAAGAATCTCCTGATTTAGAAAATTCTGTAATGGAGTATAGCGAAGAGTTGGCTGATAGATTAATCAGTCGTTTGAAGCCAGAAGATAATGCTTCAATTTTGAAGATGATTGCTAACAAAGCATATTTTAGCGGTGGCTTAGGTACAATCATTTTGGTATTTTGGTGGCTTACAGTTGATACAGGTAATGATGATTTAGACGCTGGTGTCTCAACGTTCTTTAGTTTAGACTTCTCTCAAGTCGCATTAACTGTAATTGGCTTGGGTCTATTGTCCGCATTGCTGCGAGATTTCAGTAGAGAATTAGGTAAATTGGCACCAGCCTTGATTTCTGGAGCATTGATTATTCTTTGTTGCCTATACGTCTTAGAGCCAATGGCGCTTGGATTTTTCACAGATGAACTGGAAAGTTCCGATGGGATTTGGAGGACTGCAAGATTAGCTCTGTTATGGCTAGGTATAACCTATTGCGCTCACTTATTAGTCGATGCTTCGTTGCTAGCATGGTTAAAGAAATTCTGTGATTCTAAGGGGTGGAATATAGAACCTCTAAACAGCCGAGATGATGCTCAGAATGGCTTATTACTCGATGATTGACGATTTCAATCAGTGGTGAGGAAATGACTGACTTCGATATTGAAGTTTTAAGATTGGGTCATCGTAAGGGTAGAGATCCAAGAATTACCACGCATTTGGCTTTAGTTAGTCGAGCGATGGGGGCTAAAAAGTTCATTCTTGCTGGAGATAAAGATGACAAATTATTTTCTAATATTGAATCGGTTAACGAAAGGTTTGGTCAAGGACTATTGTGCCGTTATGAGAAAAGTCCAATGAAGATGTTAAGAGATATATCTACATCAAAAGATGAAGATAAGCCATTAATAATTCATTTGACAATGTATGGTGAACCATTCAAGGAAGTAATTCCTAAAATTGCAAAAGACCAATCTGTAGTAGTTATTGTTGGAGGCGCAAAAGTTCCTGGAGAGATATTCAAACTCAGTGATTATAATATTGCAGTTGGTAATCAACCTCATTCAGAAGTTGCAGCATTAGCACTGTTTTTGGACACTTGGACGGAAGGCCATGGATTTAATCGAAAATTTACTGAACCACAACTAATTATATCTCCCTCTAAATCAGGTAAAGATGTAAAGGAACTGGATTAATGGCCTAAGTAAAAATTAACTTACTTGTCTGATGCTGATTAATTTAATACAAATCTTTAATCTTTTAATTGATTAATTTTAGATTAATTTCATCCCAATTATTATTTGAGTCCTTCATCGACAGGTGCTGATGTCGATACCCCTAGAGGCCGCTGGTAGTTTCTGCCCGGGCTCATTAAATCACAAAATTTCGACATATCCAACTTTCAAAGATGCTGCTGATGGCTTTAATTCAGGGCAGGAATTGAGTCCTCAAGCCAGTGGTCCAGGAATCTTATTGACTGCTGATGGCGGCAGATATGAGGGTAATTTATTCGGTGCAGAAGGTATTGGTGAAGGAGAATTAGTTTTTACAACTGGAATGATGGGTTATCAAGAATCATTAACAGATCCTTCATTTGCAGGACAGGTACTAACATTTACTTATCCTCTAATTGGTAATTATGGCATTCATATTAACCGTTCTGAATCCTCTTCAGTATGGCCTCGAGGAGTTGTAGTTAGGCATGCGATGAAAGACCCTGACCATCGTGATTCAGTCGCTACAGTGAATGACTTTTTGCGCTTGCACAATATTCCAGGTATAGAAGAGATTGACACCCGTGAGATTACTAAAAATGTACGAGAATTAGGGACAGTATTGTGTGTTTTTGGACCTGCAGATAAAGAAGAGTTGTTAAGGAGTAAATTGAGTAAACTAACCTCGCCTGAACTAGAAGACTTAGTTGATCTTGTAGCAATTAAAGAAGCAGTCATACTAAATCTTGATTCTGCTGATGAATTGGGAATTAAGAAGCCAAGGATAGCAGCATTAGATTGTGGCATTAAATTCAATATCCTGCGAAGTTTATGCCATTATTTTGAAGTTATTTGGTGTCCACCAGATACGCCGTTTAGAACTCTAGTAGATGATTATGCAATTGATGCGTTATTTTGTTCCAATGGCCCAGGAGATCCCGCTCATCCAGGTAAAGCTTCAGCAGCTAAGGAAACACTTGCTAAGGCTGTATTAGAAGGATATCCAGTAATGGGAATTTGTCTTGGTCATCAATTGATGGGATTAGCCTCCGGTTTGAAAACCTACAAGATGAGATATGGTCATAGAGGAGCCAATCAACCAGTTGTTGATTTGGTTACTGGTAAAGTATTGATAACAAGTCAAAATCATGGATTTGCAGTTGCAGATCCTGATGCAGGGATGTT
>MDTE01019936.1_pt1 | contig 10660 bp, 2 predicted proteins | sample 811231 | NCBI WGS metagenome assembly MDTE01 (sample SAMN05326651, study PRJNA326480) | marine metagenome | isolation source: seawater | place: Indian Ocean: Red Sea | collected 2010 | reverse complement strand
GATCGTGGAAGACCTGCCATAAAATGATATGTTTTCATTCACCACTCCTTCACTGGATTGAAAAAGAACAACTGAACCATACGACCATTCTCTAGTGTATCACCAAAATTATAATTATGCGAGTGCCACAGATGAGTTCTGAATAATACCAGACGATTATACTTCATCGGACACAGAAAGTATCGTGTCCACTTATCTCTATCTAGACCATCACCATACACAGTGGTCCACCAACATTCCTTGTATGTTGGCCATCCGTGATGCTGTGCCTCAAAATCAGTCTTGGGAATATTTTCCATCTTCAAAGTATTGTGTCTCCAGAATGATGTGCCACCCTCATCCACACAATCCTTTGGATCAGACATATAAATCACGGCACCCCATTCCCATGATGGGTCCACATGAACGTCTTGTTTGTAAGAATCTTTCTCTAATGAAATACGAAAGTACCCGTTCTTGTCAGCAGGAATCAATGGTTCCTTGGCAAGATCCTCAAACTTCTTATGAATCTCTTCAGAATAATAAGCACCTTCTGAGTTTCTTCCGGGATATGTATAGTCCTCACCAGGATCAGGAAACTCTGCATTCAGTGCAAAGTTCCTGACCTCTTCCGGGTTATTATAAAAATCATCAACAACAATAATATTCTGTCTCATACAATCACTGTTTTGTTTATTATATCATATTATGTAGATGGAAGTGAGTTGTATGTTGTACTTGCTCCCGAACTGCTTCTATTTTTGTATGCCAATGGACCTTTTGGTGATGCCGTAGCAGTATCATTAGAATAATCAACACGTTGTACTGATGATAATGGACCAGGAGAACCACCACAAAAATATCCATAAGATTGATTTCCAGTAGTTGATTGTGAATACATAGAAACGGCCAAATTACCTTTTTCAACCGCTGTTGTTGTATCATTAGAATAGTCAAAACGGTCCACTCTTGTTGAACTGTAGGGTCTACCTCCAGCAATCCATGCATAAGAAGAGTTGGCAATAGAATCGGATTCTCTACCATGGATTATAGCTAAATTACCTTTTGCAACAGCATTTGTAGTATCATTAGCATAATCAGTGCGATCTACTTTTGTACATGCTCCAGAATAAGATGGCATACTCGTAGATCCACCCATCCAATATCCATAATCATTTGTACCATTGGCAGATCCCGTTCCAAATCTATTGGTAGTATAAGATCTCCTTGAAGCATTTGCAGTATCATTGGAATAATCTATCCTGTCAATCTGACTAAATGCTGTGTAATATCCACTTGGAGCCGGAACACTGTAGAGTTTATATCCACCATTAGTCCATCCATAATCATGATTACCCGTAGCAGCTGCATTATATCCACCAACACTATTAGTTGGTCCACTAGCTCCAATAAGAACTGTATTGTATGCACCTTTGACAACCAATGCAGCCGTTTCATTAGAATAATCAAAACGTTGAACTGATGCAGGTGAAGGACTACCAAGGTTCGCAGCATATGCATAATTTCTATTACCAACGGCAAAGTTATAATAGAGACTTGATCCTGCCGGAGACGGAGATCCTTTTACTAAAGCAGTGGCAGTATCATTTGTAAAATCAATACGTTGTGTAGGTTGATTATATGACGGGCTAAGTGAAGGATCACCCTGCCCACCAAAGATATAACCTCTATAATGTTGTGCTCCAGTTTGTACCGGAACATTAGAAACGACTGATGGACCGATTGGAACGAATCCGTTTGTTCTGGCACTTGTTCCTGCAAGGTCATATCTAGCAGCAGCCAATGAACCTTTAGGTGATGCAGTTGCAGTATCATTAGAATAATCAACACGATCTATTAATGATTTATTAGGACCCGGACGACCACCAGCAAAGTAACCGAATGAGGCATCTCCTGTTGCCGCAATTAAGTGTCTACCAACACTCAATGTTCCTTTTGGTGATGCCGTTGAAGTATCATTAGAATAATCAACACGATCTACAGTTGATCGACCGGAAAGACCACCACCAAAGTAACCAAAGTCGGCATTACCGGTTGCTGCAAATTGTTGATTATTGGCAGATAATGGTCCTCTTATTAGACCTGTTGCAGTATCATTAGAATAATCAAGACGATCTATTGATGATTTAGTGGGAGCTCTACCACCAGCATAGTAACCAAATGATTGATTACCTGTTGCTGCATGTTTGTATCTTTTAGCAGCCAATGGTCCTTTTGCTACTGCCGTTGCGCTGTCATTAGAATAATCAACACGTTCCACGGATGATAATGTTCCAGGAGATACAGAAGGGTTCTCACCAGCAGCAAGATAACCAAAATCTTTAGTATCTGTTCCAGCAAATCTATATCTAGCAAGACTCAATGGTCCTTTAGGTGCTGCTGCTGTTGTGTCATTAAGGTAATCAACACGATCTATTGTTGATTTCTGAGGAGAAGGATAACCACCAGCAAAATAACCATGAGAACTACTACTCACTGCTGCCAATTGGTTTCTAGCCTGAGTCAATGGTCCTTTTGTTGTTGCCGTAGCAGTATCATTAGAAAAATCAATACGATTTACCGATGATGTACCAGGATTACCACCACCGAAGTAACCGAAGTGAGGAGTTGCAAGAGTTCCTTGTGCATAATTCACTGTGTTTATGAGTGGAATTGCATTTGATCTAGAACTTACTGCAGCATGACCATTTACAGTTCGATTCAATGGTCCTTTCAATACAGCATCTGTAGTATCAGTTGCATAATCAAGACGTTGTACCTTTGAATGTTTAGTGAATGATGGAGAAGTTTGTCCACCAGCAGCATAACCGGAAGAACTATTACCAGCAGCACTAAAAGCAGATGAGGTTGTATTCAAATCTCCTCCTCTACGCAATGAAGTTACCGTATCATTTGAATAATCAGTTCTATCAACTTGAGAACCAGGATATCCCAATGATGGAAATACACCACCCATAACATATCCAAAATCAGCATTACCTGATGCAGCTGCTGTCGCTCTACCACTAGCTAATGGTCCCTTAGGTGATGCCGTTGCGGTATCATTAGAGTAATCCAAACGATCTGTTGACGATCTCCAACTACCGGCAGGTGTAGTACCACCACTAAAATAACCAAATGATTGATTGCCAACAGCTGTGTGTGCAGTTCTCGGAGTTGAAAGAAAAGATCTTTGTACCGTATCTACACCATCATTAGAGTAACTAAGTCTACCTATAGTTGAGAATGGTCCGATGCCACCACCAGCAAAATATCCAAAGTTAGCATTACCTGTTGCTGCTAATTGATTGGATGGATGATTGTAATTACCTTTGGTTACTGCATCTACAGTGTCATTAGCATAAGTAATACGATCAATTGTTGTATACCTAGTTCCAGCAGGAGCATTACCACCAGCAAAATAACCATGTGTTGCACTACCAGTCGATCCACTATAACCTCTGGCAAGAGTTAATGGTCCTTTTGGTGATGCATTTGCACTATCATTGGCATAATCAATACGACTTACAGATGATGAAACTGAAGGATCAAATCCACCGGCAAAATAACCAAAATCAGTTCCTTGTGGTGTAGAAACACTAAAAGCACCAAATAATACTGGAACTTCTAAGTTACCAGGTCCTTTGAGTGGTATTGCATTTGCTCTGGAACTTGATGCTGATGGATTGAATCTAGCAAGACTCAATGGTCCTTTTGGTGATGCCGTAGCAGTATCATTACTATAATCAATACGATCTACTGATGATTTGTTTGGAGCAAAACCACCACCAAAGTAACCAAAGGAAGCATTACCTGTTGCTCCATGACGATACTTAGCAGCACTTAATGGTCCTTTGACTGCTGCCGTTGCGGTGTCATTAGAATAATCAATACGATCTACTGTTGATATTGCAGCACCAGGACCATATCCACCACTAAAGTAACCAAAGGAAGCATTACCTGTTGCTGCCAAATGTCTCCTGGCAAGACTCAACGGTCCTTTGACTGCTGCAGTAGCAGTATCATTTGAATAATCTACACGTTCTACTGTTGATATTCCAGATGGATTACCACCACCAAAGTAACCAAAGTCGGCATTACCTGTTGCTCCATGAGCACTTTTACTATTAATAGTAGAGGGTCCTTTTGCTACTGCCGTTGCGGTGTCATTAGCATAATCAATACGTTGTATTACTGATGTGGTAAGTGGATGTCCACCACTAAAGTATCCAAAGTTCTGATTACCTGTTGCTGCAATATATCTTGCAGCATCAAGACTTAATGGTCCTCTAACTGATGCTGTTGCAGTGTCATTGGAGTAATCAACACGTTGGACAGTTGTTATATTTCCTCCCGGTGATCCTCCACCACCAAAGTAACCAAAAGGAGCATTTCCTGTTCCACCCTGACCATATGCTGCAGAAGCTAATGGTCCTTTTGCTACTGCCGTTGCGGTATCATTAGCATAATCAACACGATCTATTGTTGATACTGGATTAGAAACATATCCACCAGCAAAATACCCAGTATCAAATCCATGTGATGCTATCTCACCAGTTCTTACTGATGATGCTGGTTGTAATTTTTGTATGGGATTAGCATTTCCTCTGGAACTTGATGCAGATAATTCATATCTACCAACGGTTAACAGTCCTCTGTCTAGTGCCGTTGCCGTATCATTGGAGTAATCAACACGGTCTATTTTTGATGAATTATTTCCCAAACTACCAGCAAAATATCCAAAGTTTTGACTACCCGTTCCTATACCGAAACCATGAGTATTAGCCAATCCTCCTTTTGGTGATGCTGTAGCAGTATCATTAGAGTAATCAATACGTTCCACTCTTGTATCAGCACCAGGATCTGCTGGTGAATTACCACCAGCAAAGTAACCAAAGTCAGCATTACTCGATCCCATTAGACGATATTTGGCAAAATTCAATGGTCCTTTCGGTGATGCAGTTGCAGTATCATTACCATAATCAATACGTTCTACGTTTGATGTATAATCAGGAGCAGTTCCACCAGCAATGTAACCAAAGTCTTGATTACCTGTTGCCGCGGCAGATCCTCTACCAGTGCTCAACGGTCCTTTTTGTGATGCCGTTGCGGTATCATTAGAATAATCAATACGACTCACTCTCGATTTAGTTGAAAAACCACCACAAAAATAACCAAAGTTCTGATTACCTGTTGCTGCTAGAGTGTAATGAGTTCCACTTAATGGTCCTTTTGCTACTGCTGTTGCGGTGTCATTACCATAATCAATACGCTCTACCCGATTATGTGGAGAAGGACGACCACCACCATGATATCCAAAGTCTGAACTACCTGTTCCTCGATGGGCATATCTACCCCCTGTTAATGGTCCTTTTGCTACTGTATTTGCAGTATCATTTGTAAAATCAATACGGTCTACTGTTGATTTTGGACCAGGTGCACCACCAACAAAATAAGCGAAGTCAGTTCCTTGTGGTGTAAGAAAAGGACTCGGACTATTCCAAACATCTCCTCTCGTGGACCATTGTCCTTCTACCTGAAGTCTGTAGATTTGCTCCAGACCAAATACATCTTGCTTTATTCCCATTTTACTCTACCCTCAAGAAGTTATTTTCTTACCAGAGATAATCACATCAACCGTACCGGTAGAACCAACTTCTACTTCAATCTTGGCACCGGTTTCTATTCTCTTATGCCTATCCAAAATATCAACGGTGGAATATCTAGGTATAATTAAGTTCTTGGCAAGATATGATGTGGTCACACCGTTGGTAATCTTGATAGAGACTGGGAAGTCTCCAATATCAGTACGGTTGGCAAATCCGATCTTTTCGATCATTGTTGGATTTCCTGTTGATGTATATAGGGTCACAGCACTAGTACTATTGATCGTGGTGCTGCTAGCAAATTTGCTAATATAATCAGTGCTTTCAAACTCAGTATAGTTGATATAAACATCAGCTGCATTACTTACACCCGTGTAATCGTCATTAGATGTCCACATCTTAATTACGTCTGATGGACCGGCAACGATTGGATTCTTTAGAAGTTCAATCAGACCACCCGTTACGATAGGAACATTGTATGCGATATAGGTTTGTTCTGCAGCAGTGGCATCCTCAATAGAAGCAATGATATTTACGGTTGTTCCCACACCAACAGAAGTATCAACGTTTGCAACACTGATAGATTCAATAACATACTGTCTACCTGATGTTGATGGGAAGGTGTGTACTGCACTCTCAAAGGAAAGTGGAGAAATCTGTAAGGAACTTGTAATTCCAGTATAAAATTCGGGTGAACCACCGGCAGAAATACCAGTTAGATTAGAACCATCACCATAGAAAGAAGTGGCACTAACGATTCCAGTAGCACCATAAACAGTCGCAATCCCAGCGATAGTTGTATTGAATGAACAGTCACCAGCAATCCATCTATTTGTTCCACAACCAATTGCAAATGTAGTACATGTGCCACTAGAATCGACATCAACATCATGTCCGATGATAATATTACAATCTCCAGTGGTCAGTGTGGGTACAAGATTAGTACCAATCAGAATGTTTCTGCAACCTGAAGTTACATTACAACCAGCTTTAAATCCAATATGAATAGTACATGTGGCAGATGTGGTCTCATCACCAGCATAAGCACCTATGAAAACACTTCCCGTTTTAGTTCCAAGACCATGCCCTGCGTAGAATCCAATTGCAACAACATTATTTCCAGATGAGTTATGACCTGCGGTGCATCCAATATAAGTACTATTACTTCCTGAACTAGTATATTTTCCTGCACCACCACCGAGGAATGTATTACCACTACCAGAACCAAGACACTTACCAGCATCAAATCCCATTATGACATTATTACTTCCAGTGCAATTATGGCAATTTGCTTTACAACCTATTGCAATATTGTTACTACCCGTGGTTGTTTTCGTTCCTGCATACTGACCAAGGAAGATATTACCATTACCAGAAGTTAAATTCGTACCAGATTTACAACCAATAACAACATTACTACTGCCAGTTACAGTCCCACTACCACCAGCATACTGACCCAGAAAGACATTATAAGTTGCAGTGGTGAGATTTTTACCTGCACAAGAACCCATTACAATATTACATCCACCAGTAGTGAGACATTTTGCTGCAGAAGTTCCAAGCAGAATATTACCTGCACCAGAAGCACCAACACATCCTAGACCAGTTTCCTGACCTATAGCAATATTATTTGAGGATGTGGTACGTTTACCTGCATAATATCCCAAGAAAACATTACTACTACCAGTAGTCGTACATTGACCTGCATTATAACCTAAAAGTACATGGTATGATCCAGAACTAGCACATTGACCGGCACATTTACCAATAGCAATATTATTACTGCCGGATGTAGTACCTTGTCCTGCATATCGACCTAAGAAAATGTTTTCATCTCCCGTGTTATTGGATTTTGTAGAACTACCCTTTCCAGCATTACGTCCAATAGCAATATTATGAGATCCACTTACGAAGCACTTTCCAGCTTCCTGACCAATATATACACTGCTAGAACCAGTAGAATTTTCATATCCAGCTTCCTTACCAAGGAAAATATTACATCCTTCACTAAGAGTGCATCTACCAGCTTCTTTACCTATGAAAACATTTTCGGAAGACCGTGCACATCTACCAGCCTGTTGACCTATGAAAACATTAGTTGATATTGCAGTACCATCACTTCCAGCTGCCTGGCCAGCACCATCACCAATAGCAATATTACTATATCCAGTAAGCACCTGCTGGAGTGTACATTTTCCCAAACCAACGTTGTTACTACTATTGGTATTATGAGCACATCCAGATTCAGCACCTATGTAAATATTACAACTACCAGCTGCAAGATTTCTACCTGCACTCTGACCAAGAGTAATATTACCAGCACCAGTTAGTGTTCCTGCACTAGCAGCATAAGCTCCGAAAGCAATATTATAACCTCCACTGGTATTTCCGTAACCAGCACACTGACCCATAAAAATATTACGACTTCCATTTGCAAGTTGATATCCAGCATTAAATCCAAATGCAATATTGCAAGCACCAGTTACCACTCCATTAGAAGCAGTCTGAGAACCAAAGAAAATATTATAATTACCGGAAGTAATCTTCTTACCAGCCGAAAATCCCAATGCAATGTTGTCACAACCAGTTACTGTACACCATCCACCAGTACATCTTCCTAAAAAGATATTATTAAATCCAGTGGTATGATTTTTACCAGCTTCACAACCCATGAAGATATTCCCTTGTCCAGATGTAGTGGATTGACCTGCACCACAACCTAAGAAAACATTATAACAACCGCTCGTACCATCAAGAGCGGCACCTGCACTAGTACCAGCAATTAAGTTCTGATCTGCATCTGGATCAAATCCAGCATTAATTCCAGTTAAGCAAGAACCATCACCACAGAACTTAGTTGCGATAAAGATTCCACCAGAAGCCATTGCCTTGATGGTAGATCCAGCAAGGCATACATTATAAGAACTATCACCACTAATCCAACGGCCAGATGAATAACCAATTTCTAACTGACTACTGCCCGTTGCAGATGGAAGTGTTACCGAATCTCCAATAGCAATGTTATAACTACCAGTGGTATTAGTACAACCAGCATTTTTACCAATAAAAACATTATACTCTCCATCGGCCATGCATCTTCCTGCACTACAACCAAAGAAGATGTTGTATCCACCACTAGTTAAACAAAGTCCTGAACATCTACCAAGAGAAATATTATCATCTCCAGTTACATTTGCACCATAAGCAACATATTTTCCTAAGAAAATATTATTAACACCAGTGGTTAGACATTTTGCTGCCCTATTACCAAATATAACGTTATATCCACCAGTAGTGACACATCTACCTACCTCACTTCCAAGAAAAACATTATTAGCAGCAGTGGTACTACATCTACCTGCTTGATTACCAAGCATAATGTTATCGGCACCAGTTGCTCCGTTGCAACCCATACCAGCATACTTACCAATAAAGACTCCACTAGCACTATTACGACACCTTGCAGCAAAAAAACCTGCAGCAAAATTGCAACCAGCAGTAGTATTGCATTGTCCTGCATAATACCCAAAGAAGACATTATAACCTCCACTGCTAATACTCTTACCGGTATTGCTTCCGATTGCAATATTATTTTTACCAGTTACTGTTCCACCACCAGCAGCATTCATACCAAAGAAAATATTATAACAACCACTACTAATACATCTACCAGCATGGCATCCAATAACATAATTATGATTTCCAGTTATAGCATTAGAACCATAACCTGAACAATGTCCAAGGAAAAGATTAAATTTACCAGTGGTAAGGCATCTACCAGCTTCCATGCCGAACATGGAGTTGTAACATCCACTGCTGACAACTTGACCTGCACCTCTACCAATAGCAATATTCTTAATTCCAGTTACACCTTTTAAACTTTCCTCTCCAATTGCAATGTTTGTACTTCCCAAAGCACTTGAGGCAAGCCCCATAGCTCCACATCCAATAGCAATATTGTTAGTGGATGTAAAACTACTATTTCCTTTACCTGCATACTTACCAAGGAAAATATTTTGTGAACCACTTGTCAGTTGTTTACCCGACTCTTGTCCTAATAAAACATTGTGAGAACCAGTGGTTCCACATTTTCCTGCCTCATTACCGATGGCAATATTACAAGCACCACCAGCTCCATTACAACCATGTCCTGCATATCGACCAATGAAGATACCAGTATTACTATTGCGACAAGCTGCTGCATAAAAACCTATAGCAATGCCACAAGAATTATCGGTAGTCTTATGCCCTGCTTTTTGTCCAAGGAATACATTATTACCTCCGGAGGTAGTTTGCTCACCTGCCTGACACCCAATGTAAATATTATTTTCTGCCGAGGTAGCCAATTTACCTGCTTCAAGACCCAAGAATACATTCTTGTCACCAGAATTTAATGCATTACCAGCACAGAATCCAAGTGCTATATTATTACAAGTATCGGCATCTGATGCTGCTCCAGCATTCGTACCAGCATATAAGTTCTCTTGTGCATCTGGTGAGAATCCAGCAGCAGGAAGATTAGTCAGGCAAGAACCATCACCACAGAACTTGGTTGCGATGAAGATTCCACCAGAAGACATTGCCTTGATGGTATCTCCAGCAAGACATACATTATAAGAACTGTCACCAATAATCCAACGATCGTTTCCGTGACCAATTGCAAGTTGACAATTACCTGTATTACTTGGAAGTTCAAGGTTACATCCAAAGACAATATTCTTACTTCCAGTAGTTACACTGTCAGCAGCCTCAAAACCAAAGAAGATATTATAATTTCCTTGAGTTACTAATTTTCCGGCAGAAAATCCAGCAAAGAAGTTGTGGTTTCCGGTGCTGGTGCATCGTCCTGCATATTTTCCAAGGAAAATGTTACTTCCACCAGAAGTAAGATTAACACCGTTTTGAACTCCAATAGCAACATTAAGACTACCAGTCAAACCAGTAGAACAACCTTTACCAGCATCTCTTCCTAAAAAGACATTATCAAATCCAGTGGTTACGTTATGTCCTGCACACCAACCTAAGAAGCTATTGCATTTTCCGCTGTCTACTTTATAACCCGAACATTGTCCAAT
>MDTE01177765.1_pt1 | contig 10661 bp, 7 predicted proteins | sample 811231 | NCBI WGS metagenome assembly MDTE01 (sample SAMN05326651, study PRJNA326480) | marine metagenome | isolation source: seawater | place: Indian Ocean: Red Sea | collected 2010 | reverse complement strand
TTAGGCCTAAGCTTGGGCTTGCGATTGGGCTTCGGCAGGGTGGGCTGGGCAGGGGCGGCGTCAACTTTGATGCCAAGGTGCGTCGCGGTTCCTTCGATCCGGTGGACCTCTTCCACGCCCACATTGGCGGCATGGACACTTTTGCCCGGGGTCTCAAGATCGCCCAGCGGATTATCGCCGATGGCGCGCTGGCGGATTTTGTCGCCGCGCGCTACCAGTCCTACAAAAAGGGTATCGGTCGCAAGATCATGACTGGCAAGACCAGTTTTAAGGAGCTGGAGACCTATATCCTGAAAAATGGAGAGCCGCAAAAGCGCAGCGGGCGGGAGGAAATGCTGGAAAACATCATAAACGGGTATATACGCTGATCCGGAGCCCGGCAAGGACCTGATTCAAAGTTCCTATAGAATGAGCATGGCGTGGGCCTCGTGGGTATAACAATTTTTATGCGGCTCTAATTAGCCGTTTGGGGTTTCTCGAGGCGTGCTACCCCGAAGCCAAAAGAAAATATCGACTAGCGCAAAAACAGCCCCCTGGAATTGTTTCCAGAGGGCTGTTTGGCAATTGTCTGGATGCGGCATGGGTGCTTCCAGGTTGAAATTTGCGCCGCGTCCGGGCCTGCCGCTATGGCGGCAAAGCCGGAGGATTCTCTAATGGTCCCGAGGTACCGCCATCATGCGCTCCAAAGCGGTGCGGGCGCCATCGATGACTTCCCGATCCAGCGAGATTTCGTAGCGTTCCTCGGCGAGAGCAAAGTAGAGGTCCTGCAGGCCGGTCACCTTCATGTAGGGGCAGTGGAGCCGGCAGCCAATGCAACCGTCGGCGGAGATGAATTCCCGGTCGGGAAAGCTCTTCTGCATCTGGTGCAGCATGCCCTGTTCGGTGGCGATGATGAAAGTCCGGGCATCCGGGTATTTTTCGATAGCCGCCAGCATGCCGGTAGTGGAGCAGACTTCGTGAGCTATTTCTACTACGTCCTGCCGGCACTCCGGATGAGCGATGATAATGGCCTCCGGATTTTCGCTGTGGGTGCGTTCCACACTGGCGTTGCGGAGCACGTCGTGGGTGGGACAGACGCCATCGTAGATAGCGATTTCCTTTTCCGGCACTTGTGCGGCCACCCAGCGGCCCAGGTTGCGGTCCGGGGTGAAGAGGACGCGATCGGTATCCAGGCTGCGAACCACGGAGACGGCATTGGCCGAGGTGCAGCAGATATAGGACTCGGCTTTGACCTCGGCCGAAGAATTTATATAGGTCACCACCGTGTGCTCGGGATATTCCTCATTCCAATCGTCCAGGCTTTCGGGAGTGATCGAATCGGCCAGGGAACAGCCGGCGCCCATATGGGGCAGCAGAACCTTTTTCCCGGGATTGAGAATCTTGGCGGATTCGGCCATGAAGTTGACCCCGCAAAAGGCGATGAGGTCGGCATCGGTGCGGGTGGCTTCGAGTGAGAGTCCCAGCGAGTCGCCGGTGAAATCAGCGATGTCCTGGACTTCGGGAACTTGGTAGTTATGGGCCAGAATGACCGCGTTTTTTTCGCGCCGCAAACGATTGATCTGGGCAATCAATTCTTCCCGGGGCAGGTCGTAGTGGTGGTAGGAATTGGCGGTTGCCGGGGCGGAGTTTTGCCGTTCATTCATGATTGGTTGCCGCTCCTTCATCGGGTGGTATAACCTCGGTCCCATTTGGAAAAATGCGCCAGAATTCTTTGCGCACAAGGCCAGTAATGGTAGCGCTCTTACTGGTGCCGTGGTAGTGGGCTATGGCCTCGAGCATGTCGTCGTCTCTGGCCGTAGCCGAAAAAGTGCGCACCTTGGCACGGTCGACTTTTTTGGGCCGGGCATCGGTCATATTATACAACCTATTAGGGTTTTTTATATAATTAATTAATAATCAATGCATAGATATTAATTAATTTTACAGGAATGTCAACTTGTGTTTTTCGTCCAATATTTGCCCTCCTGGGACTCGCCTAATGATTTTTGCGCGGGTCTAAAGGGCGGTGTCGGCGCCTGGAAAAAAGTCCTCTCAAACCAGTGGATCGCCGGCTCGGCGCAACCGCATCAAATTGGTCGTACCCGGGCGGGCCAGCGGGGTGCCGGCGACCAGCACCAAGTTGTCGCCAGGGCGGATGAGGCCTTCCCGGCACAGCAGCGACTCTGCATTTTCGATCAAGCGCTCGGCGTCGTCGACGAAATCGATCAGTTTTGAAGTCACGCCCCAGTACAGGGCTAGCTGGCAGTGAATGTGGGGGTGGAAGGTGAAGGCGATAATGGGGGTGGAGGGACGGTACTTGGAAATCAGTCGGGCAGTAAAGCCCGATTGCGTGAAAGCGATGATGGCCGTGGCGCTTATCTCGGCTGCGGCGCGGCAGGCGGCCTGGGCAACGGCGTCGGGGAAAGGGGCCGGCCGGTCCACGGCGCGCCGCTGCTGGGGCGGGGAGGGAAAGTCTATATTTTTCTCGGCCTCGCGTACGATCCGGTCCATCATCTGTGCGGTTTCGGCCGGGTACTGGCCTATGGCGGTTTCGCCGGAGAGCATGACGGCATCGGTGCCGTCGAGAATGGCGTTGGCCACGTCCGAAGCTTCGGCGCGCGTGGGCCGTGGATGTTCCGTCATGGATTCGAGCATCTGGGTAGCGGTGATGACCGGAACCTTGAAATGGGCTGCCTGCCGGATGATATCTTTCTGCAGGAAGGGGACCTGTTCGGGGGGCATCTCCACCCCCAGATCGCCACGGGCGATCATGACGCCATCGGCGGCCCGGAGAATTTCATCCAGGTTTTCGATAGCCTGGGGTTTTTCCAACTTGGCCACGGCCGGGATTTGCCCTCCGGCCGCATCCATTATTTCCCGCAGGGCGGCTAGGTCGGCGGCTCGGCGCACAAACGACAGGGCCACGAAGTCGACGCCTTGCTCGAGTCCGAATGCGAGGTCCTCGCGATCCTTTTCCGAGAGGGCGGGAATTTGGAACTGGACCCTGGGCAAATTGATCCCGGAACGGGAGCGCAAAATGCCTCCGTCCACTACTGTGCAATTTACCCGGGCATGTTCCACCTGGCGAACCTCGAGGCGCAGGAGACCATCGCTGAGGAGGATGTGGTCACCGGGTTTGACGCTGCAGGGCAGGTCCTCGAAGGTGGTGGAAATGCAGTCGTGGTCGCCCTCTACTGTTTCGGTGGTGAGGGTGAAAGAGTTGCCCCTTTGCAGCTCTACGGAATTTCCCTTGAGCGTTCCGGTGCGGATTTTGGGCCCCTGCAAATCCTGTAGAATGGCCACGGGCCGGTCCAGTTCCCGGGCAAGCTGACGGATGTTGCGGATGGTTGCGCTGTGGTCTCGATGGGTCCCGTGCGAAAAATTGAGGCGGGCCACATCCATGCCGCCCAGCGCCAGCGCCCGCAGGCGTTCGGGCGTCCGACTGGCCGGTCCGATGGTGCAGATGATCTTGGCGCGTCTGGTCAACACGAGAGCTTTCTAAAGATTGCCGATGCGGTCCATGGCTTCCTCGACCGCATCGCGGTGATTGAAGGCGGAGAGGCGGAAATAGCCTTCGCCGGCGGCGCCAAAGCCGGCGCCCGGGGTGCCGACGACGTGGGCTTGCTGCAGGAGGACATCGAAGAAGGACCAGCTGTCTTGTCCTGCCGGAGTTTCGAGCCACAGGTAGGGGGCGTTGTCACCGCCGTACACGGTAAAGCCGGCCTGTCGTAGCCTGGTGCGCATCAGGGCGGCGTTTTCCAGGTAGAACTCGATCAGCCCGCGCACGGCCTGGCGCCCCGACGGTGAGTAGGAGGCGGTGGCGCCGCATTGGACCGGATAGGATACGCCGTTGAATTTAGTGGTGTGGCGCCGCAGCCAAAGGTTGTATATTTCCACCGACTCGCCGGTCTGGGTAGACCCCATCAATTCCCGCGGCACTATAGTAAAGGCGCAGCGAATGCCGGTAAAACCAGCGTTTTTGGAAAAGCTGCGGAATTCGATGGCAACCTGGCGAGCACCGTCTATTTCGTAAATGGAGTGGGGGATTTCGGGATCGGTTATATAGCCCTCGTAGGCCGCGTCGAAGAGAATGACGGCCTTTTCGGCGCGGGCGTAGTCCACCCACTCTTTGAGGGCCTGGCGATTCATGACTGCACCGGTTGGATTATTGGGCGAGCACAGGTAAATGAGGTCCACGTGGCTCTGGGGCAGGGGTGGCAGGAAGCCCGTGGCGGCGGTACAGGGCAGGTATACCAGGCCCTCGTAGCGACCCGTTTCATCGCCCGGGCCGGTGCGGCCGGCCATGACGTTCGTATCGCAGTAGACCGGGTAGACCGGATCGGTCAGGGCCACGGTATTGTCGATGCCAAAAATTTCCTGGATATTGGCCGAGTCGCACTTGGAGCCATCGGAGACGAAAACTTCGTCCACATCGACTTCGACGCCGCGGCAGGCGAATTCGTGCTCGACTACGGCGGCGCGCAACTCGTCTTGTCCCTGGTCCGGCGGATAGCCCTGAAAGGTTTCGTCGTGGGCCATTTCCTCGGTTGCTTCTTTCATGGCGTCGACGATGACTCGGGGAATGCCCTTGACGACGTCGCCGATGCCAAGGCGGATGATGGCGGCATCGGGATTGGCTGCAGAAAAACTGTTGAAGCGTCGCGCGATTTCGGGAAAGAGGTAGCCGGCTTTGAGCTTGAGGTAATTCTCATTGATATACGCCATGATTAATGCTTTCTTTATTTTGTGACCAGTCTTTGCGAAACCCGCGTGCTTTCAAAACGGGAGATTGCGCAAACTACTGGGCGTGGTAGATACTGCGATACGGCACAGAATCTAACGCAGGTCGTGCAGAAATTCAAGGGAGGAGCAACAATTGGATATCAGTTTTCAGACTAGTGCTGGTGGTGGGGGATGGAGCCTGGAGGAGTGCGCCAGCTGGGCGGCGGCGCACGATTTTGACTGCGTGCGCCTGAGTGATAGCGGGGTGCTGGAAGCGGAACGGATTCTCCGCGAGGGCGCAGACGAAGTGCGGGAGACTTTGCAGCGGCACGGGGTGTACCTGGCCTGTATAAGTTCCCACTGCAACTTGCTGGACGACGATCGGCAGGTAGCTCAGGCCGAGCAGGCGCGGCTGATCCGAGCCATCAAAGCGGCCCGGGCGCTAGATTGCCCGGTGGTGATTTGCGGCAGCGGGGCACCGGTGAAAAACGGCCAGTTCTACGGCATGTATTCCTCGCCGCCGGGCAATCCAGGAGACCGTTCGGACGAACTGGTAAAGCGCTTTCAGGAGATGTTTGCTCCCGTGGTCAAAGTAGCCGAGGAGCAGGACGTCAAAATCGCTCTGGACGTGGCCGTGCGCATGGGCAATATCGGCTGCAACCCGGAGATGTGGGAGAAAATTCTCGACGCGGTGCCCTCGGACCACCTGGGCCTTTCCTGCGATCCATCGCACTGGCTGTGGATGATGATTATGCCGGCCGAAGATGTGATCCGGGACTATTCGGGCAAGTGGTATTACGCCGATGTCAAGGATTGCGAAGTTAGTTCGCGAATGCTCTACCGCCAGGGTATCATCGGCAACTGGTGGTGGCAGTATCGGGTGCCGGGCCGCGGCCAGTTGAACTGGGCGACTATCATCGGCGCTCTGGTGCAATCTGGTTACGACTACGTGCTGTGCGTCGAGAACGAAGACAACGGCATGCCGGGACTGGAGGGACTGGCCTATGGGTGCCGGCACCTGCGGCAGTTTTTGCCCTCGCGGGATGGCGATTACCAGGGGCCGGGTCAGGAGTGGAAGACGAGCGGCTGGGAGCGCCGCAAAGCGGAATAGGAGATGGCGTATTAAAAGCCATTGCCATCTGGAGGCAGCCGGCATGGAGTGGGTTTTTGCGGCGTTCAAGGAGTATGTGTCGGCGCTGTGAGTGCAGCCTAAAGTCCCCCCCTATGGCATAGCCGTCCGGGGGCGCGGGCGCGGGCGTCGTTTCGCGAATTGTCGACAGGCCTTAAATTGATTGTAAGCGTATTGGATTGCCAATTTTACCCTGGACCAGAGGTCGTATGGACAGAGATGCCTCAACAGAGGAAAGAGAGATAACTGAGGGAGAGACCGCGGGGTTTTCCTCCAGCGATTTTATCCGCAGCAAAATTGCCGCAGACCTGGCGGCCAACAGGTTTGGGAGACAGTTCATGACCCGCTTCCCGCCCGAACCCAACGGCTATCTGCACATCGGTCACGCCAAGGCCATCTGTCTCGATTTTGGTGTGGCAGAGGAGTTTGGCGGGGTGTGCAACCTGCGCTTCGATGATACGAATCCGGAAAGAGAGGATGTCGAATTCGTCGAGTCGATCAAGGAGGACCTGCGCTGGCTGGGATGGGACTGGAAAGATAGAAACTACTATGCCTCCGATTATTTTGAGCAACTCTACCGCTACGCCGTGAAGTTGATCGAGAAGGGCAAGGCCTATGTGGACAGCCAGAGTGCCGAAGAGATCAGAAAGTGCCGCGGCACGCTGACGGAGCCGGGTATTGAGAGTCCGCACCGCGACCGTTCAACCGGGGAAAATATGGACTTGTTCGGGCGCATGCGGGCGGGCGATTTCGCCGATGGCGAGCACGTGCTGCGGGCCAAGATCGACATGGCTTCTGCCAATATAACCATGCGCGATCCGACCCTTTACCGGATTCGTCATAAAGAGCATTATCGCACCGGCAGTGCCTGGTGTATCTATCCGATGTACGATTTCACCCAGTGCCTGTCGGATGCTATCGAGGGGGTAACTCATTCTCTCTGCACGCTGGAATTCGAGAACAATCGCGCCCTCTACGATTGGGTGTTGCGGGAAGTAGAAATTGCGGATCCGCCAGAGCAAACCGAATTCGCGCGTCTAAATCTGAGCTATACCGTACTCAGCAAGCGCTTTCTTATGCAACTGGTGGAAGAAGGTAAGGTCGAGGGTTGGAGCGATCCGCGCATGCCGACTCTATCGGGCCTGCGCCGGCGCGGCTATACCGCTGCGGCCCTTCGCAGTTTCTGCGACGAAATCGGCGTGGCGAAGCGCGATAATTTGGTGGATGTGGCACTGCTCGAGCACCGCATTCGCGAAGACTTGAACAAGCGGGCGCCCCGGGTACTGGGGGTTTTGCAACCGCTCAAAGTGATCATAGACAATTATCCGGAAGATCAGGTCGAAGAGCTGGAGGCGGTGAACAATCCGGAGGATGAGGGCATGGGGACGCGGCTGGTGCCCTTTTCGCGCGAACTCTACATCGAGCGCGATGATTTCCGCGAAGATCCGCCGAGGAAGTTTTTCCGTCTGGGGCCCGGCCGCGAGGTGCGGCTGCGCTACGGCTACTACATTACCTGCGTGGACGTAGTAAAGGACGAAGAAAGCGGCGAGGTGGTGGAGTTGCACTGTACTTACGATCCCGAGACGCGGGGGGGCTCGTCGCCGGACGGGCGCAAGGTCAGGGGCACTATCCACTGGGTTTCGGCCGCCCATGCCCTGGAGGCCGAAGTCAGACTCTACGATCGGTTGTTCACGGTGGAGCGGCCCGGGGCGGATTTCCTCGAGTACTTGAATCCCAAGTCGCTTGAAGTTTTGCGGGGGTGTCGCGTCGAAGCCGCTCTGGGTGCAGCGGAAAAGGGCATTACCTACCAGTTTGAGCGGCAGGGGTACTTCTGCGTCGATTCGGTGGATTCGGCGCCGGGGGCCCTCGTTTTCAACCGCACGGTATCGCTGCGCGATTCGTGGGCCAAGATCGAGAAAGCGCAGCGGGGTTAGGGGCTGGGCCGGGAAACTGGCGGGGCGGTTTCTGCCCTCGCCAACCCCCTATCTGCAACACGTCGCAAACGACTCCGGGCCACTGCTGCCCAAGCTCGCCACCGCCGCAAGCGCATCCGGTCTCAATTCGCATCATTGCACTATTTTCTTGGGCGCGGTCCAATTCGGGTTTGCACCTGCGGGGGAATACTATTGCCGGGTGGGGCCAGCATCACTGACGCGGTCCGTGCCAATTCTTTTCCAGTCTGGCCGCCTTTTTTTTGGACAGGCCCCCCAGTGCATCGATCGCGTCCAACAGGCGGGCGCGGGTCAGGTCGATGCCCAGCAACTCAATCGACTCGAAGAGCGGCGGGCCGACGCGCTGGCCCATGATGGCGACGAAAAGCGGTGCGGTCACGTCGCGGATGGGCCAGTCCCAGAACGCACTTACCTCTTTGATCGCCGCCTCTATCGCGTCCCGGTTCCAGGGCAGGGCCCTTTCCAGCGACCAGAGGACGGTCTGCAGAACCTGGACGACTTCCTCGGGTTGCCTCTTATTGGGCACCAGTTCTGCGGCGCTGCATTCGACCTTGCGGGCAAAGAAGAACCAGCATTTTTCCATGAAATCCCCCAGGGTTTCCATGCGCGGTTGCATCAGGGGGATCATGGCGGCAAGGTAATCGTCGTTGAGCAGCCACTGCTTCATTTCGTCGAGCACCGCCGTGGGCTCCAGATCCTCGCGCAAATAGCGCCCGTTGAGCCAGTCCAGCTTTTCAAGGTCGAAGATCGAACCGCCAAGATTGATGCGATCCAGGTCAAAGTGCTCGACCAGTTGGGCAAAGCTGAATTTTTCCTCCTCGCCCAGTGGGGGGTAGGCCATCAGTGCCAGGTAGTTGCACAGGGCCGTACTCAGGTAGCCAGCGCGCCGGTAGTAATCGACCGCAGTGGGGTTGCGCCGCTTGGACATCTTGGAGCCATCTGGGTTCAGCAGCAGCGGCAGGTGGGTGTGCGAGGGGGGATCCCAGCCAAAGCACTGGTAGAGCAGCAGGTGTTTGGGTGCCGAGTTGATCCACTCCTCACCGCGGATCACGTGGGTAATGCCCATGAGATGGTCGTCTATCACCACGGCCAGATGGTAGGTCGGAAAACCATCCGATTTGAGCAGTACCTGGTCATCCAGAAGATGGTACTCGAAGGAAATTTCGCCGCGCAAAGTATCCGCCATCGTGCAGGTGCCCTGGCGCGGTACTTTCAAGCGTACGACGTGGGGCGTTCCCCGTGCCAGTTTTTCTTTGACTTGGGTCGCCGGCAGGTCGCGGCAGTAGCCGTCGTAGCCCAGCTTTTGCTTGTTGCGCGCCTGCTCGGCGCGCAGCGCATCCAGGCGTTCGGGGGTGCAAAAACAGGGGTAGGCATGCCCCTGGTCGACCAGTTGGCCAAGGTGGTCGCGATAGATATCGAGCCGTTCGCTCTGGCGGTAGGGGGCACAAGGGCCGCCAATATCGGGTCCCTCGTCCCAATTCAGGCCGAGCCAGCGCAGCGCATCCTGGAGTCTTTCTTCGTACTCGATCTGCGAGCGGCCCTGGTCGGTGTCCTCGATGCGGAGGACGAACTCGCCGCCATGTTTGCGGGCAAAGGCGAGATTGAAGAGCGCGATATAGGCGTTGCCCACGTGGAGTGGGCCGGTGGGCGAGGGGGCGAGGCGGACGCGAACGGTGGACATAGTAGTTTTCCCATCTAACGGAGTGAATGGATTTGCAGATAAAAAATAAACTTCCAGCTAAATTGCGCAATCGGGGGATCGCTCTGCTGCATTTGCGTATTTTCCTGTAAATGCTCACCTTTATCAAGATGCCATAAAGAGTGAAAACTGCGACTCCGGGAACCAGAGGAGAGTCTGAAAGACCATAGATGAAATTCACAGAGTTAGATCTGCAGCCAGAAATACTGCAAGCCCTGGACGAGATGAAATACGATGATATGACTCCCATTCAGGAGCAGGCCATTCCCCATGTACTCGAAGGGCGCGATGTCCTGGGGCTGGCCGAAACCGGCTCGGGCAAAACCGGGGCCTGCGGCGTTCCCCTGATCCATCTCACGGATCCCGATCTGCATGCGATACAGGCCTTGATCCTGGTGCCCACCCGCGAGCTGGCATTGCAGTACGTCCAGGAACTCGACGATATCGCCCGTCATACCGGCGTGGTGCCCTTTGCGATCTTCGGCGGTTTTGACATGAGTATTCAAAAAGCCAAACTGCGGCACAAGGTCGATATCCTGGTGGCCACTCCGGGGCGCTTGATAGATTTCTTGTGGAATACCGATCTCGATTTGACCCGGGTGCGGGCGGTGGTGCTGGATGAGGCGGATGAGATGTTGAAGATGGGATTCATCGAAGATGTAGATTTCATCCTGTCCTGCCTGGTTCACGAACACCGGACGCTCCTTTTTTCCGCTACTATGCCCAGGGAAATCGACCGTCTGACCAAAACCTACCTCAAAGATCCGGTGCGGGTCGAACTGAACAAAGATCAGATAGCACCGCAGTCCCTGACGCACTATTTCCAGCACACCGGCCGCAACCGCATGCAGGCGCTGATGGACTATTTGAAAAGGGATGATATCCAGCAGGCCCTTTTATTTTGCAATTCGCGCGACAAGGCCGGGGATCTGTACAAAGATCTGCAGAAAAAGGTCAGGTCGCTGGAATTCATCCACGGTGGCCTGGATCAGGAGCGCCGCATCTCCATTTTCAACCGGTTTCGCAGCAAGCAGATCAAGTTCATGGTGGCCACTGACGTGGCGGCGCGCGGGCTCGACTTTACCCATGTTACCCACGTGATCAACTACGACTTTCCGTTTTCCTCGCAGAGCTATACGCATCGCACCGGTCGCACTGGACGCATGGGCCGGGAGGGCAC
>MDTE01139024.1_pt1 | contig 10661 bp, 11 predicted proteins | sample 811231 | NCBI WGS metagenome assembly MDTE01 (sample SAMN05326651, study PRJNA326480) | marine metagenome | isolation source: seawater | place: Indian Ocean: Red Sea | collected 2010 | reverse complement strand
TGCCCCGTGCCGCGAGCACTGCGGCCCTTAATTGATGGGGCTCTGGCTTAATCGCGAGATTCTCAAAATGTCTTTGCCAATTTGTCATATCAGTAAGCATAACGCGGAATCGAAACGTCTTGAAATTGAAGGTCGAGGACCAAAAGCAGCTCGTCACAAAGTGAGCTAATTGTTTGAGCTACTAGGGACTTCAATTTGGGTTCCTAGGAGGTGAACAAGAGAGTCAGTAACACGATCGGACAAAGCGTGATTGACGCTCTAGTTCAAGGTGTGAAAGTTGAAACATTGACTATCGAATGTTCGGAATAGGTGAGAGCAAAAACAGGGTACATCAGTTTGTAACGAGTCGCCGCGCTCCACCGCGGCATTCTTCTTAGCTTGGTTGCGACGCCCTTCCTTTTGTCTCAAAGTAATAGCATGAAACTATTCAGCTATCTCGTCTTCATTCCCCTGCAAATCGTCATGATCCCTTGCGCGATTGTGGGGTCGATATTAACGGCATATAAGCAAATTTTAGTTAGCAAGCGACTCGGTGTTTCACAGACAGCAATTGAAATCATCAACGGTCGATGGACGATGCATATCTTTGGCTTGCGACGAGATGATGAGACTGCGGCGTTGATTGGGGTATTGCCTAACACCTCAAGGCTTGGTTTATGGCTCGTCCTTTTTCCTTTGTGGGTGCAATCAAAAATTGCGGGGGAGTGCGTTTTATACCCCCGGGTTCCGAAAGCAGGGGATGAGACGATTGCAGACATGGTGCCGTCCCGTACCCAATACTTTGATGCCGCCCTTACCCGCAGATTGGCTGATGCAGAGCAGTTTGTGTTGCTCGGGGCAGGCTACGATACCCGAAGCATGGGCGTGCTATCGAGCGAGATACGCACAGTGTTTGAGGTCGACCAAGCCATTGTTCAACGCCATAAGCGCGCTCGACTCGCTGCAGCCAATGTGGACGCGAGCCGAGTCACATTCGTTGAAGTGGATTTCAACACTGATAATCTGTTTGAGGCCTTGCAGGACGTAGGTTTTAATCCAAGCCTCAAAACGGTGTTCTTATGGGAGGGGGTCACGCTTTATCTGTCGTCAGAGCAGGTGAGCGCCACGCTGGCCTTGATCAAAGAGAATTCAGCACCCGGTAGTTCGATCGTGGCCGATTTTTATAGTGAGCGGCTGGTCAAAACGCTAGGGAAATCCAAGGCAACAGAAGGGATACTGGAAATGACAGGGGAGACCCTAGAGTTTGGCTTGCCTTTTGCGGCTAATTGGGAGGCAGTGCTGAGCGATTACGTTGCCAAGCAATCGATCAATCTAGCCTCCTCTCACTTTTTGGGCGAAAACAATTCTACGGGACCTTATGCGGTGGTGGCAGAGCTGGTGTTTTAACGGTCCTTCTTCCGCGCACGGCGTTAAATGGATACGAACTCAGATTAGGAGGACGACTCCTCCCGAAAAAGTAGCTAAGTCCTAGGCGTGAGTTTGAGTAGGCGACCCTTGCTGCTACCTCGCTCATCCTCGAGCACCCAAAGCGCGCCCTCAGGGCCTTCGAGCACGCTGCGAATGCGGGTGCCCATATCATAGCGCTCTACCTCTGACGCTGAATCGCCGTCAACGGCGATCCGCACGATAGCTTTTGAACCTAGTCCTGATGCCAGCGCGTTGCCTGCCCAGGCATCGAACTGCTTGCCCTCAATGAAAGAGAGGTGACCTGGAGATATGGCGGGTACCCAGCTGACAGCAGGCGCCTTAAATTCGGGTCGGGTATCGTGGTCGGGAATTGGTCGTTGGTCGTAGTGATCACCGTTGGAGACTTCAGGGTAGCCATAATTCTCCCCTTTAACGATCAAATTCAGCTCATCGCCGTGAAGGGGTCCCATCTCGATCACCCAAAGTTGACCATCCTGATCTTTGTCAATACCGAGCGGATTTCGGTGTCCGAGTGACCAAATCTGGCCATAGATCCCAATTCGATCCACAAGTGGGTCGCCCGATCGATAATTTACGAAAGGGTTGTCAGCTGGGATGGATCCGTCATCGCTGAGGCGAATGATCTTGCCAAGGTTAGATTGCATGTCTTGAGCTGGGGTGAATTTTTGTCGATCTCCCGAGGTGATCCATAAATAACCTTTTTCATCGAACATGAGGCGGTGCCCATAGTGACCGTACCCGATCATTTTCGGGTACTGCCGCCAAATGACTTCGAAGTCGCTCATGATGGGCCGTCTACCGTCAAGGTTAATGGTACCTCGGCCGACTGCGGCACCCCGAGTACCGTCAGGTGAGGATTCAACATAGCTTAGATAAACAGCAGAGTTTTCGTCGAAATGCGGGTGTAGTGCGACGTCTCCAAGACCGCCTTGTCCCCCGTAACCGACATCTGGTACTCCGTAGAAGGGCTTTTTCTCACCGGCCTGGTCTACAAGCAGGAGCCGCCCCTTTTTCTCGGTCACGAGCATCCGATTGTCAGGTAAGAATGCCATGGCCCAGGGTTCATCGAAGGCAGTGATTGGCTCAATGTTGAATGGGAGAGATGAGTCACCGTCGGCAGAAATTGAGTGGGCAAGGGCCAGACCAAAAAGAAAAAGTCGAAGCTTCATATCTATCTCCCAGAGTTTGGTTGCAAGTACATGCACATCATACGTCTGGTGACCCAATTTTGCTGAGTTTTAAATTTGTGAAGAACCGTCGTGCCCCTCTGTAGTTGTGACCAAATGTGATTGGGATACTTATCCATTTAGAGCGTCACTATGCCTGTTTCGATCTATCTTCGAGGTTGCTTTGCTCTATGAAGTGAGGTTAGAACTAGATCAGAAGAAATTTCGTAAAGATCAACCAAAAGTTAACGTGCGAATATTTGAGAATTTACAGGACCAGAGACGCTCAACCGAGGTGGCTGAAAGTGCCAAATCTGAATAGGAAAGGATTGGAGAGTGGTAGGGCTTCGCTTACTTTGCGGGGGCTCGCTTTTTCGCTCGGGTTGCTGACTAGTCTTGGTGTCCTCGCCGCAGAAGTCGGGGAGAAGGCGCCAAGCTTTTCGATAGTCTCACTGACTAGCAATGAGACCGTCTCGCTCGACGATTTTAAGGGCAAGGTAGTTATTCTGGACTTCTGGGCGAGCTGGTGCGGGCCCTGTCTTGTCGCGATGCCAAAGCTCTCTGCCCTAAGTGACTCGCTGCCGAATGACAAGGCGGCGCTCCTTGCGATTAGTGTCGATTCTGATCCTAGGCGTGCAAAGCGGTTTATGACGAAAATGGGCGCAACTTATGATTCGTTGATTGACCCCGAGGGTGACGTTGCCGGGATTTACGATCTGCCCGGAATGCCTACAACTTTCGTGATCGACCAGGAAGGCAAAATCACAGCGCAGTTAGTAGGTTTTACTCCCGGTGACGAGGATAAGCTCCTGCGCGACGTGGCTACTCTTTATGACAATGACTAAACGGACATTCTTAGTTCTCCTGTTAGTGAGTACATCGGGGTGCCAAACAGTCGCCCCTTGGGAACGCGAAGTACTCGCGAAAGAGGAAATGAGTTGGATTCCTGACCCCTTAGAACAAACGCTTGAAAATCAGATTTATTTTTCCAAGGAGGCCGCCAGCGGTGGTCTTGGGTCGGCGGGGGGTGGCTGTGGATGTAACTAAAGAGAAAGGATGCTGGGCTCGCCATGATTACAAGCGCGGCAATAAACGCGCCGGCCATGCCCTCTTGAGCTTGTCTGCCGCTGCGATGGCGCTGCCAGCGCTCGCAGTTAATCAGCCTTCGGAAACAGTGGTAGCGCTAAAAAGTAGCCATTACGAGGAGGACCCGATTCGCTCAAGTGACGAGGTTGTGATTTTCGGCGATCCCAATCGATACAAGATCAAAGTCAATCAGTTCTACTTGCTTAAACCTCTTGGATCAAATTGGGCACTCACTGTCGATTACGCTAATGAATCTATGTCAGGGGCCTCGCCATGGGGAGCGGTGGCGGATGAAGATGGTAATCAACAATTAATAATGTCGGGAGCCTCTATCGATGATTCGCGCAACAAGGTTGAAGGAACTGTAACTCGCTATATGCCAGATAGTGCTTTGTCGTTAACTGTTGGAGGGTCAAGAGAGCACGACTATCGCTCGGATTACCTCGGTCTTGCTTGGATTCAGGAGTTCAATCTCAAAAACACCACCCTCTCGGTCGATGCCAGTTACGCAAGCGATGAGCTTAGTCCCACAGACGCCATCCAGTTCGGACGAATTGAGCGGGCGGACAAATCAAGTCGCAGTTTGGCAGTGGCTATCAGTCAAATCCTGAGCCGAAGTCAGGTAGTTCAAGTGGGGTATGGGGTGACAAAACGATCAGGCTTCTTGGCCGACCCCTACAAATTGAGGGATGTTAGGCCTCGTGAGAGGCTTGAACATCGAATGTCTATTGGTTATTTGCGGTACTTTGAGGCATGGAGTGCGCGCCTGAAGGCTGAGTATAGGTACTTTTGGGATTCTTTTGATATCAGGGCGCACACTACCAGTGTCAGTTTTTTTAAGTCCCTAGGGCGTGGCTGGGATTTAGAACCTCGTTTGCGGTGGTATGAACAATCAGAGGCGTCTTTTTTTGCGATGGGCGATCGCTATGATTTGCCACTAACGGCCTCGCAATCGAGCGATGCGAGACTATCGTCTTTTGGCGCTTGGAGCGCAGGACTGTCACTGAACTATAGCTTGGATGCAATGAGGGTGGGCCTATCTTACGACCGATACGTTTCAGAGCCCTCAGCAGGTATTGGGGCGCCCAGTCGACACCGTGCACTAATGCGTTACGAGCTTCTCTCGTTGGGAGTCCGATTTAAATTGTGAGTAAGGGGCTCTACAGGCGAAACTTTCGCGCGATGGGGTCGCCTTGTGAGATATTACTGCATGGAGCAGCCCCAGAAATCCTTATAGAAACTGCAAAGTGGGTCGAGGCCGAGGCGCTCAGGCTGGAGCATAAGTACTCTAGGTTTCGTAGCGACAGCCTCATAGGCCAAATCAATGCTCGAGCAGGCTTGGGATGTTGGACCAGGCTTGATGAAGAGACAAGGCAACTACTGGCTTATGCGGACCATTGCTACCATCTAAGCGAGGGAGCGTTTGATGTGACCTCAGGTAGCCTGAGAGCATTATGGCACTCCGGGCGAGAGACCATTCCTACACCTTCAGAGATCGAACTCGCCCTGTCCTATGTTGGATGGACTAGAGTTGAATGGCGATCAGATGAAGTACGGCTGCCCATTAAAGAAATGGAGTTAGATTTAGGGGGTGTTGTGAAAGAATACGCGGCCGACACGATTATTGAAGGCTGCTTTTCACATGGAGTTCGCTCGGGTCTAGTCAATTTAGGGGGCGATATTCGCTGTATAGGCCAGCATCCAGACGGCATTCCGTGGCCCGTTAGCGTAAAACACCCATTTCAACCAGGGGCTATAGCAAAGTTACTGCTTGAAGACAGAGCCATCGCTTCAAGCGGTGGATACGAGCGATTTATCGAGATTGAAGGCAAGCGCTTCGCTCATGTTATCGATCCCCGCAATGGTTGGCCGGTAGATGGGCTCGCTGCCGTCAGCGTCTTGGCGGATAGGGCTATTGTTGCCGGTAGCCTTGCAACAATAGGGATGTTGCTAGGTGTTAGCGGACTGGAATTTCTTGACAATTCAGGTGCTGACTGGTTCGCGGTAGACGCTTTGGGTCAACCTTTCACAAGTAAAGTGAGTCATCTGGTTTACTAGGCCAGCAGTTATCGCGAGTTCGGCATTTGGTGATGCCGTTATCAGATCAAAAGATATAGCCGCCTGGAAAATCGACCTTCGCCCAAGAGACGAGCCCTAATCGACCCGAGAAAGACCTCAGGATGGAACGAAAAACCTTCTAAGTGGCTCTCTGACTAACCTGGCTATGTTGGCCCCATAGTCAAAACGACTAAATTAACTAATTTTTCGACCTACGCAGGAGAGATATGATGGTGAGCAATCTTCCACTGATTCTCTTCTTTAACTAGCACCATCGTGCACCACGCCTTAGCTGGTGGATTTGGTCTCTCTCCATAAGCGGAGAAATTAAACAGCCTTACGAAACTTGCGATAGCCACATCGCCATAAATTCTGATAATTGGGTCTTCGATGCGAACCATGAGATTAGGCTCTCCACCCGCGGCCTTAACTCCTGCCTCATAATTCATAACCTGGACTTTCAAATTTGATTTCTGGTCGGTTTGTCTGATACCGGCTGCAATCTGAATCCTGTCGTCACGAATCAATCCTGCTTGAGACTCTAGATCGGACTCAAGGTCTGCCCACTTTTGGATAACACTTAAAACTTCTGATTCATCATTTGCGCTTGCCGAAGCGATAATTCCCATCAAAAAAACTAGCATCAGGCTTCTAAAAATCTTGGCATTCATTAAGGTTAGTCCTAATAATCTATGTCGGTTCAGATTAGTCGTTAGCACAGTGAGTGTGAAATTTAGTTCGGCTTTCGTACTTAAAACGTGCAAATCATCAGCAGGCCAGGATTCTAGCCCTCCAGAGTTTTTTAGGCACTTGATGGAGGTTTTAGTTCTCAAGGAATAGGTGGAGAAAAATGGGAGAACAAGTCGATATTCATAGAAGGATTCTCAGCGCCAATTCAACCGGCGAACTGATGAGTGTTTACGATAATTGGTCTGAAGATTATGACAAAGTGCTTACTGAGCAGTGGGGTTATAACAGCCCTCAAATGGCGGCTGATCTTCTAGCTGCCTCGATTGCCTGTGACTCAATTTCTGTACTGGATGCTGGTTGCGGCACAGGTCTTGTGGGCCCGTGCCTTAAAAACTTGGGTGCTGGGGAAATAATTGGAATTGATTACTCGTCAGGCATGCTTGAACAGGCAAGAGCGAAACAGGTTTACACGTCCCTTTTAAGGATGGATCTAAATCAACGATTGGATATACCGTCTGATAGTTTCGATGCCGCGACCTGTGTCGGCACATTTACTTCGGCACATGTGCAGCCTAAGGCCGTAGGCGAACTTGTCCGACTTGTTAGGCCAGGTGGCAAAGTGGTTTTTACTGTTCGCGATGATTATTGGAAAGCGACGAATTTCATTGATCTGCTGGTTGATCTGCATAAGCAAGGGCTGGCCGCGATCGAGCAGATTAGACTGGAGCCGTATATCCTTTCCGAGGGCTCAGAATGTCGTTTTGTCGTGTTAGGGGTCTAGAATTTTTGCCCTTTTTTCTGACGCAAAATAGATCCCTGTTGAGCAACACTCTGCGGCTTCGGCGAGAGATTTTTCGAAAGAGTTAAAAAATAAAGCGGGTGGGCGCTTTGAAAAAGTTCGTTGTCGAAAATCTCTACTACACTTTCCTGGTTCTGTACTTTTTATGGCTGGTATCTTGTTACACGATTATTACCAGTGAGGGGTTTTATCCAAAGCAAGATCTACCGTGGTTCGTATTACTTACCTCAATTCTTGTTTCTTTTTGGTGGTTTAAATCAACGGTGGCGGGGGATAGGAGTTTATTCTTCGGGCCGGATACGAGTCTTCTTGTCTGCTGTCTCTACCTTAGTTGTTTTTTATCAGGAGTGGCTTTGATGTTTGTGTTCTCATAAACACCTATTTTTTGTATTAGATCAAAACTCCATCCTTTAAAAAGTCTCTTTGTTTTCGTGCTGATGCCCGACTACGATTCCGTGGTGAGTGTTGCTGATATTTTTATGATTTGGATCAGTCATCTTTGGATAAACAGTTCACTCACCGAGACGGATTATCGATTCACTGTAGCAATGCCGATCTTTGCAGTTACGAGCTTTTTCAGCTTCTGCAGGTTTCCCCAATTGAATAGCCAGGCTCTTCGAGGACATTTGGCCCCCAAAAGAAGCGGTAACCGTAGCCACTATTCTCTCTGAGCGTGCGTTTTCTTCTGGAAAAACATATGTAGCCTGGAAGCTACCGCGTTGCATTTGAACCGGTGCGGCCTTTCTGCTCACATTTAAATCATTCTGACCCACGGTAAGAAAAGGTTCGCCATCAATTTTTTCGAATTCGATGCCCACATCAGAGGCAAGAAGCTGACCAGTTGAGCCGTAAATAGTCACATGAAACTGAGAATCAGTTTCTACAACTCTGTAGCTTAAGCGAAAAGGTCCTTGTGGCTTTGAAGGGCCAAATCGACCATGAGCCATGCCTTGGGGGGGCATTCCCTTTGAAGCTGACTTGGTAGGATTATTCTCAAATCCCTCTGCGGTCAGTGCAGTGATGAGGCAAAAAAATACGATGAGAATTTTGTTAGCTTTCATGATTTCTAATCTCCGACCCTTTCAACCGAAAAACGTTGGCACGGAGCAATAGAGGAATAACCGAAATTAAAGTCCCAATCGTGAAGTTCAATCCAATAGTCTCCAAGTTCTAAGTCAATTTCAGCCTCTTCAAAATAGTCATCGTCGCTCTCGGCAGCCCAACCCGTTCCGTTCGTACCCCAAATGTAGAAGTCCGGATCAGGACTGGTTCTCCCAAATCCAGTCCCAGTTGATTCTGCATAAAACCTGTAACTAGCAGTTTCCTCAATTGTCATCTTCATGAACCTTCGATTAGCTAGTTTGTTGTACTCACCGTGGACTGCGTCCTGACACAGCAACACTGGGTCTGCACCAACGGTCATCTCGGTATGGATTGGAAGAGCATTGCTCGTTCTGCCCCCAGTGGCGCTTGTATAGTCGCTAGCATCGTTAGTTTCTGAGGAGCCCCATTCATCGAAATCGTCAGTCGCTAATGCGATTTCATGGGATTTGAGTAAGTTGAGAAGTTTCGAGGAAGATTGAGGGCTAGTTTCCTCTACAGCCTTCATGAAAGAAAATATAGTAGTCGTTGCCGCGATCGGGGGTAGATGCTCTGTAAGCGCCACTGTCATGTCCTTCAAGGACAGCTGAATCTCATCATCGTCTAGGGCACTAGTTTCATCGAAAATATCGAATACGATTTGAGCCACGCTATCTTCAGAATACCATCCAGATACTGAGTTAAAGTAGGTTCGCTCGAGAGGGATGGAAAATCCTGAGGACTGACCTTGCCCAGAGGTATCTATATAGCGATCATTTCCTATAACAAGTCCAGATAACGCGTTCGCCCAACCCTCCGAAAAAGCAACTCGAGGATCCAAGAGGTCTGTGAGTGAATGTGGGCCACCCACAGAAAAGTCTCTGGACATCTGGTCAGAAAAAAAATGGCCCCATTCATGGACGACAATATGATGATCAAACTCGTCTGTATCGACGTTTGCGTCTCCCATTAAAGTTATGACGCTGCCAGTATAAAAAGAGCCCGACTGATTAAGGGTACTCCAATGAATATCAAGATGCGGATAGGTCAGAGCTTTGGTAGAAGAACTCATGCTCTCCATCGCATCAATAATAGAGTCGAGAATTGCAAATGGCGCTGAAGCTCGATCCTCTTCATAACTTCCATTGCTCCAACCAGAACCAATATCTAGATTAACTTCGAAATCTGAGCCTTGAACCGCAATCGACGGTGTTTTTATGGCATACGTCGGGTAGTCGCCGGCACTGTCAACACCCTGATTATCTCGTACTGCAACGCTCCAAGATCTGGGGTTCGAATCCATCTCCGTTCTCGAGACAAATCGGAAGGCTATATCTGTATCTCTCTCGACCTCAACGACTAACTGGCCATCTGCGTCGGTGTAGAAAGTGTCTCCGCTCTGCGGCTCGCTAGATCCGTTTTTTAGTAGTTGAACTTCGGTGTATCTGACGGGAAGTAGCAGGCTGCCCTCGTAGTCAAGACGGCAGCCACCTGCGCAAGTAGGAATCGGTCTTTCATATCGAAGCTTTAGGGTTACAAAAACCGTGTTTGCTGCCTCTTCTTCGAGATCCAAAGAAGTGAGCCGATCGAATATATCTTCAGCTTCTAACGTGCTTTGATCGGAGATAGCGTCAATCGCAATGGCCTCATATTGAAAGCCGAACAGATATCTCAAGATCATAAGCCCATCCGATAGAGGCAAAGTGCTACCACTTTCGTCTACGTCCAGATCCTGGATTATAGAATCAAGATACTCCTCTATTTCGGCAGCATCGGTTCGTTCTGCTGATGGTGGAACAACGCCAAATGTCAGGGAGTCTCCCTTGAAACCAAAAAGGTAGCGCAAAATCTGAAGGCCATCGGTTAGCGCAGATGTTCTCTTGTCGTTATCGACATCCAAGTAGCCCTCATAGAGCTTTCGTTTGATGTTCTCGTTTACTTCGTCGGCGCTCAGGGGGTGAGCTTGGTCGCCACGAGCAAAACCAACAACTAGACAAGAGAGAATTGTTACAAGCAAAAAGCACAGTAGATGACGCGATATTGCGGCCTGAGCAATCGTTATTTTTATTACCACTTCTACCTCGTTCTTTAGTCTAGAGACCGTATCCTCGACTCAAAAGCCGATGTGGGCATCACAACTCTTATCGAGAAATGTCGGCAAGTGTGAGATCTCTCCCTTTGCCAATAATTGGCTGCCGTTGAATTTCATCCCGTACCTTAGCGTAGCGCCCATGTTCCGCCCGCCATTACCTCAAACTATACTTCACCGAGATTGATTGCCAGCAAGGAGTCTATCAACCAGATTAAATATTCCTGCTTTTTACTTCAAATTTGTATCTCCAAAAGTCTCTCGA
>MDTE01138399.1_pt1 | contig 10661 bp, 9 predicted proteins | sample 811231 | NCBI WGS metagenome assembly MDTE01 (sample SAMN05326651, study PRJNA326480) | marine metagenome | isolation source: seawater | place: Indian Ocean: Red Sea | collected 2010 | reverse complement strand
CTAAAATTATAGATGTCTACAGTTAGCACGCCCGGAGGGACTCGAACCCCCAACCCTCTGATCCGAAGTCAGATGCTCTATCCAGTTGAGCCACGGGCGCTAATTAAATAATTTATCTAGAGTTTTTTGCCCTCGTAAGTCCCATGATAAACTATCCCTAATAGAAATGTTCTTATTTGACAGGGAGGACAGGCCTGATTCTCCATGTCTTTTCTCATTATGAAGATATTTTGACAATAAATCAGATAAGGAATCTAAATTCTCTGCTTCATATAGTTCCATTCCTATGCCTAATTTAGATAAAGATTTATGTGCATGGATATCTGAAGCAACAATAGGAACGCCACAGGCAGCATATTCAAATATTTTCATTGGTGAGGAATATAAAGCTATGTGTTCTTCTTTTGGGTACGGGACTATTCCTATATCAAAATTTGAAATAAGAGAACTGAGATCAGATTGTTTTTTTTGTCCAAGATACTTGAGTTTTATTTTCAAATTTTGTTTTGTTTCATTCTTTTCTATTAATTTATTTAATTTCTCAACTGATTCCTGCGGACCTCCAATAATAGAGACTTTAACGAAGCCGCACTGTGCTGAATGAGGATTTTCATTTATTGCTTTTTCAAGAGCATTGATAACTAAATGCATTCCCTTATCAACACCGTAGGTCTCTAACTGGCCTACGTATCCTAAATGTAAACAGTTATGATTTTGTGTATCTTTTATATTTGAAGTTAAATTTGGTTGAAAAATGTCTAAATCTACACCATTAGGCAAAAATAAGGTATCTGTTTTCAAACCTCTACTTATTAGGTCTTCTTTGCCATACTCGGAGCTAGAAACGAACAGTGACCTTGTTGATGCTTTACTGTCTAATAATTTCAATGCTAGAGCTTGTAGTTTTCTGGCACGACCATGTAGTTCAAAGATTGTATAATTTGTATCCTTGTATGAACCATATAATAAAATAGGATTTGTTGACCAACAAATTTCTTCTGAATTAGCAATAAATTCCTTTGTCTTTTTAGCCCAGTAAAAAGCACTGACTGACCAAATAAGTCCCTGTATGGTTTTTGGAAGAATTTTGTAGAGAAAATACTTGGTTATATCTAAATGTATGACTTCTTGAAAGTTCACATCTTCATTTTGATAATACTCTTGTGGTGAAAATGGTAGAGTTTTTTCATTATTTGTAGAGGGATAAAAGATAGTTGGTTTATATCCAATATTTAGGTAAGCCTTTGCTACTGCAACAACGTGAACCCCGTATGCCCTCTCTGTAGGAAATCTACCAAAAACAAGAAGATTGATTGAATTATTTCTCATTTGTTATTTTCACCAACATTGCATCATCTGTAACAAGCCAGATAACTCCATCATCATCTATTGTAATATCTCTTATTCTTCTTTCTATGGGTATTCTCCTTAGTGAAGAAATAGTGTTATCTTCATCAATTTTTATTAGATATAGAGATTGGTCTTTTAAACTTGCTACAAGAAAAAGGTCATCCCATTCTAAAAACTCTTCTCCTTTGTATCTTACAATCTCCGATATCGCAATGGATGGAGTGAAATAATATAGTGGCTCAATTGCGGCATTTGCATGTGGACTTTTATATATATCCTCACCTGAATACTCAACTCCATAACTATAGACGGGCCAACCATAGAACTGGCTCTCCTTGATTAAGTTGATTTCATCACCACCCTTAGGACCATGCTCAGTTGAATAAACTAAACCTTTACTTACTAGGAGGCCTTGGGGGTTTCTATGACCTGTTGAAAAGTTTTTCACCTTCTTTCCATTTTCAATATATATAATCTTTCCAAACTCATTAGATGGGTCGAGCAAAAATTCTTCAATATTTTGATCAAAGTCGCCTACAGTAAACAAAAAACCATCGAGATATTTCTGAATCTTCCCTCCTGATTGCTGGAAATTAACATTTGATATACAAGTTTCTGTTTTGTAGTAGATATTAAAGAACAGACTTCTTTCGACTTTAACCTTCTTAGCATCTGCCTTAAACATGCCTACCCCGAAACAATCGTCATAGTTCTTTGTAATCAGGCTTATATATATAGCTTCATTATCACTGTCGTAAAATGTATCTCTAACACCCATTCGTCCAGAGATATCGCTACCTCCTGAGATTGAGACATAGCCCTGATAATCAATTATTTCTTTTAGGTTTGAATCTATTTCAATTATTTTATTTGATTCATTATCAATAATGAGAATTGGCCCTCTTCCCCCAACAATAAACAAATCATTATCAATAATTGATAGATAACCTGAAGGTAGGAGGCCTTTCGCAAATAATGGTAGATAGTTACCAAAGTTCACAGAAGAAATTGTTAAGTTATCTAGGCCTATAGTTATCCCTAATTTAGTAGTTGAGTTAGAGAATAAGCTGCTGTAGATGAGCTCTGGATCACTGCTAATTGTTTCAACCAGAGGTGTGTAATACGTTAATGCATCAAGTACGTTCTGATCATTTGGATCCATGGGTTTCCCACCTACTTCGAGAGCTTTAGTGAATTCATTAAGCGAAGTAGCAATCAAGACTAAGCCTTGGTATGGCCCCCTTGAGGGAGTTCGAAAGGCAATAAACTCTCCTACGGAAGAGTCATTCCCTATGTAGTTTTTCCACTCATCACCGACAACTATGTCTCCATTAGTTGTTTTTGCCTCAAAAGAATTGACTTCAGAGTACAGACCTCCCCCTAGTCCAAAAATTGAGCAAGAACTGAGTAGGAAGACCAATAGGAGAAAATAAATTATTTTTATCTTCATATAGTTAACAGATTAACAATCTTTTTTATTCATCTTGAGTTTAATTTTCAAAATAGATCTATGGAAGATTCAGTCTTATAATATCTCCGCTAGTTGTTCCAATTAAAGCCTCTCCTTTTAAGGTTTCTTGTATGGTGGTTATTTTAAAAGGAATAACTCCAGGATCTAAAACTCGGTATGCTCTGTCTGATTTATGCTCAATAGCCCAAATTGTTCCTGTACAAAAATCTCCTACTAAGCCGAAGTTTTTCCAAGCAGGACTATGTATTAGGTTAACTCCTCCTATAATCGCACAATACCCGTTTGCATGTGGGTAAGTGTATTTAGGTATTTGAGATCTAGATAGCAGTAAACTTTCAGTTTCCTTGTCCACTGGAGTGTTTTGATAGTTTGCATCGAAATACCCCTCTCTCCAAGGCCAGCCAAAAAAAAGTGGTTCCTTAACCTCTCTATATTTAGGAATCATATTAATTTCCTCCCATTGAACATTCCCTACGTCTGGAATTATCAAATCATCTCCTGATATGTAGCATGACCATGGGTTTCTAAGACCAAAAGCAATAACTTTTATCCTTGGGTCATCAATATCTAAAATTTTATTATCCATTAAATTGGAGTTGGAAATATTTAGAACCTTCCCCCATGGAGTATCAAATTTTGCTGAGTTGCCTGGAGAGTTCAAGTCTCCTAGGCAAAGAGTAAAGCTTGAATTATCCTCTCTAATTATTTTCCCGCCAAAATGTACTCTTGCTGCATCATTCGTTTCAAATTCAACAATTATAATTTCATCATTTGAAATGGTTGATTCGTCAATTATTTCAAATGATGAAATTATATATTTCAAATCTTTCCTTAAGTAAGAAACTAAAAGATACTGTGTGTTTTCTATTTCAATTTGATTAAAGGTATGAACACCCTTTTCGCTTTCACAGTCAACCCTCTCGGACAAATCTAATATTGTAGGTGCATTTAGGCCTTCTGCCGGACTTGGATTGTTCTTTTCTGAAGATTTGTCATTAACTCCGTGTATCTTTCCACACTGCTCACTAAAAATATATTCATAAGAAGACAGTCCTTCAATCTTGCTTATGTGAGAGATTGTAGTATAGCCTTCAAGTTCAACAACATAAGAAGCCTGATTGAAAACAGGGAGCTCAATTAAATTCCGATCTAACTTGTTTACTTCTTTTAATTTCAATGTATATAAATCATATTCTGTTTGTTCAATTTCTTTTTGCTCATCAGTAGAGGTTTCTTCGTTTGGGTCACTAATCCCCACAACTAGATCTAAAAGGTTAATGTTGCCCAGCTCTTCTCCCTGCGGAACGTTTGTCCCTAAAATCATTCCTAAACAATTACCATCATTGGTAACCTCTCTAATTATTCTTACTTCGAAATCAAGCTCTTGATTTTCTTTTAGCCTGTTTATCTTTTGCAAGCCTTCCTCTAATGTAATTCTGCACCCTACAAAATCATTTGATAGAGAGTCCTGATTGGGGAGGGAACAAGAGATAATTAAACACAGGAAAACTAAGGTAGATTTCTTTTTCATGATTGAATTTTATCTTTTAACCAAAGTTACATTCAAGTATTTCAGAGAAAGGCCTGAAAGGGTTTTGAATCTAGACTTTCAATTGGTGAATTAAATCTATAGGAACATATAAATGGTTAAAATAGATTATATTACGAATGAGTAAAGATAGATCAATTTTTCAGTTGCTATTCAGCATTGTTAAGGGCATGAGAATATGGCAATGGCCAAAAAATCTAATTGTATTTGCAATTCCTGTTGGTACAGTGTCCACTGAATTTCTTCTATACCAAACGATATTCTATTCGTTTCTTGGGATAAGTTTCCTTGCTTCATCTGTTTATTTCTTTAACGATATCATTGATGTAGAGTCAGATAAGATACATCCTACAAAAAAGAAGAGGCCTATACCCTCAGGGCAGATTTCAATAAAATTAGCATATCTGACTTCCACCCTCTTGGCTCTAGTTGGAGGAAGTATACTTGCTTATTTATCATCCAAAGCCTTTGCTTTTGGACTTTTGTACCTTTTAATTAATATTGCTTATACTTTCAAGTTGAAATATATAAAGATTGTAGATGTTGTTTCAATAAGTATTATGTTTGTGATTAGAGTTCTTATTAGTAGCTATTCGGTTGAAACTCCAGCATCGTATTTTCTTCTTGGTTTCATCTTTTTTGCTAGTACAGGTCTAGCTATATCAAAAAGAGTCTCGGTACTTAATGATGAAGCAATTAATGTGAATACTTATTACAAGAGTCACTTAGATGAGCTTTACAGTTCAAAAGACTTGATTACAGCTCTTAATCTAGCTTTATCTTTATCAGTAATTACGTTCCTATTTTGGATAGGAAGCTTAAGAGACACAAGCGTAGTATCAAGGGATTCGCTTTTTTTCTTTTTTGCCGCAATACTAATGGTTTCAATATTAAGAGAAATAATAACCTTAAGCAAAATGGGCCTTCTTGAAGATTTTGTTGTAGGAGTTGTTAATGAAAAAAAACTACTAATTCAAATTTTTCTTTCGTTAATACTTTTAATCCTAGGTTTATATGCATAAAAAAAAGATTTGTTTAATTGGAGCAAGCTCTGATTTGGGACTTGAGGTAGCAAAGATATGCGAATTACAAAAGGGGTTTCAGATTTTTGGAATATCGAGAAACAAACCTAGGAACAAATCTTTATACAAAGAAACTTTAGTTATTTCAGATTATGAATCCGATAAGGAAATAATTGCTAGCTTTGTTTCTAATAACAATGTAACTGACATTGTTCTGTTAAATGGGTTTATAGGGGAAAATAATAAACCGGTGGAAAAAATTGTAGAAATCAACTTATCAATACCACTTAGTTTAATTAACTTTATAGAGAAAAATACTAATATGAATATTACTTACACTATTATTTCTTCTCTTGCTGTTTCTAGGCCTAGAGCAAAGAACTATGTTTATGGATTGTCAAAATATATTCTTGAAGAATCAATAAGAAATAGGGATGTTGGGAAGTATATAATCTTTAGATCTGGTTTTATAAGAACAAAAATGACAGCAACCCACAGAGAACCTCCTTTTGCAAAAAATCCAGAGGAGGTTGCAGCTAAGCTAATTAAAACAATAGCAAATAACAAGAAAAGGGTTGCTGTGGTATATTCCTCTTTACCAATTTTATTGCTTTTTAAGGTATTTAAAGTGATACCTTTATCTCTACTAAATGCAATAGAAAAAAGGCTAATTTAAAGAATTGAGACTTGAAGAAACTAGGTTAATGTCGTCTTCTGACAAATTTGTAGAGGATGGTAGCCAAACTATTCTCTTTGCAATATCTTCTGAATAAGTTAATCCTGTTCTCTCTACTTCTCTAAACATTGGCTGGAAACTTAATGGTGGGTAACCTTTCCGTATTTGTATATTTTGTTTAAGTAAAGAGTCTCTGTACTTATCTTGTTCTTCACCCTCCATTAATAGGTAGTCGACAAACCAAGGTGTCTCAAAGTCTCTAAACTCTAGATATCTTTCTTCTGACAAATTTGTCTTCTTTACATACTTAGAATATATAGATTTTTTTGATTCTATTAAAGAATCTAACCTTACTAGCTGAGATAATAAAAGTGAAGCCTGTAGGTCAGTAAACTTAAAATTCAAACCAAATCCTTTGTGAAGATCTGATGCTTCTTCTTCTCTATTAAAAGATTTATAATCATACATCTTCTCGTAGGAGTCTTCATCGTCTGTTAAAAGTAGCCCACCTTGCCCTGAGGTAATTATTTTGTGGGGGGTAAAAGAAATAATGCTCATATCGCCCAATGAACCACATTTCTTTTCAGAATACTCAGATCCTAGTGCATGGGCTGAATCTTCAATTAGGATAACTTCATTCTCTAAACACCACTTTTCAATTTCTAATCCATTCCCTGTCCTTCCATTAAGAGGTACAAAAATTACGGCATCAAGTTTATTAACTTTCTTTAATCGATCTAATGACATACACAGGTTTTCATCTACATCAACTAAAACGGGTTCAGCTCCTGCCCAGATAACAGCATTTATTGTTGCAACCATAGTAATGTTTGGCACTGCAACTCTATCTCCTGCTCCTAGCCCTTGTGTTTTTAGCGCCATATATATAGCCACTGTTCCATTTGGAACAGCGACTGCATAGCTTCTTCCCAGATACTCTGAAATCTCTTCCTCTAATTTCCTTGTTAATGAATGCTCCGTGAGCCATCCGCCTGACCTCAAATACTTATCAACACTCGCTATATCTTCTTCAGTTATAACTGGTTCTATTTGGTTAATCATTTCCTTCTATTCTTGTTCTATCAACTTCTGGACCAAAATAGGGTCCATTCTTTGTTTCCACTACAACAGCGTCTTCTATTATTTTATACTTATGAGCTCCCTGAAGTTGAATTATCAGTTGCCCTTTATTAAGAATCCCCTTCCAAATCAACTCTCCTTCCTCAGTGAAAACTGTACACTCTACCTTGCCTTCTATAACATAAACTACTTCAGAAGTTCTATGACTCACTCTTTCGTAATAGTTGTGGTAATGGGTAGCAAGCTCAGTTCCTTTTTTATAATTCCATAGTCCAGCTTGTATATAGTCTGAATTTTGTGTAACAAAACTTAAGCCTTCTGGGGAATCTGCAGTATTTAGAATAATTGCATATCTTTCACCAGAAAATTGAATTTCTTCAAAAAATTTATTCATTATTTTCCATATACCATTCTACCGTGGTCTTGATTCCAGTCTCAATGTCGACTTCCGGAGTCCACTTTAACAACTCTTCTCCTAGAGACCCGTCAACAGTTTTTGTTTTTACACCGTCAGGTTTTGATGTATCAAAAGTAAACTGCCCTTCCCAACCAGCAATAGACGAAATTCTTTTGGAAAGGTCTTTTATAGAAATTCCTTCGTTTATTCCGATATTAAATAGGGCGTGGGGGTTCTCTAAGTCTAAAGACTTGACTAAAGCCCTTGCACCATCTTGAACATATAACCACTCTCTAACAGGATTTCCTGTTCCCCAAATTTCCACCTCATGATCTCCGTTCATTTTGGCATCACAGATTTTTTTTACCAAAGCCCCTAAAGCATGAGATCGTTCAATATCAAAATGGTCTTTTGGCCCATACATATTTGACAAGACAACATTTGAAGATTCTATCCCGAACTGTTCGTTAAATGAATTTGAAATAGCTACAAGATTTCTCCTGGATAGTCCGTAGTAAAAAACTGAGCTGTGAGGAGGGCCTTTCCAAAAATCTTCCTCTCTATATACTTGAATATTCCCGGGGTAAGCACAATTTGAAATAGGATTAATTATGTGCATGACCTGGTTGTTTCTAGCGGCATTATAGAGGTTAATTGTCATTTGAGTATTACTTACTAGCATTTCAACTGGAAACTTATATCCATAAGAAATTCCGCCAACAAAAGCACTGCAATTAATTATTTTCTCTATCTTATTCTTATTCAAGAAAACATCTATTTCATCTTGGTTTAATAAGTTAACTTGGGTTTTTCCTTCTATCTCAAAATATTTTATACCCTCTTTTTCGAGTAGTAACTTAACATGCTTCCCTACAAACCCGTTTGTTCCTAAAACTAGTAATTTAGAGTGCATTATTTAATGACAGGATATTCCCATGTTGGCTCAATCAAGCCTTCTTTTAGTAATATGGCTTCCTGTTTCGCCTCATTGATATCATTGTCAACCATCATTTCTACTAAACCATCTATCTGAACTTTTGGATCCCAGCCTAATTTATTTTTTGCTTTTGAATAATCGCCAACAAGGTAGTCAACTTCATTGGGTCGGTAATAAGTCTCTGATATTTCTACGTACTTTGACCAATCAAGACCAACGGTATTAAATGCTTTATCTAAGAAATCTTTAACTGAATGTGCCTTTCCTGTTGACAAGACCCAATCTGAAGGTTCTTCATGTTGCATCATTGCCCACATTCCTTCAACAAAGTCTCCGGCATAACCCCAGTCTCTAACTGCATCTAAGTTTCCTAGTGTAAGTTTTTCTTGGATTCCCTCCGAGATTCTCCCTACAGCTTTTGTAATTTTTCTTGTTACAAAAGTTTCTCCCCTTATTGGAGACTCGTGATTAAATAATATCCCATTAACTGCATGGATTCCATAAGATTCCCGATAGATTGTAGTCATGCTGTGTGCAAAGACTTTTGATGCAGCATAGGGACTCTTCGGTATAAACTTTGATTCTTCATTTAATTTTTCACTACTACCTCCTCCGTACATTTCAGAAGAAGATGCTTGGTAGTACTTCATTTCCTTTTTCGAACTTCTAATTGCCTCTAGAATAGAGACCGACCCAAGAGTTCCTACTTGGGTTGTATAAACTGGATTCTCAAACGATACTGCAACGTGAGATTGAGCTGCTAGGTTATACACCTCATCGGGACCAATATTGTTTATTAAAGAAGAAATGGATGCTGAATCTAATAAGTCAGAATAATGTAGAGCAAGGCTCCCTTCTCTTTCGTATTTTGAAAGAATATCATCAATTCGTTTTGTATTAACACTAGAGGATCTTCGGACAGTACCGTGAACCTCGTATCCCTTTTCAATTAATAACCTGGCAAGATAAGCTCCATCTTGACCGGTTATTCCAGTGATTAATACTTTCATAATATAGTTTGATAATAGTAAAACTTAGGAGAATTAATTAAGGTAATATATGATTTTAATGCTAAAAAATATAGACAATCTAAATAACGCAGTTAGGGATGTATTCGTTGAGTATGGTCTAGACTCTGAAATTAATTTTTTACACTCCCAATACCCCGACCGTAGCGATATACAATGTAATGAACTTTTAAAACATAAGGATCTCGATTCTCTTAAAAGCTTGACTAATAAACTAAAGGAAAATCTACTTAAGCTTGATGAGGTAAGTAGCTGTGAGATTGAAAAAGATTTATTTATCAACATAACACTCTCAAACAATTACTTGGAAGAAATTATAAACCAATGGTCTTTTGATTCAGAAAATTTTTCTATATCACTACAAGACCAAAAAAGTAAGAAAGTATTAATTGATTATGGGGGACCAAATATTGGGAAAGCTTTGCATGTTGGTCATTTAAGGTCTCTTTCAATTGGGAGAAGTTTATATAAGATGAATAAATTAGTAGGCAACAGTGTAGTCAGCGATATACATTTGGGAGACTGGGGAATGCCGGTTGCTTATATGATTACATTAATTGAAAAGGAAAAAATAGACTTAGATAATATAAGCTATCTAGAACTTGAAGAGATATATCCTCGATCAGTTAAGTATGCTGAAGAAGATAAAGGCTTTTATGAAGAAGCAAAGAAGGTTGCTCTTGAGTTAAATAAAGAAAATGAAGAATATCTCGAATATTGGAATAAAATATCGGCTATCTCAATTCAATATATTAAAGAAACACTTGAAGCAATTGATCATTCATTTGACATGTGGAAAGGAGAAAGCACTGTAAATAATTTAATTTCTCCAATGGTAGAAGGGTTAATTGAAAATAAAAAAGTTATTGAAAATGATGGAGCAAAAGTGGCAAACCTAAACATAGATCCACCAATATTAATAGAGAAATCAGATGGTTCATCGCTCTACATGACAACCGACTTGGCAACAATACTCGAAAGGGAAAGAGAAGGTTTTGATGAGATAATTTATGTTGTTGACAATAGGCAAAAGAATCATTTTAAGCAGCTCTTTCAATGTGTAGATTATTTTAGCTTCTCTAAAGCAAGACTAATCCATGTTGGATTTGGAACAATAAATGGAGAGGACGGGAAGCCTTTGAAAACAAGGG
>MDTE01127853.1_pt1 | contig 10661 bp, 9 predicted proteins | sample 811231 | NCBI WGS metagenome assembly MDTE01 (sample SAMN05326651, study PRJNA326480) | marine metagenome | isolation source: seawater | place: Indian Ocean: Red Sea | collected 2010 | reverse complement strand
GCAAACATCATTTTTTTGGAGATAAAAAATCAAAATGTATTGGCAAAAAAAGGCTTGCTGTTGGTCCTTTTAATTTAAAAAAATGTGAATTTTTAAAACCAAAAGTAATTGATGATACTCAATTAACTAAAAGCACATTTGCCAACATGGCCCTTGATCATTGTAATGAAACTAAGGTCAAAAATTTGAAAACAGAAGATGGAAAAATATTAAAAATAAAAGATGAAAAAAAGTGCTCAATTAAATTCATTAATTTTTCAAAATATGAATTAACTAAAGTCTTAAAAAAAGTTGGTAAAAGCGAGCACAGGCCAAAAAAACAAAAAATAAAATCTAGTAAAAATCTGGACTTAGAAAAATTTAAAAAACAATGTAGGGATTTAGGATTTAAACCACGAACTGAAAAATTTGGAGAGTGTGTTTTAAGATTACTAGAAGCGTCGAATTAATTATTTTCAATATAATTTTTTAACTCAGAATACTCTTCACATTTACAATTACTTAATTTCGATAAAAGAATATTAGCCTTATCTTTTCTCTTCGTATCAACATAAAGCTCTCCTAAATATTCTAATGCACCATTATGTTTAGGATCAATATCGAGGGCTTTGTTATAAAAAGTTTCTGCTTTTGCGAGGTCTCCACTTTTTCTAAGCGCAAAAGCATATTCATTTAATATATCAGGGTCTTTTTGATATTTTTTCTTTGTTAATATTTTTTCTAAGATTGTGATAGCTTTAGAATAATCCTCTTTTTTAATCAATTTTATAGCATTTTTATATGCTCTAGGTTTTACAATGGTATTATCATCATCACTTCCCGCTGCAAAAACATCTAGCGACAAAAAAAACGTTAAAATTAAAGCTAAAAAAGTTTTCATAAATGTATATTTATATTAAAAAATAACTATGGAAAGTATTTATAAGTCAGACGTTGTGATAGTTGGATCTGGAATATCTGGTTTAATGACTGCTGTGTCACTTTATCCAAGGAAAGTAACACTTGTTACAAAAAGAAAATTAGGTGAGATGTCATCCAGTGCATGGGCGCAAGGTGGAATAGCTGCTGCTGTAACAAAAAATGATAGTCCAAAAAAACATTTTGAAGATACCATTAAAGCAAGTTCAGGCTTAAGTGATGAGAGTGCAGTAAAAGCCATTACTGAAGAAGCATTAGATGTAGTTAAATTTTTAGAGAAAATTGGAGTTAATTTCGATAAAAATGGTAACGAGTTTTCATTATCAAAAGAAGCTGCTCACTCCTATAGAAGAGTACTTAAAATTAATGGAGATCAGTCAGGTAAATTCTTAGTGGATCATTTAATTTCGTATGCAAAACAACAAGGACATATTACTTTTGTTGAAGACGTTTCAATAGATCATATTATTCAAAGAGAAAATCAGTGCCATGGCATTATGGGGCACATACATAAAAACGAGGTAATAGATAATTTTGTTTTTTTTCAATCTCCAAACGTAATTTTAGCAACTGGCGGCTTAGGAAGCATTTACGCTCATACAACAAATCCAAGAGATGTTTATGGGGAAGCAATTGCAATGGGTGCAAAAGCTAATGCTGAACTTGTAGATTTAGAATTTGTTCAATTTCATCCAACTGCTTTGGATATTGGTTTAGATCCAGCTCCACTATTAACAGAAGCAATTAGAGGTGAGGGAGCATTCATAGTAGACGAAAATAATGAAAGATTTTTATTTAAAGATGATCCTTTAGGAGAAATGGCACCAAGAGATGTGGTATCAAGATCTATTCATAAACATAAATTAAAAGGACACTCAACCTTTTTAGACTGCAGACACTTCAAAATTAATTTTGAAAGATTGTTTCCAACAGCATCTCAATACTTAAAGCGTGCCTCGATAAGTCCTTCTAAAGATTTTATTCCAATTATACCAGCTGCTCATTATCATATGGGTGGGATCAAAGTTGATATAAATGGTAGAACCAGTGTTGATGGTTTATGGGCATGCGGCGAATGCAGCTCAACTGGTGCGCATGGAGCCAACCGTTTAGCAAGCAACTCGCTTTTAGAAGCATTTGTTTTTTCAAAAAGAATTGCAGATACAATCAATTCGGAACCTCCAAAGAAAGTCCATAAGTTATTAAACATTGAAAATTATATCCCGAAAGAAAAAACAATAAGCAAAATAAGAGCAAAAAAATATATTTGGCAATTGCGCTCGGCCATGAATAAATTTGTTGGAGTAGATAGAAACAAATCAACACTAGATCAAGCGTTTATAGAATTTATTAGAATAGAAAGAGAGACGAAAAGTTTATCAGCAAAACTAAAAGACATGTTGTTAGTCTCAAAATTAATAACATTTGCCGCGATGCAAAGAAAAGAAAGTCGTGGAACGCACTTTAGATCAGATTACCCATTTAAGGACAATAAATTACTTAAAAGAAATGTGTTTACACAAAATGACTTATTTGAATACCTAAATAAAAAATTTCAAAAAGCGATTTAATTTTATGAGTAGAATAGTTTATCTTAATGGAAAATTTATTGAAGAGACTAAAGCTAAAGTTTCTGTTTTTGACAGAGCCTTGTTATTTAGTGATGCATTATATGAAGTGACCTCAGTTTTAGATGGAAAGCTAGTAGATTTTGACAATCATATGAAAAGATTAGATCGATCTATGTCTGAACTAAAATATCCAAGAATGTTAAATCATGAAGAAATAAAGATTTTTCACAAGGAACTTGTAAAAAAAAATAATTTACTAGAAGGCACTGTATATCTCCAGGTATCAAGAGGTATCGCCGAAAGAAGTTTTGATTTCCCAGATTCTGATAATGATTTTACTGTGACAGCTTTTACACAAGAAAAAGATTTGATTAACAACAAAAGTGCTATGGAAGGTATCAGTGTAATGACTATGGAAGATAACAGGTGGGGAAGATGTGATATTAAAACAATTCAATTATTATATCCTTCTTTTGCAAAGTTTAGCGCAGCCCAAGAAGGCTTTGATGATGCTTGGATGGTGAGAAATGGCTATATTACTGAAGGTACCTCAAATAATGCTTGGATAGTAAGAAATGGAACTGTGATCACAAGGCAAGCTGATAACTTAATACTAAAAGGTATTACAAGAGAGGCTGTAGTTGAATGTGCAAAAGAATTAAATTACAAAATTGATTTTAAAAACTTTACAATAACTGAAGCTCAAAGCGCAACAGAAGCATTTATTACTAGCGCAACAACTTTTGTCACTCCTGTTGTAAAGATAAATAATGCAAAAATATCTGATGGAAATCCAGGTCAGTTTACTAAATTATTAAGAGAAAAATATATTGAAAAAGCGAGAAAAATCGCCATCTAAATAGCCATTAGACTCTTTTTGCGTGAAATGGGTCGATTTGTGTTCAAAATATTTGCGAATAGTATTAGGAAATAATTGTGTGCTTGAGTTTGCTCACTTCTTGTCCCCTGTTAGTTAAATTTAAGCACACCTAAATCATACTGTTACTGCAACCCTACTATTACAGTTTTAGATATCTAATTTTTGTAAACCTGATCGGATTGATTAACGCTTTAGACATTTTGTTTATTATCTAAAAAGTGCATAACAATAATAAAAAGGAGAATAAAATGAAAAAAATAAGTCAATACTTATCTTTTGCACTTTTGGCCTTAATATTTCTAGTTGAACCAAGTTTTTCAGCTGAGAGTAAAGTTGGAGCTGAAACACAATATGTTTTCAATACTTTGCTATTTTTAATTTGTGGTTTTCTAGTCATGTTTATGGCTCCAGGTTTTGCAATGTTAGAATCTGGAATGGTGTCATCCAAAAGTGTTGCATCAATTGCAACAAAAAATATTGGATTGTTTGCTATTGCTGGAATTATGTTCTGGCTTGGAGGATACAATCTAGCATATGGAATACCTGAAGGCGGTTATATTGGACAATTCGTTCCGTGGAGTGATGGTTCAAAACTTGATACTGGATATTCTGATGGATCAGATTGGTTCTTCCAAATGGTTTTCTGCGCAACGACTGTTTCAATAGTTTCAGGAGCATTGGCGGAAAGAATCAAAATTTGGCCATTCTTTGTGTTCGCAGCAATTTTAACAGGTTTAATTTATCCAATTCAAATGGGTTGGCAGTGGGGCGGTGGCTGGTTAGCAGCTGCTGGTTTCTCAGATTTCGCTGGATCAACTTTAGTTCATGCAACAGGAGCTGCAGCAGCTTTGGCTGGAGCAATTGTTCTTGGACCGAGATTAGGTCGTTTCGCGACAAAAACTGACAAGCCGATGCCAGGATTTGCAAACTCATCAATACCATTAGTAACAATTGGTGTATTTATATTGTGGTTTGGCTGGTTTGGATTTAATGGTGGATCACAGTTAGCTTTAGGAACTGTTGATGATGCAACTGCAATAGCTAAGATTTTTATAAATACAAATTTAGCTGCTTGTGGAGGAGTTATTGCTAACGCACTAATTACAAGGTTTTTAACAGGTAAGACAGATGTTATTATGATGTTAAATGGTTGTTTAGGTGGATTAGTAGCAATTACAGCTGAACCGCTTGCGCCATCACCAGGGGCTGCAATAATTATTGGAGCAATTGGAGGAGCAATTGTTGTGTTAGGAAGTAAGCTACTTATCAAATTAAAAATTGATGATGTTGTAGGCGCAATACCAGTACATGGATTTGCTGGAATTTGGGGTACGCTTGCTGTTCCTTTATCAAATGCTGATACAAACTTTGGAGCACAATTTCTTGGTGTAATCAGTATTATTTTATTTGTTTTTGCTGTTTCATTTATCGTATGGAAAGTAATGGCTTTAACATTTGGAATTAGAATAAGCAAAGAAGCTGAACAAAAAGGTACTGATGTTGCCGAGATCGGTGTTACTGCTTACGCTATAAGAGACTAATTCGGTCTAATCGTTTAGTTAGTTACATGAAAGGCCCAGACTTAAAATCTGGGCCTTTTTAATTTTGACATAACTGAATTGCAGAAAAATTATTATTAAAAAAAGATATATTGAATATTATTATTTTATGAATTGGAAAAAATTAGAAACTTTTAAGGAAATTTCAAAATATAAAAGTTTTAATCATGCCTCGAAAGTTTTAAAAAAATCTCAATCAAGTTTTAGTAGAGATATTATGAGTTTAGAAAAAGAGCTTGGATTTAAACTATTTAATCGCCATATGAAAAGTGGGATTAAACTTACTGACAAAGGGACAAAACTATTGAAAATAGTAACAGAGTTTAAATCTAATTTATCATCATTTGTTAAAAATTACTAAAACTAAACCAAATATAAAAATTATTATTCCAAAAATTTCTATATAGCGGATTTTTTCCTTAAACATAAACCTTGAAGAAATATAGCTAAATAATAATTCAATTTGGCCAACCGCACGAACCAAAGCAGCCTGAACCAATGAAAAAGAATAGAACCATGATATAGTTGCTGAAAATCCAAATAAACCAGCCAAGCTACTTAATTTTATATTAGATTTAATTTTATTAAATTCAGTTATTTCAAAAAATAATAAATAAAAGGTTATGAGTGAAGTTTGAATAATCGTTGCAGCAAAAAGTGTGAGCAAAGCTCTATCAAAATTTTTATTTGTAAAATCTATAAATTCCATTGATCCTCTATAAAAAACTACACTCAACGCTAATAAAGTTCCGCAAAGCAATCCAACGACAGTTGATTTTGAAAAAAAACTATTAATAATATTTTTTAGATCTTTAGTTGAAAATATTATGACCCCAATTGTTGAAATCATTATCCCAAGTAGAGCATAAAAATTTAAATAATCTTTTAATATTATGAATTCAAAAAAAGCTATTTGAATAACTTCAGTTTTACTAAGCGCAGTTCCAACTAGAAAATTTGTGAATTTTAAAAGATACAAAAAGAATAACGTAAATGAGATTTGAAGTACTGATGCTAAAATAACATAGGTTATAAAATCTGCGCTTTGAATGGCTTTTATGAAATAATCAAAATTTCCAAAATGAAGTAAAAAAACTATAAATAAAATTGGGAGAGAGAATGCAAATCTCACATAAGTTGAGGCCATTAAAGACATCTCAGTATTAAGTTTTTTTTGGATACTTGATCTGGCATTTTGAAAAAAGGCTCCCAGTATTGATGTCACAATCCAATTCATAATTAAACAGATACATATTTTTTAGTTATAGAAAAGAAATAATTGATTAATTTCTACTCAAGGTTAATATTTGGTTAATAATGTTAAATAAAAAAAGAATAGCAATATTATTAGGAGATCCGTCTGGGATTGGGCCAGAGATTGTATCTAAACTACTTTGCGAAAAAATAGTAGATGAAGCGAACATATTAGTCATAGGTGAAAAAAAAATTTTAGATGAAGGTGAAAATATTTCTGGAGCAAAAGCGAATTTTAAGTTTGTAAAAAATTCTAAAGATGTTGTTTTTGATGACAAAACAAAATTTTTTTTAGATATTTCTAAAGGAACAAATCGAACATATGAACATGGTCAAGTATCAGCTGAGTCAGGAGCAAGCGTTTTAGAGGCAATGGATGAAGCGATGGATCTGGCTAATAATAAAAGAATTGATGCTGTCAATTTTGGACCGATGAATAAAACAAGTCTAATTATGGGTGGATGTCCTTATAATGATGAGCATGATTATTTTCAAAAAAAATTAAAAATGAAAAATTTTTGTTGCGAGTTTAATGTAATAGATAATTTTTGGACCGCACGGGTAACCTCACATATTCCAATTAAAGAGGTTCCAGAAAATATAACAAAAGAAAACATTTTAAAACCAATAAAACTTATAGACAAAACTTTAAAGATGAGTGGAATTGCAAAACCTCGAATTGCTATACAAGCACTTAACCCTCATGCTGAGTTTGGCACAGAGGAAAAAGATGAAATTATTCCCGCCATAGAAGAGGCAAAAAAAATGGGTATTGATGCCGATGGACCCCTGCCATGTGATACATCATTCATTACGGCTTATAAAAATAAAAATCATGACTGTATTATAGGAATGTATCATGATGCACTTCAATGTGGATTAAAGGCTTTTGGTTTTGATAGAGGTGTCACTGTCTCTGGTGGTTTAAGCGTTCCAATCACAACTCCTGCTCATGGTACAGCATTTGATATAGTTACAAAAAATAGAGCTAATATGGAGCCGATGCTAAATTCTTTCAAACTTGCATTGAAAATGAGTTCTAATACTCAATAAATGGACAATGTTATAAAAAAATGTGAAAAATGTGGTGCAGAAAATGATACGGTCTATGCTAATTTTTTATTATATGGTTTTATGATTTGTGATTCTTGCAAGTTATCCGAAACTCTTTTTCCTATAGTTTAAAAAACCAAATATTAACAAAAATACTAATGCAAATGGATAAATAATATTCTTACTCGGTCTATCTTTGTTTTCAATTTTGACTTCAGTCAAAATGTCATCTGTTTCAAAACCAGATTTTTTTGCCAAACCATTCCACTTAAGAGCATCAACAATAATTTTATTATTTTTTGATGTTAAATTCAGTCCATATTCTTCAATTGAAAAATTTTGATTATAAGAATTTTTCGATATTTCAAACATTTTGTATCTTGGGCCGTAGGCTGTTTCTCTAGTTACCTTGATTTGAACTTTTTCATCATTATTAAATTTTTTATTTTTTAAAATCTCTATTTTATTCTCAATCTGATTAAATTCAGGATGAAATTGATCTAAGATTAAACCTGGCCTAAATAAAGATAAAGATATAAATAAGAATACTATAATTTCATACCACTTAAGTTTATTAATAAACCAACCTTGTGTAGCAGCAGTAAACACCAAAATAGCTATTAGGGATGTGATCATAACAATTAAACCGTGGAGCCAATTCTCAATTCCAATAAGCAAGAGTTCATTATTAAAAATGAATACAATCGGCAAAATTCCAGTACGTAAACTATACCAAAACGCTTGAATACCTGTCTTAATAGGATCTGCTCTTGAAATTGCTGCTGCTGCATATGATGCTAGACCGACTGGAGGGGTTACGTCGGCCATTAGTCCATAATAGAAAACATATAAATGTATTGCAATAAGAGGAAAAACATATCCAGATGCGCTACCAACTTCTACCACAACATTAGCCATTAGAGCTGCAACGACAAGATAATTAGCTGTTGTTGGCAAACCCATTCCCAGGATAATGCATAAAAAAGCTGTTAAGCCTAATAAGTAAATAATGTTTCCTCCAGAAATTGCCTCAACTACAATCACTAAATTATTACTTAATCCCGTTGAGGATACAGCTCCGACAATAATACCTGCTGTCGCAATTGCTATACCAACACTTACCATGTTAATTGCTCCTTTTTCGAAACCAGTAATAATTTGATTAAAACTTTTTATGATGCCATTTTTAAATGCAAATCCTTTTTTTTTATTTTCCAAAATCTCTTTTAAAATAATAATTAAGATCAGTGATAAAATTGAATAAAATATTGATGATGCCGCTGTCCACTTCATAAATAAAAGAAGAAAGATTAAAACAATAATAGGTATTAAATAATGAATTCCAGCAAAAAATGTTTTTCCTAAAGGCGGTATTTCGTCTTCAGGTAATCCTTTAATATCTAATTTAAGAGCCTCCAAGTGTGAAATATAAAATAACGCAATGTACGAAATAACGGCTGGTAAAAAAGCGTGTGTGACAACTGTTAAATAAGAGATACCTAAAAGTTCAGCCATTACGAATGCTGCTGCGCCCATAATTGGCGGCATAATCTGTCCGTTAACAGAAGCGGCAACCTCAACTGCTCCAGATTTAACAGGAGGTAAGCCAGTTTTTTTCATAATAGGAATCGTAAAAGTTCCTGTGGTAACAGTATTGGCAACAGATGATCCTGAAATCATACCTGTAAGACCAGACGCTAGTATTGCAGCCTTAGCTGGGCCGCCTCTCATTTTTCCAACAAGCGCAAAGGCTAAATTTAAAAAATATTTTCCTCCACCTGCAGCATCTAAAATAGAACCAAATAATACAAATAAAAATATAAAACTCACTGAAACACTAATAGGGATACCAAATATAGCTTCTCCACCTAACCAGTGATATCCAACTAATCTCGTAATAGATAATCCAGCATGAGCGATTAAGTCTGGCATTTGTTTCCCAAAGATAGAAAAAATTAAAAAAATGACTGCAATACAAACCAAAGGTAACCCTATAGCTCGTCTGGTAGCTTCCAACAATAGTAGCATGCCAACTGCCCCAAGGATCATTTCATAACGAATATTTAAACCTAGAAAATTAACTGTTGCTAAAATACCTTGACGATAAACTAATCCCTCATAATCAATAACGATATAAAAAGTTGCAATAATTGATAAAACTACAAAAAAATAATCAATGAAATTAATTTGCTGATCTGACTTCCTTTTTTTCCCTGGATAAATTAAAAAACAAAGTGTTAATGCAAAGGCTAAATGAATTGCTCTTGCAGGTAAATCAATAAAAATCCCAAAATCAAAAATAAAAGGAAGTGGGCTTGCATACCATAATTGAAATAAAGTCCAGCAGATTGCAATTGAGGCTACTAATTTTAAATTAAAGCCTTTTAAATTTCGTTTAATACTACCCTCATCATCTATATTTTCTAGATTATCTTTGTTTAACTGGATTTTGTCTTTATTCATTTTGAGAAGAATAAAAAAAAAGGCCCAGTTAATCAACTGGGCCTTTTAAATTCAAAAGGACTACATTAAGCCTTTTTCTTTATAATATTTTGCTGCTCCTGGATGCAATGGTGCTGACAAACCGTCTTTGATCATTTTTTTTGGATCAAGGTTTGCAAATGCAGGATGCTGTTTTTTGAAGTCATCTAAATTTTCAAAAACAGCCCTTACAACATTGTAGACCATGTCATCAGATACTTTTGCACTAGTTACAACCGATGCCATAACACCAAAAGTCGTCACATCTTTTTTTGAAGTTTTGTAAGTTCCTTTTGGAATTGTAGCAAAAGCATAAAATGGATTATCAGCAACTAACTTTTTCACTTGTGGTGTTGTTAGATTGATGATGTATGCTTTACATCCATCTGTTGCTTGAGCAACACCGGCGTTTGGTACACCTACAGTGTAACCGTACGCATCAATTTTTTTATCACAAAGTGCACCAGATTGTTCTGAAGAAGTTAACTCAGAAGTAGATCCAAAATAGCTAGAGTTTACTCCATGAGATTCCATAAGTACTTCAAAAGTTCCTCTTTGACCAGAACCTGGGTTACCGATGTTAACTTTTTTGCCTTTTAAAGAGCTCCAGTCTTTGATTTTAGATCCTTTTCTTGCAATAATTTGAAAAGGCTCTGGGTGAGCAGAAAATACTGCTCTTAAGTCTTTAAACGGTTTTACTTTATCAGGCTTACTTGCATTGTATGCATGATATTGCCAGTCAGATTGAGCTACACCAAATTGAAATTCTCCTGCTTGGATTTGACCAATATTGTATGTTGATCCTCCAGTAGATGGAGCAGAACATCTGTAGGCTTTATCTTTACCTTTTTTTCTGCCGTGATCAGCAGATTGAAGCTTTGCAACCATTTTACAAATAGCGTTACCAACTTGGAAATAAACTCCAGTTGCTCCCCCAGTACCAAT
>MDTE01172982.1_pt1 | contig 10662 bp, 16 predicted proteins | sample 811231 | NCBI WGS metagenome assembly MDTE01 (sample SAMN05326651, study PRJNA326480) | marine metagenome | isolation source: seawater | place: Indian Ocean: Red Sea | collected 2010 | reverse complement strand
GGACGGTGTAAAAATTTAGATTATTTTGATAATTGGAGTACGGTTGAATAGGCCCATATTAGTGTCCACATGACTATATGGGCCTATTTTTTTGATGTATGGTAGAAATAAAAAATATTTTTTGGTTTAGGCATGACTTAAGGTTAACAGATAATACGGCGCTTTATTTTTGCTCTAGAAAAGAAAAGTCCGCTGCCATTTATATTTATGACCCCAATATCATTTATGGAAATAATTTTAGCAACTTGCACTTAGATTTTATCAATGATTCCCTATTTCATCTTTCGAAAGCATTTAAGAAACAAGGTGCACATCTAAATATTTTCTATGGAGATTCAATTAAAGTTTTAAAGAAAATTATCGACAGTCACAATGTTAGTCATATATTTAGTCACCATGAGGTAAGAGATTTAATAACAAAAAAAATTAATGAGAAAGTTAATTCTCTTTGCTCATCAAACCGTGTGAAGTGGCATCAATTTCAAAAAAATGGAGTGGTAAGGGATTTAAAAAATAGAGATGGATGGGCATATCTATGGAATAAACAAATGAATTCACCATTAGTCCCGACCCCCAGTTTATCAAATTTTAATAAGTTAAAAAAATCAGGAGGTATAAAAAGTTATAAAGAACTTAAAATTAGGCAAATAAACTATGAAAAAACATTTAATGGTGGGGAAAAAGCTGGTAAACTACAACTTAAAAAATTTCTGAATGAAACTGGCCAAACATATTCGAAAGATATTTCTAGTCCATTAACTGCACCATCAAGCTGCTCTAGACTTAGCTCTTACATTACCTATGGTAACCTGTCTATTCGATATATTGTAAAAGAGACAAAGGAGAAACAAATTGCCTTACGTAAAAAGAAATCAAGAGATGGTTGGCTTGGCTCTTTATCTGCATTCTCATCTCGTCTTAGATGGCATTGCCATTTCATTCAAAAGCTAGAAATGCAGTCATCTTTGGAAAATACAAATATGGTTAGATCATTTGATAAAATACGAACGAAGCCTGATATCGAATTCTTCAAACGTTGGTGTAAAGGGGAAGTTGGCTTTCCTATGGTAGATGCATGTATGAGATTTTTAAAAAATAATGGTTGGATTAACTTTAGAATGAGGGCGATGCTTGTTTCGTTCGCATCTTACAACCTTTGGCTAGATTGGAGAATGACCTCTAAATTTTTATCAAAATATTTTATCGATTATGAGCCAGGGATACATTATAATCAATTTCAAATGCAATCTGGGGTTACAGGGATAAATGCAATAAGAATTTACAATCCTATCAAGCAACAAGCTGATCATGATCCTGATGGATCATTTGTAAAAAAATGGATTCCAGAGCTTAAAGACGTTCCAAATGACTATCTTCAATATCCTCATCTCATGTCAGATTCGTTGCAAAAAAAAACAGGATGTATCATTGGAAAGTCATACCCTGCACCGATAGTTGATTTTAAATTATCTGCTTTAAATGCCAGAAAAGAAATTTTCTCAGTTAAATCCCTCGATATTACAAAAAAACAATCCAATATTGCCTATGAGATTCATGGCAGTAGAAGAAAAATTCGAAGAGGTTAGTTATGAAGGTTATAAAAGTCACGGGAGCTATAATTCAAGAAGGGAATGAATTTTTAATTTGTAGAAGGGGACCTAATGAAAAAGCTGCAGGATTATGGGAATTCCCTGGAGGAAAATTAGAAATTAATGAAACATTAGAAGATTGTGTCTTAAGAGAGCTAAAAGAAGAATTGGATATTGAAGCCGAATTACATAGTTTGTATGATAACTATAGGTTTAAAGCAGAGGATGTCACTTACGATTTGTATTTTTATAAAATTAAAAAATACTCAGGTAATTTATCAAAAAAAGTTCATGACAAATTGAAATGGGTTGAGATTAAGGATTTTCATTATTATTCGTTTTTACCTGGCGATACGCCTGTAATTAACAAATTAGAAAAAGAGAATAAGGTTTAATTGTGTTAGTTAGTAGCTAACTTAATTCAATGATTTCATTTTTTAGGGCCTAAATAATGTATTGTTTAAAGTGTGGAAATAGAACAAGCTTTGAGATTATTCCTGGAGATACTATTGCAAGAAACATATGTAAAGCTTGTAATTACATACATTATGTTAATCCGAAAATAATCGTAGGTGCATTACCCTATAAAGATGATAAGGTTTTATTATGTAAAAGAGATATCGAACCAGGTAAAGGTAAATGGACCCTACCATCAGGATATATGGAAATGGGAGAATCCTTAGAGCAAGGAGCTGAGCGAGAAGCCAGAGAAGAAGCAAATTTAGAACTTAAAATTAATAAACTATACGGCACGTATAGTATTCCAAGGATAGGACAGGTTTTATTTATTTATACTGCAAATATAAAAAACGAAGATTTTAGGGCTGCTGACGAAACATCAGAGGTGAAGCTTTTTAGTGTATCTGATATTCCATGGAACCATATAGCTTTTCCATCTGTGGAATTTTTTTTAAAAAACTACAGAAAAGATTTTCTCAATGGTAAAAACTTTTTGTTCTATTCAAATTTTTCCAATAGATAACACATTTATTAGCTTTTACATGATTGAGGAAACAAAAAACCGAATTATCGAAATGGCTTGGGAAGACCGAACACCTTTCGACGCCATTAAAGATCAATTTGGCATACCTGAAAAAGATGTTATAACAATTATGAGAAAAAATTTAAAATCTTCTTCTTTCAAGCTTTGGAGAAAAAGAGTATCAGGGCGAAAGATGAAACATAGAATGAATCATGTAAAAAACACATATCGATTTAAATCAAAAAATCAGATATAATTCTTAATAATTATGTCTGATTTAGTAGGATTTTTTTTCTTGGGGTTATATGATGAATAACGAGATTCGTGATTTAATAATTATCGGTGGAGGACTTTCTGGATCATATCTAGCTTTTAAATTAAAAAAAAAGTTTCAAGATATATTGATTATAGAAAAGAGTAAAGTCCTTGGAGGAAGGCTATGCACAAAACCTGTTGATTCAGGAATGGCAGATTATGGATGTCAGTATATTAACCCTAAATCCGAGCCACTTTTATCTTTGGTATCATTGTTAAATAAAAAATCATTACTAGAGAGGATAGAGATAAGTCCAAAAAAACATGTATATGTATCACCGTATGGTATGAACAAAATTCCCCAATATTTATCATTAGGTATTCCTGCCATAACAAACTCTTTTGTTAATAAAATAATTAGAAAAGCCAGTATTTGGGAGGTTCAAGTTGGATCGTTTTCTTACTTTTCAAAAAGAATTATTCTTACTATGCCCATAAAACAAGTATCATCTCTAATAGAAAAAAGGTTGTTAGAGAAACACACATTGCCTCAGCCTAATTACGAAGAATTTTTCACCGCTACGTTTTTAGCCCACAAAGTTTACTCGAAAAAAATTATTGATACCTCAGAGTCCTTGTCTTGGATTTGCAATAATAAATTAAAGGGTCTCCACAATAATGAAAATATTTACACAGTTAACTTTTCACCAAAATTAAGTTTCGATTTCAAAAATTTAGATGTTGAATCTAGGAAAAAAAATATGGAAGAAATTTTAAATCATAACGGTTTTGGTGAGGTGAAAAATTTAGGCATCCATTATTGGAAACATGCATTTTCAATACAACAAGACCAGGTTAGTCATTTTTTTGATAAAGACACAAAGATGGGGATTTGTGGAGACTCCTTTTCAATAGGTAAAGTCGATGGTGCGATTATATCTTCCTATGAAGTCTATCAAAAAATATTATCAAGCACCTAGCTAAAAGTTTGATCTAATATAAATTAAAATTAAAATAGTACCTAAAAAAAGCCAGGTTGCTCCTAGGATTTTAATATTTTGATCTTCTTTGAAATTTTTAAATAGGATAATAGATCCTAGAAAAAATAACGATATTCCAAGAGGTAAAATTCCAAACTTAAAAATAGGGAAGAAATTATCATTCATTGCCATTTGAAATTTCAAAAATGGTTAAAATTCCTTTTTTTAGCGTGTATTGAATTTTATTTGGGTTACAGCAAACTACACAATCTAATATCTCTGTATTTATAATATGGGACTCATCCAGAAAAGTTTCAAAAGTCTCAAAACAAAAAAAGCATAGTAAGGTGGCATTCATTTTATTATTTTCGGTAAAAGATTCTTGTGCATTGTAAAATGAGGTTTCCACTCCCACATTTCAGGATGAATATAGTTGTAGCCTCCTAAAGTAAGGCGAGCTCTTTTCCTAATTAATTCAGACATCAATAAATCTAAAGAAGTAATTTCATCGCGGTTGTTAGAACTAGATTTGTCAATTAAACCATTCCTTACCTTTAAGCTCTTCAGAAACTTTTTATCGATAGTGTCGACCATTTTTTGTTGGGTTTTAAATTTAGCTTTATTTTTCTTTGCCATCTTTTCTTTGGGCTAAAGCTTTTTTGTATGAATTTATTCTTTTAGCTTCCCATGACCATGGATAACCATGGTCATTTTCGATAAAATTTTCAAAAATGTTTTTTGTAGGACTGACTCTTTTTGAGTTTTTTAAAATAAAAGGTGCAACCACAACAAAAATGGCGGTAATTATTCCAAACAAAATAACTAGTAACATAATTTTGATTTAAATTTTTTCGGCAAGCTGTTTCTGCATTAGGCCTACAATTTCATTTGTTTGAAATAAGTTGTTTTTAGTGTTTTCAAGTTGAATTCGAAGTTTTTGTATTTCGGACTGACTACTTCGGATTGAAATCAATGAAAGAACTAATGTAACAATAATTGCTATATCTTTTAAATGTATTAAATAATTCATAATAAATTATAATAATGATATCCTGAAAAATTCCAATTGGATATGATAGCAAACTTTTAGCCGCAGAACTTATTGGAAAAACCTGTTCTATTTTTTTTAGAAATAATCATTCTTTCTAAAAAATTCAAGAGCTTCATTTCTTTTTGTCAGGTTTATAATTTTTTCACACCTTTTAATCAAATCCTTTTTTTCAAAGATATGCTCCTCGGAATCTTTTTTTATCGCTTTCATTATTGAAAAAATAGGATTTGTTATGGCCTGAAAGGCAAACATAATAAATGTTTTGGATAGGTAATAACTTATTGGCTCAGTAAAAAAATAACTAAAGCTAATGTTTGTACTTTGACTTATGGCATAATGAAACCAATAGGCAGGCATATACAATAAATCTCCTGGAGAGAGTTCAAAAGAAATTTCTTTTGTCAGATCTTTTTCAGTTACATATAATGGATTAGGGTGTAGGAGCGATTTATATTTAATAGATAAAAATGGATCTCTATAATTTGAAACGTACCATGTTTTTTTACCATCAAGATGCAATATAAACCCTGATATTATATGTGCATGCTTTGCAAAGGTACAATCTTTTGTACTCAAAAAGAATGTCTTTTGTCTTGATGTTTTCCTTAAAAATATTAGGTAATCAAAAAAGGTTTTATTTTGGCCTTTAATTTTTAAAAAAGACGTATCAATATGTTGACTTATTTTGTTTCCGAGTTTTGTATTCGCGCGCAATCTATATTTTTTGTCATCCTTAATTTTTTCTATTAATGTTTCAATAGATAGGAGTTCTTTATGGGAATTTGGATTTATAGAAGGAACTATTTCTTTTTCAAAATTATTTTCTAGAAAATCTAAATCGATTTTTGAATCAAATACATTTTTAACAATGAAAGGTTTTTTCTCATTATTAAAATACTTTTAAATATTATGAATTGAACTTTCTTTGTTAAAAATTTTTATACCTTGCAATGAAAATATTTCTACACGCTCAAACAGTGTCCATATCTTGTGCACAGCAAATGGGAGATTTTAGCTTTTGGCAACCATCTTCACATTCAATGATATGTATGATGGTTCCGTCTGGCCTTTTTAAAAAATTATGATGAAATGGTTTATCACACTCATTGCATCTTAAAACTTCAGTTTTAAATCCACAGTTTCTGCAAATATATTTCGACATGTTATTATTTTAGTAAGGATTTACCATTCTATTTAGTTGCATAATATATATAAATTAGTGCTCAAATTTTTGTCAATCTATAATTAAAAGGATTCATTCATGTCAACTGTAAACAGCACTGCACCTAGTTTCACTCTTAAAAACACAAAAAAAGAAGATGTTTCTCTATCTGATTTTAAAGGAAAGACAGTTATTCTTGCTTTTTACCCTGGCGCATTTACAGGAGTATGCGATACGGAAATGTGTAAACTTAAAGAAGATATGGAAGTATTTAATTCGATGGATGCAGTTGTCTTAGGAATAAGTGTTGACTCTCCATGGGCAAACGGTGCATTTGCTGATAAATATGATTTAAATTTTGATTTGTTATCTGATCTCCACCGAACAGCGACTAAAGACTACGATGTTTTATTTGAAGGTCTAGGAGGAATTGAAGGCTATACTTGCTCAAATCGAGCAGTTTTTATCGTAGATTCTGAAGGCTCAATTAAATATCGTTGGGTTGCAGAGCCAAATCCTGGAGTCGAGCCTGATTATAGCGAAATAAAAGAATTTGTAAAAAGTCTCTAATCATATTCTTATACCTGTTTTTCATACTTACGAAAAAAAAAGCTAAAACAATTACGATTCGTTTAGTAATAGTAACTATTACTATTTAAATTACCTTCTGAAATGAGGTACAGTTTTCAAAGAGATACTATAAAAAATATTGTAATAGGTACTAAATGCCATCCTACAGCAGATTGGGTATATAATGAGGTGAGAAAAATAATCCCGAATATAAGTTTGGGAACAGTTTATAGAAATTTGAACCATTTACACGAAAAAGGATTATTAAAAATTATCCAAGATGGTCCAAATACTAGATACGATGGAAATATTCATTCGCATCACCATCTAAAATGTTCTGATTGTGGTGAAATAACTGATATAAATCTTCAAAACTTAAACCTCAAAGAAAAAATAAAATCCAAATTTGATTTTGACCCAATTGATATTGAAATTACAATTTTGGGTAAATGCAATAGACATAGTAAAAAATAAAAGGAGTATTTAATGTCTTTAGAAGGAAGTAAAACACACGAAAATCTAAAAGCAGCTTTCGCTGGTGAATCTCAGGCAAATCGCCGATATTTATATTTTGCACGCGCAGCAGATATTGAAGGTTATCCTGAAGCTGCAGGTGTTTTTAAAAATACTGCAGATGGTGAGACAGGGCATGCCTTTGGTCATCTAGAGTTTATGGAAAAAGGTGGTGCAGGTGATCCAGGAACAGGTTTACCAATTGGAGAAACAGAAGATAATCTTAAGGCAGCAGTAGCTGGAGAAACCTATGAATATACTGAAATGTATCCAGGTTTCGCAGCCACAGCAAGGGAAGAAGGATTTGATGAAGTCGCCGAATGGTTTGAAACGCTTGCGAGAGCTGAAAAATCTCATGCTGGTAAATTCCAGGAAACTTTAGATAGTCTTTAATCTTTGCCATTAACTCCTGGGGATTTTTATTTCCAGGAGTTAATCACAAACTTAAGCTAAATCCAGAAATAATTTGTTAGATCATTCTAATCTAGATAATACTGTTTACGATATTAACGATCCAAAATATTGGGATAAAGAATCTCTACACGGCGAGTTAGATAGAGTTTATGACATCTGTATTGGCTGTAGATTATGTTTTAATCTATGTCCCTCTTTTCCATCTTTGTTTAATTCAGTTGACGATGCTGGGCAAAGGAAAAGAGAAGCTGCAGAAATTGAAGGACGTGTGGGAAAAGAAGTTGAAAGAAAGGAATATCTTGATTTACCCGAGGGAGAGCATGCTTCAGAGGCTAGTATTGAGGTAGAGTTTAGAGGAGAAGTTACTGATTTAAGTGAGAAAGAAAGATGGGAGGTTGTTGATCTCTGTTATCAATGTAAATTATGTGATCCTGTATGCCCCTACACGCCTGGAAAAGAACATGAATTTCAGCTAGATTTTCCAAAATTAATGACCCGCGCTCAAGCTATCAGAACTAAAGATAGAGGAGTCAAAGTTAATGATAATTTTTTGGCTAAGACCGATTTTACCGGAAAAATAGGAACCACATTTTCTTATGTTCTTAACTTCTTTAATAGAGTGGGATTAATAAGGAAAATTATGCAAAGCTTCATAGGAATTCATGCTGATAGACTTCTTCCTGAATTTGCTAATCAATCGTTTAAAAACTGGTTTGACAAAAGAAACATCAAAATAAATGATCCTGTTGACAAGGTAGTTATTTTTGGTACTTGTTTTACTAACGCACATGATGTGGAGTTGGGAAAGGCTGCTGTGAAGGTTTTAGAGCATAATAATATTGAATGTGTATATCCCCCTCAGCAATGTTGTGGAGCACCTAATTTAAGTCCCGGAGACTTTGAAGGATTTAAAAAACAATCTAGACCCAACATTGAAGAGCTGAGTAACTGGGTAAATCAGGGCTATAAAATAGTGGTTACGGGGCCGCCAACTTGTAGTTTAACTCTAAAAAAAGAATATCCAGATTATTTAGGTTTAGACGACGCAATAAAATTAATTTCTGAGAATACTTTTGATATTTCAGAATATCTTGTCTATCTAAATAAAAAGGATTTATTAAAAAAAGATTTTAAACATTCTCTTGGGACTATTAACTATCATGTGAGTTGCCATCTTAAAGCTCAAAGAATGGGTTTTAAGGGGCGAGACATTTTACGATTAGTTCCTGATACAAAAATTAATCTTATCAACCAATGTAGTGGTATGGATGGTGGTTGGGGTATGAAATCGGAATTTTTTGAGGAATCTATGAAAGTTGCTGAAAGATGTGTGAATGATCTCAATCAAAAAGAGCATGATACGGTTTGTTCCGATTGTTCGCTAGCAAGCCACCAATTGAAACAGGCCAGCGAAGATAAGCTTACACCTAGTCATCCAATCATTGAATTATACAAAGCCTACGGCTTTGATGAACATTAAAAGGAAGTTTAAATGAAACTATTATCTGCAGATAAAATGCTCAATATAATTGAGTATGAAAAAGTACGGTCTAACTATAGAAAAGAAATTATAGAGTACAAAAAAAATCGAAGAATAAAAATAGGCCCTAACCTAGCTATTGTGTTTGAAAATGAGCGTACTCTATCCTTCCAAATACAGGAAATTATGCGTGCTGAGAGAATTGTTCATGATGAAAAGATTCAGGAAGAAATTGATATTTATAATTCAATTATGCCGCCAAAAAATGGCTTAAGCGCGACACTTTTTATTGAAGTAACCGAGGAACATAAAATAAAATCAGTTCTTAATCAATTTATCGGGCTTACATCAGAAAAGACAATATTCCTCGATTTCGATGGAGAAAAATCTTTTGCTATTTTTGAGCAAGGAAGAGAGGAAGAAGATAAAATAAGTTCGGTTCATTATCTCCAGTTTCATTTAACGTCAGAGCAGATAACAAAATTAGGTGACTCGAATTGCTCGATAAAAATAGTAATAGATTACAAAGATTATATTTTCTCAGAATTATTAACGGATTCAATGAAAAATTCTCTTTATCAAGATATTCAATAGATTGATTCTAATGCTGATGTATAGAATATTAATTCTGTGAATCTTATTTTTGGGTAGACTAACAATACATCAGTCTATTATTACAATTATCAAAATTAATATATTAATTAAAAGCTATCTTGGATTATGAATAAATAATCGATACCATATAAATATTGAAACCTTTAATCTCAATTCTAATCAATTATGGAATCTGATCAAAAATCTAAAATTATATTTGATATTAATAAAAGGTCAAAAATATCAACTTCTCCATCAAAATTAATATTTGCAATTTCAAATTCTATTTCAGAGAGATTATTGTAGTTTAAAATATGGGACAAAATCATAATCATATCTAAGATAGAGACTACACCATCATCATTAATATCACCAGGTAGTTTTTTAAAATAATCCACGTATTTGATTACTTCTCTTAGGGTAACTTTTGTCGCTTCACGTGCAGTATCCCAATCGATAAGTCCCCCCACATGCACATGTCCTGCAGTATAGAGTGGTAAATTTGCTGAGTCCATTATTGCTTTTTGCCATACGCCATGGTACCCCATAAACTCAGATAAAAAATTGCCAGCTCCACTGGTGTAATCAATATATGCATTTAGGCCCAAATCTTCTGATTCTATAGCAGCCACAATTGAATCCATGGGTAAACTCGAGTATCTTGCGGTATTGAATGGAATAAGTGAATCAGGCGGAGTAGGTGTAGGTTGATAAGGTGCTGTATAATCATGTACCCAGTTTATTGAATTAAGATATTGCCATTCTAATTCCCAACTATAATCCATAAATCCTCGGCTGAATGTAATAATTGCAATAGGGTCAACAGAGTCAGCAATATTCCACCAATCTTCAGATGTGTCTTGATAATCCACTTCAAAATCACCATAGCCTTGTCCACATTCTGTACAATCCGGTGGAATAAATGAAGGAAAGTAAGATATAATATTATAACCTCGATTCTCCCAATTTTCTCCAATCCATCCATCAGGATTCAAGAGTGAGTTTTTGCTAAATCTTCGTATACTTTCATTGGTTGGAGGCCAGTAGCCAAATAATAAAATTTCTGGTTTTG
>MDTE01121025.1_pt1 | contig 10662 bp, 3 predicted proteins | sample 811231 | NCBI WGS metagenome assembly MDTE01 (sample SAMN05326651, study PRJNA326480) | marine metagenome | isolation source: seawater | place: Indian Ocean: Red Sea | collected 2010 | reverse complement strand
GGGAAACGGCTTCCCAGATCGTAAGTCCCGTGATTGAGCCCAATCGCTCACTCATTCACCGATCATCGGGGCAGGGCTTTGGGCACCATTCCTTTAATGCTTTGACGCCCTCATCGCATTCCCTTAGCGTTTTCGCCGCTAAAGTAGTTCACGAATGATAGGGATCGTAAAGTCAGTCTTTAAGAAGGTTTTTGGCACCAAGAACGATCGCGAGATCAAGAGACTTCAGGGTCTGGTGACTCAGATCAATGAGTTCGAAACCTCGTTTCAGGCTCTGTCTGACGACGAGCTCAAAGCAAAGACAGCCACTTGGAAGGAGAAGTTCAGCCGGATTGAGGATGAAGAGGAGCTGGCAAGAGAACTAGAAGCGGTTCTCCCCGAGGCATTTGCCGCGGTCAAGAACGCCTGCCGCAGGCTCTGTGGCACTGATGTCGAGGTGAAGGGACATCCCCTTCGCTGGGAGATGATCCCATTTGACGTCCAACTGATTGGCGGATACGCCCTCCACACAGGTCGGATCGCGGAAATGGCAACCGGAGAAGGCAAAACACTGGTCGCCACGCTTCCGGTTTATCTCAACGCCCTTACAGGGCGAGGGGTTCATATCGTCACGGTCAACGACTATCTAGCTTCCCGGGACAGCGAGTGGATGGGTGCGGTTTACAAGTTTCTCGGCCTCAGTGTCGGTTGTATTGTCCACGACCAAGCCCCGCCGGTGCGCCGAGAACAATACAACTGTGACATTACCTACGGCACCAATTCCGAATTCGGCTTTGACTACCTCCGCGATAATGGAATGGCGTCGCGGGCGGAAGAGCAGGTGCAGCGGCGACACTATTTCGCGATTGTGGACGAGGTGGATTCGATCCTGATCGACGAAGCGCGAACCCCGCTGATCATCAGCGGCCCGGCCGTCGTCAACACCGATAATCGATACGATCAACTGAAGCCCGCCATTGATGGCCTCGTCAAACGGCAGAAGAAGCTCTGCCAGGATTATCTGAGTGAAGCGGAGACGGTCACCCAGAAACTTCGTCCTGAGGATGGCTCCAACCCAGAAGATCCCGACTACCTTGAGCAGGAGCTCGGCTTGCTTCTCTACCGAAGTAAACTCGGTGACCCCAAATCACCAAAACTGCTCCGCCTCCTCGAGAATCCAGGCAATCTCAAGCTGATGAACAAGGCTGAGATGGCGCTGCACACCGATCAAACCAAAAAACAACTTTATGCTCAAAAAGAGGAGCTGTTCTTCGCGATTGAGGAGAAGAGTCACGACGCCGATCTAACTGAGAAGGGCCGAAACTTTCTCAACCCCAAAGACCCGGACGCCTTCATGATGCCCGATCTCACCGAGATCTATCATGAAATTGATAGTGACGATGCCCTGGACGCCAAGCAGCGCATGGAGCAAAAGGCCCAGGCGCAGAAGGACTTCGAAGCAAAAGCCCAGCAGATCCATACGACCTCCCAGTTGCTCAAGGCCTATTGTCTCTACGAGAAAGATGTCCAATATGTCGTCCAAAACAACGAGGTCATGATCGTCGATGAAAACACCGGCCGCCTCATGACTGGACGACGATGGAGCGAGGGCCTCCACCAGGCCGTGGAGGCCAAAGAAGGGGTTGAGATCAAGCGGGAAACCCAAACCTACGCGACCATCACCATTCAGAACTATTTCCGACTCTACACCAAACTGGCCGGAATGACCGGCACTGCGGAAACGGAGGCGGGAGAGTTTTTGGATATCTACAAGCTTGGAGTCCTAGTGATTCCCACCAATCGACCGATTGCTCGAAAAGATGCTCATGACACGGTCTACAAGACCCGGCGCGAGAAGTATAATGCGGTCATTGATGAGATTCGGTCGATCCACGATGCTGGCCGCCCGATCCTCGTCGGGACGATCTCGGTCGAGGTGAGCGAACACATCGGCAAGCTTCTCAAGAAGGAGCGAATTGTTCACTCCGTCCTGAATGCAAAGTATCACGAACAGGAAGCAGAGATTGTATCCCGTGCTGGCAATCGCGGGGCAGTCACCATCGCCACCAACATGGCGGGCCGAGGGACGGACATCAAATTGGCAGAGGGGGTCAATAAGCTCGGCGGACTGCATGTCATCGGCACCGAACGGCACGAAGCGCGGCGGATCGACCGTCAGCTAAGGGGCCGCTGCGCCCGCCAGGGAGACAATGGGTCCTCGCATTTCTTTATTTCCCTTGAGGACGATCTCATGCGCCTTTTTGGCTCGGACCGAATCAGCAAAGTGATGGAGCGCGTTGGCCTGGAGGAGGGTCAAGAATTGGAACATCCCCTCCTGAATCGCTCGATCGAAACGGCGCAAAAGCGAGTCGAACAGCATAACTTCCAAATCCGAAAGCGTACCCTTGAGTATGACGATGTGATGAACAAACAACGCGAAATCATCTACGGATTTCGTAATGAGATCATTCGCTCGGAAAACGTCCAGGATCGCCTCATGGATATCATGGAGGAAGTGGTGATCGCCAAGGTGGAGGAGAACTCGACGCCTGACGCCGAGCCAACCGATTGGAATATCAGAATGCTCACGGACTGGATTAATTTGAATTTCCCGTTGGGCGTTCCTGAGGAAGAGATTCTCAAAGCAGCAGAATCGGGGACTGAAGAGGCCGTCCCCGGCTCCATCTTCGAGGGCATGAGCCCCGCTCAAATTGCCACCTCCACCTTCATCACCGACAGCGTTCGAGACGCTTACGAACTAAAGGTCAGTGTTGAGACCGATGACGCCCTTCACGGGATCGAACGCTTCACCATTCTCAGCGCCATCGACAAGCTGTGGCAGGAGCATCTCTATAGCATGGATGGCCTTCGCAGCAGCATTGGTCTCCGCGCTTACGGCCAACGGGATCCGTTGATCGAATACAAGAATGAGGCCTTCAAAATCTTCGACGAGCTGATGGTCAATATTAAGACGGAAATCTGTCACAATATTTTCCGTAGCGCCTCAAGCCTCATGGCATTCCAAAGTTTTCTCTCCAAGCTGCCGCAGCGCACCGTTCATCAAGGTGCCAACGCCTTTGCTGGATCCCAACCTTCCGAGGAGAAAACCAAAAAGGCCAGCAACGTGGTCAGCGAAGCCAATGAGGCGGTCTCAAAGACCCGGGCGACGCCGGTCCGGACCGGGCCGAAAGTAGGCCGGAACGATCCTTGCCCCTGTGGAAGCGGAAAGAAATATAAGCAGTGTTGCGGTAAAAACTAGCCCCCTTTGCTCCAGAGCGACGGTCTTCTCAAAAAAGAAAGCGACGGCGTCCGGCTTAGGGCTCCCCGACGATTCGGATTGAACGGGGGGGATCCGCATCCGTCGGTGCTGTTCTGCGATGATCCGAACTCAGGTCAAGTTTGTCCTCGGTCCCGCCGGTTGCGGCAAGACTAACTGGGCCCTCACGCACATTCGTGAGCGACTTGCCGAACACCCGGAAGGGCAGCCTCTCCTTTTTCTTGCCCCGAAACAGGCCACCTATCAGATCGAGTCCCAGCTTCTCCAGGAAGATCGCCCCGCCGGATTCACCCGCCTCCAAGTGCTGTCTTTCCCCCGGCTCGCCGAGTACTTATTGAGTGAGCTCGCTCCCGATCAGACCGAGATCCTCAACGACGACGGCCGGGTGATGATCGTCCGATCCCTCATCAATCGACTCAGCCACCAGCTTCAAGCCTTTCGTTCCATCGCCCCCTTTCATACGTTCGCCGAGGAGATCAGCCGCCTCCTGGTCGACTTTCAGCGGCACCAAATCTCTGAAGCCACGCTCCTCCGGCTGGAGGCCCGTTCGGATCTTCCCGCGATCCTCAGGCACAAGATTGGCGATTTGAGAGTGATTCTCTCCCAATACCGACAATGGCTCGGCCAATCGCTCTCGAAGGATCCCGAGACCCTCCTTGACCTGGCCACCGAACAACTCTCTCAAACCAACCCCGATTCGAAGCCGAGCTCGTTTCTGATTGAAGAACTCTGGCTTGAAGGCTTCTCCGAGATGACCAGGCAAGAATTAGATCTTCTCATCGCAGTGCTTCGTCACTGTCGTCATGCCAATTTAATCTTCTGCGTCGACCCCGATCACATGGCTGACCCCTCTTGGCTGAACATTTGGAATTCGGTCGCGCAAACGATCCAACGCTGTCGGAATCGGCTCTCCGCCCATCCCCAAATCACCTGCGAAGCCATCCACTTCGACCGCCGTTCGGGAGAGAACCGTTTTGCCTCAACCCCCGCACTCGAACACCTGGAGGAGGGGTGGAACCGGCCGCCCCCCTCACCACCCCCTCCCCTTGTGCCACCGAAAGGGATCGAACTCATCCCATGCCTGACGCGAGAGCAAGAAGTCATTCAGGCAGCACGCCGAATTCGAGAATACGTCCGAGAGACCCCGTCCCGTTACCGCAACGTCGTCATCATGGTACGAAGACTGGAGGATTACTCGGACGACTTTAAGCGGATCTTCAATCGCTATCAGATTCCCTTCTTTCTCGATCAAAGAGAAGCCGTTCGTCATCACCCGGCGATTCGGCTCACCCACAATCTCCTCCGGCTCGTGGCCTACCGCTGGAGAACCACCGACCTGATGGCAGCACTTAAGACCGGACTCATCACTTCGGACCAGGACGTCGTTGATGAGCTCGAGAATCTGGCGGTCACCCAGGGACTCGACGGCAGCGACTGGCAACGGCCCCCTTCGGTAACGGAATCGGCGGATGACACGCTGGAGGCTCTTCGGCATCAAGTAATTCGTCCGTTGACTCGGTTTGAGGCGCTTCTATTCCCGTCATCACACCCCTCCTCGGAATCCATTAGAGGGTCGCAACTCGTCCAGGCCATTCAAGCCTTTTGGGAATCCATCGATTTGCAAGATCAGTTGCTGGCCTGGGAGGCTGCCTCGACCTCATCGGTCGACTTGACCCTCCAGAGCCCACCTGCGCTCCACGCCGGGGTCTGGGAGGAACTCCAAAAATGGCTCGACAATGTCGACCTAGCCTTCGCTGAAGATCATCGTCCGTTGAGGGATTGGCTCCCGATTCTCGAGGCGGGGCTATCGCGCCTGACGGTCGGAATCATTCCCCCGACCAACGATCAAGTGCTGATCGGAAGTGTCGATCGTACCCGGACGGCAACAATCGATTACGCCCTCGTCCTCGGTTTGAACGAGGGCGTGTTTCCCGCTGCCCCCGGATCCCGATCCCTCCTCACCGAAGTCGAAGCAGAGCTCCTCGGCAGCTCCTTTGAAGACTTGCTTCCCTCTTCAAAGCGAGCCCTGGCCAATGAACACTATTTTGCCTATTTCGCCTGCACCCGCCCCCGTCGCAAACTCACCTTGACCTATGCCCATCAGTCTCCCGAGGGCACGCCTCTCAATCCCTCTCCGCTGCTCTGCCAAATGAAACACGTTCTTCCTTTGCCCACCGAAGTCCCACTCCGGTCCGCTTTGCCCATCGCAGAGGCAGAACACGTCAGTGAGTTTCTGCAACCGCTTTTCAACCACCTCTTTGCCCGACAACAAATCCCCGGCTGGGCCCACCGGATTGACCTCCTCAGTCTCGACCGAATCCCTCTCGCAGACGAATGCTCTCCTGGTCCCAGAACCCTGACACTGAACCCGACGCTCGCCACCTCACTCTTCGGCGGAAGCCACGCTACCATCCACACGTCCGTCTCGCGACTCGAACAATTCGCCGCCTGCCCGTTTCGATTCTTTGTCCACTCAGGACTCCGATGTGAGGAACGCATCCCCTTCGAAATCGACCCCCGACGACTCGGCACCTTCCAACACTTGGTCCTCGAAACCTTTCATCGCGAGGTTCGGTCGGAGGATCGGAATTGGCGAGACGTGAGCGCCGCCGAGGGCCGGAATCGGATTGAAAGGATCGGCCACGAGTTGGGGGAACGGTTCGACCAGGGGATCTTCTCCGATTCTGAGGCAACCCGGTTCTTATTGGAATCCACCATTCGCCGGCTCCAGGAGTTCGTCGGTATCCTTCTGGAATGGATGACTCATTACCGATTTGATCCCAGAGCATCGGAACTCCAATTCGGCGGCCCCCAACCCAGCATCCAACCCTGGGTGGTCACGCTGGAACAAGGCTCACTTTCCTTTTCCGGAACCATCGATCGACTCGATGTGGGACTCGATTCTGAGGGGGATCAAGTCCCCGTCATCGTCATTGACTACAAATCAAGCGGGAGAAAACTGGATCCGCTCCTGATGCGCCACGGCATTCAACTTCAACTCCTCGCCTATCTCAATGTGGTCGCTCACGTGCCAGACATTCGCAAGGAACTCCAACTCAAAAGCCTTTATCCGGCAGGGGTCTTCTTTGTCCCTCTGCGAGGCCACTCTCCCCGGCAACCGACCCGAGATCGGGCACAGCAAAGCCATTGGGAGGATCGACCGAAAGCATTCCAACACATCGGCGCTTTCGATCATTCCCTTCTCCGGCAACTGGATAATCGGCCTGACCGGCAGAACGGCGATCAAATCCAATATCGCCTCAAAAACGACGGACAGCCCGTGAAACAGGCATGGTACGTCATGCCCACGGAGCAATTTCACGCCACGATAACCGAAACCGAGGCATCGATACGAGCGATGGGCAACCGCATTCTCAAGGGAGATGTCGCGATCGATCCCTACGCTCATGGCAAGACTTCGGCCTGCCAGTATTGTCTTTACTCGACCGTCTGCCGACTGGATCCCGCTGAGCATCAATTTCGAACCCTGGTTGAACCCCCGCCAGACGTGCCTTCCCAGCAGCCAACCTGAAATGAACCTCACCGACGCACAGCTTCAGGCGGTCGCCGCGAAGGGAAACACCCTGGTCCTGGCCGGTGCCGGGACAGGGAAGACCCGCACCATGGTGAGCCGATGCCTGGACCGCCTCTTTCGAGACAACCCACCCGGGTCGCTTGATCGGGTCCTTATGGTCACGTTCACCGAGGCGGCCGCGGCCGAAATGAAGGAGCGTATTCAGTTAGCCCTTGAAGAAAAGCTCCATTCTGAAACGCATCGCCATCGAGCCATCGAGCAACTGACGCTTCTCACCTCAGCTAGGATCGGGACCCTCCACAGCTTGGCGCTCCATCTGATCCGGGACCACGCCACCGAGTTGGGCCTCAGTCAATCCCTCCGGGTCCTCTCCACGGAAGAAAGCTTTCAGTTGTCCGAAACGGCGCTCGACGAGGTCTTCGACCAGCACTACGCCCAGCGCCATTCGAAATCGCGGCTCCTCTGCCGTCAAATTGATCAGATGGGACAAGGAACGGACCGGACGATTCGCCACCTCGTCCTTCGGATCCATCACTACGCCCAATCGCTCGCTGAACCGGATCGGTGGTTCGCCCAGCAACTCGCGGCAGCCCAGGAATCATCCCCCACCCAATGGCGACGATGGATGCTCTCTGATCTCGTTCCATGGATTCAAGATTGGTCTTGTCACCTCCAGGACCACGCCCCCGCATGTTCCAACCTCAACGACTGCCTGGGCTTCCTCAACAAACTGCAGGAACGATTCCAACAAATCAGCCCTGGCTCCGCAGAGTCGTTCGGTGAACAGGATGCCTTTCACCCTGTCGGTGTCTTGATTCACCAAGCCAGTGAAACCGACCTGAAATGGGCTCGAGGAGAAAAGACACGTTTCCGCCAACCCTTTGAAACCCTCTACGCCGACCTCCACTTCCTGGCATCGATCTTCCCTCCCTCCGAGCCCCCCTCACGTCATCCGTTGCAAGAGGACTGGCATCACCATCGTGCCTGGATAAAAACGCTCATTCAGCTCACCCAGGAATTCAATCATCACTACACCAAACTGAAAACTCAGTCGGAGGGACTCGATTTCCACGATCTCGAACAGTTGACACTCACCCTCCTCACCGGAACCGAGCGCCAATCGACCACGGCGATCGCCCAACGCATTCGAGACCGCTACGACCACGTGTTTGTAGACGAATATCAGGACATCAACGGGGCCCAGGATGCCATCATTAAAGGGCTCGCTCGCCCGCATCCACGGGGCAACCTCTTCATTGTCGGTGACGTGAAACAGAGCATCTACCGATTTCGTCGCGCCAATCCAAACATTCTGAATACTTACGAACATGCCTGGACACAGCCCCCTCTGGAAGGCACTCGTGTCTATCTTCAGTCCAATTTTCGGAGCCGTGCCCAGCTCATCCATCTCATCAATCACTTCTGCACTCACCTGTCATCGCGAGTCGAAGGATTCCACTATCCCGATTCGGCTCGCTTGACGCCCGGCCAATCCGAAGGACCACCGGATTCGATCCGTCCCTCGCCAGGAGCCCCCCCTCCCTCAGTTGAGCTTCACCTGTTGAAAACGCCATCAGGCCGTGAGATAGAAAACCCACCCGACAGCCCAGAAATCCACCGGCTCGCCCAGAGACTCGTCCAGCTCATGAGCGACCCACCGAAGATCCGGGACGCCTCGGGTCAGTGCCGAATCCTGCGCTGGTCTGACATCGCCATCTTGCTTCGCACGGTCTCGGAACGTTCAAAAGGATTCGCAAGAATTCTCTCCCGCTACCGGATTCCCGTTCAGGCCAGTCTGAAAACATTCTTCGAGTTGCCAGAGGTGAACGATCTCATCGCCCTCTTGAAAGTGATCGACAATCCCCTCCAGGACATTCCACTGCTCGCGCTACTCAGATCTCCCTTTCTTGGTTTTACGACGAACGAATTGGCCCTGATACGGCTGGCGTCACCCCAGGGAAGATTCTGGCGGGCGATCCAACAATTTCCCGCCAAACATCAGGCCCTCCCCGAGCGGATCAAGAACGGGGCTGCCGAAGATCCCACCCGTCTCAAAACACAGATCCATTCAACTCTGGCCAAGTGCGAACAACTCTTGAGCCAGCACCAACAGTGGCGAAGGGCCGGCCGCGCCATGACCGTCGCCAACCAAATCGAAACCATTCTGGCGACCGAATACTACGTCGAATACATGTCCAGTCTCCATCCTGAGCGCAAGCCAGAGGCATCCCTTCAACAGCTCATTCGTCTGGCGCGGGATTTCCAGCGTCAGCCTGAACCGAGTTTGAGTCATTTTTTGAGGTGGCTCGATGCCTTGGCCCAATCCGGATTTGACGTCGAGCTCGGAACGCCTCCCGCAAACAATGCGGTGCAACTGATGAGCATTCACAAGAGCAAGGGTCTGGAGTTTCCCGTCGTGGTTCTGGCCGATCTCGAAAAGGGTTTCAACACGCGAGATCTCTCCGACTCTCTCATCATCGACGAAACCTATGGCCTTTGCTCGGTGATCGCTCTTCCTGACACGGCCCAAACTTATCCTTCGCTCGCCCACTGGTTCGCTCAGAAAAACCAGCGAGGGCAGTTGATCGATGAAGAAGCACGACTCCTTTACGTCGCCATGACCCGAGCGAAGGAAAAACTCATTCTTGTCGCCAGCGGACGTCAGCGACAAATCGAAGAGACCTGGCGGGCAACCGATCCCCGCCCCCTCGATTCACTAAAGGCCAATCAAAGCTTTGCCGACTGGCTTGTGCCGTGGTGCTTTCAAATGGAGGGGACAGGGAATGGGGTCATTGTCCAACACCACGATGGACTCGCTGAGGGCAGCGACAAAGCGGTTCCACCCGGGGACGCCCCGGATCCCACCGAGCTTCCTGATGATTTGAGCGAGGGGCAACTGGAGCAACTCAACGCAAGACTCGGTTGGGTGTACCCTTCGGTCCAAGCGACGTTGCAGCCGGCTAAAGTTTCAGTCTCCCGCCTCAATCGCCATGAGGAACCCATGACAGCCACCTCCTTCCCCCACCCAGCCATGCGACCCGACCAGGGGGGCTCAACAAAAGGTCTTCGAACGGGACTCGCCTACCACCGCATTCTCCAGTGGATCACCCCAGTTTTGGGTTCGAACTTGGAGTCAACCCGAGGGGAAGTTCAACGCTTGATCGAACAAGGAATCATCGTGGAAGCGGACGTGACCGAGGTTCAACTAGAACGGATTGTCGCCTTCTGGACATCGGATGTGGGCAAAATGATTCGCGCCGAATCCGACCGACTTCACCGCGAGCTCCCCTTTACCGCCCGGTTTGCCGTCGAGGAACTCCAGCAACTCGGCTTCGATTTCAACGACGATGCTCAAGACCCGAAGATGAGAGACTGGGTCATTCTGCAGGGGGTGATCGATCTCGCCGTCTTGACCCCAGGGGAAATCTGGTTACTGGACTTCAAATCAGAGCGGATCGATCCCTCCCAGCTCAACCGGCAACTCGATATCCACCGCCCCCAATTGATGGCCTATCAGTCGGCGCTTGAACGGATTTACCATCGACCAGTGGTTCACTGCTGGATCCACTTTCTTCAATCCGACACCACCCACGATTTCGCCTCCGCGGCGCCACTGCCGAAGGCATGAGTCGAGAATCTCATGGACCCTTGGACCCTAGGGCAACGGACCCGGCCCTATCACAAGCACTATCGAGGATGAAGCACTCCCACCAGCAAGTCGCATCCACTCATCCCGTTCAATTGCAATTGGCACCGCCCAGCACCCCCCTCCAAGGAACAGGCCTAGGCAACCGCCTCCTGCTGTTCGCCGGCATCCACCGCTGATCGCGGAAGCGCTTCCTCGACGCGGGCAATCGCCGCCTCCGGCGTC
>MDTE01204687.1_pt1 | contig 10663 bp, 11 predicted proteins | sample 811231 | NCBI WGS metagenome assembly MDTE01 (sample SAMN05326651, study PRJNA326480) | marine metagenome | isolation source: seawater | place: Indian Ocean: Red Sea | collected 2010 | reverse complement strand
TGCGGAGGTACACATGTTAAAAATACTGCAGATATTGGAAAATTTAAGATAGTTAGCCAAAGTTCCATTGCAGCAGGAGTTAGAAGAGTTGAAGCATTAAGAGATAAACAGCTTCAGGAATATCTAAACAATAAAGAAAAACTATCAGATCTCTCAGCTCAGAAAGAGGAAAAGACTATAAATGATCTTTCTTCTCAAATCATAAAGTTAGGTGGAAAACCAAATTTAGAAAACAGGGATCAAAAAGGTTTAATTAAAGACTTATCGAAACAACTAGAGAAATTAAATGTTGATCTTATACTGAAAGATAAGTCCAAAAATAAAATAAAAGACGAAAAAATAAATGGTATTAATGTAAGATTACAAGTAGTAGAGAACTTACCACCAAAAGATTTAAGGAAATTAGTTGATCAAGGTAAAAAAGATTTAGTAGAAGGAATAGTAATTGTATTTGCAAGCAAAGATGAAAAAGTTGGTTTAGCAATTGGTATAACAGAAAAATTAATTTTAAAATACGATGCTGTAAAATTTGCAAAACTTGGATCTGAAATTACTGGTGGACAAGGTGGTGGTGGAAGAAAAGATTTTGCTCAAGCTGGTGGTCAAGATATTTCTAAAATAGAAGAAGCTTTAAAAAAACTTAAAGATTTAATTTAGTTTTTTTTTTAAATTACCATCTATTTCGTCTAAAAATTGGTTTGTTGTTTGGTATTTTGTTGAAGGCCCAATCAATATTGCTAGATCTTTAGTCATAAAACCATTTTCTACACATTCCACACATACTTTTTCTAAAACTTCAGAAAATTTTATTAATTCACTATTACCATCTAGTTTACCCCTGTGAGACAAACCTCTAGTCCAAGCAAATATTGAAGCAATTGGGTTTGTTGAAGTTTCTTTACCTTGTTGGTGCATTCTAAAATGCCTAGTAACAGTTCCGTGCGCAGCCTCAGCTTCCATTGTTTTTCCATCAGGTGCTAACAATACACTTGTCATCAATCCCAAGGAACCATATCCTTGAGCAACCGTATCTGACTGAACATCTCCATCGTAGTTTTTACATGCCCAAATGTAATTACCATGCCATTTCATAGCACAGGCAACCATGTCATCAATCAATCTATGTTCATAAATTATTTTATTTTTTATGAACTCTGACTTAAATTCTTTTTCATATATTTCCTGAAATATATCTTTAAATCTTCCATCATAGTTTTTGAGAATAGTATTTTTTGTTGACAAATATACTGGCCATTTTTTTATTAGACCATAATTAAAACAAGATCGAGCGAAATCTCCAATTGATTTGTCTAAATTATACATAGATAATGCAATTCCTGGTCCTGGAAATTTAAAAACCTCATATTTTTTTTCTTCTTTACCATCCTCAGATGTCCATTTAATTTCAAGGTTTCCCTTGCCAGGAACTAAAAAATCTGTAGCTCTGTATTGATCTCCGAATGCATGTCTTCCAATTATTAATGGATCAGTCCATGAAGGTACAAGTTTTGGAACATTTTTACATATTATCGGTTCTCTAAATACCGTACCCCCAATAATATTTCTAATAGTTCCGTTAGGTGATCTCCACATTTTTTTTAAATTAAATTCCTTTACTCTTTCTTCATCAGGAGTAATAGTTGCACATTTAATTCCCACACCCACTTTTTTTATAGCATTTGCACAATCAATTGTTATTTGATCATTAGTATCGTCTCTATTTTTCATGCCTAAATCAAAGTATTCGATACCAAGATCAATATAAGGAAGTACCAACTTTTTTTTTATAAAATCCCAAATGACTCTAGTCATTTCATCACCATCTAACTCTACAATTGGGTTTTTTACCTTTATTTTGCTCATATTTAGATATATCTAAGTAATTGAAATTCGAGCTTTTATATACATATTAACTTAAAAATTATCAAAAGAAATAATTATGCTAGATAAAATTTTTCCTAAAATACACTCTGAAGGGTACAAATTCTTAGTAATTTTTTCAGTCTTAACAATTATCTTATATTTAATTCATGGGTTTTTAGGATTTATAGGATTTGTTTTAACTATATGGGTTTATTATTTTTTTAGAGATCCAGATAGGATTTCTATAGAAGATGATAACTATCTTACTAGTCCTGCAGATGGTTTGGTTCTTCAGGTGATTGAGACTGAAGGTCCAAAAGAACTTGGTTTAGAAAATAAAAAATTTAAAAAAGTAAGTATTTTTATGAATGTATTCGATTGTCATGTTAACAGAACACCATGCTCTGGTAAGATTAGTCAAATACTATACAAACCAGGAAAATTTATTAATGCATCCTTTGACAAAGCCAGTGAAGAGAATGAAAGAAACTATTATAAAATCCAAAATTCTTTTGGGGAAGACATAGTTGTTGTTCAAATAGCAGGATTAATTGCAAGAAGAATAGTAAATGAATCTCACGAAGGTAAAGAATTAGAACAGGGTGAAAGAATAGGAATGATAAGATTTGGTAGTAGAGCTGATCTTTATTTTGATAATTATAAACCCTTAGTAAAAGTGAACCAAAAAACTATTGCTGGAGAAACTCTAATAGCAAAAAAATAAATTATGGAGCAAAATAAAAAAAACTTTAAGCTAGTAAGCAATAAAAAAACAAGAATTTTATTACCAAATATGTTTACTCTAGTAGGTGTATGCATTGGATTAAGTTCTATTAAATTTGCTTTTGATGGAAATTTTATTTTATCTATATTGGCAATAATTGTTGCTGCAATTATAGATGGATTAGACGGACGTATAGCTAGATTAGTTCAAGGGACCTCAAAAGTAGGAAAGGAGCTTGACTCATTAACTGATGTAATTAGTTTTGGTGTTGCGCCAGCATTTATAATGTATTTTTGGAAATTAAATGAAATTGGTAGAGTTGGATGGTTAATTTGTTTAGTTTATGTTATTTGTGTTGCGTTAAGATTGGCAAGATTTAATGTTAATTCTGATCAAGCACCATCCTGGAAAGATAATTTTTTTCAAGGAGTACCCTCACCAGCTGGTGGAGTAATTGTTTTAATGCCTCTTGTTTATAGTTTAAGTGATATACAAATTATCAATATCAATTATGAAGTAGTTGTACCAACTTTATTTGTTATAGTATCCATTCTTTTAATTAGCAAGCTTCCGACTTATTCTTTTAAAAAAATTTCAGTTCCAAGAAATATGACTATTTTTTTATTATTTGGAATGGTGCTATATTTTGGACTAATATTAATTTATACTTTTAATACAATAGTAATTTCAGGATTAATATATTTTTTGATGATACCGATAAGTCTGTTTCATTATGCAAACCTGAATAAAAACAGCAAAGTACAAGATATTACCTCAGAGGAACACGAAGATATCTTATAAATGAAAAATTACACTATAGTCTCATTAGCCGACGCAAATTATTTTGATTTGTTAAATGAGTTAGTAAATTCAATTTTGCAATTTAAAGAAAGTGATGATGTAGATATTTGTATACTGGACGCAGGTTTAACTGATGAACAAAAAACTACTTTATCCAAAAAAGTTAAACAAATTAAAAAAGCAGAGTGGGATATTGAAGTACCTGGTTATAAAATTGGTAAAAAAGAGTGGTTAAAAAGTCAAGTATCTAGAGCCTTCTTACCAAAGTACTTTCCAGGATATAAAAAATATCTTTGGATTGATTGCGATGCCTGGGTGAATGATTGGAACTCAGTAGAGCTATATTTTAAAGCATGTGAAAATGGAAAACTTGGTATTACCCAAACCTTGGGTCCAGGATATAAAATTATGTCTAAAGTAAAATGGTTATTTGGAAAAATTGCAGTAATCAAATCTCAAAATTTTAAGCATGCAATAAGTTCAAAAATAGGAATTGATAAGGCTAGGAAATTAGCTTTTGCTCCACACATAAATATTGGAGTATTTTCACTGGAGGAAAATTCAAATTGTTGGAAAAGTTGGCAAGAAAATTTAAAAAAAACATTAAGTTCAGGAAAAATATTTGGTTCAGAAGGTTTGGCAATCAATATGAGCGTTTATATAGATAATATTGACACAGAATTTTTACCATTAAATTGTAATTGGATAGCAAGTAATTTATTACCAAAATATAGTGAGCAAGAAAAAACATTTGTTGAGCCTTACTTGCCAAATTATAAAATAGGAATTATGCATTTAGCTGCTGGTATATGGAAAGATCAAAAAGATATGCGTATAGACAAAAGTATAAAAATTGAATTAAAAACTTTAAATAATTCGACTGTAACAAAAAGTTTAAGATATCTAGATTAATTGAAAAAAAATAAAATTTCTAAAAACTGGATTAATAAACAACGACGAGATGTATATGTGAAACAATCTATAGTTGAAGGATATAATTCTAGAGCAGTATATAAGCTTAAAGAAATAGATGAAAAATTTAAAATTTTTAAGAATGGTAACTCAATAATAGACCTTGGAGCTGCACCTGGTAGCTGGTCACAATATGTTTCAAAAAAAGTGAAACATGCAAAAATTTTATCTATAGATCTTTTAGATTTTGAAAAAATTGAAAAAATTTACCAAATAAAAGGTGATTTTACAGATGATGTAAGTAAAAAAAAAATTAAAGATTATTATGGTTCAAAAGTAGATGTCGTAATGTCGGATATGGCGGTAAATACTACGGGTAATAAAAATTTAGACTCAATTAATACCAGTGAATTGTGCATAGAAGCTATGAATTTTTCAAAAGAAGTATTAAAAGAAGATGGAAAATTTATCTCAAAAATCTTTATGGGATCTACTTTTAATGAAATTATTCATGAGTCTAAAAAAATATTCAAAGAAAATAAAGTTTTTAAGCCTGCTGCAAGTAGAAAAGACTCTAAGGAAAGCTTTATAATTTGTAAATTTTTACGATAGGTCCTCTTTTCTTTTTTAAAGAATCATATATACAATGACATGGGTCCTATCAAAGAAGCTCTTACATTTGATGATGTATTGTTAACACCAAATTATTCCAATATTCTTCCTTCTGAAGTTTCTACAAGTACTTCTCTTTCGTCTAATATAAATTTAAAAATACCTGTACTGTCATCTGCAATGGATACCGTAACAGAGTCAAAAATGGCTATTTCGATTGCTAGGGCAGGAGGATTGGGAATAATTCATAGAAATTTAGAAATTAAAAAACAAATTATTGAAATAAAAAAAGTTAAATCAAAAAAACTACTTGTAGGAGCAGCGGTAGGCGCTGGTCCAATAGAAATTAAAAGAGCTCAAGCTTTACTAAAAGAAAATATAGATATGATTGTAGTGGATACTGCTCATGGGCACACACAAAAAGTAGCGGAAATTATTAAGAAAATAAGAAAGATAAAGCCAAAGAAAACATTGTTATGTGCTGGAAATATAGCAACAGCAGAAGCTGCTAAATTTTTAGCTAGTTTAGGAGTAGATGTAATTAAGGTTGGAATTGGACCAGGATCGATATGCACAACAAGACTTGTAGCAGGAATAGGTATGCCTCAATTAAGTGCAATATTGACTGTCAGAAAAGGTTTGGGCAATAAAAAAATTAAAATTATAGCTGATGGTGGTATAAAATTTTCTGGAGATATTCCAAAGGCACTCGCTGCAGGAGCAGATGCAGTAATGATTGGATCTTTGTTTGCAGGAACTAGTGAGGCACCAGGCAAAATTTTAAAAAGAAATGGAAAATACTTTAAAAGTTTTAGAGGAATGGGTTCTATCGGTGCAATGAACAAAGGTTCTGCAGATAGATATTTTCAGGTCAAGCAAAGCGATAATTCAAAATATGTTCCTGAGGGAGTAGAAGGACTAGTAAAGTACAAAGGTTCAGTAAATAAAATAATTTTTCAACTAGTAGGTGGTCTGAAATCGTCTATGGGTTATCTAGGTAGAAAAAAAGTTAAAGATTTAAGAAAAAATGCTAAATTTGTAAAAATTACTAAAGCTGGCTTTTATGAAAGTATGGTACATAATATAGATCAAGTTTTAAAGTAAAATGAAAAAATTATTAAGAATTATAGTTATATACATTATTGTTTTTTGCACAAACGCACTAGCCAATGAAGATTTTTTTAAAGATGCTAAAAATCTTTTTGATCAAGGTAAATTTGAAGAATCGAAATTCCTGTTTCAAAGAAACATAGTTTTTAATCCAAAAGATTCAAATTCTTATTTATATTTAGCAAAAATATATCAAACAGAAGAAAATGAAAAAGAATTTGAAAAGAATCTTAATACAACACTTTTGCTTACACCAGATAGTGAAGAAGCAATGTATATGCTTATTGATATGAGGTTAGAAAAATCAGATTTTGATCAAGTAAAAGAGCTAAAAGATAAATTTGTTAAAATTTGTAATACATTGTGCTCTAAAATTGACTCCATAGAAGATAGATTAAAAGATATGGAAGCAAAAAATGAGTCTTGAAGATAATTTAAATAAAATTTTAATAATAGATTTTGGCTCACAATTCACACAGCTTATTGCAAGACGTATTAGGGAACTTGGGGTTTATTCACAAATAATTAGTCATAAAAAAATAAATAATCAAATTCTAAAAACAAAAAATATAATTGGTATTATTTTGTCAGGGGGACCACTCAATGTTTATGAGGTAAAAAAAGTAAAATTTAATAAAAAAATACTTAATTCAAAAGTTCCTATATTAGGTATATGTTTTGGTCACCAAATTATAGCCAAGGAGTTTGGAGGAAGTGTTAATAAATCTAAAGTAAGAGAATTTGGTCTAGCTAATATAAAAAGAGTTAAAAAAAGCATACTAACAAGAAACTTTTTTAATAGAAATGGCTTGAATAATGTTTGGATGAGCCATTCTGATGAGGTTACAAAAATTCCAAAAGGATTTAAGGTCATTGCATCAAGTAAAAACTCTAAATTTGCAGCTATAGAGAATAAATCAAAGAATTTTTATGGTATCCAATTTCATCCAGAGGTAACCCATACTCACAATGGAAAAAAATTGATAAAAAATTTCATTTTCTCAATTTGTAAAGCACGAAGAAACTGGTCATCTAAAATTCAAAAAAAAATACTAATAAATAATGTAAAAAATTCTGTTGGTACATCAAAAGTAATCTGTGCTCTATCAGGAGGAGTAGATAGTAGTGTAGTAGCTAAATTATTAAAAAATGCTATAGGAAAGAATTTAATTTGTATTTTTGTAAATACTGGATTGTTGAGGAAAAATGAGGAGAAAGAAATTGTAAATACATTTAAAAAACGTTTTAAATTTAATCTTATTTATGTAGATGCAAAAAGTTTATTCCTCAATAAATTAAAAAATGTTTCTGATCCTGAAAGAAAGAGAAAAATAATAGGAAAACAATTTATAAAGGTTTTTGAAAAATATTCTAAAAAAGTCAAAAATGCAAAATTCTTAGCACAAGGTACTCTCTATCCAGATTTAATTGAAAGTAAATCTGCAACAGGCAGCCAATCCTCTAAAATCAAATCACATCACAATGTTGGTGGTTTGCCAAAAAAAATGAAACTTAAATTGGTTGAGCCTTTAAAATATTTATTTAAAGATGAAGTAAGAAAACTAGGATTAGAATTAAATTTGCCAAAAAAAGTAATTTTTAGACATCCATTTCCAGGGCCTGGCTTAGCTATAAGAATGCCTGGTATAATAACTAAAGATAAAATAAAGATTCTTAAGGATGCTGATGAAATATTTATCAAAAGTTTAATTACAAATGATTTATATGATAAAATCTGGCAAGCTTATGCTGCATTACTTCCTGTTAAAACAGTTGGTGTGATGGGTGACAACCGTACTTACGAATATATATGCTTGTTAAGAGCAATAACTTCTGAGGATGGTATGACTGCTGATTTTTTTACATTTAAAAAAGATTTTATTCAGTCTGTTTCAAATAAGATAATAAATAGTATCAAGGGTATTAATCGAGTTGTATATGATGTTACATCGAAACCACCAAGTACTATTGAGTTAGAATAATATTATGAAAATTCCTATCTATCAGGTTGATGCATTTACTTCAGAGATTTTCAAAGGTAATCCTGCTGCCGTATGTCCTCTTAATCAATGGTTACCCGAAATGACTATGCAAAAAATTGCTATGGAAAATAATTTATCTGAGACAGCTTTTTTTATAGAGGATAAAGATATATTTCACATTAGATGGTTTACACCAAAAGCTGAGTTAGATCTAGCTGGACACCCAACTTTAGCTACGGCACATGTGATTATGAAAGAAAATAAAAAAAATTTAAGCAAAATAACCTTCAAAACAAAAATAAATGATATTTTAAATGTAAGTTTTAAAAATAATTTATATATTATGGATTTTCCATCAAGAACCCCTAACCCAATAAATGAAATTGATTTAATTGCTGCTGCTTTAGGAAAAAAACCAATAAAGGTTTTAGGACATAGAGATGTAGTAGCAATTTATAAAAATGAAGAAGATATAAAATCAATATATCCAGACATGGAAAAACTAAAAAAATTAAATTATCCAGCGGTTATAGTAACAGCTCCTGGTGATAATGTTGATTTTGTATCAAGAAATTTTGCCCCAAAATTAGGAATACCAGAAGATCCAGTAACCGGGTCAGCCCATTGCGAGCTAATTCCATATTGGTCAAAAATACTTAATAAAAAAGAGATGATAGCGTATCAGCTTTCAGAAAGAGGAGGGAAAATTTATTGTATTGATAAAAATGAAAGAGTATCTATTGGTGGTGAGGCTATTACTTTTTTACGTGGTGAAATAGAACTGTAAATGAATAAAAAAATTAACAAAATACTTAAATATAAAAATAAAAGAAAAATAATTTGTCTTACCTCCTATTCCAAAAATATATCCGAAATTATTGATCCCTTCACAGATATAGTTTTAGTCGGAGACTCCCTTGGATCAGTTTTATATAACTATAAGTCAACAAGAAGTGTTTCATTAAAAACTATGATTGAACATTCTAAGAGTGCAAGACAAGGAATAAAGAAAAGTTTGATGGTAGTTGACATGCCATACAACACATACCGAAATAAAAATGAAGCCTTAAAGAATGCTAAAAAAATAATCAAAGAAACAAAATGCGATGCTGTAAAATTAGAAGGTGGTCTAAAGATATTGAAAATAGTCAAACACCTAAAAAAAAATAAAATTTTAGTAATGGGACATTTAGGCATTTTACCTCAAAGTGTTATTGGAAAATTTAAATATAAAGGGAAAAAAACAAGAGAAAGAAAAAAAATACTGAACGAAGCGATATTACTGCAAAAGGAAGGTGTATTTTCAATTGTATTAGAATGTATAGAAACTTCATTAGCTAAAGAAATATCAAAAAGTTTGCACATACCTACAATAGGAATTGGCTCTTCAAAAAATTGTGATGGACAAGTTTTAGTAACAGATGATTTGATTGGATTGAATCAAACAAAAATAAGATTTGTAAAAAGATTTGGAAATATAAAAGCAGATATAAGAAATTCCATCTCTAAATTTAGAAAAGAAGTTTTACATAAAAAATTTCCATCAAAGAAATATTCTTACTAAAAATACTTTTTAAATTGCTCATTAATTGATAAAATTTCTAAGTCTACAAGTCCCCCTATCACCAATTGAAGTGCTACTAACAAAATAAAACCCAAACCAACATATACAATCCATAAATGTTTTTGAATATAGTTTGCTAAATATGTTGCCATTGCTCCTGTAAGGATTACTGATAAAATAAGTCCGAAAATCATAAACCCGAAATTACCTTTTGCAGCTCCCACAACTCCAATAACATTATCAAAACTTATTGTTATATCTGCAAACAATACTTTATAAACACTTTGAATGTATGAAGGTTCTTTTGATTTTTTCGTTGGTGATTTAACTTTTTTAATTTCAAAAAGATCTTTTCTTAAATCATTAACTATCCAAATTAAAAGTAAACCACCTAATATTTTTATAAAATAAAATTCAAATAAATAAGTAGCAAATAATGCAAAAATAACTTTAAATATCAAAGCACCAGCTACTCCCCACAAAATAATTTGTTTTCTATGTTTTGGAGCAAAGTTCGCAGCAATTAATCCAATAATTATTGCATTATCAGCTGCTAAGATAATATCGATAAAAATGATTTGTAATATAATTATTAATTCTTCAATCAAGATATTTTGATAGTATTACAATTTTTAAAAAATTCAAATTAAAGGAAAATATTATTTAAATTAATATTTTGACTTCTTACTTCCATCAATAACTGCTTTTAATTCATTAAACTCTTCACAGTTACATCCCTCTAAAACTTTTAGTCTATCTTTAGCTAAATCTAGCCTGTTAGTTACAACATATAGTTCACCCAAATATTCATTAATACCAATATGATTAGGGTTAATATCTAAACCTTGTAGATAATATTTTTCTCCTTGCTCAAAATTACCTAACTTTCTCGTGGTAAATCCTAAATAATTTAGTGTATCTGCATTTTTAGGTTTTTTTTTATTTGCTTTTATTAAAAGTTTTTGAGCTTTTTGATATCTTTTTTCAGACTTTTTAACTTTTCCTTTTTTTTCATATTTTTTTGCTGCTTTAATTAGTGAAACAGCTTTTTCATAATTTGTTTTCTGATTTGAATTTTCGTTACTACCTGAGCTA
>MDTE01148630.1_pt1 | contig 10663 bp, 8 predicted proteins | sample 811231 | NCBI WGS metagenome assembly MDTE01 (sample SAMN05326651, study PRJNA326480) | marine metagenome | isolation source: seawater | place: Indian Ocean: Red Sea | collected 2010 | reverse complement strand
TCGAGCCGATCAAAACGAAGGCCCGCCTTCGCACGAGGAATTGGATGCTTGGTGGGAGCGTTTTTGTCAGGTCTATAAGGCACTAGTACCCATCGCTGAAGACGGCGATATCAAGCTGGCGATCCATCCTTCTGATTCTCCATTGCCGGACACCCCGCTGGGTGGATTGGGATTTCACAAGGTCATTGATGCGTTTCCCAGTCGCCAGGTGGGGTACCTCTACTGCTGCGGCACCCGCGCCGAGGCCGGAGGATTGCCGCTGGTGCTCGACGAGGTGCATAACTACGGGCGCAAAGGACGTATTTTCATGGTGCATCTGCGCAATGTACGGGGCAGCTTCGCCACTGCGGGAGCTTTTGAGGAGACCCTGCTCGATGATGGCGATATGAATATGGCGAAAATTTTGTTGGAGTTGGATCGGGTGGGGTTTGATGGATGCATCAATCCGGATCATATTCCTGCGCTGGAAGGGGATGAGGGGGTGTTGACGCGAGGTTTGGCGTATTCGGTCGGGTATATAAAGGCGCTCTTTGCAATGTTGGCGGCGGTCAAATAAAAATGGTCGATACGATGAAGGTTGCGGCGATAATCAGTGAATATCGGCCCGGATCGCATGCGGATGTGATCGTCGGCAAGTTTTTAAGAGGCTTTCCGACCGATGAGGGCTTTTTTGCACCGCGAGTCGAGCTGGCATCGATGTACATCGATTTGTTTCCCGACAACGATATGAGCCGGGATATGGCTGAGGAGTTCGAGGTGCCGATCTACCATAGCATTCCGACGGCGCTCTGCCTGGGAGGCGAGGAACTGGCGGTGGATGGGGTGCTCTTGATCGGAGAGCACGGAGATTATGCCTGGAACGAGAAGGATCAACAGCTCTATCCTCGGCGCCATTTTATGGAGCAGATCTGTGGAGTCATGGCGACTTCGAACAGGGCGGTGCCGGTGTTTAACGATAAGCATTTGTCGTATAACTGGACCGATGCCAAGTGGATGTACGATCGAGCTCAAGGGTTGGGGGCGGCGTTCATGGCTGGATCGTCGCTGCCAGTGAGCTGGCGCAAACCGTGGGTCGAGCATCCGTTGGAAGCCCCCTTGGAAGAGGCAGTGGCGATTGGCTTTTCGGGCCTGGATATCTACGGATTTCATACCCTGGAAGTGCTCCAGTGCATGGTGGAGCGGCGCCAGGGGGGGGAGACCGGGGTGGAGGCTGTGACGTGTTTGGAAGGAGCTGCAGTATGGCAGGCGGCGGGTGAACTGTGGTCACGTGAGTTGGCGGAGGCGGCTTGTGCAGAGATCGTAGAGAAACCCGAGGGGAGCATGGAGGAGCACTGTGAGAATCCCGCGCTTTTTGCGGTAGAGTACAAAGATGGGTTGAAGGGAGCGGTGCTGATGCTGAATGGCTATGTCCACGATCTGGCTTATGCGGCTCGGGTGGGTGGGCAGGTACAGGCCTGCGAGTTTCATGCGCAGGGGCATGGTGGACCCATAGGTGCCTATGCCCATTTCAGCTATCTTTCGCTCAATGTTGAGGAGATGTTCCTGAGTGGTTCGGCGCAGTATCCGGTCGAGCGCACCTTGCTGGTCAGCGGGGTACTCGAGGCGGCATTGACCTCCCGCTATGAAGGCTATACCCGTCTGGAGACGCCGTGGTTGGATGTGGCGTATCGCTCGTACGATGATTTTAAGTGGCGTCCACGAGGCCCTCGCCCGACCGGGGCTTGTTTGGATCCGTGGCCGCCGCAAAATGAGGAGGAGAAATGATTAAGATCTCGGGTTTTGCCGACGAGATCTCGGCGGATGCCGATGTGCAGATCGGTACATTGGAGGAGGCCGGACTGGCCCATCTGGAACTGCGCGCTGTCGGTGGTACGGGTGTGCTGGATATGAGGGCGGAAGAGGTGGAGTCGTTTAAAGAGCGGTTGGCGGCGGCGGGAATCGCGGTTTCGTCTATTGGCTCGCCGATCGGCAAGGTACAGATCCGCTCGGACCTGGAGGAACACTTTGCACGCTTCGAGATCGCGTTGGCTCGGGCACGAGAATTTGCTACCCCCTTTATCCGCGTCTTCTCCTTTTACCACCAAGGCGAAGAGCCGGAGGATTGTCGCGACGAAGTACTGGCGTTTTTTTCTCGGATGGTCGATCGTGCGGAAGCCGAGGGGCGGGTGCTCTTACACGAGAACGAGAGCCATATTTATGGCGACGTGCCCGCGCGTTGCGCCGATTTGCTCGAAACTATCGATAGTCCGCATCTGCGTGCGGCCTTCGATCCGGCCAACTTCATTGCCTGCGGGGCGGATCCGCTGGCCGAAGCCTGGCCGCTCCTGGATCAGTTCGTCGATTATTTTCACATCAAAGACAAGGTGGCAGACTCGGGCCGGGTGGTCCCGGCCGGGTGTGGCGATGGGGGCTTACCCGAGATTTTGACTCGGGCGGTAGCTCGCGGTTTTGCGGGCTTTCTCTCTATAGAGCCGCATCTCGAAGCCGATGATCCCGAGTATGGCGGTGAAGGGCCCGAGCGTTTTCTCAAAGCAGTTGCCGGGTTGCGGCAAGTGCTGGATGGGGCGAGTATCCAAGAGGGCTGAATGGTGCGGGGGGGGGGAGGGCTTCCCAAGCCCCGGTTCATAGCAGGTCTCCACTTATTAGATACAATACCGATACGCGCCGATATATGGCGGAACCTTGCTGTTGGTACGCAGGTTGACAGGTCGCAGTATTGGATTTGGTTTGCACCGGCCCATTGCGTACCTTGCCCCAGACACAGGCTTTCTTCTAAGGAGGATTAAACGCTATGAAAGGTCTCTTCAGCCTCGCGCTGGCCCTTGTGGCCAGTGCCGTCTTCGCCCAGGCCCCATCGGGTGATCCGTCGATCATCGCCAAAGGCGCCGAGTTGGAAGTGCTCTTTGCCGGCGCTTTTTTCACCGAGGGGCCGGCGGTGGCGCCGGACGGCTCAGTCTACTTCAGCGATATCACCTTTTCGGGACGATCTGGCATGCAGGCCGGCCATATCTGGCGTTACGACCCCGAGACCGGCGAAACCAAGATCTACCGCTCGCCGAGCGGAATGTCCAATGGACTGAAGTTTGATGCCCGAGGTCGATTGATCGCTGCGGAAGGTGCTGACTTTGGTGGGCGGCGGCTGACGCGTACTGACCTCAAAACTGGGAAGACCGAGATCATCGCAGCATTGTATGAAGGGCACCCCTTCAATTCGCCGAACGATATTTCTATTGACGAGCAGGGCCGGATTTATTTTAGCGATCCGCGCTATCTTGGGCACGAGCCGATTGACCAACCAGTTGAGGGCGTTTATCGCATTGATCCCGATGGTTCGATTGAGCGGATCATAACCGACGCTGGTAAGCCAAACGGGGTTTGTGTCTCTCCAGATCAGAAATCGATATATGTAGTGAGCAATGATAATGGATATACAGATCTGCTGCGTATTGAAGACGATGCACCCGTCCACAAGGGTCGAATGGCCTTATTGGCTTATGATCTCCAAGCCGATGGTACGGCGACTTTTCGCGAAGTGCTGGTCGATTATGCTCCCCAGGATGGTCCCGACGGTCTGGTAGCAGATGTAGATGGTAATCTCTATGTAGCAGTGCGGGATGAGACGCGACCTGGTATTGTGGTGTATTCGCCCGAAGGAAATGAATTGGCATATATACCCACTCCGGAAAAACCTACGAATGTTGCTTTCGGTCATGGTGAACAAAGCAAAACACTATATGTGACGTACGGTCCTTGGCCGAGTAAAGAAGGGCATACCGCTGCTGGAGGTGAGAATCCACATGTACTAGCCAAGATCAAGGTCGAGAAAGACGGATACCACCTCCCGGCCAAATAATAAATGACCGCACTCGACTGGGCCGTAGTCCTGGTCCTCAATGGCGGCATCGTCGCCTATAGCCTGATCGCCTTCCGCAACAAGGGAGAGAGTTTCGACTGGTACTTAGCGGCCAAGTCGATGCCCTGGTGGGTGATCGGGCTATCGGCGTTCGGCACCGCTGTCGATAGCGGCGATTATGTCGGTATCGTTGGTGGTTCCTATAAGATCGGACTCTCGCAACTGGCGCAGTGGTGGCTGGGTATCGCTGTGGGATGGGCGGTGCTCAGTTTCTTCGTCATTGTGCCGATGTATCGGTCCGGTGTTTTCACCAATGCCGAGTGGCTGGAGTTTCGCTTCGGTCCGGCTGCCCGGCTCCTGGCAGTTCTGATTAATATCCAATCGCGGACCAATGTACTCGGCAATATCTTCTTTTCGATGTTTCTGGTCCTCAATGTCGTCGCCGGGATCGAGGAGACGACCTGCTGGCTGGTAGTGGTTGGCGTGGCGATCACTTCGGTGCTCTATATTGTACGCGGGGGATTGCGCGCCGGGGTACTGACCGATGCGTTGCAGAGCATTACGATGATCGTCGCTTCGTTCGTGCTCTGGGGTTTCGTTTATTCGGGTTTAGGGGGATGGGACGGGGTGAGAGAGCGGTTGGAAGCCGTAGAGGAGGGGTTGTCCGATACGCTTTTGCACGTGGGCGGTTATTCGCCCGAGGGCGTGCCCGCGTTGTTGGTGATCTTCGGTTTTCTGGTGGTACTGACAACCTATGCGGTGATTAACCAGTACGAGGCCATTCGTTTCTTGGGAGCCCGTTCGGAGTGGGACTTCAAAATGGCGGCGTTATTGGCCAGCATCGCCACGGCGATCTGTCTCTTCTTCAATGTCAGTCTGGGACCGATGGCACGGGCCCAGTTTCCGGGGCTGGAGTTGGTCGATCAGGCCTATCCGTTGATGATCAAGGAGTATTTGCCCGCCGGGTTGGTAGGGCTGGTCGTCGCGGGCCTGGTGGCGGCGGGCTATTCGACGTTCGATTCGATCGGCATCGGCATTTCCTCGCTTTTTGTGCGCGACGTCTACGCGCGATTTATCGTCAAAAACGGAGACGACGCGCACTACACTAGAGTCGGTCGCATCTCGGTACCGTTCATTTTGGCGCTGGGCTTTCTCTATGTGCCCTTTCTCGGTGAGAAGGGGATGCTGCTCTTTTATTTGCGATTGGCCGGGGCGATTGCGGTGCCGCTGATGACGGTGATTCTTATGGGGGTGTTCACGCGAGTGCATCGCGGGACCGGGATCATTGGTCTGCTGGTGGGACTCGGTTATGGGATCTCGGCGATCCTGGCCGATTTTAACGAGTGGCCGCTGCCGGTTTGGTATCAGAACACATGGTGGACCTATTTGTGGAATATCGTGCTGCCAGCAGCTTCGATGCTGTTGGCATCGAAGCTGATCGATTTGCAGCGCGGACCGGCTTCCGATGAGGAATTGCGCGGGCTGGTCTATACGCGACACGAAGATCCGGTGGCGCTGCGCGCATTGATGGGGGGGCGGCTCAAGGCGTTGCAGGGGACCTGGATAGAGCAGACGCTGACCAAGGCGGAGGTACGACCGGAGTACCCGTTTGAAGTCGGCCCGGAGGGTCCGCAGTGGTATTTGCGCCCGGGGCTGTGGATGGGAGTCTATCTGGCGCTAGCGAGCTTTCTGCTCTTTGTGGTCTTGTGGTAATCGCTTCCGAGGGCGCCGGTTGCGATTACCCTTTAGTGTCCTCGTATTCGCTCGGTGGTATCGACTGAATATATACCTCTATCCCTCTCTCCGGATTACCTCCAACGTTTCATAACAAGCGGCCAGCGGATGGTAGTCTGTTTTCGAAGGCGGGCTTTTCAAGTCGTCGTATTTTTGATTGGTCGCGTTGAGAATTCGATACCAGGCGCCGTATTGGTGATCGATGAAATATCGGTCCGAAAATCCCCATGCCCTGTCGTACCAATCCCAGTAAGTATCGTCCCCTGTCCTCAGGGCCAGAGCGGCGGCGGCGGCAAAGGTCTCGGAGAGTACCCAGTAGTAGCGGTCGTTGTCTAGGATCTGCCCGTCGGGTGCGAAGGTATAGTGCATGCCTTCACGCTCTCGGTCCCAGCTTATGTCCAGTGCGGTATCGAAAAGGTACCGGGCTCGGTCGAGGATCCAGGGTGCGGGGCGGTAGCGCTCGAGGATCAGCAACAGCTTAGCCCATTCGGCGAAGTGACCGGGCAGGTAGCCATAGGGTTTGAAGAGGTTTTTGGGGTCGTCTCGGTTGTAGTCCCAATCGTGGGTCCAGTCGCTGCGGTAGTGTTCCCAGATCAGTCCGTCCGATTGATCGGCGAGGTCGATGCAGATACGCTGTGCCAGCAGCTCTGCGCGGTCGAGATACTGGTCTTCCCCGGTGGCTTCATAGGCGGCCAGCATAGCTTCGCACATATGCATATTGGCATTTTGACCGCGATAGGAGGCGATGGCGTTCCAGTCGCCAGCGGCGATTTCGTCGACATAGAGCTGGGCATCTTGTTCCCAAAAGCGTTTTTCCAGTATTTCGTAGAGTTCCGCGGCCAGGGCTGTGGCGCCGTCGATTCCGGCTTTGGCCGCGCCAGCAGCCGCCAGGAGGACGAAGGCATGGCCGTAGCAATATCGGGTTTCGTCTTCTACTTCGCGACCGTTTAGAATCCAGGCGAAGCCGCCGTCGGGCTGGCGGTGAACGTCCTGGAGAAAATGGAGTCCGTGGGCGGCAGCTTGGCGATAGTCTGGCTCGTCGAGGGTGATGGTGGCCAGTGCGTAGTTATAGACGAAGCGGCAGGTGCCAACGAGGTGTTTGGTCGTCCGGTCATAGATCGAGCCGTCGTCACGGAGCTGGTTGATATAGCCGCCCAATTCGTCGTCGATGCAGGTCGGATGGTAGAAGGCCATGATGCTGGATATATGGGCGCGGAGGAATTCGGGGTTGCGATAGGCCATGTTCACCTCAGTCGTAGAACGGAGTCTATACTGCTAATTGGTGGCTTGGTTCAAACGCGTTGTGAGCATATCTCTTATCCGCTAAAGCGCAAATATATCACGTATCCGGCCAACCCCAGAATCGAGAGGAAGGAGGCCCAGAGCAATCCGTCTGTTTTCGCTCCGGGTGCAAGTCGAGGATCCGTGTGCCGATAGCGCAGGTAAACGATCCCGCCGGCAACGATTGGCGCCAGAGAAGCGAGAAAGATCCCGCCAATGGTCAGCAACCATACCGGATTTTCTACTATGAAATAGCAAAGGGTCATCACCGTTGGTGAAATTACGGTGAAGATTCGCATAACGCGCAGGCGGGCGCGGTAGTCATCATTGGGTATTGCGCCCAGGACCACCATGCTATCGGCGAATATCCGGGCGCTGCCACCCAGGCCTGAGACCAGGGTCGAGAAGAGAACGAAGAACGCACCGGCCATAAAGAGCCAGAACGCCCATTCACCGAGCGTTTTGGTATACATATTGGACAGGATCGCGATGGTCTCCAAGCCATCGGGTTTTTGTCCCAGGCGGTGCAGAACGCCGGCGCCGAGCATATAGAAGGGCACGGTGGCCAGAGTCAATACGACCAGAGTGAGCCAGACATCGGTTTGCAGCACGCGAATCCAGCCCCTGGCTCGCTGAACCCAGGCATCGCTGGAATCGGCCGGTCCGGCGAAACGCGAATAGCCCTTTTCGGTACACCAGTAGGTATAGGCGATATTTTCGTTGGCGGTTACACCTGTCGCGCCAAAGGCCGCCAAGGCCATGGCGATGGCGAAAGAGGGGAACTCAAAGCTCAGCCCGGCGCGAAGATTGTCCCAGCTGAGGGCGTACTCGGTGAATTGCAGGAGCACCGCACAACTCAAGGTGATCAACGTGAAACTCACCACCATGAGAGTCAGCATTTTTTCGATTAAGCGATAGGTACCTGTAAGAACGATACCGATGCCCAGGGCGGCCAGAAGCAGAGTCCACCACTTCGATTCGATGGCGGGCACGGCTTGGTGTACTGCTTGACCGATGCCGCCGTAGATACCGCCTCCACTCAGGTGGCTCGCTACCAGGATCAAGAGCCAGAAGAGAACGATCCAGGAGACACCGCCTATTTTGCCTGGTACGCGGTTAAGGGCTTTGAGTCCGGTGTCGCCCGATGAGATGACACAGCGGCCCAATTCGGCCTGGAGTACGCTTTTGCTCCAGCAAGAAAAGAGAATCCACCACAACATCGAAAAGCCGACAGTGGCGCCAAGAGTAGTAGTGAGGATAATTTCTCCGGAGCCGACTACCGAGCCAGCGACGATCAGACCGGGACCAAGAAATTTCAGCGTTGGACCCAGGCCGCTGGGTGGTTCGCGCGCATCGTCGGGTCGGCGGGTATAGGGGTCTGGTATATATTCCATGAGTTTAGAAAATCCAAAGGAGAGCGAAGATGCTCAAAATCAGCAAAGGGTTGGGCAATTTAGCACCGGAGACACTGCGCTTCTACCGACAGATCGGAGTCGAAGAGGTCCAGATACCGGCGCGTTTGAATACTCGTATCAATCTACGGCCTTTGGTGCCGCCAACGCAAAGTCGGGCCTTTGGGCCGATGCCGCCGGCCTGGGATGAAGACGAATTGCGGCGGATCTGTGATCATGTGCGCCGCTTTGATCTGGAACCGACGGCGATCGCCCTGCCTCTCTCTGGGCGGATTCTGATGGGTGAGGAGGGACGGGATGAGGATCTGGACGACGTGGTCGAGCGGGTGGAGATGGCGGGGAGGGTGGGGCTGGGGGTATTGACCTGGAATTTTACTGCTTTGCGGGCCTCCGAAGGCTATGCGGCACAGGAGAAGGTAGGTCGGGGTGGTGCGGATCTACGCGATTTTGACTATGCGCGGATTCGCGATCTGCCGCCTTTAAAAGAACTTGGAACTCACGGTATGGACGAGATGTGGGAAAGGCTTGAATACTGCTTGCGTCGCATCGTGCCGGTGGCTGAGACGGCCGGTGTGAAACTGGCGATGCATCCCAATGATCCGCCGGTGCCCGAATACCGTGGAGTGGCGCAACCACTTTGGGACTTCGATGCGATGAAGCGACTGGTCGAGGTCGTCGACAGTCCGTCCAACGCCGTTTTTTTCGATACGGGAGTAACGACCGAATATGGTGAGGATGCGGTTTCGGCAATCCGATATTTCGGGTTGCGGAATCGGATTGGTCTGGTTCATTTCCGCAACGTGCGGGTTGCGGAACCCCATTACAGATACACCGAAACCTTTATCGACGAGGGCGAGTGCGATATCGTTGCTTGTATGCGGGCTTTTGCCGCGGTGAGTTACGAAGGCGGAGTCGATCCAGACCACACTCCGGGAATTAGTGGCGATAGCGCAGAGACTCAGATCGGTTGGGCCTATGCGGTGGGGCAGTTGCGCGCCTTGCGCTTGGCGGTCTATGCCTGAACTCCTTCGTTGTCTATGCCCTTGTGTAGCCAAGCGTAGCGATTAGAGTGGAGATCTATGTCTTGTTCGCTGGTTGGATCAGTGTGTGGCGATACAACTCAAGATCTAAGTTCCTTTACATTGCTTGTTCAGATCAATACATTATTGTGCGATTAGCCCTTTGCAGCACTGGTTTAGCAAGAAAGCCCGAATTGAGCGCTGCTGGATTGTGAATGCTATAGAAACAATCACTTGTAGTTTTTTGGATAGTAAGGGCGGTTAGCTCTTTTTAAGCGAAGCGTATTCACTTAGGGAATTATGGCCGGCGGAATCAAGGTGCAGATCCTCGACGACGAACAGGCCGTGGCCGGTCTTGCGGCTAAGTTTATCGTTGAATTGTTGCGGCGGCGTCCCGATGCCGTGTTGGGTTTAGCTACCGGTTCTACGCCGGAGCCGACCTACGACGAGTTGGTTCGCTTGCACTGCGAGGAAGGGCTCAGTTTCTCCAAGGTGCGCACTCTCAACCTCGACGAATATCTCGGTCTCGATGGGGATCATGAACAGAGCTTTCGCTTCTTTATGCAAAAGCACCTTTTCGGGCATCTGGATATTCGTCCCTGGAATACGTTTATCTTCGACGGCATGGCTCGAGAGCCCGAACAAGAGTGCCTGGCCTTTGAGGCTAAAATTCGCGGATTGGGAGGAGTTGATCTGTGGCTTTTGGGGCTGGGTGGCAATGGCCATATCGCTTTTAATGAACCGGGCAGTACTGCCGGGAGTCGTTCGCGAGTTGTGACACCCGATCCGGAGACCGTTGAGGCCAATAGCCGCCACTTCGCCGATCCCCGTGAAGTCCCGCGTCGGGGTTTGACCGTGGGCGTGGGGACCATTCTCGACGGGCGCAGTATCGTGCTTTTGGCTACCGGTGCTCACAAGGCCGAGGCGGTGGCGCGGGCCGTTGAGGGGCCCCGCTCTGTGGATTGTCCGGCCAGTCTGCTTCAAGACCATCCCGATTGCTTCTTCCTGCTCGATCGGCCAGCCGCTGCACGGCTATCTTGAGGGATCGACCATGATTCTGGTACTCAATTGCGGCTCCTCTTCGCTGAAGTTCAGCCTCTTTGATCAAGAAGAGCAAACGAGTCTGTCCGGTTTGATCGAACGGATCGGCGCAGACGAATCCGAACTGGTGCTTATTCGAGGTGGGGAAGAAGAACGGCACGGTGTCCGGGCTGTCGATCATGTCGAGGCCATGGCTCGGATGCACGAGGTGTTTTGCGAGATGTACCAGGACGCGAGTGCGATCGAAGCGGTCGGTCATCGGATCGTCCACGGTGGCGAGCGATTTGTCGAGGCTACGCTAATCACTCCTGAGGTCGAAGAGG
>MDTE01079224.1_pt1 | contig 10663 bp, 12 predicted proteins | sample 811231 | NCBI WGS metagenome assembly MDTE01 (sample SAMN05326651, study PRJNA326480) | marine metagenome | isolation source: seawater | place: Indian Ocean: Red Sea | collected 2010 | reverse complement strand
TCGCCTTGGCAGAGGGGTTTGAAGACGGACTTTTTTTTGATGAGAATCGGCTGCCCCAGGCTACTCCGGGCGCCGTTTTCAGCATTCCACTCGAGGAATTGAAAATCAGCCCCGTGACCCGCGAGTATGAGGTCAGAGGATATCGCGATCGCATCACCGTGATGCTGATGGCCGCTCAACCAAGCTCGGACGCCGAAACGAATCTCGATCGTAAACCCACCAGACGGGCGGCCACGTTGGTCGACCGCAGCGAGCCGAAGCCTGGAGACTACTACTGGAGTCACGCGCTACTTGCTGATGGTACGGCGCTTTGGTCCTCGCCGGTGTTCGTTGGCGGGCACTCAATGAATCGGAGTGATTACGCAGCTGAGCCAAGCCCACCTGGTCTCATAGATCAACCGCTCGATGCGGATTGACGCGCAGCCCGTACTTAACCAAATAACCACAACCAGGACAATCAATGAAATATCTACACACCATGGTTCGAATAAAAGACATAGACGCATCGCTGGCGTTTTACTGCGATGCACTAGGCCTTGAACAAGTCAGACGCCACGATGTTGAGGCCGGTCGATTCTCTCTCATTTTTCTAGCCGCACCGGGCGATCATGAGGCACAGGTCGAACTCACGCACAACTGGGATGGTGATGAGCTAGGAGAGGGGGACCGTAATTTCGGTCATCTCGCCTACGCTGTTGATGACATCTACGCCACTTGCGCAAGGCTGGCTGAACACGGCGTCGTGATCAACCGTCCGCCGAGGGATGGTCGGATGGCGTTCGTTCGCTCACCTGACAATATTTCTATTGAGTTACTGCAAAAAGGTGAAGCCCTCGCGCCCGCTGAGCCTTGGGCGAGCATGGAGAATGTTGGCGTCTGGTAAGGGCTAATTCCAGCCTTTCAGAATCTCAAGCAACTTATCGATGACGGCATCTCGCTCCGGTGCGTGGAACATTTCGTGACGGCCAGTAGGGTAGACATCCACACTTGATTGCCAGTGGCCATCATTAAATGCCTGCATAACGGGCTGTAGTCGTTTGAGCGAGTCGTGCAAGGGGTCTTGCCCTCCAGCAATAAAGTAGACTGGCAATGGCGATTCTGAAGCTAGCGGCAACGAGTGGGCCCAGAATTCCAATTCGGCAACGACCATGCTGTCAAAGCTATCATTCGTTAAAAAGTGACCGCAATGGGGGTCATCTGCATAATCCTGAACCGCGGCGATATCCTTACTGAGCCATTCATAACCCGAACCGGGCGGTTCTTTTCGGAATCTGCGATTCGCTTGCCCAAATACTAGATAGCGCAGTAGAGGGCTAACAGCCTCACCACCCAATCGCTTTCGTTCCAAACGTATCAGCCACCGGAGTAATTTGGCGAGATTCGCTGGAATTTGGCCTGGATGGCCAGACAGGACAGCGCCGCGAAGCGGCAGCTGACTGGTTAATCGCTGCCCCAACCAATGCTGACTCACCAAAGCCCCCATGCTGTGACCAATAAGCATCATCGCATCAGAAGCGATCGCCGTTTGCACAGAGAGCAACACCTCCTCCAGGTCTTGGATTAATCGCGACCATCCTTCAGGACCAAAATCACCCAAGGTGGCAGCACTCGTACCATGACCGCGATGATCATGAATCGACACGCAATACCCCGCTACCATTAGTCGATGGATAAGGTATTCATACCGCCGGCGATGTTCACCCATACCGTGGGTAATATGGATCCAACCAAGGGACGGGGTAGGGGGATGTACAACTGAAACGGGAATCGCTTCCCCGTCGCTCGCTTCTACCATCAAATCATGCTGCATGAACGCTACCAGAGTCCGCGCAAGAATGCGGCAACACCGGCCTCAATATTGGTTGTTGTGACGTGATCCGCCGCGGCTTTCACATCATTAGGCGCTTGACCCATCGCAACGCTAGTACCCGACGCTGCAAATAGATCAAGGTCCCCGCGCGAATCTCCAAACGCGATCACATCCTCGGTTGAACGCCCTAAGTACTCGCAGAGCGTTTCAAGAGCAAGGCCTTTGGATGCAGTCTTCGCTGAAATAATGGTCACCGGGAGGCCATGGGGGCCGATAGAGTCATCCATGGTCAGTTGTGACTTTAGCGCCGAGACAGGGGTTAATTCGATGTCGCTAGTCAGAGGCCCATTTGCATCCAGGGCGTTGCCCGCCTGATACGACATCATACGAGGCGCCACACCCGTCAATGGCGGGTAGCCCTCAACGGATTGGATATAGCTTGGCAGTACTCTGTTCGACGGCTCATCTGAGAACACGATGACGTCATGCTCAAACGTGGCGGTCAGCAGACCGCCAAAGGCTCGCGCACGATCCGTCACGGCATTGGCAAGTTCCAAATCGATTCGGAGATCGAGTAGGTCACGCTGGCTGCTTGGCTCATAAATATGCGCCCCATTGCAACCTATGATGAAGCCCGGAACTCCCGCTCGCTCAAGCACCTCCGATGCCATCTGGTGCCATCTGGCCGTCGCGATGGCAATCGTGTAACCCCGTGCAACTGCCTCTTGGAGTGCATCGATATTCGCTTGGGGGATTTCCGCGCCCGCGAGTAGCGTGCCGTCTAAATCAATGGCCAAAATAGGGGAGGTCACTATATGCTCACTACGTGTTGGAGGCCCATGATACCGCTCCAAAGGCAAATGTCGCCATCTTCGTCGGAGTTCTTACCAAGGCACCAGACTGATAACCTTAGCGATATCAGACGCCCGAATCGTGAACAGCGCCGTATTAGCAGTTATGCAAACAAGACCCCATGAACTGAAGGCAGGCATCCAAAGGCGAGCCCTTCTTAAGCGCATCGTGACCGGCTTCAGTGTCGTGGGGCTGGGATTCTTAACCTATCCTTTTCTGAGGCACTGGGTGCCTTCTTGGCAGTCCGACGGTTCCCGTGAGGTTGATCTGTCGATTCTCGATCCAGGCGAGTCATTGTCCGTCCCTTGGCTGGGACGAGAGGTCAAGATACTCAAACGGTCAGCTGCTCAAATAAGAGCCTTATCGAACCCTGTTGAACCGCTCAAAGATCCGGAATCTAGAGATTCCGAGCAACCTTATTTTGCCCAGAACCTGATTCGCTCCGAGCGTGACACGTACTTTGTTTTTTATGCCGAGTGCACCCATTTGGGTTGCGCCGTCAGTGTTAGACGTGACCAAGACGCGCCGATTACTTGCCCATGCCATCAAAGTCATTTCGATCCCTCAGGAAGGGTCACCGCGGGGTCAGCCGCAACGGCTAATCTTGAAGTGCCGAATTATCGACACTTGGCCGCTAACGCGATTTTGCTGCTAGAGCCGTCGGACGAAGACGGTAAAACCACATGAGTGAACAATCGGCGCGCAAACACCTCCTCATCATTGTCCATAGCCGCAGTGGCACCAACCAAGCACTTGGCCGAGCCGTCGTAGAGGGAGCAAGAGAAGCTGACATTGAGATCAGACTGAAAGCGCCCGAGGAGGCCGACGAGAACGATCTCTTTTGGATGGATGGCGTGATCTTTGTGTCCCCAGAGCACTTTGGATTACTAGCAGGGTTGCTCAAGGACTTCTTTGAGCGAACGTTTTACCCCACAGAAAACCAACTCCAAGGGCGCGCAATGGCCATCGTGATCGGTACGGGACTTGATGGCGCGGGGGCACTCTCTAGCATTCGACGCATTTGCACAGGGTATCGGTTTAAAGAGGTGCAAGAGGCCTTGATTATTAAAGCTCCGATTTGCGATGAAGACCTTGCTGCCTGCAGGGCTCTCGGCACTGCAATGGCGCTCGGCTTAGAAGCGGGTATCTTTTAAGGCAGCAAACCTCCTGGTCGCATACGTGAACGATGCTGCCCAAAACGACAGGTCCGAGTACCGTCGTCCTTTCTTCGCTTCGAGGGCGCGGGAGCTCAATCAGGAATTAAGTCCCTGAGGAATCAGGCCTCTGCAAACTGAATGTGGACCCGGCGGTTTTGCTTCCCTTTATTTTCTATCTTAGACACCACAACCGGACCAATCTCCGAGAGATTCCGAATATGGGTGCCTCCACAGGGCTGATAGTCGACATCCACAATTCGAATCATGCGAATGTCACCCACACCCCGAGGTGGGGCGACTGACATGGTCCGAACCACCTCAGGGTGCTCATCGAGATATGCATCTGACACCCAAGAGATTTCAAGGGGCGCATCTTCCTGAATACTCGCGTTCATCTGTTCTGTGAGTTCGAACTTGTCGAGCTTGTGCGCACCGACGTCGAAATCGAGACGACTTTTGGTTTCACCGACCTGGCCGCCAGTAACTGGCACTGGAATTAGGGAACCCAGCACATGCATCGCGGTATGCATACGCATGTGAGCGTATCGGCGCTCCCAATCGAGTTCGAGATGGACACTGTCTCTAGCTTTGAGTAACCCGAGCGCATCAACATCCTCCACCATATGATGAATCGCGCCATGGTCTCCTTTCCGAGTGTCGATCACTCGAATTGAGTTCGAGCCACTACCAATGACGCCAGTGTCACCGGGTTGCCCACCCCCTGTTGGGTAAAAGATCGTGCGATCAAGCACTACATAATCGGGACCAATATCCGAAATGCTTGCGTTCAGCGATTGTGCATAAGGGTCGGTGTAGTAGACTGCATCGGTCATAAGAGCTAGCCAAGCGCGGGTGAGGGCTCGAGTCTAACGAACGCAAAAGGAGCAGACCAGTGTCAGCTTTTGATCTCAGTGGGCGCGTTGCAGTGGTCACAGGTGGCAACGCCGGTATCGGGCTGGGCATTGCACAGGGGCTTGGAGAAGCGGGCGCACGAGTTATGATTTGCGGGCGCCGAGACACTGCCAATGATGCCGCCATTGAAATACTCAGATCAGCAGGATGCGATGCTCACAGCATCGTTATCGACGTCACCGACAGAGATCAGTTGAGCACGCTCTTTACGCACACGAGAAAGGCTCTCGATCCCGTCGAGATCTTCGTCAACAACGCCGAAATTTTTCGTTGCGGAGAACCAGAGACATTTGAATCTGCAGATTGGGAGGCAGTGCTCGATACCAATCTCAGTCAGGTCGTGTTTGCTAGCCAACTCGCGTTTCCGGACCTGGCGCCAAGTCGTGACCGAGGCGGGCAGGGCAAGGTGATCAACATCGAGTCGATGTACTCGCTGTTCGGTAGCCCAAGCTCTATTGCCTACGCTGCGAGCAAAGGCGGCATTGTCCAGCTCACTAAATCGCTCGCTACTGCCTGGGCGGCACATGGCATTAATGTAAACACGATCTTGCCTGGTTGGATCGAGACCGATATGACTGCGCCCATCAACGATCAACCCGCTATGGTGCAGCAAATTGTGTCACGGACCCCATTTGGGATAATGGGACGGATCGACGAAATGGCTGGTGCCGCAGTATTTTTGGCGAGCACGGGCAGCAATTTTGTAACTGGCGTTTCCGTACCTGTTGACGGGAGCTACAGCGTTGCCTAGCACGACCTTGCCGCTTCCTTTCACAGCGAACAGCCTGCAGTTCAAGCCGCTCTCGGAGGCGGACGCGCGCTCGATATTGGAGTGGCGTTATAACCCCCCATACGATTGGTACAACCCGCCACCGCTGAGTGATGAAGCAATCGCTAATTTGATCGACCCTCAGTGGCAATTTCACAGTATCAAAGCAGGCGACGCATCGGTCGCTTACGCATCCTTCGGCAATGACGGTCGCGTGATAGGCGGCGATTACTCGGATCCAGCCATCGACATTGGTTTGGGCTTAGCGCCTGCGCTAACCGGTCGAGGGCTTGGCGCAATAGTTCTTCAAGCGATATTGGACTTCGCACAAACCACCTTTCAAAGCCCGGCAGCGAGGCTGACGGTAGCCCGATTTAATCAGCGGGCCATTCGCCTCTATGATCGAGTTGGTTTTGAACTCACTCAGGAGTTCACCCATGAGCGGGTCGCCTATTGGGTCATGGTCAAATCTCTGGGTGATAGCGCGCATCAATCATTAATCGCCCGGCTAGCCTGATGTTTGGCCTAAAGTCCGCGACGCCATCTCGACCCAATCTCACTGGAGATCGAGTACGCGTGCTGCTGCTTGCGCCAGAGAAAGCAGAGCTCATGCAGCGCTTCAGAATTGACAACAAAGCGCACCTTCAATCTTGGGAGCCTGCTCGAACACGCGCTTTTTACACAGCTGCTTTCTGGCGAGCCCAGCTCGCAGCTCAGCTTCGAGATTTTGATGCGGGCAACTCTTGTTGTCTTACGCTAATGAATAGGGAGGAAACGCGAGTACTGGGTGTAATGAATTACACCCAAATCATGCGAGGAACGGTGCAAAGCTGCCACCTGGGGTACGCGCTGGGTGAGGCGTTTGAAGGGCAGGGGTATATGCGTGAGGGATTAGAACTCAGTCTCGACTATGTGTTTAGTGAGCTGAAACTGCACAGAGTCATGGCAAGCTACCTACCCAGAAATGATCGTAGCGGTGTGTTGCTTAAACGCCTCGGCTTTGAAATAGAGGGTAAAGCCAGAGCTTACCTTCGCATCAATGGTCGGTGGGAAGATCATATCCTAACAAGCCGCATCAATCCGGCTTTTGATCCAACCAGAGAAGCAGCCCTTTAGCTCTAAGGGCTCTGGATTCCACCAAACGCTGGCCTCTTTCACTCTAGGAATCAGGAAGCTGGCGCTTGAAAGCTGTGGCCCCCAGCGAATAAACCAAACCAATCTGATTCTGGTTTTGGGGGCCTGACCATTTACTCTTACCGCTTCTCTTGGTCTATGAAGGGTCTGCCACCAGCGGGCGAATACTTCTAATCTCGCTCAACCGCGAGTGGCAGCCAGTCCTTGGGGCTCCGGGCCAGAAGCTTCCGACTCGGAGTCAAAGCGAGAGCGAAATTTTGGAAACCTGATCTGATCGCGACTGATCCTCAGCACTGAGAGTCAACACTTAGAGGGGACCTCCAGGTGCGTTTAACCATTCAGGGCATCTTTGATCAGTCAATTTCAGAAATCGGTCCAATTCAGAGCACTAGAGAACTGGAATAGAGTGCTTGGGACCTATCTGATCTTAAGGAGCAACACGAGCAGAATGGGCGTCCCAACAGCTTGGAGCAGCATGAATCGAACGAGCACTTGAGTGTTCGACCACCCCTTGTTGTGCCGCACGTGATCGTGAAGCGGGTAACGCACGTTTTGAAATATTGGAATCTTGAAAAATCGCAACATCACGACCTTTACAATACCGGTTGCGCCGTTAACTAGTACAACAAATGCCACAACCAAAATCAGGAATGGATTGCCGGTAGCCAACGCCAGCACACCCAGCAGCAACCCTACAGGACGCGATCCGGAATCGCCCATTAAAACAGCACTGGGGTAGCTGTTGTGCCACAAGTAGCCCGCCAATGTTCCTACTGCAACGAAGGCGAGAATGGCCCACTGCGCACCGTCTCCATAATGCGGCACGAGTAAGTAGCGAGCGATATCGGCATGACCAACAATGCCGTAGAGAATTCCTCCCAAAAAAAGGATGCCCATACTGGTTAGGCTAGCCGACAGCCCATCGACGCCATCCGAGCAGTTGGTGGCGTTGATCGAGATCCAAAGTAGCGGTGTTGCCATCGCGATATAAAGCCAAGGCTCCAGCACAACAGTGTCTTTCATAATAGGGAGCCAGATTTCCATCGCTTGTCCACCACATAAAATCCAGGCCGCTAACAGCGAGATCATTAAGTCCAAGGTGCCTAACCGGTATTCGCTCCACCCGCCGAGCGACCGGTCATCGAAGTACCCGACACCCATCGCCAAAAGGAGGCAGATCAATACCCCCGCCACTTTTTCGCTAGTCGGCACAAATAGAAATGCAACGAGGACCATCATCGGAACAAAAATGATGCCGGCACTCATGGGTTTGCCGATGCTTTTTTCGGCACCTACCGCGTGTGCGCGCCCTTGATCAGTGGGCAACCGTCGCCAAAGACGAGGGAGACTCAGCCACGCGAGCAACGCGGCAGCGGCGGTTCCAGCGCCCGCCAGGAATAAATAGCTTGAGAAAAGACGCATGGGCCCGATCGATTCGGTCAGCCACTGACCTAGGTAGTAGAGCATGGGCATTGATCCCGCTGGTGATGGGCCAAGTATAGCGAGCCACCGGGGGTCAGATAATGAAATCATGTTGGAACTTTGAATAACTTCAGAATTACAAGGTGCTAAACAAGTGTTCCAATTGGGCTACTAAATCTGTTCACTTTTGCTAATTGTTGCCCAGTTTCGGAGATCTCAGCTTTAAGAGTCGCTGATCAGTTAAGCTTCAAGAGGGGTTAGCGCGCGAGAAAAACTAGAACCGAACAATGCGGCAGAGCCAGATAAAAGCTCATCGGCCTAAATGTGGGTGCGCAGAGGAGGACTAACGATCCTCAGAAAACTGATGGGGAGACTAAATAGCTAGGGATAAGAGCCAGCTGAAACACGAGGACAACGACCACGTGAATACAGAGAGACTAGAGATCGATTGAGAACTGATCTTGGTCGCGCCAGGCTGGGAATCGTTCCCGATAGGCACGAATGGATGCGAGATCTATTTCCTGGGTGAAGATGCCGTCATGGTCTCTGGCATCGATGAGCACCTCACCCTCGGGGTTAACCAGTAATGAATCGCCAGAATACTGAGTGCCGTTGCCGTCGCTTCCGACCCGGTTGACGCCAACCACGATACACTGGTTTTCAATCGCGCGAGCTTGAAGCAGAGCGCGCCACTGCGTTCTGCGTGCAGCGGGCCAGTTGGCGACAAAGACGAGAAGGTCGTAGCTGTTCTTTTTATTTCTCGAGAAAGCAGGAAAACGAAGGTCGTAGCAGATTTGCAAACACACTCGGCATGTGTGGAGGGAGAATACTTTAAATGCAGAACCAGGTGAGTAATGCTCATGCTCACCGGACATGCGAAAGAGATGACGTTTATCGTAAAACTCGGGCAATGCGTCAGGCGCGACCCAAAACCCTCGATTGAAGTATTGGCCATTCTCTTCGGCGATAAAACTTCCGGTTAGCACACTGCCGGAAGCGTTTGACATATCTTGGAGCCAAGTCACTGTTTCCCCCGAGACGGGCTCTGCAAGCGGCGCTGAATTCATCGAGAACCCGGTGCTAAACATTTCAGGGAGCACGATTAGATCTGCTGAAGATGCTTCACGAATCAACGGCTCGAAATGCTTGAAGTTCGCCGCCTTATCCTCCCACGCTTGTACAGTCTGAATAAGCGCGACTGTCATCTTATCCATCATGGTTGCCGACCCGCCTTACTACTGGCTGTAGAGAGCAGCGCAAGCCGGCCTGCGGCCTCTCGCAGCACAGGTTCCGATTTAGCAAAACAAAAGCGAATAAGACGCTGGTGCTCAGGCGGGGCGTCATAAAATACCGAGATAGGAATGACTGCCACCCCATATTCTTTTGTGAGTTTCTCTGCGCAAGCAACGTCATCCAATTCTGCAAGCGGAGCACACTGGCTGTAGTCCGCTAACTGAAAATAGGTTCCACGCGATGGCGTCATGCTGAGGGGCAGTGGTTCAAAGGCCTCCAAAAACGCATCCCGTTTTTGCTCATAGAAAGCAGGCAACTCCGTCTCGTGCTCTGGATGGACGCGCATAAAATCATTAATGGCCCATTGCGAAGGTGTGTGTGTGGTAAAAGTGACGAACTGGTGCACCTTTCGAAATTCGGTGGTGAGCGCAGGTGGCGCAATACAGTAGGCAACCTTCCAGCCGGTCGCGTGGTAGGTCTTCCCGAAGCTTGAAACCACGAAACTGCGTGCACGCAAGTGTTCATAGCGAAGCACACTAGTATGTGGCTCGCCGTCAAATACCATGTGCTCATAGACCTCATCGCTCAACACAAAACAACCTGCACGCGCACACAGCGCCTCAAGCCCTAGGAATGTGTCGTGTCCGATCACTTGGCCAGTAGGGTTATGCGGCGAATTAATAATGATCAACTTGGTTCGCTGGGTCATCGCGGCAGCCAATCGATCTAAATCAATCTCAAAGTGAGGCGCCAGAAGCGGAATATGAATCGGTCGGCCACCCGCGAGTCGCACGGCCGGGCCATACGCATCATAGGCAGGGTCAAAAATAATGACCTCATCGCCTTCGGAGACAACCGCTTGCACCGCCACGAAAATAGCCTCAGTCGCCCCAGAGGTCACTGTAATGTCTGTTTCAGGGTCTGCGATTACGCCGTAGTGTCTAAGGACCTTCTCGGCGATAGCCTCTCGAAGCGGCGCGATGCCTGCCATGGGTGGGTATTGGTGATGCCCTGAGGCGAGTCTTGACTGCATCGCTGTGAGCAAGGCGGCTGGTGGCTCAAAGTCTGGGAAGCCCTGTGAAAGATTGATGGCGTCGAAATCTATCGCCATCTTCGACATGACCGTGAAAATCGTTGTGCCAACGTCCGGTAATTTGCTGTCTGGACTGATCATGCGTCGACAGAGAGCCAATCAACTGGTTTCAAGTAGTTCTCGTAGAGCTCGGCCTCGTGCGTGCCAGGCTCTGGCTGCCAGTTGTACTTCCAAATGGCCCGTGGCGGCATAGATGCCAACACGGACTCGATACGCCGACCGGATTGGATGCCGTATTTGGTGCCACGGTCGATCGCCAAGTTGAATTCAGCGTAACGACC
>MDTE01143734.1_pt1 | contig 10664 bp, 12 predicted proteins | sample 811231 | NCBI WGS metagenome assembly MDTE01 (sample SAMN05326651, study PRJNA326480) | marine metagenome | isolation source: seawater | place: Indian Ocean: Red Sea | collected 2010 | reverse complement strand
CTGCTGTTTTTCCGTTGGGAAGCTCAACCTTGTGCGTGATGGATTCTCCGGCAAGTTTTCTAGTCACAATCTGTTCATTGACTTGAGCAGGAATCACTGCTCTGGTTGTCCCATCTATCAAATAGATCACATCTCCTACAGATAGGCTCAATTGATCTCCTCCAGCTCATATGTGTATTTTGCAGGTGCATTGTCCCAATACTTTTTTCTAGAAATCAAAGTGTTTCTTTTAGAGGGTGTGAGGTCATCCCTTTCAAGCTGATCCTCAATTTCCCTTAAGTAGATTTCATTCTTATTGATTGCAGACCCAACAAGCACATTGCACTTTTTCATACCTTTGTGCTTATACATCGCGACCTTACCCCTCGAACCATTGGAAAGAGGGCGAAAGTCATCAGCAGTCAGGTTTTGAAAATGAAGGACAGCAAATTTTTCAAAATCTTTACTAGCAACTACATAAAGATAGTCTAGTTTTCCTTTTTTGAGAAGTGTTTGATAATCAGACTGAAACGAGATAGAGCCCCCTTTGTGGCGGCTGGTCAACTTACATTCTAATTCTTTATCAATTTCTCCCACAATGATATCAGGTTGCCCTGTAGCTCCGTCGCTTACAACACCTTTATACAACTTAGAAAGTGCATCTGCAAAGAACTTCTCTTGTGCTTGGGAAAGAATAATATTTCTTCTGCCCGGGTTGTCCATCAAATCGAATCCGTGCTTTGTATAAAGCTGTCTGCATTCGTCATGAAACGATTTCATTTTTTGAAGAGCAAATACTGAACTTTCTCTATTCAGATAAGACATACTGCACAACCTCCTAAAAGAACTAAAACTAACATGATATTATAGCCCCGGAAAGGTCTATTTACACTAGTTATTGATTCTTTTTTGCTCGGTCGAGGTTTAACCTGATCTGGTCGTTTATGTCGGTCCCTTTTTGATAGGCTACACCCATTGGCTCCAAACCTAGTGCTAGCCTTACCTTATCATACGTCTCTAAGTCTAAGTTTTCTTTAAGAACCAGCATGTCCCCGTATTGATGAAGATCCATCTCAGTCACGGGAAGCTCTTCTCCCTCTGGGCCGGGTTCTGTCTCACCGGTTTCTCGAGATTCAAAAATAAAAAGCACTTTGGGCATTTCTTCGCCTTCAGGCACTGGTATAAACGGAATATGACTCGTGAGCGCGTCTTCAGTTTCACCTTCGTACATGATTTCAGGCACCCAATATCTTTCAGACATAATAATCTCCACTATGAATTTAGCATCAAAATGTTTCTAATGAATATTACGCATTCTGAATCTTTTGTTTAGCGTCTTCGATCATATTGAGAAGCTTAATGCCTTCAGGTACTTTCTTTAGATTCTGAGCGCTTCCCGCGGGTGGGGTCTTCTCATCAATAATCTCTAAAGTGCTCGACTTGAGCTTTTCCTTGCCACCCATAACTTGTTTATCAAAATTTTGTTTAGCATTGACGAATGCAATTTTTTCAGCTGCCTTCTTAGCTTCATCTTCCGATATTTCCGGTGGATTATCCGGGTCATTTTTATCGCCCTGCTTCTGATCTATTAGAGACTGCTTGAACTCTTCTGACTGTAGCAATTTTTGAACTGCCTGGTCTATTTGTGCTTTCACTTGATTCAGCCCAGCTGCCTCTAAATCCACGCCTTTGGCTTTTGCGCCTTCGATTATCTTTGTGAACTCATTGAAGTCTGATGCTTTTCCCAAGTCTGACATCAGCTGCAACTTAGGTAGTGCTTCTCCTAGCACTTCTTCCAAAAACTCACTTTGAGCTTGCATTAATTCATCTGTCTGCTGCTGTATTAAATCGTCGATCCCGGATTCTTCAAAGTACATCTGAATTGCATCTTCTAGTTTGGGTTTTTGAGTTTCTCCCTCTTGTTCGGTCAAAAGATTTTCGCGAGGGGAAACACTTTCAGCTTGAGGCTTCCAAGCGTCACCTATGTAAAATAACCCAGCTAGTTTGTCTAAAAGGCTAAAATCTTTTTTCTCTGTAGTTTTTGATTCTGCTGCTTTTACTGCAGAACCTCCCAGTGCAATCCCAGCCAGGGGGACCCTCCACCCAGACTGATCTAGGAAATCGTATATGTTCTCAGCTTTGTCCCATACTCGAAGCGCTGCTTCGGAAGTGATATATAGGTGAGGTGCCATTACCATCGCGATGATATCAGCGTCACCCGTAGTTAATGCCTCTCTGTTTCTATCTAAGATTGGCTCCCATTTTTTTTGAATTTCTTCATGTCGCTTGTCATATGCGTTCATTGCTCTTACTTGTGCTTCGGGAGAAAATGAAGTCAGCATGTCAAAAGAAAATTTGGCTGCACTTAAAATATCTTGACCAGTTAATTTTGCAGCATCGAGCACATCTGTAAAAGGCTCGACGAATGTTTTATAAAGATTTTCTTCATGCAATCTTTTGGCTTTTCTTAGAGCACTTCGATGAAGAAATCGAATTTTTTGTCGCCTTAATGCTTCTTGAAGTTTGTTATTCATGAACACCTCTGTAGATAAATATATAGTATTAAAGGCAGAGGTATAATATGCGCGTAGGATTAGTTCCCATTTCAGCTAAACCATATCATGCAGGTCATCATGCATTGGTGAGTACTGCATCAAAAGAAAACGACAAAGTCATGCTGTTTGTTTCAGTTTCTGATAGACTTAGGAAAAACGAGTTTCCCATATATGGGAACGATATGCTCCGGGTGTGGAAAGAAGAATTAGAAAAAATCATGCCTGCAAATGTTGAAATTGAGTATGGTGGTTCTCCGGTCAGAAAAGTATACGAAAAGCTTGGTGACGCGAATGATCGTCTGGAGACCAATACATACACTGTCTATTCAGATCCCGAGGATACTGCGCAAAATTACGCTGAGAGCATGCGTCAAAAGTACTTTTCTGATATCTATCGCCGCGGGCATGTGGTGTTTGCAGCTGAAGCTAGTCCGGAGTCCTTTACTCGCGGGATCGGTACACCCGATATTAGCGGGACAAAAGTTCGAGAAATGCTTAAATCAGGCGATATTGTATCATTTGCAAAAATCATGCCCCCGGGAGTCGATGTAGAAAACATCTTCTCCATTCTTTCTAAGCAAATAAATGAAATGTGGCTAAGAAGTTATATTAGGTCAATTATTACAGGCTAAGCAGCATAAGCTTAGAAGATCTTTGCGATCAGCCTTATAATAACTACCAATATCTTTAGTAAAGTAGCACAGAGAGACACCCAGAGCCTTCTGTGATTAGATTCTTTTAACCCCAGAACGTGTGACTCTGTTGGTCTGAAGCTTTATTCCCGTGTCGTCCATTGCTTTGCGAATAGTCCTAATGTTTTTAACATTGTCTTCAAACACTCTTACTTCATCAAAATCTTCATTCTTTATTCTGTCTAGAATGTATTTTGCCTTTTCCATGGGATGTGCAGAGCCTACGGCCTCAACATGAACGCCCCTGATATTATTATCACTTAAGAACTCACGCACAGGGGTTGGGTTGCTGCGAGCTGTTAGAATCACAACTGACTGAGGCCCGTCAAGAGCTACAGCGGCGCGAAGCTCTGCAAAAACTTCATCAATGATTCGCGGGTTGGATGGGTATGTTTCAAAATCAGAAAAATCAAATATCTCTTGTCCGGTTGGGACATAGGTTGCATATTCACTCGAAGACAACTCTTCCTTGTCGCCAGATGGATAAGTTATTTTTACCATACTGTCTGAATGGATTAGTGTGTCATCGAAATCGAATATGTGTAAAGTAGCCATAACAGTCTATAAATATTCAGCTCATTTGTTGCATCATATCTTGCATCATTTTTAACATCATCATCATCATCATCATTTCTAAAAGCTTTTCGATGTCAAGACCACCTGATTCAGCACCCCCCATTGCACCTACTCCCCCTGATCCCATGGGAGATATACAACCGTTGTGAAGCGCTGTAAAATCTTGTGTACTCATTTGTGTTATTTGCGTGTTTTGAATGTTGTTAGTTATGTTAACATTGGTGGGTGATGACCCTCCACTCAAACCACTTGACTCTCCCATACTTCCTATTCCGGCTGCTGATGGGCTGCTTGGCGTGCCGCCGGAAACACCTGATATAGGGGTTGAAGCCCCTCCTATTGATCCTACACTCATAAAAAATAACTATAATGATCTATGAGGATAATGCAGTTGACAACTATCGCTTAAGAAAAGAGGTCTTTTATCCACCTGCAAGTTGCTTTAATCCATCCCTCTTTTTCTATAGCTACTTCGTGACTCCATATATCTTGAGCCGGGTTTTTTCTGTAGAGGTTTACATCTACTTTTTTAGGTGTGTTTATGAAAAATGACTTAGACAAGTCGCACAGATACAAGTTAATCGCATCTTCTAAAGTTTTCATAAATCTACTCATATTTCTATGACTAGCGTCTTCCTCGTAAGACAAATGATCATCGTCGTGATATAGCCTAGAATCCCATGTATACACCCAACCATGGCTTTCACTCTTTTCAAAATTGGCGACAATCTCAATAGCCTGGCATGACTTTGCGCTATCGAGTACATCTTGAAGGTAATCTAAAGGGTTTGCCTTCACTCAACTATACCTTGATCCTGTCTACTATTTGAGGCGTATTGACAGAAAGTTGCTTATAAAGCTTTTTGATCACTGATTTTGAGATTTCAGCTATTTCCTGCTTTGTGGCTTTACCTTTAAGAGTTTTTTGAACTTCTTTTTCGATACTTTTGGAAAAGTCTCTACCCACAACTCTTTCAATCTCTTTTTGTGCCTGCTTTCGAGCGATTCTCTCAATCTCTTTTTTGTCAGTCTTGGTAAGTTCTTCTAGAATCAATGCTTCTCGTATGAGTGCTCTAAGATATCTTCTTCCCTCAAGGCCAAGGTGTTGCCTTTCGTCTGGGTTTATGTCTTCGAACGAAGTCATTGTCAAATCCTCCCTATCCATAATGTCGTCGGCTGAAGAAACTACGTAGTCTGGGACTAGCAGATAACCTACGTCTTCTGGACTTGCAAAGCTCATACCTTCTCCGATGAGTCTTTCGGTGTCTTCTGCAAATTTACAGTCAAGGGAGAATGTATGACCGGACTTGCCTCCCTTGTTGACCCACCTGATATTTGCTTTTAAGTCAGGACCCGGGGTCATTTGTCTCATGTGGGGATTAAAGCCTGAGGGTGCTGAGCCTACTAATCCTATCCATCCTCTAAAATCTCCGGGGTTTCCTCGAGGGGATATGATTACATAGTTGACTCCTTTTTCTTTCCATTGCAACAGCTTGAAAAGAGGCGGAATTGTCACGTCAGTTCCTACTTCTTTTTGTCTATACGAATCGTCATTTTTGGCCGGCCAGGAGGTCACCAATGGTGACTGTGCTTCAAACTTTTTGGTTAAATCCAAAATTCCAGAAAAGTCGTTATCAATTGATTTTATATAGTCAACTACAGCGTCTGTATTCTTTCTTGCAACGTCACTAGCATTTAAGCGCATTAGCAATTCACTGATAACAGGTTGCCACTCAGAAGTGCTATAGTCTTTTGTGTCAGCCAATACTCCTACGAAGCCGTTAGTCTTGTCGTACGTAAAAGACGACCAGTGCTTTTTATCAAACTTCCCTAATTGAGCACCCCACCCGTACTTAACTTCAACATTTGCTTTAGGTTGTCCTCGTAGAATAAAAGTGTCACCCAACTCTTTCTTTATGGTGAGCTCTAAGTCGTATTTTCCGCGGACTATATCACAGTAAAGCGGGCCTGATTCGTTAAACCCACGATCCAAAGTTTCTTCGTAAATAGTTCCGCTGTCTTTGCTTTTACTTTCTGAAAGAATTCTCTTAATGGTTTCTTCTATGACTGGAGACGATACGGCTTGAGCTAACATCGCCCCAGACCCTGGGTTGTCTAGGTCAAAATCGCTAGTGGTGCCCTTTACCTTGATGTCCTCTCGGGCATAAAAATAAAACCTTCTACCGTTAACAGCAAACTTCACTTCTACTGGGTTTTCATCAATATTTACGATGATGCTTCTGCCTGATACTACCGGGGACTTTCCGCTGCTTGCCTTAAACCTAAACCTTCCGGAAGTCTCCACTGTTCCTTCAAATGGTGAACAACCTATTTTCTCTTCAAGGCCGAGGGGATCTTGGCCGAGGTGAAACATTCCTGCTTGCTGTATTTGGATGTAAAAAGTATCAGACTTCTGGTAGGCTGCTGTCAACGTTCCCATAAGTCTATCTGTCGGTTGGCTTAAGTCGAGAGGAATTTGAATACCTATCCCGAAAGCTTGTTTAACCCTTGCGAAAAAGTAATAAAGCGTCACACCTTGTTCGGCCCCGGAAATAAATCCTTCAATAGCTTCTGCCTGCTTCTGGTAAATCAGCTCTGCTATTTTCCTGGCCGAGTCGTCCGGGAGGGTTACTTGTGACATACTCACATCAGGAGGTAGAAATAGTTGTAAGCCTTTTCCTGCACTTTTTGATACACCTAGCTTTAAGGCTTCAAAGTCTTTTTTAACTGCATCTTGCAAAAAACCAACTGTATTCTTAGATAGAAAGCTTTCTAACATTTCAACAGCGACCGGGCCAAATTCTGGGTGGCTTACTTTTGTTAGTTTCTCTTTTCCTCCGCCGCCTAGCCCTTTTACTTCTAAGTTGAATATTTTTTCTTGATTTATGGTTGGATCATAAGCCCAAAACTGAGCGTCTCCGCCGGTGTCGGTGCCGAAACAAAAGTTTGGATTAGGAGGCGGAGGAGGGGCAGCACCAATACCTGCCGAGTTAAGGGTTGCATTGATGTCGATCTCATATTGACAAGACGCGGCATACTCTATTTCAGATGCTCCGCCTGCCTCGCTTTGCTCTCTAACAAGGCTCTTTCTAATTAGATTCCTCAGCTGGTGCTTTTTTAGTCTCATCCTACCAAAAATTCCCGTATATAACTACGTATTAAGCTCTCAGGTTGAACCTTCGGAATCCTGTAGGACGCGCCGATGATCTGATTGAGTGGTGCAAATGCTCCTGTTAACTTGTAAAGTGCCTTACTTCCAGGAGGATACTCAAACACGATACCCTCCATTGAAGAGGCAATGTTGTTAGGATCACCCAGCTTGTTTAACTGTTTTGATAGCATTTCCCGTCGAGCATCAGATTTTGCATCTCGAGCAGACTCAATCTTTGACTTAGCATCTTCGAGTTGGCTTTTAAGCCTAGCAATTTCATCATCGTGTCCCGAGGAAAGTGCAGATGATAACCCGCGGAGGACTTCGGTTGCAAGATCATGAATAGCCAACTCAACAGGTGCCAAGATAGCAGCAATCGCTTTTTGAGCATTTGCTTGTGTTGCAAGAGCGCTGATTTTCTTCTTTGTCTCTTTAGTCAACCCTTTTTTTAGATCGTTTATCGGAGGAAGATCTTTAGCCGGAACACCCTGTCCGATATCAATAATTCGCTTAATCAATGTCTCCTGTTTGTGAACCGGAATAGGCAGCCTGCCTACCGGGCCAGCGCGGAGTTTCTCTTCAACAAAGTCAGCCAGACTAGTACTGTCTGTGACACCCAAAGCATCTATTTTATCTGAGAATTCATCTTGTACGTCAGTTGCACTTAGATCTTGTAGCTCTGTGACTTGTGGTCCAATGACTTTCCAAGTCTCTGCATCCATTTTTTGCTGTGCGGTTTCGACTCCCTGGATAAGTGCACCGAAATCACCCTCTTGTAATTGAATATCAACTAGATTTCCATCTGCATCAAACTCTTGTAAGTTGTGCATTACAATGTAGTCCCCACCGTAGTTGATGACGTTAGGGTTTCCGGTATACACAATTTCTGCGTTTATGAACCGCTGGCCTTCAGGTGACTGGGGTGTGAAGATATCACTTAACTGGGAGGCGTTCATGGCAGAAAGGGCACGATCGATCGCCCCAAAGCCATTCATGAAAGCGGATTCTGCTGGGTGGTTTTTCCACATTCCGGCGAATTCATCCGGACTCATGCCACCTTTGAGAAGATTGGTTTTGTTTCGAGCTGTACGAAGCTCTCCAGTTGCTGGATCTACAGAAATCTTGAAAAAGATGTTTTGCCCGTCGACCTTTTCAACTACAGGCATTTCGCCAGACGTGACGCTTCCCAAGATGCCTTTTAGATCGCCGAATGTAAAATCTAAGTTTTCCTGAAGATGTGCTAGATGTCCAGCTAGAGCGCCCATGTGTTATCCTTTGACTTAATCCTATGTTATTATATCATAGAATCGAAAAATATGCACTAAAGCAAGCCTGCCAGCTTTCTCCAGCGTTCCATTATCAAACGATCTGCCTTTTGGGTTCTGACTGATTCATTTGCTTCGTCAGGATTCGGACCTTTTTGTTGACGCCCCAGAGCGTTGCCCACAGTTGTTAGTAGTGGGATGACTGCTTGAGAGGGTGCGTCTACAATATTCACATCAGTATGAGTAGCACCGCCACCAGTGGAAATCACAGTGCCCGACCAACGGTGGTGCCCGTCGAGAATGTCCCCATCTGCCGTGGCAAAAGCGCCTCCCATATCTAAAACTCCGCCCGGCTTAGTAAAAGCAAACAAAAGTGATTTAGCAGCTAAAATATTGCTCTGCGTCGGTTTCATTGAAGCATTGCTCATGGTGCCGCCAGTTTTGACTGGGATCACATCACCCGGTGAATCATCAAACAACCCTTTGGAAAGAAACGCAAGAGCGCGACCCTTTACCTTAGAAAGATCAACCTCTGCGTCTGCTGAAACTGCAGGGGCGCCTGGGAAGGGGCCTCTCCCGTGTCGTGGAAATTTCTCTTCTCTAAGGTGGGATTCAGTAGCGATGCCTTCTGCACCGGCAGCACCCTCCTCTTGAGTGGCAGCAGCCATTTCTTCTTTAGAGGGGAGCTGGCCTGCTTCATATTTTGCTTGAATATCTTCTGGTAAGTTGTCATACCAGACATTGAAACTATCGGCATCACCGGCCCAGGCGTCTTTTACGTCGACCCCTAAGCCTTCGGAGTCATCCAGGACATCGGCAACTTCATCAGCATCGCTTCCTTCTAAGGCAGGCATATCAAACTTAGATGTGTTCGCTTTTGATATGGCAGATACAACACTATCAATCCTACCAGTTAACTCGGATTCTCCGATCCCTTCAGCCCACGCTTTTAGCCCGGCTGCACCTCCGGCAGGCTTTAATGCACTAGGTGCCCACTTAGTAGCTTTGCTCATCGCCTGGTACAGGGGAGAATTCTCATCTCCCGAAATCATCTGCCTCCAAAGCTCAGAAGAAGGTACATCAGCAATGTTCGTATCCTTGGACATCGACACATAGTCACCCGCGGGGGATTCTACTTCAGCCCCTGGCTCTCCTGCTGTTTCTTGTTGCTCAAAAAGAAGATCAGCCAAATTGGGTCGATTCTTCTTTTGAACTGTTTCGTGAATAATAGCTCTCAATTGAGATCTTGTTAGCTTCTTTACTTTCTTGCTCATCTTAGCTTCCTTGATCCTGAAGTTTTCTAGCATGTCGAAGTTTTCTACGCAAAACTTTTAACATGCCGTTGTAATGAACGCGTGAGTCTGATCTTGTATCACAGTCATCTCGACACGCTTTTAAATCGTCGATTCTAAATTCGATATCAGGAATGCACTTTGGTGAATCGAGCGTCACAACATCTCCACTCAAACATCTGTGGTGTTCGGGATTACTCGATACTACTTCGCTCATTATTCTTCTTAGCTTCTGTTTAAGAATATCTCTATGCATAACGTTTATAAGCCTCAAATACTTTTTTAATTAGAAATTTATTTTGTGATTCACCTACGACAATAGGAGCTGCTTCAGTACCTGCTTCTTCTTCTCGGGTGGAGATCACCTCTTTTTTCTTGATAATCTTTGCATCTTTAGCCTTTTCAGATGACTCTACGTCACCCTTTACTTGAAGGCCTACGTCGCCAGGGTCGATTGCTTCTGCACCTGTTGAAACACCTGCCAATACTTGTGCCATGCCAGTTAAAAAAACTAGCAATGATTCTCTTTCAGAGTGTGTCAATCCATTGAAATACTGCGTAAATGATTTTTTGACTGATGGGTCTTTTAAAGATTTCCCACCTCTCAAAACATTAAGCTTGTCAATTACACTTTTTACTGACGGATTTTCTATCTGCTCGTCTGACGGTGTTTTTAGCTTCGGTGAGTCTGCTGTTCCTTTTCCGCCCGTCCTGTCTTCTCTCGCTGTATCCTCAGGAGTTGGTACACCCGTCTCTTGAGTTTCTTCTTCAACTTCTTCTTCAACTTCTTCTTCAGCTTCGTCGACATCTTCCGCCTCGTTTTTTGCACGAAGCTTTCTTTTGTCAATTGTGTCTGCCATTTTCTTTTGGCGTCTTCTTTCCTCACTATCGTCACCCATTTGTGAGTTAAGAGTTTCTTTGATCACTTTCAAAGTCTCTCTTTTGACAAAATTATTGAGGTTACTGAAGTCTATGTTCATTATTTGCCTAGTTTTCTTAAGTTTAGTGGATGCTCTCTGTATCTCTTTAACAATTTGCGCGCGTGCCACTCTTTTTCGGCTTCGGCAAGAGATTTTCGCTGGTTTATCTTATTGTTCTCTTTTTGTTCTAAATCTTTTATGAATTTTTCAAAAACAAGTTCATGGTCGTGGTTG
>MDTE01043529.1_pt1 | contig 10664 bp, 10 predicted proteins | sample 811231 | NCBI WGS metagenome assembly MDTE01 (sample SAMN05326651, study PRJNA326480) | marine metagenome | isolation source: seawater | place: Indian Ocean: Red Sea | collected 2010 | reverse complement strand
TGCCAATTGAAATTCTATGGGCAGCTCACAAATCCCAAATCCCAAATTACTTCTTGCAGCCAATGGCATAAACAAAACTCTGGCTGCTCGAAAAATTCTACAGGGGATAGATTTAGAAATAGAAGAAGGCCAAATCGTTACCTTAATCGGTCCCAATGGAGCGGGGAAAACAACTCTAGTTAGAGTTCTGCTTGGTCTACTACCAAAAGATGCTGGTTCGGTGTATTTGCGCCCGAGATTAAGGATTGGCTATATGCCGCAGCGCATGAATATTGAATCGACGATGCCGATCACCGTACAAAGGTTCTTGCGGCTATCCAGTCCCTGCTCCGACAAAAAAATAGAGGAAGTGCTAGAACAGCTGTCTATTGCTCATCTCTCTAAGCAGCAATTGATTTCAATATCCGGGGGTGAGTTACAGCGCGTCCTACTTGCCCGTGCCTTATTGCGTGATCCCCATTTGCTCATTCTCGATGAACCTGCACAGGGGGTCGATATCGCTGGCCAATCAGAACTCTATGAACTAATTAGTAAGATTCGGCACGAAAATGGTTGCAGCGTATTAATGATCTCCCACGATCTACATTTGGTAATGTCATCTACCGATGAGGTAGTTTGTTTAAATCACCATGTTTGCTGTCACGGAAAACCTGACCAGGTCAGCACCGATCCTGCTTTTCTGGAATTGTTTGGCACGAATGTTTCTACTAATCTCGCGGTATACACACATCACCATAATCATGAACACGATATCGCTGGCGAAGTTAAAGCGGCTGATGAATGATTTCCTTTACTGAACTAATCACTGCCGACTTTTTCCTTTTTGCAGTAATTGCTGGGTTGAGTTTATCGATCGTGACAGGCCCGCTGGGGTCATTCATCGTATGGCGCCGCATGTCTTATTTTGGGGATACACTAGCTCATTCGGCCTTGCTTGGGATTGCGATAGGGCTAGTGACGGATGGCAACCCACAATTAAGCATTATAATTGGTTGTTTATTGGTAGGGGCTCTACTGGTTTATTTGGACAAGAATCCAAACGTGTCAACTGATGCGCTTTTAGGGATCCTAGCCCATAGCACGCTTGCTATAGGTATTGTTTTATTAGCTCTTACTGATTCTATAAGAGTTAATTTGGAAGCTTACTTGTTTGGAGCATTATTAACGATAAATTCTATGGATTTAGCTTGGGTAATAGTAATAGTTTCACTAGTTGCGGCAATACTTTCTCGATTCTGGAATGATCTTTTATCTGGTACCGTGCATGCAGAACTGGCAGAAATTGAGGGCGTAAATGTAACTCGCAATAATTTAGTTTTAGTGCTGCTGATAGCACTGACCATCGCGGTTTCAATGAAAATTGTTGGCGTTTTGTTAATTACTTCCCTGCTGATCATTCCACCGGCAACAGCGAGAAAATTTGCAGAAAGTCCAGAAAAAATGGCATTCCTTGCAAGTTTAATCGGAGCCAGTTCGATTTTGTTTGGACTCTTTACAGCTTTTTATCTTGATACCCCCGCCGGCCCAACCATAGTAGTTATCGCCACACTGTTCTTTTTGCTGGCTAATTTTTTGCCGAGTAATCAAGAATCTTAAACGGTAGATTTACTGGCTGATTAATCTAAAAGCTTCAGCTATATCTCTCGCTCGATGGGGTGGTCGCATCACAGCAAAGAGATCGCCATTAGGGTTTATCACTGAAATGTGGCTGCTATGATCAATCACGAAGTCACCAGGATTGACTCGATCATTATGCGTGTTATGTCCAGACGGCTGCATGCCAGCTGTTGTAGGTTCGCCAAAAGCCACAAATAGTTCATCCGCAAAACTTTCGAGCGAACCACGATCGCCAGTTAATCCAATAAACTCTTTATTGAAATCCTCAAGGTATTCTTTCATTTTATCTGGCGAATCACTTTCTGGATCGACTGTTGCAAGAATCACCCGCGGTAATTCGCTACCGTGGTTTTGATCCCAATCTTCCGAAAGGCGATCAAGCTCAGCCATAGTTATTGGGCATATATCTGGACAAGATGTAAACCCAAAGAATACCAAGCTCCAGTTTCCTATAAGATTGGCATTAGAAAATTCATCATTGTTTTGATCGATCAAACTAAAGCTGGAAAGCTCAAAAGGTTCTTCGTAAATAGTTGCGCCTATATCCCTTAGTTCAGTTTGTAATGCTCTGTCTTCACGCACTAAATAAAGTGAAACCAAGATCACCACTAGCGCTGCGTCTACCAGAAGGAAAGCGATAAGACCTAGTTTTGTCGAAGGCGAGAGTTGCATGATTCCTTCGTATAAGAACCAGTGAAATTAGAACAAATAATGATCTAAAACTAACGCAACAAACAATAGCGCCAGATAAACAATGGAGTACTTAAAAGTATCCATTGCAGTAGTGGGTTTTGAATTGAACATGAGAAGGCCTGACCAAACTAGAAAACCTGCACCCAGCGCTAATGCTGAACCCAGGTAAAGTAGTCCGCTCATCCCGGAAAAATAAGGAAACACTGAAACTACGACCAGGATTGCGGTATACACGATAATATGCACCTTGGTGACGTACTCACCATGAGTAACTGGCAACATCGGTACACCACTCTTGGCATATTCGTCTTTGCGATGAATTGCCAAAGCCCAAAAATGGGGAGGAGTCCAAGCGAAGATAATTAGCACGAGAATTAGGGCATCTGATTCAATCGTGCCAGTGACCGCCGACCAACCTAGCAATGGAGGCATGGCGCCGGACAGCCCTCCAATAACTATGTTTTGAGGCGTCGCATGCTTGAGATAGCCGGTATAAATAAGCGCATAGCCTACGAAAGAGCCTAAAGTTAACCAGGCACATAGCGGATTCACCCAGAATAGTAATATTGCCATGCCCAATACGCCGATCGTCACGGCAAAGATAATCGTTTGTTTTGGATCGACTCGGCCTTGCGGTAGCGGCCTATTGTGAGTGCGTTTCATCAAGATATCGATCTTGCGATCAATCAGATGATTAACCACGGCGCCAGATGCTGCTACCAAAGCGATACCCAAATTGCCAAGGACAAGAATGTCGAGTGGCACCATTCCTGGCACAGCCAGGAACATACCTACCAGTGAAGTAAGAATCATCAACATCACGACGCGCGGTTTGCACATTTCGTAATAGTCACGCCAACTGGCAGCAGTTTTTGAAGTCAGTTCCGTCACAATTTGTTATTTAATAAGCCTCTAGAAAGATGTTGCAAGAGTATACGACAGAATTTTAGTTCAAATCTCGGACCCTTTTTCAAGCGCGGGCATTCAAACATTTTTACTTCCGAATCTCAACCAATGTCATTCATTTCAAAAACATGATTTTCGCGGTTTTTTGAACCAACTTAAGTTGAATTTTTCAGGCTGACAAAAGGATGTCAAAAGGTCTTGCTTTAGCGCAGGAAACTGGGGGTTTCTAGACCAGAATCGCTTGCGATAGAAGGGGTTTTTCTATAGCATTCCGGTGCGCGTGAGGTGTGCGAAAAATCCCTGATTATTTGGGCTAAATTCAAGTACTTGGGAAAGCGTAACAACTCCATCCAGAATTAAATAACTACTAGGGAAAAACTAGCAAAAGAGCTTTCAAGATGAGTGATTCGTCGAGTTAACTCAAAGACTGAATTGCGGTGAATTTAAGAGCAGAAATCTAGATCCCTGGGACGAAATGAGAAAAACAAAACTAATCTTTCAGCAAGGCTCGATGACATAGCAATCTTCGTGCCCGGTGGAATACGTTTGTAATTTTTAAAAGGAATACTGGTATATGGCTTTAGCGGTCGTTGTTGTTCTCCTGGTAGTAGGTTCAATCATCTTCCATTTCATGCAGCTGTATGGTGGGCCATGGTATTTCACAGACATAGCTGCTGATTGGGGAACTATAGATTTCACGATAAACGTAACTTTCTGGGTTACTGGATTCGTTTTTGTCGCAGCCAATCTTTTCATGGCTTGGTGTGTGTATAAGTTCCGCCAGAAAGACGGTCACAAAGCCATTTATGAGCCTGAAAACCACAAGCTTGAAATCGGCTTAACTGTTTTCACCACGGTGGGTGTTATCGCCATGTTAGCGCCGGGCTTATTCGTCTGGGCCCAATTCGTTACGGTTCCAGAAGAAGCTGATCAATACGAAGTCTTAGCCTCTCAATGGCAATGGCAATTCCGGTATCCCGGAGCAGATGGTCAACTTGGAGCAGCGGATGTTTCTCATGTCACTCCAACGAACCCATTCGGCATCAACCCCGACGATCCAAATGGACAAGACGATGTAGTGGTTAACGAGCCCAACATGCATTTGCCAGTAAACCAACCGGCACATGCTCTACTTCGATCCCATGATGTATTGCATAACTACACCGTAACCCAATTCCGAGTGAAGATGGATTTGGTGCCCGGCCTGGTTTCCTACCTCTGGTTTGATCCAACGGTAGAGGGCACCTACGACATTCTTTGTGAAGAGCTTTGCGGTATTGGCCATTTTGTCATGCGAGGTTCTGTCACTGTTGAGTCCCAGGCTGAATTTGATGCTTGGCTCGCTTCCCAGCCAACATTCGCCGAAACTCAAGCTATTGCTGAACCGGATATAGCTGCTGGTCAGGCTGCCTATGCTGTCTGTGCCACCTGCCATGGTGCGCAAGGCGAAGGCAACCAGGCCCTAAATGGGCCTAAGCTGGCCGGCCAGGGAGCATGGTATACCGAGCGACAACTTAGGTATTTCCAAACCGGAGTCCGTGGTGGAGAAGGAGATACTTTAGGTGCTCAGATGACGCCTATGGCAATGACTCTTGCTGATGACACTGCGATACGCAACGTTGCTGCTTATATCGAATCGCTTCCAGATTCACCTTCAGAACCAACCGTTACTGGTGATGTTGAGAATGGCCAAAAAATTTATCAGGCCAATTGCGCTGCCTGTCACCTAGATGATGGCAGTGGTACCTGGTATACCGATGCGCCTAGTTTAGCGGGTATGAGCGATTGGTATTTTGTTACTCAGATTAGCAATTTTGGCGCAGGCATCCGCGGACTGCACCCAAACGATCACTATGGAGAGCAGATGGTTTCCATGTCGACTGCTATGTCAAACCTAAGCGAAATTGAAGATGTCGCAGCGTATATCAATACTCTGCGCTAAAAGTTTTTAAACTGAAAAGTTTATAAAGAATTTGTTGAGGCCACTGGCCGGACTATTTAAAGAGAGTTAGGAGGAATTAATGGCGTACGTACCATTAGCAGATCGCGATCATGAGATGGAATTGCACCATCCGCATACCTGGATAGGCAAATGGGTCTTCTGTCAGGATCACAAAGTCATTGCTATTCAGTATGGCAGCATAGCCATTTTTACTGGCCTTGTTGGATTAGTTCTTTCCTTGCTATTCCGCATGCAGCTAGGGTTTCCGGAAACCGCCGATTTTATAGATCCAAGTTTTTATTACCAGGCCGTCACAATGCACGGCATGATAATGGTGATTTATTTGCTTACAGCCTTATTTTTGGGCGGCTTTGGGAATTACCTAATTCCTCTCATGTGTGGCGCCCGAGACATGGTGTTCCCATTTATGAACATGCTGTCGGTATGGGTATTTTTGGTATCTGTAATTATTTTAATGGCCAGTTTCTTTGTCACTGGCGGACCAACCGGTGGGGGCTGGACTCTTTACCCCCCTCAAACGACCTTGGCTGGCACACCTGGCCACGATATGGGCATTGTGTTAATGCTTATTTCTCTTGCGGTGTTTATTGTGGCTACAACAATGGGCGGCTTGAACTATGTAGTAACAGTGCTCCAATACCGATGTCGCGGCCTAACGCTGATGCGCCTACCTCTCGCAGTGTGGGGCATCTTCGTGGCAACAATTCTAGCGCTGTTTGCATTTCCCGCATTGCTTGTGGCAGCAATTATGATGCTATTTGATATTTTGCTAGGCACTAGTTTCTTTATGCCAGCAATTATCGAATCGGGAACGCCACTTGATCACAATGGCGGATCACCGATCCTATTCCAACACTTATTCTGGTTCTTTGGTCATCCAGAGGTTTACATTGTGGCACTACCAGCATTCGGATTGGTATCTGATGTTCTCAGTGTGCACGCGCGCAAAAATATTTTTGGCTACCGAATGATGGTATGGGCGATCATAGCCATCGGTGGGTTAAGCTTCATAGTTTGGGCTCACCATATGTACGTTAGTGGAATGCATCCGTATTTTGGATTCTTCTTTGCTACCACCACGCTAATTATTGCGGTGCCAACAGCAATCAAAGTCTACAATTGGATTTTGACCCTTTGGGAAGGGGACATTCGATTAAATGCGCCGATGTATTTTGCTATCGGCTTTATCTTTACATTCATTCATGGCGGTCTGACTGGTTTATTCCTGGGTAATGTGGTTATTGATCTGCCATTGTCAGACACATACTTCGTAGTAGCTCATTTTCACATGGTAATGGGGGTATCTCCTGTATTGGTTGTATTCGCAGCGATATATCATTGGTATCCGAAAATGTCCGGACGTATGTACCATGAAGGCATGGCCAAGCTGCACTTCTGGTGCACATTCCTCGGTACCTACGCGATATATTTGCCGATGCACTACCTAGGATTCCTTGGCGTGCCCCGTCGCTATTATGAATTAGGTTCAACAGATTTCTTGCCAGCGTCCGCACAAGATTTAAATACTACAATTACTATAGCTGCGCTATTCGTAGGCGCCTCTCAACTTTTATTCTTAATTAACATGATATGGAGTTTACGCAATGGGCCTAAGGCGGACCCAAATCCTTGGGGAGCAGCTTCATTAGAATGGCAGACCCCTGATACTCCACCTGTGCATGGAAACTGGGGCGACTCATTGCCAACAGTTTACCGCTGGGCTTATGACTACAGTGTTCCCGGTGCCCATCAGGACTTTATCCCTCAGAACACTCCTGAGTCTGAAGAGCCTACTGTGGATGAAGAACACTTTGACCCAGACACAGACGATTCCATGGCTAACGTATGAGTTTTTTCAAAACCATAACTACTAAGCCCTGGGAAAAGAAAGGGGTTATCGGCGGGCTTGATCCTGAAGTCGCAATTAACGCGCCTAATGAAAAAGTTGCTCTGTCAGTGTTTTTAGTCGTTGCTTCGGTTGTATTTTCGTTATTTACCGTTGGCTATTTTCTGCGTATGGAACTGCCTGATTGGCAACCATTGTCAGAGCCCAGCCAGCTTTGGTTTAACACTGGATTGTTAGTGTTAAGCAGCGTGCTGTTTCAATGGGCGCGCAATATAGTAAACAGCAAAACCTCCAAACATCTAACTGCCACATTTATTGGCGGCGGATTTTTCGCCATCTTCTTTATCTCTGGTCAGCTATTGATTTGGAGTAATTTGCAAGATGCGGGTTATTACATGACTTCAAACCCTGCCAATGCCTTCTATTATTTAATGACAGGCTTACATGCTGTTCATCTATTAGGTGGTTTATGGGTGTGGAGTAAGAGCTCGATTAAGTTACTTTCCGGTAGCGAAGCGAAAGGCCTCAAACTAAGCATTGAACTTTGTACTTTGTATTAGCACTTTCTTTTAATTGTTTGGTTAGTGTTATTTGCAATTTTATCGAATACATAAAACAAGATTACGCAATACTTAATGGGAAATATTAATGAGTGAAGCAACAGCATCTCACGAGGGAATTACTGGGCTAGTTGACGATTGGGCCGCAGACAAGCAAGCCTATCACGTGCCTTGGGGCAAGGCGATGATGTGGATCTTTCTCGTAAGTGACACCTTTATCTTCTCTTGCTTTTTGGTGGGCTACTTGAATGTTCGCATTACTACAACTCAGCCATGGCCGCCTCAGAGTGAAATCTTTGCGCTTTCATTTGGTGGTGATCCTATTCCGCTTATCCTCATTGCAATAATGACGTTTATCCTGATTACCAGTTCAGGAACCATGGCATTGGCAGTGAATTTTGGTTATCGGAAAGATAAGGTCAAGACGTTTTGGTTAATCTGCGCCACCGCTGCGTTTGGTGCTTCGTTCGTTGGCATGCAAGCTTTCGAGTGGACCAAACTAATCGTTGACGAGGGAGTTCGGCCCTGGGGTAATCCTTTTGGAGCACCGCAATTTGGGTCGGTCTTTTTTATGGTGACTGGCTTTCACGGATTACACGTGTCTGCCGGGGTGATTTACTTAATGTGGGTAGCCTTTCGAGTGAAACGAGGATACTACGACGATAAAGGATTTGAGATCGTAGAGATAGCCGGCCTTTATTGGCACTTTGTTGACTTAGTTTGGGTATTCATTTTCGCATTTTTCTACTTATTGTAAGGAAGAACTTTAATGGCTTCTGCTGAAGGACAACAACATCCCTTAGGGATCTACTATAAAATTTGGATACTGCTATTCGTGTTAAGCGGTTTCTCCTATGCCGTCGACTATTTAGATGTTCAAGGAGCGCTACGCTGGACCCTGGTAATTATTTTCATGTTTTTAAAAGCAGGCTTCATCGTTGCGATATTTATGCATGCGGTTTGGGAGCGTATGGCTTTAGTATTGACAATTTTAGGGCCGCCGACTGTTTTGCTTATTTTAATCGGATTTATGTCCATAGAAGGAAGCTATACAGAAGGGCTTCGTTTTGATTACATGGGCCATGATCGCGATGCAGTGGCATTAACTCCTGCCGAACTTCATGGGGAAGAAGGCGATCATGGAGGAGAGGAAGAGCACTAATCTTCAACTCAAATCTCAAAAAAGGGCTATAGTTAATTCCATAGCCCTTTTTTTATGGCTGCAACAATCGTAATTACTTTTTAGTTTGGAGCCAGAATTCCACAAGCTTCTGGCAATCGCTTTAGATTTCGAAAAGCGTCGTATGAGAGACTTTTATCAATTGCGTAGCACATTCATTACAGGAGATGTTTCTGGTCTAATGCCTCTCCAACGATAAAAGGATTCTGCAGCCTGCTCTACCAACATACCCAAACCGTCTATAGCGTTCGCAGCACCATTATTCTTTGCCCATGAAACAAAGGCAGTATCCTCATTGTCATACATCATGTCGTAACAGCTGCAATCTGTTCCGACTTGGTCTGGAGTGATTGCAGGAACTTCTCCGCTTAAACTTAGTGATGTTCCATTAATTATGAGGTCGAATTCTCCTTGAAGATTTTCAAAGCTGGCCACTTCGATGTTTTGTTTCGCAGAAAATAGTTCACGCATTTTCTTGGCTTTTTCTTTGGTTCTATTTACCAGAGTAATAGTCGCCGGCTTTTCCCTAATTAAAGAAACAAGTGCGCCTCTTACCGCACCTCCTGCACCGATTACCAACAAATTTTTGTTTTTAATAGCAATGCCGTTATTGGTTTGAATATCACGCACCAGTCCGATGCCATCTGTGTTATCACCACATAGCGCACCCTCAGCACTTTGAAATAGCGTATTTACTGCACCCGCTTGTTTTGCCAGCGGCTCTAATTGATTTGCAATTCGGTAAGCACGTTCTTTGTGCGGTACGGTGACATTCAATCCATCACCACCATTAGCAAAAAAATCCAGAACAAAGAAATCAAAATTTTCTGCCGATACTTCAATAGCTTCATATTGCATATCTTGCTTGGTTTGCTCAGCAAACATTCTATGGATAGCGGGGGATTTGCTCTGCGCAATTGGAGTGCCGATGACTGCATAGCGAGCCATGATTTATTCCTAAAGTAAAATGGTTAAGCCCAGTCTTTGGGCTGCAAAAAATGAGTATAAAGTTTTTCTTCTTCGCTGCCAGGTTCTGGATGCCAGTCATATGTCCATCTGACCGTAGGAGGTAACGACATAAGTATAGATTCGATTCTACCCACACCAGATTGTAATCCAAATACTGTGCCTCGATCGTAAACCAAATTGAACTCAGCATATCGCCCGCGCCTGTACTCCTGGAATGTTTTCTGATCAGTTGAGTAGATATGGTCTTTTCTTCTTTCAACGATTGGTAAAAAGGCATCGAGATAGCTGTTCGCCATCGCCTGCACAAATTCAAAAGACTGATCAAATCCTAATTCATTAAAGTCGTCGAAAAACAATCCACCAACACCCCGTGGCTCATTTCTGTGTTTAATATGAAAGTAATCATCGCATTGTTGCTTGAACTTCGGATAGAAGCTCTCACCAAAAGGGTCGCATGCTCGTTTGGCGGTTAGATGCCAATGAATACAATCTTCATCATTCCCATAATAGGGGGTTAAATCGTAGCCACCGCCAAACCACCAAACACTATCTTCGTTTTCTTTTTCTGCAACAAACATTCTAAAGTTAGCGTGAGAAGTAGGAACGAAAGGGTTTACTGGATGAATAACCAATGAAACACCCATGGCTTGGTAAGCTCTGCCTGCTAACTCGGGGCGCTGCGTTGTTGCCGATGCTGGCATTGATTTTCCGAAAACATGGGAGAAGTTTACGCCGCCCTTTTCAAAAACATCGCCATCTCTGATAACACGAGATATGCCTGAACCACCTTCTTCTCGATCCCATTCGTCTGTTTTGAATTCAGCAACAGACTCGATGTCCTCAATTGCTTTACAAATATTCCCCTGCAATTGCAGCAAAAACTCTTTTACTCGTTGGCTGTCTTCTGATTTCAAATTCTTTTCTCCGCCG
>MDTE01020043.1_pt1 | contig 10664 bp, 8 predicted proteins | sample 811231 | NCBI WGS metagenome assembly MDTE01 (sample SAMN05326651, study PRJNA326480) | marine metagenome | isolation source: seawater | place: Indian Ocean: Red Sea | collected 2010 | reverse complement strand
TTTGGATCAAGCGTTCATTTGATTGAATCTATGGGTTCTATTCTCCCAAATGAAGACAAAGAAATTTCCCAACAAGTCTTAAATAGTTTTATTGATTCTGGGATTAATGTTTCTACAAGCTCTGAGGTCTCCAAAATTGAGAAAAATAAAAATAAAGTCAAAGCTCACATTAAGGATAAGACTGGAAAAAGTATTATTGAGGGGGATATTGTTTTGGTCGCGATTGGTGTAGAAGGCAACATAGACAATATCGGACTTGAAAAAGTTGGTATAAATACCCAAAATGGTTCGATTGTTATAAATGAGCTAAACCAAACCAATATAGATAATATTTATGCTGTTGGAGATGTAACTGGTGCTCCTTGGCTAGCCCATGTAGCATCTGCACAGGGCTCTATGGTGGCTGAGCATATTGCAGGGATTAAATTAAACCCTATTGATTATTCAAATATTCCTGGGTGTACTTATTGTTATCCAGAGGTGGGTTCAATTGGTTTAACAGAAGAGCAAGCGAAACAAGAAGGATATAAAGTAAAAATTGGGAGGTTCTTTTTTAAAGCTAATGGGAAAAGTATGGCGGTTGGAGAAACAGAGGGCTTAGTAAAACTGATTTTTGATGACAAATATGGAGAACTTATTGGGGCTCACATTGTTGGTTCAAACGCGACTGAATTAATTGCAGAATTAGGCATAGCAAAAGCTTTAGAGGCTAGATGGGAGGATTTAGCATATCAGATTCATGCTCATCCTACTCTGTCTGAGGCAGTTATGGAAGCTTCGCTGGATGCCTACAACTCAGCAATACACCAATGATAAAGGTTTCAAATTCAAAAATTAAATTGATTCATTTGGAAAGAACACCTTACAAAGAGGTTTGGAACTTGCAAAAAAAATTACAACAAGAGAGAATAAAAGAAGAAATTAATGACACAATTATTTTGACAGAGCATGAACCAGTTTACACCCTTGGAAAAAACGCGAATGTAAATCATCTGTTGCCAAATAGAGATAGGAATATTGAGGTTTTCAATATAGAAAGGGGCGGCGATATAACCTTCCACGGACCAGGGCAGTTAGTTGGTTATCCTATATTGTGCTTAAAAAATTACAAGCCTAGTATTACCTGGTATATGCGTACACTCGAGCAGGTAATTATTGATACACTCAAAAGTTTTTCTATTTCAGCCACTAGGCGTAGAAATTTTACTGGAGTATGGGTTGGGGATGAAAAAATCGCGGCTATGGGAGTACGTATAAGTAGATGGGTTACGATGCATGGTTTTTCGATTAATATAAATCCAGACCTAAAATTTTATGATGGTATTATTCCATGCGGTATTTTTGAATTCGGTGTTACTTCAATGAAAGAATTAGGTGTTCATTCTAGCATGAATACAGTTAAGTCAAATCTAATAAAAAATCTATTTAAATATTTTTTGGTAGATAAGATCTGATGGCAAGACACCACGGTTTTACAAAAAAACAAATTCTTGGAATTTATAAAAACATGGTTCTGTCTAGGCTTTTAGATAATAAAATGCTTACTCTATTAAAACAGGGTAAGAGTTTTTTTCATATGGGCTGTTCAGGCCATGAGGCGGCACAGCTGGCAGCTGCTACAGTGTTCAAACCTGGAGAGGATTGGTTCTTTCCATATTACAGGGATCTTGCATTTTGTATCGGTCTTGGTATGACAAGTAGAGATCATATGCTTGGCTCTTTAGCGAGGTCAGATGATCCTAGTTCTGGTGGCAGGCAGCTTCCTCACCATTACGGATTGAAAAAACTTAGAATTGTAAGTCAATCAAGTTCGACTGGGACACAGTTCCTTCAGGCAGTGGGATGTGCTCTAGCTAAAAAGATGGATAGCACAAAAGAAATAGTCTATGTTTCTGCTGGAGAAGGTACTACAAGCCAAGGTGATTTTCATGAGGCTTTGAATTGGGCAAGTAGGGCAAAAGCTCCCATTATTTTTCATATTCAAGATAATGAATATGCCATAAGTACGCATAAATCTGAGCAAACCAGTGGCTCGATTGTCGCCTTAGCATCTGGCTATGAAAATCTCTATCGCTATGATGTTGATGGGATCGATTTTTTTGAAACCCATCTTGCTTTTAGCCAGGCATCCCAACGGGCTCGAAAAGGGAGGGGCCCTTCTCTTATTGTTTCAAATGTTGTCCGTCTTTTACCTCATTCTAGTTCGGATGATCACAGAAAATATCGTTCCAGCAAAGACTTAGAAAAAGATAAACAAAGAGATCCGTTAAGAGCTTTAGAAGATTATTGCATAAAAAATAAAATAATTTCTCAAAAAGTTTCAGAAAAAATTAATAATGATATTAAAAAGCAAGTAGACACAGATGCACAATGGGCTGAACTGCAAGAACATCCAGACCCCAGTTCGGCACTCGACCATTTGTATAGTGGTGATAGTATGGTAGACGAAACTGCCATTAATATTATAGAAGACGATGTTGTAATGGTTGATGCGATTAATCATGCATTAAAAGAAGAAATGATAAGAAATGAGAAAATGATCATTTTTGGTCAAGATATAGCTGACCCAAAGGGTGGAGTTTTCACAGCCACAAAAGGTTTATCCAGCCAATTTGGTTCAGACCGAGTGTTTAACTCTCCTCTTGCGGAGTCATCTATAATTGGGAAAGCGATTGGTATGGCTGTTGCAGGTTATAAGCCGGTGGTCGAGATTCAATTTGCTGATTATATTTGGACTGCAATGATGCAAATAAGAAATGAGGTAGTCACCCTCCGCTATCGCTCAAACAATGCCTGGAATTGTCCTATGGTTATTAGAGCGCCGGTAGGTGGATATATACACGGCGGTTTGTGTCACAGCCAATCTATCGATGGTTTTTTTGTTCATTTGCCGGGGATTTTTATTGCCTACCCTTCAAATGCATCGGATGCTAAAGGCTTGTTAAAAATGGCTTGTCGTATGAGCGATCCCGTAATTTTTATGGAACATAAATCTTTATATAGGCAGAGTTATGCATCATCAGATGAACCAGACAAAAATTATTTTCTGCCCTTTGGGAAGGCTAAAATTATACAAGAAGGTGATAGTCTTTCCTTAATTACTTGGGGAGCTATGGTCCAGAAATCAATTGATGCCATAAATCATAATGAGCTAGATAGTGATTTGGTCGAAATTATTGATCTACGTACTTTAAATCCGTTAGATTTTTCTACAATCAAAGAATCAATTAAAAAAACAGGAAAAGCGCTTATCGTACACGAAGATAATTTAACAAATGGACCCGGAGCAGAGATTTCTGCGCTTATTGCAGATAATTGTTTTGAAAATCTTGACGGACCGATCAGAAGAGTAGGAGCAAAAGATGCGCCAATACCGTATAATCCTTTTTTAGAAGAGCAAATCCTGCCACATGTTGATGATATAGCTTTTTCCATACGAGAATTGTTGGAGTATTAATATGATTGTTGAAATAGTAATGCCAAAAATGGGTGAGTCCATAACAGAAGGGACAATTCTAGAATGGAAAAAAAATGTGGGTGACTACATTATTCAGGATGAAATATTATTGGAGATAGGTACGGATAAAGTTGATTCAGAAATTCCTTGTTCTGCTGAAGGAACTGTTATTGAGATCTTGGCTAATGTAAATGAAACTGTGGAAGTCGGAAAAGTAATTGCAAAAATTGATTCAGGTAAAGGAGTCCAAACCCTATCAAAAACAGAGGAACCAAAAGAAAAATTATCTAATAAAAACACAATTATTTCAAAGCAAGAAACTAAAGGAAGAATTACTGATGAATCGTCTTTGAATTTAAAGAGATCAACTAAACAATTTTATACTCCGGTTGTAATGCGTATGGCGGCAGAAAATAATGTCCCAATTACAGAATTAGAAAAAGTGATTGGAACGGGCAGAGGAGGCCGAGTAACAAAAAAAGATTTTCAATTATATATAAACGAACGGAGTGTTCATCAGGAAAATATCTTAGAGACTGATTCAAAACCATTAGAACAAGATTCTGGAATTTTTAAATCTAAAAACATTGAGGAAATTTCTCATATGAGGAAGCAGATTTCCGAAAATATGCGACAGAGCCTTGATACCTCGGCTCATGTATATGTTTTTAATGAAGTTGACATGACAAAAATTGTTGAATATATACTAAAAATGGATACACACTTTTTAAAACAAGAGAACTTCTCTTTAACGGTCACTCCTTTCATTATTGACTCCGTTGTTAAAGCTTTAAAAGAATACCCGATTATCAATTCTTCATTAGTCGGTTCTAATATTGAATACCATAAAAATCTAAATATTGGTCTGGCGGTTGCGATTGATTCAGGGCTACTTGTTCCTGTTATTAGAAATTGTGAGGAGAAAAACTTTTTAGGTTTATGTAGATCAGTTAACAATCTAGTATCTAAAACAAGGTCTAAGACGATTAACCCTGACGACCTATTAGGTTCAACATTTACTATTACAAATTTTGGTGTTTTCGGGGTTCGTGGCGGAACACCAATCATTAATCAACCAAATGTTGCAATATTAGGTGTGGGCGCGATAAAAAAACAACCTATAGTGATTGAGTCTGATAACGGAGATAGTATAGCTATTCGCAACATGATGCTAATGACTTTAGGTTTTGACCATAGATTAATTGATGGAGCAGGAGGTGCAAAATTTGTTGATACAGTTCGCAAAAATTTAGAGACTGTAGATTTATCAAAACTTCTTTGATCAGGAATATTGAGTGGCAGTTGATAACGTATTAAAATTATACTCTAAAACCTTGAGATCAGAGTTTTTGCATTATGGGTTTTGGGATAATCCAGACTCAGTTGAGTTGAGTGAAATAACATTGAAGGACATTCACAATGCTCAAAGAAGATACATAGAGCATTTGTCATCGTTTATTCCTAACGATGTTGCATCTGTTTTAGATGTTGGCTGTGGGATTGGTGGAAATGCAAGATATTTATTAAATAATGGTTATGAGGTAGAAACTCTGTCTCCTGATAAATTTCAGAATAAAATTATTAAAGATAAATTTAAAAATAATTTAAAATTTTATAGGACAAAGTTTGAAGATTTTAAATCAGAGAAAAAATATGATCTTATTTTGGAGAGCGAGAGCGCATGCTATATAGATATGAAAAAAGGTTTTCAAAAAGCAAGTGAGATACTTAAACCAAAAGGATATATTTTATCATCAGATTATTTTGTCTATTACAATGATAATTCAAGTAGCCTGCATTTAAAATCATCTCATAATCTCAAAAATTATATTTCTCATGCCAAAGATCATGGCTTTAAGATTGTCAAAGAGTATGACCAAACATTAAACACTATGCCTACGTTAGATTATGGGAATTATCTTGTGAATCGATTTATTGAGCCCCTATTAGACTATTTGAACTTTTCTGCAAAAAGAAAATATCCTAAAACTATTAGCCTAATTTCATTTTTAATTGGGAATAAATTTGATAATAAAAAGAAACAATTAGAGCTTATTGATAGTACCAAATTCAAAAAATACAGGAAATATATGATTTACCTTTTTCAAAAGGTATAATCGATTTAACCGCTTGACAAATCATTAAAAATATTCACATAAGACCGTTTGCAAATAAAACTAAATAACTATCATTCTTAAAACCCTTACCTATCTTAATTATTTAGAATTATCAAAGTGTATATACGATCCTTTGGATTTACAAATATTTATTGCGGTAAGTTTAAGCCTGTAATGTGTATGATATGAAATCTCTAGTAAGTATTAAAAACAAACCCAGAATTCGCCTTCACAAAACAGATAGCTATAGTTTTGTTGAAAATACCATCAAGAAAAACAATCTAAATACTGTTTGTGTTGAGGCAAGGTGTCCAAACATCTTTGAATGCTGGGAAAGGCGGACAGCTACTATTATGATTCTTGGGGATATTTGTACCCGTGCTTGCGGATTTTGTTCTGTAAAAACTGGACGACCAATTTGGGATGACCCTCTTGAACCATTTAGGACTGCAGACGCTGTAAAAAAAATGGGGCTTAGGCATGTTGTTATTACCTCTGTTGATCGTGATGATTTAAAGAATGACTACGGAGCGAGTGTGTGGGCAGAAACGATTAATCAAATTCAAAATTATGTTCCTGATTGTACTATTGAAGTCCTCACCCCCGATTTTAAAGGTTATTTTCCGGCACAAAAAAAAGTTTTTGACTCTAAGCCTGATATTTTTAGTCATAATGTAGAGTGCGTCGAAAGAATAAGTAAAAAAGTCAGGAGCCAGGCTAATTGGAAACGTAGTCTGGAAGTTTTACAAAACTCTGTTGAATATGGGTTGCTAACAAAAACTAGTATAATGGTTGGTCTTGGTGAAACTTTTGAAGAGGTTATAAACACTATGCAGGAAATAAAAAATTTGGGTGTATCAGTTTTTACCATAGGGCAATATCTTCAGCCAACAAAAAATCACCTAGCTGTTGAAAGATATATTACTGATGAGGAATTCAAAGAATATAAAAGAATAGGTTTGGAGATCGGGTTTAAAGTTGTAGAGTCCGGATCATTGGTTCGAAGCTCATATCATGCAGATGAGCAAGCTAGACTATCTATTGTCAAATGAAGCCACAAAATCTAATTATTGGTTTTTCAGCCTTTATTGCTTTTCTATTAGGTGTATATATTTATTATTCGGAGTCTGAAACAAATATTGATTCTGATCAATATCAAGTACTTTCGAACAAAGAGCTTACCGCGAATAATAATAAATCAATTAGAATTGGAGAGCTAAAAGCTCATCTACCTAGTTCTTGGACTCAGGAGAACCCATCAAATTCAATGCGTTTAGCTCAATTTTTATTGCCTGGAGTAGACAATGATACCAGATTAGTTGTTTTCTTTGGTATAGGAGGTACAATTAGAGAAAATCTTGAACGGTGGTATAATCAATTTGAAGTTGAAAGTATTGGAAATAAATCTAAAAAAGCTATAGAGTGGACTGAAAACATAAATAGCTTTGACGTTATCTTTACCTATTTGGAGGGTACATATTTAAAATCAAATATGCGAATGAGCGAGCCTATCAAAAAAATGAAAAATTTTGCTTTGTTAGCTGCTATAATCAGTGCAGCAGAAGGTAAATATTATTTTAAAATTACAGGCCCTGTTGAAGTTTTAAATAAACAAAAAGAAGAATTTAATATGTTTATTAGATCTATTGATTCTTTTTAATTTATGTCATAATTGCATAATTGTTAATTTTTAAGAGACTATAAAGCAATAGAATTTTAGTGGCATGAAAATTGCTGGTAATTTTTAAAATCTTAAGGAAGAATTATGACTGAAAAAATGAGTGATAAAGATATAGAGAACTTTTCAATTGAAGGTGTTGATCATTATTCTGTAATGCCACTTAGGAATACCGTTCTTTTCCCTCAGCAGGTCATTCCGATTTATATTGGTAGAGAAAAATCATTGAAGTTAATTGATGAGTTAGATCCCAAAAAAAGATATATTGTTGTTGTTGCACAAGAAGACGGATCCGTCGAGGAACCTGCTCCTTCTGATTTATATTCTTATGGAACACTTGCGAATGTTTTAAAGGTATTTGATATGCCTGATAGTAGTAAATCAGCTATAGTACAGGGTATATCCAGGGTTAAGATATTAGACTATACTAGCATAGATCCTTATTTCAAAGCAGCCATAAAACTGGTGGAGGATGAACCGATTGATGATGATCTAGAGGTTGAGGCGTTGGCAAATAATCTAAGGCAATCATTTGCTGATTTAATGAATGTTGCTCCAAATCTTACTGAGGAACACACTGGTATGCTTAGTAATATTCAAAAGCCGAACAGACTAACGGATAGAGCTATATCATTGTTGACAGTTCCAAATAAGGAAAAGCAAGAAGTTTTAGAAGAGTTAAATATAAAAAGCAGGCTCGAAAAAGCAATGAGCCTGATATCGAGAGAAATCCAGCGAATAAAGCTTGGTGAAGAAATCCAGTCTGAGGTTCATGATGAGATTTCAAAGACTCAGAGAGAATATTATCTAAGAGAGCAAATGAAAACGATTAAAAAAGAATTAGGAGAAGATGAGGGTACGGTTGAACTAAAGGAGCTTGAAGATAAAATAAAAGCCGCAAATATGACTGATGAGGCAGAAAAGGTTGCTATGAAAGAATTAGACCGTTTGACTCGCATACCAACGCAGTCACCTGAGTATAATGTTTCTCGGACATATATTGAGTGGCTCTCTGATCTACCTTGGAGCACCTCATCAAAGGATCGTATTGATTTAGGAGAAGCAAAAAAGATTTTGGATGAGGATCACTACGGCCTAGATAAGGTAAAAGAAAGAATAATTGAATATCTTGCTGTACGAAATCTTAAGCAAAAGAAGAAACCTAATGGCTCTGTCCGTGGACCTATACTTTGTTTTGGTGGTCCTCCTGGCGTAGGAAAAACATCTCTTGGTCGTTCTATAGCACGATCTATGGGTAGAGAGTTTGTTAGGCTTTCTCTAGGAGGTGTTCGTGATGAGGCTGAGATACGAGGTCATCGCCGAACCTATATTGGTGCGTTACCAGGAAGAATTATACAGAGTATTAAAAAAGCGGGTAAAAACAATCCGGTTTTTATGCTTGATGAGATAGATAAACTTGGATCAGATTTTAGGGGTGACCCTTCATCCGCTCTTCTTGAGGTATTAGATCCTGAGCAGAATCATTCTTTTAGTGATCACTATCTTGAGGTTGATTTTGATCTCAGTAATGTGATGTTTATTGCAACAGCTAATTATCAGGACGCAATCCCCCCAGCTTTGAGAGACCGTATGGAAGTATTAGATTTCTCTGGATATATTGAAGATGAAAAAGTTCAGATAGCAAAGCGTCATATAGTTCCCAAACAGGTAGAGGAAAATGGATTAACCAAGGATGATGTTGTTTTTGATGAGGGCTCTATAAAAGAGCTAATACGTTCTTATACCAGAGAGGCAGGGGTCAGAAATCTAGAGCGGGAGATAGCTAACGTTTTGAGAAAAGTTGCTAGAGGTGTTGTCGAGAAGAAGACAAAAAAAACCAGAGTAACCAAGACTAAAGTGGGTGACTACCTTGGTGCTGCTAGGTTTCATTCCGAGCTTGCTGAGAGAGCTACTAAGCCGGGTGTCGTAACGGGTCTAGCCTGGACAGCTGCCGGTGGTGATATTTTATTTGTTGAATCAACACGTATGAAAGGTAAAGGAAAACTAACTCTAACAGGTCAGCTTGGTGATGTAATGAAAGAGTCCGCAACCGCTGCCATGACATTTGTTCGTTCTAACGCAGAAATGTATGGTATCGATCCCGATTTTAATGAGCATAATGATATCCATGTTCATGTGCCGGCCGGGGCAATACCAAAGGATGGGCCCTCCGCAGGTGTAAGTATGGTAACGTCTTTAGTCTCATTGCTCACAAAAAAACCAGTAAAAGAAAAGGTAGCGATGACTGGTGAAATAACTTTAAGGGGAAATGTTTTACCCATAGGTGGTGTAAAAGAAAAAGTTACTGCTGCCCATCGCTCGGGAATTAAAGAGGTTATCTTACCTGATCTAAATCGAAAAGATTTAGAGGATGTGCCAGAGCATGTGTCAAAGGATCTTATTTTCCATTTTGCAAAGGAAATAGGTGATGTTTTAAAAGTCGCTGTTTCTAGGGATGGTAACAGTAGAAAAAAAACATCATCAAAGAATAAGAAATAATGTAACTTTACCATTATTTATGGGCGATTAGCTCAGTTGGTTAGAGCACTGCGTTTACACCGCAGGTGTCGGGAGTTCGAATCTCTCATCGCCCACAATCACTGTATATAATAGTTCTTTAGTTTGTTTTGAAAATATGTTAATATCAATAAAGATCTACTTTGGAGTACCCCTATGAACATATTAAGTAAAATAAAAAGAGATGACAACGGTCATCTAATATCTATGATCAAGCATGTTTTTTTGTTGTTAGCTCTGTCAATGGGCTGTGAACCTAATAGTGATTTAACTGGTTCAGCTAATGTTAATGTGATTGGTTTTGTAGAGTTTTCTAATGTTCAATATTTTGCTGAAGCTAATAAACTAAAAGCAACGGGTGTAGTTACAAATACGAGTAATTCCGCTGTTATACCGAGTCCTTGGTTTGTAGAGGGCCAATTTTATTACACTGATGAATCGGGAGCTACTTTTATTATTACAGGTGACAATGACCGAATGACTAACACCTTACAAGCAGGAATCTCACAAAATTGGGAATTAGAGATCTCAGTTGAAGATGCGAGCGGCTATGATAATTTCTATATTTCAGATCTTCGAGCTTATGTTAACCAATAGTATATAAAGGAAGTACAATGAAAAATTTTATTTCATTAATGTTGATTTTTTCTGTTATTTTTTCCCAAGTAGATCCGAATACAGGTCTAGAGCTCAAAACATATAAAAAGGCAAAGATATACTATAATACAGGCGGCTTTGTAGAAACTAAAAAGGTTGAAGACTTAGCCATCAGTACTGAAGAGGTTTCTTTTACCATTGGTAAAGAAAGAAAAACTCAGCAACTATCTGAAATAAGTAAGATCGAGGTGGCTAGTGGGGATGATAGCACACCAAGAACTTGCGCCGGTGCATGTGT
>MDTE01128035.1_pt1 | contig 10665 bp, 13 predicted proteins | sample 811231 | NCBI WGS metagenome assembly MDTE01 (sample SAMN05326651, study PRJNA326480) | marine metagenome | isolation source: seawater | place: Indian Ocean: Red Sea | collected 2010 | reverse complement strand
ACCATTGATCTTCTTTCTGCTCCCATCATTACTTTATCTTTAGCTTCTTCAATGTCTGACATGGTTACAATTCTTTTGTTTTTTCTCGCAGCTAATAATGCAGCCTCATTACATAAATTTGCTAAATCAGCTCCAGAAAAACCTGGAGTACCCCTTGCAATTGTTCTTAATTTTACATCGGGACCAGTATTAATTTTTTTGATATGGACTTTTAAAATAGCTTCTCTTCCAATAATATCTGGATTTGGAACTACAACTTGTCTGTCAAATCTTCCTGGTCTTAATAGAGCAGGGTCCAAAACATCTGGTCTATTTGTTGCAGCTATTATAATTACTCCTTCATTTGTATCAAAACCATCCATTTCAACTAGTAACTGATTTAAAGTTTGTTCTCTTTCATCATTTCCTCCTCCTAGTCCTGCTCCTCTACTTCTTCCTACTGCATCAATTTCATCTATAAAAATTATACAGGGTGCATTTTTTTTTCCCTGTTCCATCATATCTCTAACTCTAGATGCACCAACACCAACGAACATTTCTACGAAGTCTGAACCTGATATTGTAAAAAAAGGAACATCAGCTTCTCCTGCTATCGCTCTTGCAAGCAAAGTTTTTCCAGTTCCTGGAGGACCTATTAGAAGTGCACCTTTTGGAATTTTTCCTCCCAAACGTCTAAATTTTCTTGGATCTTTCAAAAATTCTATTATTTCTTCTACTTCTTCTTTAGCTTCGTCAATACCTGCTACATCATTAAAAGTTACTTTTCCTCTGGCTTCAGATAATAATTTAGCTTTAGATTTTCCAAAACCCATAGCTCCTCCTCTTCCCCCTTGCATTTGTCGCATAAAAAATATCCATACTCCTATAAGCAAAAGCATTGGGAACCAGGAAAGTAAAATTCCTAAGATTGAAGGCATTTTTTCTTCAACCGGTGAAGCTGTTATACTAACTCCCTTCGAAGTTAGTTTTTCTACTAAATTTGGATCATTGGGGGCATATGTGCTGAAAGCAGTCCCATCAGATAAAATTCCTTCTATATCATTACCTCTTATCTGAACCTGTACCACTCTTCCGTCTTCAATATTTTTTAAAAACTCAGAGAAAGGAGTTTTTTCAAAAACTCTATCTTGCTTTGGATTTTGAAAAAGTTGAAATAGTCCTACTACTAAGACAACTATCAATCCCCACATCATTAAATTCTTCATATTCATTTATGTATTAAAGATAAGCATTATTTCATTCTAAACAAGTGGCATTTTATCATAATAATTACGATTAAAAGCTTACTTTCTTGGCTGGTGATTTATCTTTCCTGTTTTTAATTCTTTTGAAATTAAAATAAAGTTATCTTTTTCCTCAATTACACAACCTCCTAGGGTTGATTTAGCATAGTTATCACTTTTTAATCTATTAATTAAATTTAATACTTTTTTTGACCTTGGGGGATAGTATGTGCCAGAAACTAAAGACAAAACATCAGAAAAAGATTTAAAAATAATTTCTCTAGCCTCTTCTAAAAATATTTTTCTATTTATTAAACATCTTGATTTTGAGATAAAAGAAACATGTTTATGGAATGCTTTGTTTTTATAAAAATCTAAGGCTTGGTCAGCTGAGAGAAGGTTATCAACTGTTTTCATAATTTTTTTAGTATCTAGTCCTTCTTTTTCCATATTTTTTCTATATTTTCTTATTCTTACTCTTAAAAATTTTTCATTTTTATTTGAAGGATCTTTAATGTATGTGCCAAAATAATTAAGGGTAACATATTTTAAATCTTTTTTTTCAAATTTTAAAAATGGTCTTACAATTTTTAAATTGCTATTATATTTTACTTTTTCTGACATTGAAGATAAACCTGATAAACCACTACCTCTTATTAATCTAATAAAAAAGTTTTCAATTTGATCATCACCGTGATGTGCTGTAACTAAGTACTTTATTTTATTTCTCATACAAAAGTCTGATAGTAATGTATACCTCATATCTCTTGCGTTTTTTTGTATATTACTTTTTGGTATCTTTCCTTTCCACCTAAGAACCTGACTATATATATTTTTTCTTGATAATATTTTTTTAACCTTTCCTGCTTCAGTGCTGGATTCTTTTCTAAGCCTATGATCTACAATTAATACATGAGCTTTACTCCCAAATTCATAAGAATATATTTTTGAAAAATATGCCAAGCATAAACTGTCAGCCCCACCGGAAACCGCCAATGCAAAATTTCTATCTTTAATTATTTTAAAAATTCTAGATTTAAACTGTTGGTAATAATTAATAATTTTTTCGTCTTTGAGTAATGGTTTTTGCTTTTTAGCTTTTCTTTTGACAATTAAATTTTTTCTTCTCATATTCAGCTTTTTGAATAACAGATTGTTTAGCTTCTGGATATTGACTCTTTACTCCTAAGATCATTGAACATCCCTGCTCTTTTTCCCCTATCTGTACTAACATGACTCCTAGTTTAAGTAAATTTACAGGTGCCTTTTTACTTTGTGGATATTTTTGATATCCATCTAAATATGCAGTAGCTGCATCTTGGTAAAGTTGTCTGACTCTAAAAGTTTCTCCGTACCAATACTGGGCACTTCCTGCAAGCTTATGTTTAGGGTTTGTATCAACAAACTCCCTTAATGCTAATTCTGCAGTTTCATAATCTCCAACCTTAATAAAGCTTACAGCAAATTCATATTGTTTTTCTGGTGATGTGTTTGGAAGAATTTTTTCAGTTCTTTCTGCAGTCTCTGTGAGAACTGTTCCTACTGACTCTATAGATTGTGTTTCTTGAATTTGCTCAGCTGAAGCCGTTTCAGATTCTGCTGTAATTTCTAAAGCTTTTCCTAAATCTTGTGCTTCTCCACTACCTGGTAATTTTTTTTTCTTTATTTTTACATTTGATCCTTCTAAATCTTGAAATCTCATTTGATTATCTGTTTGGACTTTTGTAATTCTGTTAGATAATTTGTCTAATTTAAAATTAATTTCTTCAAAATTATTTGTTAAAGCCTTAAACTGCTCTTCAAGTTCAGACAATTTAAGCAAATGTTTAGTCAATACATCACTATTTTCAGAAGATAAACTTACATCGGATACAGAACTAACATTTTTGCTGTAAACGGCTTTTTCCAAAGTTTTAATATCATTTTGTAATATTTGTAGTTGTTTAAGTATTGCTTCCGTTTCATCTGCATAAACTTTATATGAACAAAAGATTACAAGAATGAAAATTAATAGTATTTCTATTGGTTTAAAAATAATTTTATTCATGAACACTTTTTATATTTAAGAAAGATTAAGGCAAAAAAAAGACCCACAAATTTATTATTTGTGGGTCTTTTTAAAATATTATTTTATATTATTGTGCTTTTACTGTAACTGATCTTCTGTTTTGAGACCAAGCTAAAGGACTAGAACCAGAATTAACTGGTCTTTCTTTTCCATAACTTATTACTGAAAGTCTGCTTCCAGATATCCCATAAGTCATTAGATAATCTTTTACTGAATTAGCTCTTCTTTCACCAAGTGCTAAGTTATATTCTCTTGTACCTCTTTCGTCAGCATGTCCTTCAATTGTAAACTTAAGTTTTTTCTTCTTTCTCATCCAAGCTGCTTGTTTACGTAACACATCTCTTGATGCAGTAGTTAAAGTTGATTTGTTTGTAGCAAAGAAAACTCTATCTCTAACTCCTGTTGCTAAGTACTCTACAGTGTCATTTCCTGTATAAACATCACTTTGCATCATGCCAGATTGTTTTTTCTGGGTCGCGCACGCTGTTAAAGCAAATCCTGCGATAACAACTATTAAAAATTTCTTAAAATTCATTCCTAAAATCATGTGTAATCACTCCCGATATCGTTATTATTACTAATTCCAATTATAATATTTCAAATTAAATTTCAAGTTGCAAGTAAAATTTCCTTTAAAATATCCCTTACTTTGTCAATAATGAGCTCCAAGATGGGTCTGATCCGTCGGTTTCTGTCTCTATTAGCCTCTCATTGTATCCTGTCAGGTCTATTGACCAAAGTTTTGCCGAAAAGCCCTTCCCTTCTGAATCAGATTTTGTTTCCCTATAAAATATCAAAACTCTTCCATTTGGAGACCAGGAAGGTGCTTCTTGATAATAATTTTCTGTTAGCAATCTTTCTCCGCTTCCGTCAATTCTCATTACACCTATATAAAATCTATTTTTATGTACTTTAGTAAATGCAATTAAATCTCCTCTTGGTGACCATACTGGAGTACCATACAAACCTTTACCAAAAGTAATTCTTTTAACATTAGAACCATCGCTTCTCATAACATAAATTTGTTGCAAACCACTTCTATCTGAATTGAAACAAATATATTTACCATCAGGTGAGTAGGATGGAGATGTATCAATAGATGTATGATCGGTAAGTCTTTCAACAATTCTATTTTTTAAATCCATTGTATATATATCTGAATTTCCATCTTTAGCAAAACTCATAATAATTTTTTTACCATCTGGAGAAAATCTTGGTGCAAAAGTCATTCCTGGAAAATCACCAACAACTTCTTGAACTCCAGTTTCTATATCAAGCAGGTAAACTCTTGGTAAGTTTCTAAAATAAGATAGATAAGTTACTAATTGATTTTTTGGACTAAATCTTGGAGTTAATACTAATTCATTTCCCAAAGTTAAATATTTAACATTAGCTCCATCTTGATCCATAATAGCTAATTTTTTATATCTTTGAGTTTTGGGTCCTGTTTCAGAAACATAAATAATTCTTGTGTCAAAGTAACCTTCTTCTCCAGTTAGTCTTTGATAAACTTTATCTGAAATTATATGTGCTACCCTTCTCCAATTATTTGGTGTTGTAGAAAACGCTAATGCAACAATTTCTTTTGCTGCAACTACATCCCATAATCTAAATTCTACTCTTAGTTTATCATCAGTTACTTTTACTTTGCCGGTCAGTAAAGCTTGAGCTTTTATCAGCCTCCAATCTTCAAATCGTGGTTTAATATGTGCAATATCCGGCTTTTGGACAAAAGAATTTTTTTTTAAAGGATTAAATAAACCAGATCTTCTAAAATTTACTTCTATAACTTCTGCTATTTTTTCTCCTACATTTTTTATAATCTTATCTTCTTGTTTTATATCTTTAGAGCCTGATTCAATATGTAACGGAGAAACAGCTATGGGAAGAGGGTCAAGATTCCCTCTAGTTATATCTACCTGTACTAATGCTTTTGCTGAGGAATTATATACAAATAAACAAATAATAAATAAAATTATTTTTTTCATTTTATCCTTTTAACATTTCATTTGCATCAAAATTTAATTGTAAATCTTTCCATTTATCATATCCCGTTGGAGGAACTCTTAAAGGTTGACATATCCTTATAGCTCTAAGAGCGCTTTCAGCTAAAACTTTATAAAATCCTTGACCAGGCTGATTCATCCGAGCATGATCTAGTATTTCTGAACGCAAAACAGTGCCGTCTGGTCTCAATTTCAATTTAATCCTTACTAATAAATTCTTATGATATGGTAGACCTAATGGAAGACTCCAGCAACCAAAAATTTGTGCTTTTAAAGCATCTTCCTGGCTTAAAGTCAAACCAGTTGCAAAAGATGTTTTTACACTACTTTGTGTAAGTTTTTCGTTTTTCTTTAAAGTTTCAGCTGTTTCTTCTTTTGACTTATCTATTAGTGCAGCTATTTGATTAGGATCAAAAAGTTCTTTTTTTTCAAATTCTGAAGCCTGTCTTATTTCTTCTTTAATTTCTTTTGGGTTTTGTTTTTTTTTCACTATTTCTTTCTTTTCTTCATTTAAATCTTCAGGCATAGGAATTCTGTCTGGTTTTTCTTTTTTCTTTTCGGTTGGAGGAGCTTGTTCAGAAACTAATCTTTCTTCCTCTTTTTTTTTAATTTTTTCAAGAGTTTTTGCTGCCTTAGCTGCAAAAGGAATACTGGTTGTGTCTGTAATTTGTATTAGATCTACTGACAAAATTGGGGGTAAATCAATTGGCTCTCTTTTCATAAAAGGTAATGTGATTGCCGTTATGACGATCATTGCGGAATGAAATATCAAAGACAAAAAGATACTTCTAGTCATATCAATTTTTATATGGTTCGGATATTAACGCAACTTTTGAAAAACCTGCTCCTGAAAGCATTCCCATAACTTCTAAAACTCTTCCATAGTTAATGGTTTTGTCCCCTCTAACATATATTCTTGTATCGGTTCTGTTATTCGATATTGCCAGAATTTTTGGTATTATTTTTTCAAATACTACTTGGTGTTCCTGTATATAAACTTCTCCTTTAGAATTAATTGATAAAGTCAAAGGTTCCTGATCATCAGGAAGAGAGTCTGCGGCAGATTCTGGTAAATCAACTTGGACACCAACGGTTAATAATGGAGCAGTAACCATAAAAATTATTAGTAAAACTAACATTACATCAACAAAAGGTGTTACATTGATTTCGCTCATAGGCTCTTTGGATGAACGATTTAATTGAAAAGTCATATTGTTATTTTAAATTATTGATAAAAATCTTTTTGAAAAATTTTCTATACGTGCACTATATTTTTTTGAATCGCTGTTAAACTTATTATAAGCAACTACAGCCGGTATGGCAGCCAACAAACCTAAAGCTGTAGCAAAAAGAGCTTCTGCTATTCCAGGAGCTACGATAGCTAAACTTGTATTTCTTGAAATAGCAATTGATTGAAAAGAATTCATTATCCCCCATACGGTTCCAAATAATCCTATAAATGGAGCCGTGGATCCAACTGTTGCTAAAAAAGTAAAATGCTTTTCTATTAATTTAATTTCTCTATCTGCTGAAATTTCAATAATTCTTGCAACTCTAGCTGATTGTACTGCTGATGATTTTGATTTTGTTTTAATTAATTCTGACATTGCAGACTGAAATATATTTCCTACTGGGTCTTTTTCTCTATTTGTAAAATTATTATAAAAACTTTCTGCTGATCTTGTTTTCCAAAACTTATCTTCAAAACTACTAGTGCTTTTTTCTATTTTCTTAAAAAGCTTATATTTATCAAAAATTAAAGCCCACGAATAAATTGATGCTGCTATCAATAAAACAATGACAGTTTTTACAACAAAATCTGCTCTTAAAAAAAGGTGTATTAAAGAAAAATCTGTCGACCCACCTAAACTAACAACTTGTGTAGCTACTTCTTGTTCCATTGAAGCTAATGTGCATCTAAATGTGTCATGAATTTGGCACTATAAAGTAGCAATTTATATAGATTAAAGTTGTGTATCGTTGAAATACCTAGCTATTAAAATTGCATCTGCTTTGTTTGAGTCTTTTTTTCTTGAAAGTTTAGCAGATATTTCAGGATAAACCTGGATTACTTTTGTTCTGCTGGCATCCTTGTTAGTTTTAATTAAATTAAAATGCTTTTTCCATTTGGTTGGTCTCACAAAATATATTGGTAAGCTTAAAGCTGAACAAATTCCTTTGATAATACCAAAAGATTGACCAAAATTGAACATGCTGGTAACGCCTTGACCAGGCATTGCATTAACATGTTCAACTACGACAGCTATTTCCTTATCTTTTATTAAATTTTCTTTTATGATATTTGTAACTTGAGAACCATTTACTTGTTTTTTATTTTTTTTGCCATCTATCATCGTTGGCATGTCAAAAACCTCGAGGACTTTTTTATTTTCTAATATACTAATTGCACCGCTCACACCAGGATCTATACCAAAAATTATCATTTCGAAACTTTGTCCACAAAGTTATTGTCTATTCTCAAATTTGCATACACATGCTGTACATCTTCGTCGTCTTCAAGTTTTTCAAGAAAATCTAGTACAAATTTAACTTTTTCTTCATTTAATGAAATTTTATTTATAGGCAACCATTCTATACCTGAAGATATAAATTCTTTAATTTTTTTCTCTATTTCAACTTTGACTTTATAAAAATCCTCTTTTTTTGTAATTACTTCATGATGAGAGTTTTTTGATAAACAATCTTCAGCTCCTCCATTTATTGCTAGTTCTAAAATATTATTATCTGAAATTTTTTTCTTATCAATTCTAATAACTCCTACTTGTTTAAATTGATGTGAGACAGTTCCTGTTCCACCTAAAATTCCTCCAAACTTTTGAAATAATGTTCTTATATTTGATGCTGTTCTATTTTTATTATCAGTTAGAGCCTCAATGATAATTGCTATTTTTTCAGGACCAAAACCTTCATAAGTTAGACTATTATAATTTAAACTTTTATTCATTTCTGATTTTTTGATTGCTCTTTCAATATTATCTTTCGGCATATTCGCTATCCTAGCGCTTTGTATTGCTGATCTTAATCTTGGATTCATAGAAGGGTCTTTTGAACCTAATTTTGCTGCTACTGTAATTTCCCTTGAAAGTTTAGAAAAAATTTTAGAACGTTTTTCATCAGCACGACCTTTTCTATGTTTTATTCCAGCCCAATGTGAATGTCCCGCCATAAATTATATTCTATTTTCTAAATATTTACCTACAATAATCGGTTGAGTTTTTTTTGCTAAACCAGTTATGTTATCAGCAGTTACCATTAGTCCTGATATCGTTGCTTCTCCTAGTGCAGGAAAATGTTTTTTTGCCGATGGATCCTTAAAAAATCTTTTTAGCGAATTGTCTCTATTCATTCCTATTACTGATCTATAATCGCCACACATACCAACGTCAGTTTGATAAGCCGTGCCTTTTTCCATAATTGTATGATCAGAAGTTGGCACATGTGTATGTGTACCCACAACCATTGTAGCCTTTCCATCAAATAAATATCCCATAGCCATTTTTTCACTTGTTATCTCTCCATGCATATCAACAACTATAAAATCTGCTTCTTTTTTTAATTCAACTATCTTTATAAATTTTTTTGCTTCTTCAAAAACATCTTCGCATTTTTTCATAAAAACATTTCCCATTAAGTTAATTACAGCTACCTTTTTATTATTTTTTGAATTAAAAATTCCATAACCATTGCCTGGTGATCCTTTTATTAAATTTTGTGGTCTTAAAAGTCTTTTTTCTGAAGCAATGAATTCCATTGCTTCTTTTTCATCCCAAACATGATTGCCAGTTGTAACTACATCGGCTCCTGCTTTTAAAAAATCATTGAAAATTTTTTTTGTTATACCAACTCCTAAATCTCCAGCATTTTCTCCATTGAGAATTGTAAAATCTATTTTTTTTTTTTTAATTATATTGGGTAGTTTTTCAACTACGGCTTTTCTGCCCGATGGTCCCATGATATCACCGAGTAATAAAATATTCATAAATTTATTTTTTTGAATTTATAATACCTCTCTCTGTAAAAATATAGTGCAATTTAAAATCATATTTATTAACTGGTATACTTTTACACTTCTGAAAAGAATATGCTATTCCTAAAAAAACTGCTTTATTTTTTATTTTTTTTATTTTTTTTAAACATCTATCATAGTATCCCTTTCCATAACCAATTCTGTTTAATTGGCCATCGAAAGCTACTAAAGGAACTATGACTAAGTCTGGAATGATCTCTTTTTTTTTCATTTCGGGTTCCAAAATACCAAATTTACTTACGTAAAGAGGCTCATTCATAACCCAGGGTCTGAAACGCATTAAAGTTAAAGATTCGACAACAGGTAATGCGATCTTAAAATTTTTTTTTGATGCTTCCTCAATAAAATTTAATATGTTTACTTCATAATTAGCTGGGTAATAACATCCAATAACAATTTTTTTATTATTAAAATTTTTTTTTATTAATCTAAATATTAAATTAAATTTAAATTTTTTAGATGATAAATGCTTTTTTTTTCTTCTTTTAAGATACTGAGCTCTCAAATTATTCTTATCAAATGTCATTTATTGAATATTTTTTTCCTGGTCAGCTTCAGTACTTTCTATAAATTTTTCTATTGATTTTGTGGTTTTGTCCAATATCTCTTCATAGGAAATTCTACTTTCTTCAATTGTCTTTTCAAATTTACTAAGTTGATCTTTTAGTTTTTCTATTTCTTTCTCTTTCTCTTCTTTGTAGTTTATTGCTAAAGACCTAAGTTCTTTAAATTTAATTGATAATTTTTCAAATTCATTTTTTTTACTGTTTATTTTTTTATTCAAATCAAAATAATCATCTACCATTTGTATAGCTGTGATTAACAATAGTTTGCTTTCTCCTATATTCCCTAAATTTTTTTTAAGTTCGTTATATTTTGAATCTAAATAATTTGCTAATTCTATTAAGTTTTCTTCTTGTCCATCTTCACAAGATAGCAAATAATCTTTATTGTTGAATTTAACATTTACGTTTGCCATTTTTCTATTTCATCAATCAAACTCTCGGTTTCCTGATTAAGCTCATCAATTTTTTGATTAATGTCATTTTTTCCTCCAAATTTATTGTTAACATCTTTATTAATTTTTTCTAATTCACGTTTTAAATCTTGGTGCTGTTTTGAAAGATTCTGATAATTTTTGTCTGAGGCTTCTTTTTCGCTTAATAATTGATTCTTCTCATCATTCAAGGAATCGATGTGTTTATTCATTTTGACCACACTATTTGACAAAGTGTTTAGTTTATTAAGAACATTTTCTAATTTTTTTTCTTTTTCTTTGTAATTTTTCATTTGATTTAATTAAAAATCATATTATTGATT
>MDTE01197176.1_pt1 | contig 10666 bp, 10 predicted proteins | sample 811231 | NCBI WGS metagenome assembly MDTE01 (sample SAMN05326651, study PRJNA326480) | marine metagenome | isolation source: seawater | place: Indian Ocean: Red Sea | collected 2010 | reverse complement strand
CTTCCAGAAGAAAGTGGTCTTTTGCTGTTTAAAATACTTGCTTCTGTGTCCGAACTTAAATCACCAGCGCCCTCTCCTTGAATTTGAAGTTTAATGATATTTAACAATTCTTCTTTAGTATTTTCTTCTGATTGAATACGTCCTCTAATCGCTTCATCTAGCTTTATTGAATTTAAAACATATAAAGAGTCTTGCTTGGCTCTATATACACGTTCTATTTTTTCTAAATTAGCCATTCTCGTTGAATCATCTATCCTTCTCATTCTCTCACGATTTCTTGCTTGCTCCTCCCATTCACCCCTTGCATCTTGAGCTACAGCTAATTGTTCTTCTAGCTGATTAAATCTCCAATTTTGTAATTCTTTTTCTGCTGCAATTTTTTCTTGCTCTAACTCAGCAATTCTATCATTAATGGTTGCTGGCCTGTTTTCTGAATTTAAAATATCTAATGTTTTAAATTGGACACAATCTTGGCAATCAACAATTTCAGGAATATTGGTTTGTACTAAGTTTTTTAAGTTTTGCTGTAAACTTGGCGTTGTAATAGCTTTGTCTAAATAGATTATAATTTCTAACCCATACAACAAAGATGAAGAATATTTATAGCCAGACAAGTCGCTGTTTGAGTTAGGCTTATATATTGTTTGGTCTGTTGGTATACTAGGCATGTCTAAGCCTGGAATAAACGTATAAGAAGAACTTTCATATTTTTTTGTTTTTGTAGAAAGGTCACTATTTAATGAAAGAGGCTTAAAGTCTAATCTAGCATTTACAACAATAATATATTGCGATGGATCTAATTGCCTGCTAAGAGTAAAATCAACCTTTTCTCTCATTGCGTTTTCCAGTTGAATTTTTTGTGTAACCAAATCTGCGTTTTGATTGAACGCTAAACTGAAAAACAACATTGCATATAAAATTAGTGTATTTTTTAACATAAAATAAGCTCCCTAAATTTTAATCGTTTGTAAAAACAATCTTAATTCTTCTATTTTTATTCATCTGTTTCTGTGTTTTGTTTTGCTCTTTTATTACCTGATCATTTACTTTTCCACTTCGAACATCAAACCATGAAACCTCTGCTGGCCATCGATCAGCATAGCCAGAAGCCTGCAATCTCCCTGAATTTACACCTTGGCTTATAAGATAATTTACAACAGAAGATGCTCTTGCGGCAGATAATTCCCAATTTGTTGGAAAATAATTTTTCAAACTCTTCGGTATTGGCTGTGAGTCTGTGTGCCCTTCAACTATAACCATACGATAATCATTGGTGTTCTTTAAAATTTCTTCTGAAACTTTATTTAAAACTTCTTTAAGCTTCTCATGAATATTGGTGCTTGCTGATTCAAAACAAATGTCTCCATCTAGCTCAATAGCAACCCCTCTACGATCTTTAATTACATTTGCCACATTGTGTAAATCCATATCTTCAATAATTTCTTCTATTTCTTCTTTAATCTCATTTTGTGATTTTAACTCTCCTTCAATCCCAGCTTCTTTAGCAATTGCGTCTTCCATTGCAGACATTTTCACTGGATCAGGAGAAGACATAGAATAGAGTAAAACAAAAAAAGCAAACAAAAGAGTCATCATGTCTGCATATGTCATTAGCCATGGCTGAGAGTCTTCTGAGGTTTGCTCGGTATTATTTTCTTCAAAATTATTCATTGCTATCTAAAAACTGCTTTCTTTCTTCGTGTGGAATATATGATATTAACATGTCCTTAACTTCTAATGGGTGTTTTTTCTTCCAAATTAATAATAAACCATGTATCATTAATTGATGTGCGTGGCTATTTTCTTTATTTCGTGCTTGTAGTTTTTCAGCAAATGGATTAAAAATTAAATTTGCCAACACTGCACCATAAAAGGTTGTGATAAGTGCTACCCCCATTGCTGGACCAATACTATCAATACCTCCTGAGCCCCCCATATTAAACAACATAAAAACCAAACCAATCAATGTTCCTACCATTCCAAATGCAGGAGAAAATGTTCCAAGTGTTTTCATTAGCTCAGATTCATGTGTTTCTCTTTTATAGCGTGATTGTTCGCGTTGATTTAAAATTGCTTCTAAGTCTTCAAATTTAATCCCTTGTGAAATAAATTCAATACCATCTTGAATAAAAGGTGTTTTCACGTTGCTTATATGTTGTTCTAATTCATTGGGGCCTTTTTTATTAACTTCCGAAGCAGTGATAAGCTCAGAAACTAAATCAGATAAAATATATTTTGGTTTTTGTAAAACAAACTTAATTAATGAAAAAACACGAACAACTTCTTTTAACCTAAAGCCAACAGCAGTTGCAGCTAGAGTACCTCCGAGCACAATCATCATGCTAGAGGGGTTCCAAAATTTTGTTAACGGAACTTGGCCCCCAGCAGCCTCTAATACCATTGCAGCTAAAATTAGGCCTGTTCCTGTTATTAGTCCAAAAATTGTGGCTATATCCATCTTTCCCTTTCCCCTGTTTATTCAGGAAGTATATTGCTCTCTTCGAGAGCATTGTTTTTAATTTTTAATAAAATATTTTTAACGTCTTCATATTCTGGGTCTAGTTGTAATGCATAATTCCAGTTTACGGTGGCTCTATCTAAATCAGCTAACTTATAATAAATTGAGCCTCTTCTTGCATATGCAACTGCTAAGTTTGGTAAATATTTTATTGTCTTATCTAATTCTTTTAAAGCTAAATGATATTCATTTGAATAATAGTATTTTAATGAATTTGTTAGTGATTTAATAGCAATATTTAACTCCGTTTTTGAAATATAATATTGTATTTCTTGTGCCTTTAATGAGTCTTCAAGGTAGTCTACTTTAATTTCTAGGGCGTTGTTTGTTAGCCCATATGCAGTTAAAGATTGGTTTAAAAACAAAAGCGAATCTTGCATTTGATCAAAAGAGCTATTAATTTCTTTCGCTATTTGCTTGACTGCATCTACACTACAGCCATCATTAATATATAGGGGAGAAATCGTGCTTTCTTTTACCAAGCCTATGTAACAATTTTGTTCAGGCTCCATAATAGCAACCCTTTCTAAGTCTTCTCTATCTAAATTGTTTTGACTGTTTTTGGTTGGAATGGCATATTCAAAGCTTATAACAACTCCCGCATCATCACCAAAAATTTGTTCTGCATCAGCAGCAGCTGTATTATATTCATTCATTGTTTGAAAATTTTCTAGGTGCGTTAAGCCAAATTGAAAGCGTGTGTTGTTGTTAATGGGCATATCAAAGCCTAAATGATAGCCTTTATTAATATATTCAAGCCTTACATTAATACCAGCGCCCTTGTCTGACCTCCACGGGGTTTGTAGGTTCAAACCAAAAAATAAATTTGCATTGTTGTCCTGTTCCTCTGCTGTGTTATGTGAATCATGATTAATTTTTTCTGTTCCAAACCCTATGGCTGTTTGAATAAAATATTTTTTAAAAATAGCAATATTATGATTAATAAATGATAAAAACAGCGATGGGTTCGCATCGTCTCTATCTGAAACAACAGGAATATCATGCACACCAAGGTTGATAATTAAATTATTATACCTGTATATTTCTTTTGTAAAATGAAAAAGAAACTCTGATGGGGGATTTAAATCAGCAGCGTTATTGGTTGCGTGTGTTAAATAGTTGAATCCATATGAAAACTTTCCTGGTGTTGTTGAAGAAAAATTGATTGCTCTACTATAATTGAGATTGGATGTGTTAATAACTTCTGTGCTTGCCCCAACATAAAAATTATTATATTCGCTGCCCGCTTTTTCACCTGGAACCCTCATAAAAGACCCCGGCCTAGAAAAACCTATCCTAGAATTAGATAACAAGATAGTAGAAAATATGATCAAAAAAATGAAACATTTGCTAAGTCTTGTTTTATTTCTCATTCAAATTAGTCATATTGTTCATAATCAATATCATATTTCCAGCTCATTAGTGTACCAAATTCTTTTGGAATAATTAACTTAAAATCAGCAATTGCGTTTGGCTCTAATGAAGAATTGGACATTTTTGTACTATCTGGTGTAAAATAATGGCTGCTTCCATCAACAAAAACAGTAAAGCTTTTGGGTGGTAATGTTTCTGACCAATCTCTATACAACACCATGTTAACTTTTACAAAGTCTGCTCTTTGACCACCAATGTTTTGTACTTGCCCTTGTAGGTTTGTGAAACCGTCATCATCAATATATGAACTAATGTTTCCTAACAGAATAATCTCTGCTGGTTTTTTATAAATAATGTCCCCATCTTCTACTTTGGTCATATCGATGTCCAGGGTTGGTAATATAGTGAGGTCCTCTTCTTCTGGCCTATGAGCGTAGACTCTTTTTATACGATTTCTCTCTAAATTAAGACGCCCTATAAGGGTCTCAAGGGTTACCGTGTAATCGTCTTGATAAATAATGTTTCCATAATATAGTGTTCCGTTGTCCATAAGAATTTTTTTATTATAGATAGAAAAAGGATTATCCCAGGTACCTGGGTGTGTCATCATATTTTGTAATTCTTTTTCTAAATAGTTAATTTTTGCTTTTAAAACCTGGATAGACGTAGCGTTGTCTGCTGCATTTTTTTCTGATATATCTGCGCTTGGTTGCCCACTAGAAAACCCCCCTCCTGTAGCAGTGTTCTTAACGATATATTCTAAATCATCAATTTGTTCTTGTAGCTCAATGAGTTCATTTTCGTTTGTTTCTATTTCTTCGTTTTTAGAGGCACAAAACAAACAAAAAATTGGCAACAGAAAATAAATTAAATTTCTAAATGGTTTGTTCTTCATAATAGCCCTATTATATTGTGAAATTTTTGGTAGTTTATATAATAAGAAAATATTAAATAAATGGTCGAAATAACAAGAAATATCTACGACTTTTCTAATTAATTATTATCAAAATCTATTTTTTATTAAATTATAAAACAATAAAGTAAAAAAATATGCAAATTAAAGTATTAAAATCAAAAATACATAATGCTACAGTGACAAACCACAATGTAGAGTATGATGGCTCCATTGGCATTGACCCTTGTTTGTTGGAGGCAGTAAACCTTCATCCCTATGAAAAAGTACACTTACTTAATATTGACAATGGTGAAAGATTAGAAACATATGTTATAAAAGGCACGCGCGGTTCATCTGAAATTTCTATTTATGGTGCTGCTGCTCATAAAATCCAAACAGGACATAGAATTATCATTTTATCTTATGCGTTAATTGCTTCTCATGAAGTAAACGATTATAGCCCAAAGGTTGTTCATTTAAACACTGAAAATCAAATAATTTGAAACCCATTACAATCCAAAATATTCTTGATTTAAAAAAAACAAAACAAAAATTTGCTACCATTACTGCATATGATTTTAATTCTGCTAAACTGATAGATGATTCTGGTATTCCTTTAATTTTAGTTGGAGATAGCGCTTCAATGGTTGTTTATGGATATTCTACAACAATTCCTGTAACCATGGAGGAAATGTTAATGGTTCTTAAGGCGGTGGTACGTGGAACAAAAAAAACTTTAGTTGTTGCTGACATGCCTTTTTTATCATATCAAAGTAGCGTATCTGAGGCAATAAAAAATGCAGGGAAACTGATTAAAGAAGGGGGAGCAGGAGCTGTTAAATTGGAGGGTGGTGAACATATGGCAGAGCATATTAAAAATTTGGTAAACATTGGAATTCCTGTAATGGGTCATGTTGGTTTAACTCCTCAGTCCTACCATCAGCTTTCTGGTTATAGTATACAGGGAAAAACTCCCGAGACAGCTAAAAAAATTATTGATGATGCAAGGGCCGTACAAGAAGCTGGGGCTTTTAGTGTTGTGCTTGAGTGCGTTCCCTCTGCCTTAGCTGAAGAAATTACTAACAATCTATCAATTCCTACAATTGGAATTGGTTCAGGAAAAAGTTGTGATGGCCAAATTCAAGTTTTTCATGATGTTTTAGGTTTGTCAAATCATTCGCCACCAAAACATGCAATGCAATATAAAAATTTGAATCAAGAAATTGCAGCCGCTTTACAACAATACAAATCTGATATAGAAAAAATATAAATGGTTGTTCTTCATACAATCAATGATTGTAAGCTGTGGAGAAAACAACAAATAAGCACGGTAGGGTTTGTGCCTACGATGGGCGCCTTACATGATGGACACTTGTCTTTAATACAAACCAGTAAAAAACAATGTAGCTCAACGCTTGTGTCTATTTACATTAACCCTACTCAGTTTAGCAAAAATGAAGATTTGTCTTCTTATCCTCAAACTATAGATTCTGATTTAAAAAAATTAAAAGAATTAAACGTGGATGCAGTTTTTATGCCATTAGATCATGAAATATATCCAAAGGGCTCAAAAAAATCATTTAAATATCATAATAATTTGTTTGATAAGTTGGAGGGCAGGTCAAGGCCTCATTTTTTTATCGGTGTTACCAGGGTTGTTTCAATTTTGTTTGATATTTCAAGACCAACACATACGTTTTTTGGTGAAAAGGATGCGCAACAAGCTCGCGTAATAAAAAAAATGATTCAAGATTTAAAATATAATATTCATTTCATCTTATGCCCGACAAAGCGCGATAAAAACGGATTAGCTTTAAGCTCTCGTAACAGTTATTTTAGTATAGAAGAAAGATCTAAGGCGAGCGTTATATATAAAAGTTTAATGATAATAAAAAAATCTATCTTTAACGGAGAAAAAAACGCTGAAAAATTAAAAAATATTTTTATTGCTGAAATTCAAAGAGAACCTGGGTTTGTTGTTGATTATATTTCTATTGCTTGCAATGAGTCATTAAATGAATTGAAAATTTGGCAGCCAAATAGCTTGATTAGTACGGCGGTTTTTTATAAAAAAGTGAGGTTAATAGATAATTTTGTTTATTAATCTTCAACATAATGTGAACCACGGCTTTCGCGTGCTTCAATGCTAGCTGCTATGATAGCAAGCGCTGTTTGTGCACCGTTTCTTAAAGATATAATTTTATCATCTAGTTTGCTTTGCTGATATGTTTTTTCTACATCTGATTGTAGGTTGCGCAATATGTTCATCGCAGCATGCAGTTTGTCTTGTGAGCGTATAAGGCCCCCTAGGTTCCACATTGTGTTTTTAATTGTTAACCACTCTTGTGCAAATTGTGCTTGATCAATGCTGCGTGTACCAAGTTTCCATTCTTGCATAGGAGGAAAATAGTTGTCATCGTCTTTGTTTTCAAGCACATCTTTTCCTGCAAAATATCCCCAGACCAAACATTCTAAAAGAGAAGTGCTTGCTAATCTGTTTGCACCGTGAACTCCAGTACATGATACTTCCCCAACTGCATATAGTCTTTTTAAAGATGTTTTCCCAACTAAATTCACACCAACGCCACCGCAGCTATAGTGAGCAGCTGGAACAATTGGAATTAATTCTTGAGATATATCTATTCCTTTTGATAAACAATATTTATAAATGGTTGGGAATCTATTTACTAACCATGCTTTGTTTCTGTGTGTGATGTCTAAAAACATGCAGTCTGATCCTTCTTTAAGCATTTCTTCGTGAATAGACCGAGAAACAATGTCTCGAGGAGCTAAATCTCCTTGTTCGTGATAGTTTTTCATAAATTCTTTTCCTTGAGAATTAATCAAGCGGCCACCTTCTCCTCTTACTGCTTCAGAAATTAAAAATCTTCCTGTTGGATGATATAGAGCCGTTGGATGAAACTGTATATAATGTAAATTAAAACATCTTGCACCTGCCCGCCACGCCATTGCAACGCCGTCCCCGGTGGCTTCTTTCGGGTTGGTTGTGTGTAAAAAAAGCTGTCCCAGCCCCCCTGTTGCTAAAATTGTCTTAGATGCTAAAAAGGCAACAACTTGATTGCTGTTCTTATCTAGGGCTATGGCCCCAAAACATGCTGGCTTTTTATAAATGTCCGTTGAAACTGTTGAATGGTGGGAGAAGGTTAATAAATCAATAGCAATATGGTTGGTTATAATTTTAACATTTTTAAGTTTTTTTAAATATTCTAAAGAAGCTTTGTTAATGCTCTCTCCTGTTTTGTCTGCGTGATAAATAACACGTGCATCGCTATGGGCTCCCTCTGAAACTAAGCTTAATGCGTTCCCCTGTTTATCAAAGGGCACATTGACTTTGTCTATTAACAGTGCTTTGACTAGCTTTGGCCCATGTTGGCATAAATGATCTACGGCCTCTTTCCAGGCATGTCCTGCTGCAGCTTCTAAAATGTCTTTTTTTAATTTCTCAGGACCATCATTTATCCCTTTATATACAATACCCCCTTGCGCCCATGGAGTATTGCCAGAAGAAGCATCTTTTGTTTTGGTTATTATGGTAACTTCTTTACCATTTTGGGCGGCCGTTATTGCTGCGGTTATGCCTGCAAGGCCCATTCCAATAATTAAAATGTCTGTTTTTTGTTGTTTCATTTTAAATCAAGGCTAATGTCTTTGCTTTTAATGTTGTGTGTTAGGGCTCCCATCGATATTCCATTAACGCCTTCAATGCAATATGAATCAATGTTCTCTGCATTAATACCGCCTGAAAGCTCAATATAAATATTAGCTCCATTTTTATGAGAGCGTATATACTTAACAATATTTTCTAGGTTTGTTGGAGAAAAATTATCAAGCAAAATGGAAGTTGCTTGTGTTTCTAAAGCTTCTTCTAGCTGTTCTCTTGTATCTACTTCAACCTGAATGTCTTTGCCTGGGTTATGCTTTGCAGCGTTGTTAACTGCTTCTTTTAAATTTGAGCTCCCCATTAAATGATTATCTTTGATCATCACTGCTTCTTTTAGGCTAAACCTGTGATTTATTCCCCCTCCAACGCTTACTGCAAATTTTTCAAACTCTCTTAATCCTGGTGTTGTTTTCCTGGTGTCAAGCAACTGAATGTTGAATTCTTTTAATTTTTTGACTAATGTATTGGTTGTTGTTGCAATGCCACTGAGTCGTTGTAATAAATTTAAAACCACTCTTTCTTTTTTTAAAATAACTTCTGTTTGTCCACTAAGCTCAGCAATGACTTCACCCGCTTTAAAATAAACTCCATCGTTTTTAATGCTAATAATAAAACACTCTTTAAATCCTTGATTAATAATTTCTTTGCCTGCAAAAACCATGTCTTCTTTTGCAACAAAATGTGCTTCTACTGTTTTTTTATCTTTCAGCATAGTGTTGGTAGTTATATCTTCCGCTATGTTGTCTTCGTTGAAAAATTCTTGTAGTTTTTTTTCTACTAATTTGGGGTTAAGCTTGGTTATTTGCCTGTGCCGTATCATACAATCTCAAGCATTCTGTTTAGTGGTTTTAGTGCCCTTTCTCTAATGCTTTCATCTATTGTAATTTCATTTTTCAGGTGTGATAAAACATCAATAATCTTTTCTGTTGTGTTTAGTCTCATGTGTGGACATTCATTACATGCACATCCATTATTAGCTGGCAGTGGAATGAATTTTTTTTCTGGATTTTGTTTTTGCATTTGATGTATAACCCCTGGCTCTGTCGCAATAATATATTTTCCATCCTTTGTATCGTTGACATTTTTAATAAGCGCGCTTGTTGATCCTATAAAATCGGCATGAATTAAAATGCTTTCTTCGCATTCTGGGTGTGCTAAAACTTTTGCATCTTCGTGTTTAACTTTTAAACGAACTAATTCTCTCTCAGAAAAAATTTCATGTACTTGACATGATCCATCCCATAATACCATGTTTCTTCCTGTTTCTTTCATAACATATTTGCCAAGAAATTTATCTGGAGCAAATAGAATTTTTTTATCTTTGGGAATTGATTCAACAACTTTTTTAGCATTTGCTGATGTACAAATAATATCAGAAAGCGCTTTAACTTCAGCTGAGCAATTTATATATGATATCACAATATGATTGGGGTGTTGGCTTACCCATTCTTTAAATTTTTTTGCTGGAGCGCTATCAGCAAGCGAACACCCCGCATCCATATCAGGGATAATTACTTTTTTTTCTGGGTTAACAATTTTGGCTGTTTCTGCCATAAAATGAACTCCACAAAATAATATAACATCGGCGTCTGTCCCCGCTGCTTTGCGTGATAGTTCTAAACTGTCCCCAACAAAATCTGCCATATCTTGAATTTCTGGTTCTTGATAATAGTGGGCAAGTATAACAGCGTTATGTTTTTCTTTTAGCTCTTGAATGATGTCAAACATTACTCACCATTTAGAATTATATTAATAAAAATTACAATATCTACAACATCTAATGAGCCGTCTTGGTTGGTGTCTCCGCTTTGTGCTCCTGCTATAAAAGCATCATCATCAAACCCATCTTCGTTCTGATCTGATATTAAATCTGGTAGCACTACCACTGTTCGTGTTAAAGTTTGTGCAGCATTACCATCGTTATCAGAACAATTATAATAAATCTCATATGTGTTGGGCGTAGACATATTAACAACCTGCCCGCTTACCTCAACCTGATGTGAAATGTCTCCATCTTCATTATCGTTGCAGGTTGCGCCCTGATCTGTATATTCTGCTCCTACATCAACCCCTAACAATAAAACTGATTCTCCATTAATATTAATGATTGGAAAATGATCACACCAACCATCATTGTTGTTGTCTAAGCAGGTGGTTTGCTGTTGTAGTACGGTTAATACAAATGAAGCAGAGTGTG
>MDTE01123550.1_pt1 | contig 10666 bp, 11 predicted proteins | sample 811231 | NCBI WGS metagenome assembly MDTE01 (sample SAMN05326651, study PRJNA326480) | marine metagenome | isolation source: seawater | place: Indian Ocean: Red Sea | collected 2010 | reverse complement strand
TGTGGACTTTCCGTGGTCGACGTGACCGATAAACACGATGTTGCGGTGTGGCTTGCTTCTGTCTTCCCATTGTGATGGCATGGTAATCGCTCCTTAGCAGGCAATGCGACAAATATCCCCTATATCAAGAGCGCGACGCGTTTCACGAGGTGAAATTGGTGCAACCAAGCCCATTCTGGCTATTCTGCGCCCAAGATTTCCCCGTCCTCTCCAATCTTGTACAGTCGAAGGGTGCTGGTGGCTCCGCGCATGGCTCGAGGGCTGCCCGAAATGGCAACTACGCGGTCACCTGGAGCAATACGTCCCTGGATCACCAGTTGCTCGACCGCTTCCTTCATCGTCTTGGAGCCGCGTTCGTGTTCCTTTGCCAAAATGGTGTCAACGCCAGGCAACAGGCAGGTGCGCCGAAGCGCACGTAGGCGGTCGCTCACCGCAGTGACGGGGATGTCGGGGCGATAACCCGAAACAAAGCGTGGCGCATTGCCGTGCTCCGTCGCCACAACGATTCGAACAGCCCCGGACTCTCGAGCGAGTTCGACACCCGCATGCGCCACCGCTCGGGTGGAACGGAAACGGGCCAATGCGTTCGGTCGGAGGTCGTGCATCCCCAGCCCTTGTTCGGTGGCCATGGCAATACGCACCATGGTCTGCACCGTTTCGAGGGGGTATTTCCCTGAGGCTGTTTCTCCAGAGAGCATCACGCCCGTAGCGCCATGACGAATCGCCGTTGACACGTCGCTGACCTCGGCACGGGTTGGACGAGGTTGCAACGTCATTGAATCCAGCATTTGCGTGGCCACCACCGCTGGCATGCCCCGTTCGAGGGCTTTGTCGATGATCATTTGCTGGACGACGGGGACATTTTCCAGCGGGATTTCAACACCGAGGTCTCCTCGAGCGACCATCACCGCGTTGGCCGTGTCAAGGATGCTGTCCAAGTTTTCCAATGCCACCGGATGCTCGATTTTTGCGAGCACGGGCACGTGCATGGAGGCGTTGTTGACCGCTTCTTTAGCAGGTAGAAGGTCTTCAGCGGTGCGGACATAGCTTACCGCGATGTAATCTGCACCGTTTTCCAAGGCGTGTTGAATGGCTCGTTGGTCCTTCTCGCCAATCGCGGGAAGGTCGACCATCGTTCCTGGGACGTTCACACCTTTGCGGCTGCTGACAGGTCCACCATCCATCACCGTGCACCGAACGGTACCGTTTGGCTCACCGCTGGTGCTGACCACCGAAAGGCGGATGAGACCGTCGGCGACGAGAATGGGGTCACCAATCTTCAATTCTGCCGACAATCCACCGTATTCAACGGGGAGGGCGGTGGCATCGGCCTCGTTCATTTCCCGCACACCGCAGTGCAACACAACCTCCGAGCCTTCAACGAGCATGTGAACCTCGGGAAATTTGCCGAGTCGAAGTTTGGGGCCAGGAAGGTCGGCCATGATGCAAGTGGGGCGTCCAAGTTCGTCTTCGATGTCTCGAATGCGACGATAGAGGTCTGTTTTTTCCTCGGGCTCGCCGTGAGAATAATTCAATCTGCAGACGTCAACGCCTGCTTCCAAGAGCGCCTTAAGTGTCTCACGGTCGTCGCATGCGGGACCGATGGTCGCAATGATGCGGGTACGTTTCATGGAGGTGTCCTCGTTCTACTTGTAGTACAGACGAATGACGAAACGGTCCACCCTAAAGTCGTTCACGCGGTCGTTTTGGATGGTCATGGTCCATTCCCCCTCACCAAAGGCCGTGTCGCTGTCTGAAAACACATACCCGAACAGCGAGAGGTGAACGCAATCTTGTTCGGCATCACAATCGCCTTCGTCGCGAGATTCAAGGTCCGTCGACGTGGTGTTTGACGCTTCTTCGTCCTCTTCGTTGTAAGCAAAGATGTTGAGTTCTGCACGGCAATTGTTGCCCGGTGTATTGAAGCAGTCATCGTCTTCTTTTGGATACTCCAGTTCGAGCTGAGCCCTCGCAATGGTGTTGCCGCTGTCCTTGTTGTAATGGATGAGTGCATCAAAATCCAATTCTGCCGTGTTGCCGCTGGTGTTACCGGCCATTTCGAAATCCTTCCAATATCCAGCGTAGCTCACATGAACTTTGATGGTGGTGTGATCGCTCATACCGACATCGTTGGTCACCGTAAGGCCGATTTCGTATTCACCCGGCCGCACGTTGTTCCACTCAACCGTTTCCCCAACGAGGTCGTCGTCGTTTTCGCTGTCACCGTCGTTGTCCTTGTCCTCGTTGAGGTTAAGGTCCCAGGCATAGCCGTCGGTGGGGATGTACTGCGAAGTATCATCGCCCGATGTTGACCCCGAGGCGTCCAAGTTGATGGTGATGGTCTCGGTGATAGACCGGTCGGTCATGGATTTTTCATATGCACAAATCCAGACGAGGATTCGTTGACTTTCTGAAATGGAATCGTCCTCGCAGTCTTCTTCATCTGCATATTGTGTGATCTCTGCGGTTGGAGGCTCGGCGCTCTCGGGAACGACGGTTACTTCTCGAGTTTGCTCGGCGGTGGTGATGCCGTTGGAAACTTCCAACATCACCTCGTATGTTTTCGCCTCGTCAAACGACCAGGTGGCCGTTTGTCCAGTGGCATCGATATCGGTTGAGCCTTCCACATCAAAGTTCCAACGGTAGGTGAGCGAACCATCGTTTGGCATGGAGTCGGAGGCATCAAACGACACCGTCATACCAGCTTTGATGTTGGTGTTTGGTGAGAAGTTGAACACCGCCAACACCTCTTCAGCAGGCCCGTCACCATCGTCTTCAAAGATGCACCCCGCAAGGGCTGAGCAAAGCATGAGACTCACCATCAAAAGCGACTTGGCCAAGTTTCCCATGTACATGCGTGGGTGACGGTTCATGAAAAGGGCTTCCTTGCATTGTTGCCGTCAATAATCGAATAACGAGGCCTGCTTGCTGCCTTTCATCAAATCGCTGGCGGTCCAATCAAACGCTTCGGTGATTCGACCAACAGCGGCGGCGAGGCGTTCAGCATAGAATTGGCCATCGTAGTCCATCGTGTTCGTCTGTTCTTCGGTATCCAGCCACATCGCCACCTGCATGGGTTGGCCTGTTCGCTTGGCGTTGGTGACGATGTAGGAGACTTTCATGCCCGACGTGAAGCCGAGGCCTTGTTCGATACGCTGCTTGGCGATCCGCACTTGAGCCATGCTGTCCGGCCGGCTGTAATCTTTGGTAAAATCGACGTCGTCCACAGATTTCACCGGCGTCCTGACCACCCGGCCCTTGCAGGTCTTGGCGAGCACCACGTCTTGAATCGGGACCTCGTTCGTCCGCAATGCCTGGACGCGTTGGCGGGCATAATCGACCAGCGCATCGCCTTCGTCGGCCAGTGCGTATCGGAAGATTTCTTTCATCGTCGCCGTGAGGTACGGGAAGGAATCTGTGCGTTGCGTCTCGTAGCCTCGGACCAACATTTCATGGGTTGGCCACACGACTTGGCCGATGTAGCGTTTCTTTGCTCCGTGGCTGAAGAAGACGGACAACCCTCGCTCAAATTCAAGCACGGCCGATTCTCTGCTGTAGCGTTGAGCCAATCCCTTGCCAAAGTCAACCATGCTCAACAGGGCCTGTTCATACGCGTCAACCGTCGCTTGCGCTGTGGCATCGCCCTGGGCGGCAGCCTGTCGGACCTCGTCGCTGACTTGTCTGGGGGCATCCTCAGGGATGGGGCAGCGAACGAAAATGGAGTCCGTGTCGGAATACACGACGCCGTGGCCTTCGGCCTCAACCGCGGTGATGATGCCCTTGATGTTTTGACGCGCCCAAGCGGTGATGGAGGAGCCCAAATCTCGATGCGTAAAGCGATAAAATCCGCTTGCAAACACGCCGTAGAACGAATTCATGAGGATCTTCACAGCGTATTGCATCGCGTCATGGAAGCCTTGCGCCACGTCATCTCCGTTGGCTTTGGCATGCTTGAGGGCGGATTTATGCTCGTCGCGCTGAGCCATCAAGTCCTCCAAGAGGGTCGGCACCATGCCCTTTCTCAAGGCTGCTTTGCGAAACAGCACGTCGTCGGGAGAAGCATGGACATCTTCTCGGCTGGGCTGGTCGGGTTGCGCCGGGTCAACGCGGGTGGTGTAGCAGATGTTGTGCCCGATCATGATGGAAGGGTACATGCTCTTGAAATCGAGAATGGCAATCCAAGGGTGCAAACCCGCCTCGACATCGTGAACATAACCGCCGGTGATCTGCCCCTCCTTTTTCTCTGCTGAACCCGTCAAAGGAACGGCGACATTTTGCTCGTCGGCCAGTCGGATGACCAACGAATCGATGAGTTGACTGGTGCTGCCATTTGCTGCCGTTTCAAGCGGTACCTTTGCCACCGAGGCAACCGCTTCCTTCCTGCGCACGGCCTGAATGGCCTGAAGAATGTCAAGCGGGAGTTCGGCATCCCGAACGCAGTAAGCCATGACCTCATCGGGACGGGTTGCCCACTCTTCGTCCATGTTGGAAGCATCGACGTCCATTTTGTGCTTGTCCTCATCGTCAGGAAACAGCAACGTGGCGACAAAGGACAGCGTTTCTCGACGGGGTTTCAAGGCCTGTCGCGCTTGCCACCACGCGTCCATCACCACGCGCCCCGAAAGGTTCCAAGCCCGATTGGATTGACGTTTCGGCGTCAATGCATCGCGTTGCCGTTTCAATTCCGTTTCCAATCGAGGCGCGCGACCCCAACCAAACAACGCCATCGTGGCCTCGTTACCTCCGCCGCGTTTGAGCACCTGTGTCCGGTCCGCAAGACGCGGCAAATCGAAATTATCGATGTTGTAACCCGTGATGATATCGGGGTCGTGCTTGAGCACCGTGCTCGTCAGCCCTTTGAGAATGTCCTGCTCATCACCACGAAATTCGTAGGTTGTTCGGCGTCCGCTTCCCAGTTCCTCAACACATGCTGCCGCACAAAGCACCGTTTCTTTCTCAATGCTGGTTTCCAAATCAAACGAGAAGACGGTGTAGGGCACAAGAAACGCTTCGGTTGCTTGAACGTGAGTGTGTTCGCAGCGCACCGTGATGTCAACTTCGTAGCGACCTGCGCCGCCGGCTTGCAACACTTCGGTTCGAAGGGGCGGAGCGTCCTCTTTACGCCGATCGACGACCTCACCTTCAAACGCCACGTGAATGCCCAAATCAGCGTCCAAAAACAAGCGGTTGACAAAGGGAATGTCGCCTGAATAGATGTGCCATGATTGCGTTTTGAGCGCCTTCCGTAGCGCTGGCACATGGAACGGTTGCTCAACTTCCACTGTCCAAACGGGTCGCTCGCCCAATTGCGTCCATTTGGTCACCGGGCCTCGAACATCCAAAACGTGGTCGAGCGCCTTCACATGATTCAATCGGTCTTCAAGGAAGGATGGTGTGCCCTGCTCGACATCCCAAGTCCCGATGGGTGCGATCTCAAACGTTGGGCGCAACCCATGAACCAAGAGGCAGACCGAGCGTCCATCGTCCATTCTTCCGAAAAGTTCCACGACGGTGAGCGGTTGCTCGTCGGTGGTCGGACCGGGCGATACAGAACGGTACCGGCCGCTCACGATACCCATTCGCCCGTTCATCTCTCGACCCCTTGCCGTGTTGAGGCCTGCGCCCCATTAGAACCCATCTGCAAGGGTTTTTCATTTTGCAGTTGAGAAACGCTGACGCCAACCAAGAAATGGCAGAGCAATGCTTGAAAGCCTCATCCCAATGGCTTATCTTGAGAGCGGAGGCCTGTGCATGGACGAATCATTTGACTGGGACAGCCTCACCTTCTCACTCACGCCCACTGAGACCATGTACATCACCACGACCGAAGGGAACGAGCCGTGGATGCCGGGGAAGTTGCAGCCGTACGGCGACATTCCCATGTCGCCCGCTGCGGGCGTGCTCAATTACGGCCAAGGTCTCTTCGAAGGAATGAAGGCGTTTCGAACCTCCAAAAACCGTATCGTTTTCTTTCGTCCCGAAGAGAACGCTCGACGGATGCAGCGTGGAGCCGACCGCCTCAAAATGCCGCCAGTGCCAGAATCCATTTTCGTCGATGCCGTGGAACAAGTCGTGGCGGCCAACGACCACTGGGTGCCGCCCAGCGGGAAAGGAGCGATGTACGTTCGACCCTTGCTCATGGGCAGTGGACCCGTTTTGGGTGTCGCCCCAGCACCGTCTTACACCTTCTTGATCTATGTCACGCCGGTTGGACCGTACTTCAAAGGCGGCATGAACGCCATCGACCTGCTGATTTCCGAACATCATCACCGTGCTGCCCCCGGAGGTTCAGGTGGCGTCAAAGCCATTGGGAACTATGCGCCGGGCATGAAACCAAGCAAAGATGCAAAGGCTCAGGGCTATGCTGAGGTCATCTATCTCGATGCGGAAACGCACACGGCCATCGAGGAAGTAGGTGCTGCCAATTTCTTCTGCGTGAAGGACAAGGTGTTGTACACCCCTGCGCTCACCGGGACCATTCTTCCCGGCATCACACGCGATTCCATCATTCAACTCGCCCGCCACCAAGGCTACGAAGTCGTTGAGGGCTCGGTATTGGCTTCGTTTGCTGTTCAGGCCGACGAGGCTTTTTGTTGCGGTACTGCGGCCGTGATCTCACCCATTGGCTCCATCACCCATGACGGCGTGAAGACGGTGTACGGTGACGGTAAACCCGGTTCGATCACCACCGAACTCTACGATTTGCTCACCGGTATTCAAAACGAGACAGAAGAAGACGTCTTCGGCTGGCTTCACCCGTTGCCCTGAGAGCGACGAATCATCACTGCCAGTGCCACCACGGACAACGCAGCGAAAGCCGACGGAAACGGTGTGTCTTCACCCGATGACTCCAGCCCTGTTTCATTGGTCTCGTTGGTGGTGTTGCTGGGCGGTGCTGGCTCTACGGTGATCTGACCGATCATGCCCACCGATTCGTGGGGCTCACAAACAAATTCGTAGGTCCCGTTGGTTCCGACTTCAAACGTGAACGAATAATCCACGTTCCTCTCGGGCTCCCCTGAATCGAAGAGGCCGTCCCGCTCAACGGCATTGTGGGGCAAGGCTTGCCCACTCCAGAAAAACCGCACCGTGTCACCTTCGGTCACCGTAACCGAAGACGGTGAAAACCGAAGGTTGGTGCTGTCGACCGTGATGATGGTCTCGTCGGGGTCTTGTTCAAGATACAGGTCGCCTTGCAGGCAGGCCAGTACCAAGAGGATGACCAAGAAACTGCCCGCTCGCATGTTCAAAAAGAGGTGGTGAAGGTTATCAAATCATGTTTCACAACTTCATCGCTTCTTGAAACTGGATCGTTTCTTGAAACTGGAACGCTGTTGTGTGTTTTTACGTTGTGAACGTGCTCGCCGGTCGCCCGCTTTTGGCCCTTTTGCCACTTGTTGAACCGCTTCTTGGCGTTCGTTGCGTTGCATTTGTCGCCATTGCCCTCCGATGAGTTGGAGCAATTCCTCTTTGCTGCCCGCTCCAATGGTTTCCTTTGCACCGGATGCTGAAACCCAGAGCCGCCCTTCTCTTCCATGAGGTCGGCGGGGGTGAGAAATGTGTTCTTCGCGTTTGATTTTCTTCAGGCCAACGCCTCGAGCGGCTCGAAAGAGGCCTTCGAGGTTCGGCTTGAGAACCGAGGCATCCTTCGGGACACGCCTTCCCGACCTACGGGACTGCTTCATGTCAAAATATCCCGGCCAAACGCAAAGTCGGTCCGGGTTGTGGTCCATGGTCTCGCCTCATGAGCCGCTCACGGCAGGCTTTCTTGAAGCCGTCGCTCGGCTTCACTCGAGCAGAACGCCGTTGATGACACCGTCTTTACCGGGTCGCGACGTGATGCGCACTCGGCCTTTGTCGGTCTCGATGACAGCGCCCTTGACGAGGATGTTTCGTCGAACGTAGTTGGGGTCGGAAGCGTTCTCAACCACGTTGTGGATGGTACCCAAGGTCGTCTTTCCCGTCTTCGGGTTGTTGATGCTGACTTGGTTTGCAGCCATCACTCGGACCATGGTGTTGCCACCGGTCTTGCGGTAGATCTTCCGCTTGGGCTCACCAACAAGGGCGAATTGCTTCTCCGTTGAGATTTCGGTTGAGCGCTTGCCGCGTGCCTGAACCTTTCGTCCACCGGATGGTTTTCGTCGTGAAATTCCGTGCCATTGAGCCATAGTGATGCCTCCTGCGTCGCCACCGACCAGCACGCGCTATATGAAAGCAACCCTCATGCACAGCGAGCAGAAAGATGCGATAAAACGGCACCAGCGGCGTCCGTAAGTTGGGCCTCAACGGTGTCTCCGGGTAACAATTCACCAACCCCTTGGGGTGTCCCGGTGAACAGGAGATCCCCGCCTCGGACGGGTGCCCAGGTACGCAGCGACTCGATTTGTTGAAGCGGCGTCACGGACATTTCGTGAAGCGGAGAGGATTGACGCAACTCGCCATTAACGGACAGGGAGAGGTGCAGACCGTTCGTGGAATCGACCAAGGAAGCCCACGAACCGCTCCAATCCGTCCATGTTCCGACCACAGCGCTGGAGGTGAAACACTTCGCCTTGGCCCAAGGCAATTGTTCAGCACGCAGCGCTGCCTGCGTTGCACGGTCGGTCAAATCCAGACCCACTGCGATGGCCTCGGGCTCCAGGTCGTCGTTCAATCGGACCACACATTCCACCTCGTGGTGCACCTCGCCTGGATGCGAGGATACTGGAATCGGCCCTTCTCCATGCAGGCATGCTGCTGGTTTAACAAACAAAATGGGTTCCTCTGCAGGCGGATTCCCGAGTTCAAGCGCGTGCTTGCGAAAGGTCCGGATGGTGCACCACATGGCCATACACCTGCGAAACGGGCCAAGCACAAGAAGCACACGATGCCGAAGAATGATAGCCTCCAAGCCCCCATCGGAGGGCATGGCCAACGAATGGAGCATCCGTAAGCGACGACCCGTGCGACGAAAGAACATCGCGCCATTGCTGAAGGAGCTTGAATCGGACTTGAGCATTGACCTCAACGTTGACGGAGCGTTTCTCGAAATGGCTGAATACGGCCCGTGGACAATGGTGTTTGTTGACCGAACGCCGATCGTCATCGAACTGGTGGATGACGATGGCCAGCGCTGTGTGTTCCTCACCTTGCGGGGATTTTTGCAACACATGGACGCCATGAAATGGGTCGAAGTCGACCATGGCGCCATACCGTTCCTCATGAACGGCGCCGACTGCATGGTTGCTGGCGTTCACGATGCGGAACCATCGGTTGAATCTGGCGACTTGGTGTGGATTCGAGACATGACCCACAAACGGCCGTTGGCACTGGGTTGGGCGCTCAACGGGGCCGCTGACCTTACCTCAGCCACCAAAGGAAAGGGCATCAAGACCTTGCATTGGGTCGGCGATGAGCTATGGGAAATGGAATAAGGCTCAAGCACAACAGCGTGAACCCTAAAAAAGGACCAACCCCCACTTCTCTCTATGAGAACGGGTTTGGCCCTCCTCCTCTCGGCCGTGCTGCTCACCTCGATGGTGTCCTCTGCTCTTGCTGGTTCCGCTGATGCTGGAGAGGACATCAACCCCGATGATTCGGTGCCCTTCTCCGTCGCAGAGCGAACAACGCCATCGCAAGACGGTGCAACCTGGGCGCTGAGTGTTACGCTTGACGACGAGGCTCATGACAACGGAACCACCCTCGCCATCACCACCCAAATCTGTCTCAACTCCGGCGTTTGCGACCCACCAGTGACCCAAGACGTCACCGTGAGTGACGATGACCGCACCTACGCCATTGAATTGACGCCCCCAAGCGACCATTCCTATGTCAACTGGCGCGTCAAAGCCACCTACTCCGATGATTCGACCGAGACATTCCCGACCGGAGACTGGTACAAAACATGGTCATCGTGCTATTACAACGACGGCACGTATGAAGGCGTTCATGCCGATGGCGACGGTTGCGACATCCCTGCATCTGGGGAATCCGAAGGCCTCCTTCCGTTCCTCGGCGTTGGGGTTGTGGCGGTCACCCTCGGACTTGCTGTGGTCGTCAAGCGACGCTCGTGAACTCACGCCGCTCGGTGGTGTTCGACCAACCGCTCAATGAACCGACGCTGCTCCAACGACCATTCGGTCAATTGAACCGTGACTGAGGAACGGTCTTTGGCGAGTGATGCATTGACGAAACCAGGGGCATGCAGGTCACTGGACACCAATGGAAGATGGTCGCCCGTGAACGTCAGCCAACACCCGCGCTCGTCAACGTGAACCTTGCCGTGCTCGAACACCAAGATGGCGTCTTGCTGCTCGCAGACCACCCCGCCTGCGAGAAGAAAACGATGAACGGCTGCAAACAACGCGTCTGCGTCGCCCTTTTCCCCGTCATCAACGCCGCCGTAAGCCGATAAAAAATCAAGTTCGGTATCGTTTTGTTCCATCAGATGGTCCAAACCGCGACCGTCGGTGGACATCACGCCAACTCCACTGAAGTTGATGTCCAGCCGATCAGCCGTCCATCGGTGGCATCCACCAGCAAGGAAAACGAACGGTCAGCATCACCATCCTCCCAACTTCGCTGGACATCCACGGTGGTCGCACCGTTTGTGTCGAGGAAATCGCCGAAATCAATGCCGAAGCCGGTACCTGGAACCACGACCAAGTACCCCATTCGCGTTTCTGGA
>MDTE01050549.1_pt1 | contig 10666 bp, 10 predicted proteins | sample 811231 | NCBI WGS metagenome assembly MDTE01 (sample SAMN05326651, study PRJNA326480) | marine metagenome | isolation source: seawater | place: Indian Ocean: Red Sea | collected 2010 | reverse complement strand
TCAGTTGAGTCTCGACCTTCCGGCAACGACTGAAGAATGTCTATATCGCGGAGTACAGCAGAACTTCAGCACCGGAACGGCCGAGGGAGTAGGATTGATCGAACACACCTCTCCGGCCTTTAGTCGAAACAGGGTCCGTTCACCAGAAGTGACGATTGGCAAAGGCGTGTCCGAAGCCTTGCTTCAGGTACCTTTCAAACTTCCTGGCCTTTCTGCTCTCAGTAAAGGCAAGGTACACCACCAAGTGCCAAGGCCGACCCTTCGTGGTGTGTGGCGATTGACCCGCGTTATGGACTTTCAGGTCTGAAGTCAGGCCGACGTACCGTAGCTTCGCGTCACTTCCGCTTCTCAAGAGATAGACATATTCCATGCCTTCAACCGAGTTGCATACGGGGCTTTATGCCGAGCAACGAAAGGAACAGGGAAGCTTCCCGATCCAGACTGGGTGTCGCCTGAACGAAATCATGGCGCTCAAGTGGGAGCACGTTGCGAGGTAAGCGTCTGAGCGACCTTCAGCCCTTCTGGCAACGGGTCCGAGTCCCCGCCGGCTTCAAGGACGTCCGGATCCACGATTTACACCATACTTTGGCTTCAACTGCGATTGCCGCGGGCCAGGGACTGCCCATGATCGGAAAACTGCTTGGCCACTCAGGTGCAAACTACAGCGTACTACGCTCACCTCTCGGCTGAGCGGGGTAAGTCCGCCGCCGAAAACGCATCCACAATGCTGCACCAGGCCCTGAGTTGGTGCTTAAGAGTTCGGCTTCATTGAGTTCTTCTCAGTCCCATCTGACCTTGGGGCGGATGAAGGTGTAGTGGCGGAGGGAGTGGGATTCGAACCCACGATACGGGAACCCGTATACACGCTTTCCAAGCGTGCGCCTTCAGCCTCTCGGCCATCCCTCCGCATGAAGCGTCCGGCAAATTAAGGCTGGGTTTGCGGTTTTGCAACGGCGTCGACAGATCACACAGACAAACGGTTCGAATGCCCCAGATTTAAACTCGTTGAGAATTGCTCTAGTGTTGGCGGACTTCAGCCAGGAGTGCTCTCCCTATGACGATATTGGTGACTGGCGGTACCGGATTCATAGGCGGCCGGGTAGCACGGAATCTGCTGTCCAAGGACGAATCCGTCGTCTGTATGGATTACGCCCCCAATCCGGCACCCTTCGCCGATCTTGGAGATGACCCCCGACTGAAAATCGTTCAGGGCGATACCACGCACGTGGATGACGTCGTCGCGGCAATCCGAGATCACGATGTCCATCGGATCATTCATCTCGCGGCATTGTTGCCCCCCGCGACGGAGGAAGAGCTGCGGCTTGCCATGCGGATCAACATCATGGGGGCGACCAACGTCTTCGAGGCGGCGGCGAGACTGGGCCTCGAACGCGTGGTCTACGCCAGCTCCGTCGCCGCGTACGACGACCAGGAATATTACGGCGATCGGGCGGTGAACGAGGATGACGACCTCCATCCCTACATCATCTATGGATACACCAAGATGATGAATGAGGTGGTTGGACGGCGCTATACGGAGAGATTCGGGCTCGACACGCGGGCTCTGCGTCCTGCCTCGGTCATCGGATACGGCCGCATGAGCGGACGCAGTGCCGAAGTGTCGCGGCTCATCTGCGGAGCGGCCATCGACGGTTCCTTCAAGGCAACGCAGTCGCCGAAGCAAACGTCCTCACTGATTCATGTCGACGATATCGTCGAGATGTTCGTGCGCCTCTGCATTGCGGACGCGTTGGAGAGAGACGCGTACGTTTCGGGGGGCACCACTGCGTCCCTGGAGGAAATCGCCGAACTGGTGCGCACGCACCTGCCGGACGCCGAGATCACGTTTCCCGACGGTGTGGACCTCTATCCCAATCTCCAAAAGTCGGACGGCAGCCGCCTAGCCCGCGACATCAAGTACCAATTCCCGGACATCGAGACGCGAATCGTCGATACGATCAACGAGGCGCGCCGGGATCACGGCATGACCCCCCTATCGTGACCACCCCGAGGAAAACCACGAGCGATCCAACGACATGATCATCGGCCGCAGTCTCGGTTGGCTCATCACCGCCATCGCCCTGATGGCGGCGGGCGCTGAAATTCTCGCTTCCCTGGAAGCTGGGGCGTACCAGGGTCTGGCCATCGGCTATCTCTGGTTCAAAATCGATACGGGCAGCCTGAATCTCTCGCAAGCGGTCATCCAGCGCTACGTGCATCCTTCACTTTGGGACCCCGTCATCGTGACGGTCCTACAGTGGCCGGCCTGGATTACGCTGGGAATCCTGGGGCCAACCCTTGCCCTGCTGTTCCGCAAGCGCACCCGACGCGACGCCGGCCTCGACCTGGATTGAACAGCGCGTAGAGCAATTCCATTTCAAAAGGCTAATTTGCTCTACTTTTGACTGGGTAGAGCAGATTCATGCGCTTAAATGGATCACGCAGTGATTCCATTTAAACCCGATCTACTCTAGGACGCGTCCTCCGCTGAATATCCGGGGTATTCAACCGCTTCCGCATCCACGCCGAGTCCCCGAACGGCCTCCACAACTTTCGACGACCACTGAATGGTGGCACCGCGATGGGCGCCCTGCACGGCAAGCATGTAGGATTCCGAGTCCGACAGATTGACGACACCGTGCATGATGTTTGGCGGGACCGTGATCATGTCGAAGGGTTCCAGCTCGATTGCCTGATCGGCAGCCTCACCGAACGTGACCGACCAGCGACCGGTAAGAATGATGAAGGCTTCATCAGAATCGTGTGCGTGCGTGCCGATGCCGCATTTGCCTTCGCACGACACGAAATTGATATTGAATGCCTCGACCTCGCCCACCCGCTTGTCCGGCCAGTTCTGTTCTGTCGAACGCCCGGTCACCGGGTAGCGCTTGCGCTCAAACTCCGGCAGCGCCATATCGAGCAACCGCACGGGCGAAACTCGATTGGGCAGATCGTTGTAGCGGATCACGTATTTTTCCATTTCTTCGAGCGATAGTTCGGTGGAAGCCATCCCGTCCCTTTCCATTTGCATGGCCCCAAGTCTGCATCCACAGACCAACAGATGTCGAGACCATCCCGATCGTTGCGCCTTGGCACCTTGAGTCGCCAATGATACAAGCGCGCCGATGACCGAGCCGGCACACATTCGCAATTTTGCCATCATTGCACACATCGATCACGGCAAGTCGACCCTCGCCGACCGTATGATCCAGCGATGTGGTGGCCTGACCGACCGGGAGATGCGCGAACAGGTTCTCGACTCCATGGAGATCGAGCGCGAACGCGGCATCACAATCAAGGCCCAAACCGTTCGCCTCAATTATGCGGCCAAGGATGGCCAGCAGTATCAACTCAACCTGATGGACACGCCGGGCCACGTCGACTTTACCTACGAAGTCAGCCGGTCCCTTGCGGCGTGCGAGGGATCACTCCTCCTCGTCGACTCAAGCCAGGGCGTGGAGGCCCAGACCCTGGCCAACGTCTATCAGGCATTGGAAGCAGACCATGAGATCGTCATCGCCCTGAACAAGACGGATCTTCCCGCGGCGGAGCCCGATCGGGTCGCTCAGCAAATAGAGGACGTCATCGGATTGGGGGCGTCGGACGCGCTTCTCGTGTCCGGCAAGACCGGAGACGGTATCGACGAGCTGTTCGAGGCCATCGTCGAGAAACTGCCGCCGCCAGAAGGCGACGCGGACGCACCCCTTAAGGCATTGCTCGTCGATTCCTGGTACGACCCCTATCTCGGCGTCGTCATTCTTGTGAGGGTCAACGACGGATTCCTCAGGAAGGGCCAGCGCATCAAGATGATGGCAGCCGGAACCGAGCACACTGTGGAACAAGTCGGCGTATTCACACCCAAGCGGACCGATGTGGGCCAGCTCGGGCCCGGCGAGGTCGGTTTCATCACTGCAGGAATCAAGGAAGTTGCCGACACTCATGTCGGTGACACCATCACGGAAACCAGGCGCCCAACCGAAGCGCCCCTGCCCGGTTTCAAGCCGAGCGTGCCGGTCGTGTTCTCGGGCCTCTTTCCCGTCGATACCGCAGACTATGAAAGGCTCCGCGAAAGCCTGGCAAAGCTCCGACTGAACGACGCAAGTTTCGAATACGAACCCGAGACATCGGCAGCCCTGGGCTTCGGTTTCCGCTGCGGCTTCCTGGGCCTGCTGCACCTGGAGATCATCCAGGAACGCCTGGAGCGGGAGTTCGATCTCGAGTTGATCACAACGGCACCATCCGTCGTCTACAACATTCACCTGACCGACGGCAGAACGATCGAGCTCCATAACCCCGCCGACCTGCCCGATCCTGTACATATCGACACCATCGAAGAACCCTGGATCAGCGCAACGATCATGGTCCCCGACGAGTACCTCGGCGGTGTTCTCAAGCTCTGCGAAGAGCGCCGGGGTGAGCAGGTTGACCTCACCTATTCAGGTACGCGCGCTGTCGTCGACTATCGCCTGCCCCTCAACGAGGTCGTCTTTGATTTCTACGACCGGCTCAAGTCGGTCAGCCGCGGCTATGCGAGCTTCGACTATCAGATAGAGGAATACGCTGCGGGCGACCTGGTGAAGATGGCGATCCTGGTCAACGGCGAGCCCGTCGATGCCCTCTCGACCATCGCGCATCGGGAGAATGTGGAATCCCGGGGACGGACCATGTGCGAGAAGCTCAAGGAACTCATCCCGCGCCAGCTGTTCAAGATCCCCATCCAGGCGGCTATTGGCGGCAAGGTGATCGCCCGAGAAACCATCTCGGCCTTGCGCAAGGACGTTCTGTCGAAGTGCTATGGCGGTGACGTATCGCGAAAACGGAAGCTTCTGGAAAAGCAGAAGGCCGGAAAGAAGCGCATGCGTCAGTTCGGCAAGGTCGAGATTCCCCAGGAAGCCTTTATCGAAGTCCTCCGCACGGACGCCGGCTGATCCCCCTCCATTCAGCGAGATCAGGACAATCCGAATTCCGCCGCCGGATTATGCGTCGGGAAGAAGGTTCTCCAACGTAAACCGTGGGTCTTCCTGGCTCGGGATCTTGCACACGGCGCTTGCGCGCACCAGCGTCTCACCTCCGGTGCTCAGAATACAGGTGCCGAAGGCGAGATTACGGGTCGTGCGGATCACCTCCGTCTCACCCTCCAGCCAATCTCCGATCCTGCCGGGCGCGACATAATCGAGGGAGAGGTTGATTGTTGGCAGGAAGGCTTTGACGTCGGCCTGAACGACGATACCGATGGCGATCTGCAGATCCGCAAACATCGCGTGCATTCCGCCATGGCAGATACCGACCGCATTGCAGTGCCGATCCTCCAGACGCAATCCAATACGAAACTTACCGTCCGTGTACTGCGCGAAGAGCGGGCCGTTGATGTCAACGAAAGGCCCCGGCAGGTGCAGGCGCGTGAAGCCCGGCGGCATAGATGCGTCGTCTGATTCGGAACCCGTTGTCATGATGGGCTCAGGTCCGGAGCCGGCCGCCCGTGGCCTTCTCGACGGCGGCCACGATCATGCCCGAGACCTCTTCGATTTCGGCCTCGGTCAAGGTCTGCTCCGCGGGTTGGAGGCGGACACTGATGGCGAGGGATTTCTGCCCGTCTGCGAGAGCACCGCCTTCGAACACGTCGAAGACGGATACATCCGCAATCAAACCCTTGTCCGCGCCAGTCGCAGCACGCACGACGTCACCCGCCGGCACGTCCGCAGAGAGAACGAAAGCGAAGTCACGGTCGACTGCTGGAAGATCGGATGCATCGAGCCGCGCCCGCGTGTACCCCTTCTTGCTTTTTGAGGCCGGCACAGCATCCAGGAAAACCTCAAACGCGACGATCGGCCCCTCGATGTCGAGATCCTGTAGGACGCCCGGGTGAATCTCGCCGAAGCGGGCCGGGACGGTCTTGGGACCGAGCCGGAGTGTTCCGGAACGTCCCGGATGGTACCAGTCCGGTGCCTCCGCGACCGTCTGAGTACTGGCCAAGGGCGTGCCGGCGGCCTCCAGAACGGCCATGGCGTCGGCCTTGGCGTCGAAAGCGTCAATATCGCGCTCGTCGCCTGCCCAGTGGCGCGCCGCGTTACGGCCATGCCGCAATCCGGCTGCGACCACCCGCTGGGCGTCGGGCGCCACTCCTTCATAAACGGCCCCGACTTCGAACAGCGCGATCTGAGTTTCTCCTCGGTCGATATTTCTGCCGCACGCGGCCATCAGGTTTGCCAGGAGGCTGGGCCGCATGACATCAAGGTCGCTGCTGATCGGATTGGCAAGATTAAGTTCGGCTTCCGGGTCGCCGAATAATTTTGCCAAGCCCGATGACGTGAATGACCAGGTGACGACCTCGACCAGTCCGCGGGCCGCCAGAACACGCTTGGCATCGCGTTCACGCCGCTGGCCGGCAGTCAGGACGGCACGCGACACCGGTGATGGGTTGTCCATCGCAACGGAAGGAATCTCGTCAAATCCGTAGATACGGGTCACTTCCTCAACCAGGTCGGCTTCGCCGTGAACGTCGGACCGCCATGGGGGTGCTGATGCCTTCATTTCGCCATTGACCAGCGAGACGTCGAACCCCAATGACTCCAGGATTTTCTGCACGTCCGTTTGCGGAACATCGATACCGCCCAGATGGTGTATGCGGCTCGGGCGCAGCGTGATATCACGCCGCCATTCGGGGGGTCCGCCTGCCACGACGAGTTCGCTGGGCTCCCCGCCACAAAGCTCCATCACCATGCGCGTTGCGACTTCCATGCCCTCGCGAACGAACTCGGGATCGACACCGCGTTCGAACCGGTATCGCGCGTCCGAATCGATCATGTAGCGGCGGCCCGTGGCGGCCGTACGCAAAGGGTCGAACAGCGCGGCCTCGATGAAGACATTGGTCGTTTCCTCGGTGCATCCCGATGGCTTGCCGCCGATCACGCCACCGAGTGCCAGGGCTCCATCATCGTCGGCGATGACCGTGACTTCGGGATCGAGCGTGTACTCCCTGTCATTGAGCGCCGCGACCGCCTCACCCGCTTCGGCGAGTCGCACATGTATGCCACCGGACAATGTGTCCGCATCAAACACGTGAAGCGGGCGCGCGAGGTCATAGGTGACGTAGTTTGTCATGTCGACCAGTGCCGAAATGGGGCGCAGTCCGATCGCCCGCAAACGGTCCTGAAGCCACTTCGGGCTCGGGCCATTCTTGACACCCTTGATGTAACGGCCGACGAACATCGGGCAAGCATCCCGGGTCTCGGGGTCAAAGCGCAGATCGACACCGATGGGGCTATCGAAGGTGCCGGGCACGACATCGATCCCGTACGGTTTCAGCGTGCCCAGCCCGGCAGCGGCCAGGTCCCGGGCGATCCCGCGGACACCGAGGCAATCCTGACGGTTCGGCGTAATGGCAATCTCGATCATGGGATCATCGAGGCCCAGCACGCGTGCAAACGGCTCTCCCAGCGGTGCGTCTTCGGGAAGTTCGATAATGCCTTCGTGCTCATCCGAGAGGCCCATCTCCCGTTCCGAACACAACATGCCCCGGCTCTCGACCCCGCGGATCTTCGCCGCCTTGAGCTTCATGCCATTGCCGGGAATGGTCGTCCCCACCGGCGCGTAAACGCCCTTCATTCCGGTGTGAGCGTTTGGCGCCCCGCACACCACATCGAGTGTCTCGCCGCCCGTATCGACCGTACAAACCTGCAAACGGTCGGCGTCTGGATGCGGCCGCGCTTCCACGACGTAGGCGACTGTGAATGCGTCCAACCCCGCCGCCTTGTTCACGACCTCTTCGACTTCCAGACCGATCGCGGTCAGGGTCTCGGATAGCTGGTCGATGGACGCATTGGTGTCCAGATGATCCCTGAGCCAGGAAACGGTGAATTTCATCGCGCCAACCCCCCAGCCAGCGTCGGCACATCGAAGGCGGCGAACCCATAATGCCGCAACCACCGCAGATCGGAGTCGAAGAAGGCGCGCAAGTCCGGAATGCCATACTTGAGCATGGCGATGCGATCGATCCCCATGCCGAAGGCAAACCCCTGCCATTCGTCTGGATCCAGGCCAACGTTCTCGAGCACGTTGGGATGCACCATCCCGCAACCCAGAATCTCGAGCCAGTCGTTGCCCTCACCGATCTTGAGTTCGCGTCCCTCGCGAGAGCAGCCGATATCCACCTCGGCCGACGGCTCGGTGAAGGGGAAGTGACTGGGCCGGAACCGCATGCGCAGGTTGTCGACCTCGAAGAACACGCGGGCGAACTCTTCCAGGCAGCCTTTCAGGTGGCCCATGTGAATGTCGTGGCCGATGGCCAATCCCTCCACCTGATGGAACATCGGCGTATGGGTCATATCGGAATCACAGCGGAAGGTGCGCCCCGGCGCGATAATGCGATAAGGCGGCGATGTCGACTGCATGTGCCGGATCTGGACCGGCGATGTGTGGGTCCGCAATACCAGCGGGGCGCCATCGCGCTCGGCCTCGAGATAGAACGTATCGTGCATCTGTCGAGCGGGATGCTCGGGCGGAATGTTAAGCGCCGTGAAATTGTGGAAATCGTCCTCGATGTCGGGACCTTCAGCGACGCTGAATCCCATGTCCGCGAAGATGGCGACCACTTCATCGATGACCTGTGTCACCGGATGAATTCGCCCCCGCGCCTCGGCACGAGCCGGCAACGTGATATCGATCCCTTCGGTTTCGAGCTGTTCTGTCAGTGCCGCGTTCTGCAAAGCCCCGCGACGCGCATCGATCGCTGCGGCGATGTCATCCTTCAACGCATTGAGAGCGGTTCCTGCACTTCTCCGCGCCTCCTCATCCATGGCGCCGAGGCCCTTCATCAAGGAGGTGATCTCGCCCTTTCGGCCCAGGGCGCTCACCCGGACCGCTTCCAGATCGTCCAGGCTTCCCGCCGCTTCGACGGCGGCTTGAAGCTCATCACCTAGCTTGTCGATGTCCTGCATGTTTCCACCCACGAAAAAAGGGGCCATCGTCGAGGCCCCTTCGCAACATCCGAACTTCTGAGCTTACGTCCGAAGGACCTCAGGTCACGCGGCCTGGCCGAGCGCGGACTCCGCTTGCTCAACCAGCGCCTTGAAGGCCTCAGGCTCACGCGCCGCGAGGTCAGCAAGAATTTTCCGGTCGACCTCCACTCCGGCAAGCTTGAAGCCATTCATAAATCGCCCATATGTCAGGCCATGCATGCGCGCTGCTGCGTTTATCCGTTGAATCCACAGGCCACGGAAGGCGCGCTTGCGATTTCGCCGGTCCCGATACGCGTACTGAAGCGCCTTCTCGACCCGCTCCAGCGCCACGCGATACGACGTGTGGCCGCGGCCGCGATAGCCCTTGGCTTGCTTCAGGACTTTTCTGTGACGGGCGTGTTTGGTTACGCCCCGTTTGACGCGAGCCACCGACGACCTCCTTAGCCGTAAGGCAGGAACTTGCGCACGACCTTGGCGTCAGATTCCGCCATGATCGTGGTTCCGCGCTGATTGCGGATCTGTTTGTTGGTGCGCTTGATCATGCCGTGCTGCTTGTTGGCTTGATTCATACGCACTTTGCCCTTGGCGGTCAGCCGAAACCGCTTCTTGGCGCCGCTCTTGGTCTTGAGCTTGGGCAACCGTTTTCTCCGCCCGGTACATCCAGAATGACCAACGGCGGAACGACCAGGATCTACCGGCGCCGCCGTGGCGTGGGTTTATAACCACTGGTCCGTTGGAATGCAAGCGATGCGCGGGGCCGCATTCCACGAGATTTCGTTGGGGCCAAGCCGTGGTACGAACATAAGAAAGGCCGCAATTGCGGCCTTCGAATTTGTTGGCGCTGGGGCGTTGTCGAGCCCGGCCCCAACGCCGGTGCTTGAAAAGGGGGGTCGATAACCAAAGGACGCTTGACCCTACGAGTGCGGGCCTCACCCGCTCATCGTGCATATGGTCAGCGCAGCGACATCATTCAACACGTGACTCCGGCGATTCGCCGACTCTGTGACGCACGTTACGGATTCATCGGGCAGATTTCCCCGAATTCCTGCAATTCGCACACTGTCTGGGGTGGCCGTTCCGTATGGGCCAGATCGGTGCTTCGTCTCATGCATGCGCATTAACCGGCTAAATTTCAATGGCTTACAACACGTTCGGCGCTTCCCACCTGTTGAGGCAGAAAATTATATGAACAAATGAACATCATTACATATGTTTGTTATTTAGAAATCATGAGAACTCTCGACGAGGGCGAAATCCTGGCGCTGGCGGAAATGTTCCGACTGATGGGGGAGCCGAATCGCCTTGCCATCATTCTCGCGGTGCGCGATGTCGCGAAGTCGGTTGGCCAGATCGCCGCAGAGCTGGGCCAGTCACCATCTCTCGTAAGTCACCATCTTCGTTTGCTGAGAGCGTCGCGAATTCTCAAGGCCCCGCGGCAGGGAAAGCACGTTTTCTACAGCGCCGCAGACCAGAACGTGGAACGGGTGATTGCCGACATGACCGAACATGTGGGCGAACCAGTGTCCCATCACGCTGGAGGTGATGGATGAACCTGTGCGGCCACTCTTGTCACGATCCCGGAGCCCTGGACGCGATGCAGTCCTCGCTGCGGCTATGCAGTCGTAACGATGCCCTGGGAAACCTTGCCTTCATGGCCGCCGCAACCGGCGTTTTCGCCAGCGGCACGCACTGGCCCGACATTGCGGTTG
>MDTE01110123.1_pt1 | contig 10667 bp, 9 predicted proteins | sample 811231 | NCBI WGS metagenome assembly MDTE01 (sample SAMN05326651, study PRJNA326480) | marine metagenome | isolation source: seawater | place: Indian Ocean: Red Sea | collected 2010 | reverse complement strand
TCCTCTGGCGGTTGGTGACTTTCACCAAACAATTCCTTCATGCGGGCTTTTCCGCGCTGCAATCTGTCTTGTGTCATTTTGTGTGTCCTGCACCCCGGCGTTGTAAGTTTGACGCCACTATATCTCCCGTTTAGGGAGAAGTTCACGTGAGCGGGACAGGACGTCCAATTTGGAGGCCAGCTAGGACTTGGGGGTGCCTGTAAAAGCTACGCCCTCGCTTGCGCGGGTGCGATCGTCACCACTCGCCGGGTGTTAAGCTAGGTTTGCTTTGTTCTGCTGCGGCTACCCTATTCTGGAGATGATGCTATGCCGTTAATCTTTTTTGCTCTGTTTTTCAGCACCATGCCGAATGCCCTGGGTGCTACTGCCACCGGGCGGGTTTTTGAGGATGTGAACCGAAACGGTGAGCTAGATTCCGGGGAGCCTGGGCTGAAAAACGTGCGCGTCAGCAATGGCCTAGATGTGGTTACGACCGACTCTAGTGGGCGCTATCAACTGGAGGTGGATGATGAGGCGGTGATTTTCATTACGAAACCCCGCGACTATGCGACGCCCGTCAATCTGCACATGCTGCCCCAGTTCTACTACATCCATCAGCCGGCAGGATCACCAGCTGGGTTGCGTTATGTCGGAATCGAGCCCACCGGTGCGCTGCCCTCGGAGATTAATTTCCCGCTCGTTGCCCGATTGGAAGGCGATCAGTTCGAAGCTATCCTGTTTGCCGACACGCAGCCTCAAACTGATCGCGAATTGGACTACATTCGTGACGACGTGGTCGCAGAGCTCGTCGGTACCGATGCTGCGTTCGGTATGACCATGGGCGACATTCTCTTCGACGACCTGTCCATGTTTCCTCGCTACAACGCGCTCATCGCTAGAATTGGTATCCCCTGGTACAACGTGCCCGGTAACCACGAAATGAACTTCGAGGCCATAGATGACCGACACTCGCTGGAGACCTTCAAGCGTTACTTCGGGCCACCCTATTACGCGTTTGAGTACGCGAATGCGCTCTTCGTCGTCCTGGACAACATTGTGTACAAGGGTAATGGCGATGCTGATCCAGGAGACGTGCGTGGCACCGGCGGCTACGAGCCGAGTCTGACTCGGGATCAACTGAGTTGGCTGGCGAACGAACTCGAGTACGTGGACGAGCAGCGGCTGGTGTTCATCGCCACCCACGCACCTCTCGGTAGCGAGGACGGCGCATACAGCACCAGCAATCGCGAGCGCCTGTTCAAGTTGCTGGCGGGCCGCCCGAACCTATACTCCGTGGCTGGACACACACATACCACCGATCACGTTTACTTTGGTGCGGAGGAGGGCTTTTCGGGACCGGGAACGTTTCATCATCATGTGCTGGCGACGGTATCTGGTGCCTGGTGGAGCGGTCCGTTCGACGAGCGGGGAATCGCAATCAGTGACCAGCGGGACGGTACGCCTAACGGCTACCACATTTTGGAGGTGGAGGGCACGGACCTGGCTGTGCGTTTCAAGGGCGCAGGCAAGCCTGCCGACTACCAGATGCGGATCATGTTCGACGTGGCGCACCATCATATGGGTGTGGATGCGTTCCGCGATTTCAAGGCAGGGGTGTTGCTTGACGGGCGCATGTCAGCGGACGAGGTGGCCGCGGCGTCCATCGTCGTGAATCTGTTCGACGGTGGACCAAAATCCAACGTGTCCTACCGAATTAACGATGGTGACTACATGCCCCTCGAACGCGTGCTGCGCAAAGATCCTTACATCTTGGAGCAATATAGCCGCCATCGCGACGTAAAGAAGTCCTGGGTTCAAGCAAGTGCTTCCACCCACCTATTCGAAGCCGACCTGGACGACTCCATCGAACCTGGCACGCATACGGTGACGGTTCGCGCGATGGATGAATTCGGGCGCGTTCACCATGGGCATGCCGTGCTGGAAATCAGCGCTGGGTTAGACGGCAGCGAGGATGGTATCGGATACCCTAATAGTCGTCGGCGGTAGCTTTAGCACCGTTCGTGATCACAGGATTCGGCGCGGCACAGTTTGAAGTTGCGGTAGTGCGCCGCAACAAGGAATCCCGCCGACAACAACGTAACAACGCGCTCTCCAGACTCTCCCAACAGATCATGCAGCACTATGGCGGCCAGCGATATCCCGAGGAGTCCAATGAGACCCAGGGCAAGCACTAGTATGTCTCTGTGCTGCCAGCACCCCAAACCGAAAGCGAAAATGGCGGTGGGTAGTAGCACCCACAGCAATGCCACGTGAAAGAACTCGTCGTTCGAGAGTGAGGCCGGTATCGTGGTACCTAACAGCAGTAGCGCGGGTACGGCGATACAGTGCAATCCACAGAGCGTTGAGCCAGCCACTCCCAGCCCATCGGCAATGGTGCGTGCGAAGCTGGAATCGATGGCCCTCATGATGAAAGTGCAACCATGGGATAGTTGTGGTGGGTGTGCGTTGGCACAGTCAAGGTCGCCATTTGTATCCTCGGATCCAGGGTCATGAATTCCAGACAGGCGGGAGGTTGTGTCGCGGTCCGTTTTGTTATGTTATATCATTTCTAGAGTCGATTTGGGACGACAGAGTGCACGAGCTATTCCAGCAATTGAAAGCGGGCGACGGTCCGCTCGAGATCTCCGACGCCATTCCCGCTCCGGTTTGCCTCTTTGCCAGTGAGCTTGCTGCTGCCCGCGTCCTTGGGGCTTCTCTGGAGTTTCCGCGAATTGAGGTGGGTAGCTCTGCTTCGCAACTACAGTTTGAAGGTGCCTTCGAGCAACTGGCGGACCTTTCCGGATGGGATGTCTGGAGAGACTGGGCCGCGCACTGGGTGTCTCGGTTTGGTCGGCTTGGCAATGCGTCGGCGGTGCGCCTGAATATGTCCCACTCTCTGGGGCCAACCTGTCCCCGATTTCACGTCGATGCGATTCACCTGCGACTGATTGCTACCCTGCTTGGGCCTGGTACCCAATGGTTGCGCCCAGTCGATGTGTCGCAGACGGCGGACGGACGCATCTGCCAGACTCCCGACCCTCATGTGGTGCAACAGATCGAGGCGGGCAGCGTCGGGCTCTTCAAAGGGACCAATTTCGACCCAGAGTCCGGCCGAGGCGTCGTCCATCGGTCGCCGCCCGACCGGGTTGACCGGATCGTCGTAACGCTCGATCTCGCGGCCTAAAGCTGCGAGTGAGCCGGTTGCGTCAACTACCGACGCAACCGTACCCCCAGTTCGACCGTTCGTCCTGGTTGCGGAGCAAGGTCCTTGATGAACGAGGTGTGATAGCGCTGCTCATCGTCGGTCAGATTGCGTCCTGCCAGGAATAACTGAAGGCGGTTGTCACCGAGGTCCATCTCATAGCTAAGATGGGCGGCTAGGTCGTCGTAGCTCGCTGTCGGGAGCTCCCCGGGAGCGGTGTCCCGCTGATTGGAGACGTGCCGCCACACCAACTCGCCTTGGAGGGCGCCCCACGATAGTAGGGCTCCAATGTGCCATCGCCTTGGCGGAATGCGGGGCAGATCGCGATTTTCGCCTTCGTCGAGTCGCGCCCTGACTGCGTCGAAACCGAGCTTCAGCACTAATGAACCTGCGTCCCAGGTGGCAGCCTGCCATGTAGCCTCCAGTTCGGCGCCGTGGAACCGGGCGTCGTTCTGCTCCCACAGCAGCAGGGGGAGGTCGTCGCGATCCGTTCCGTCGGCTTGCTGGTAGATGAAGTCATTAAAATCTGTGACGTAGGCGCTTACGGCGAAGCGGAAAGCGGCGCGTTCGTAAACCAGGCCGGCTGAAACGTTCGTTGCTTCCTCCTCGTCCAGTGTGTCGCTGCCGATTTCGAAACTCTGAGTAGCCAGGTGGGCGCCGTTGGAGTAAAGCTCTTCTGCCACTGGAGCCCGGCTGGAGTAGTCGACCTGTGCACTGAACGTCCAGTGGTCGTCAAAGGAGTGAACGAACCCGATAGACGCAGCGAAAAGATCGAAATCACGTGACGGGCCCTCCGTTGGATTGTGGTGCACGTGTTCGTAGCGCAGGCCTGCTTCCAACGCGGTGTTCCCCATATCCCGCTGACCGACATAGAACAGGCCGACGGTGTCGGTGTCTACGGGTTGCACGAACGACTCGACACCGATGGCTGAAAACTCGCGCGTGGAGAACTGCAGGCCTCCCGTTCCAGTGATTCCGAACATCGCCGCGTGTGTTAGCTCAATACGACCTTCCAGAGCCTCGGTGGAGAAAACAGTGCCTTCCTCAGTGTCGCCTTCCGCCTCGACGTGCTCGTAGTCGTTGTAGCCAAACCGGAGGTTTAAGGACTCGACGCCCTTTAGCGGTGCCAGCAGGCCGGCCTCGATGTCGACACGTGTCTGTTTCAGGTCCAGAAACGGAGTACCTTCTTCGCCGTGCTCCCCGTCGTCGTGGTGCTCGTCTTCGTCGTGGTGTTCGTCTTCGTCGTGGTCCTCGTCACCGTGGCCATGCTCGTGTGCATGGCTGTGACCGGGCAAGCCGTAGTCCGCATCGTATTTGGAGACCGACACCCCGATGAAGCTTCTGTCACCGATGTAGGACGCGCCGAATGCGCCACCACGAGTTTCCAACTCGCTGCCTGCCAGCGTGCCTTCGTCTCCGTGTTCTTCCTCATGTTCGCCTTCAGCTTCCTCAAGTGCTCTCAGCGCGGCGGATTCCGCCTCGCCAGGGATGTCGTAGGGGTCAGCGTTCCGGTAGAAGCCATCGGCATGGAATGCGAAAGAACCTGTCCCGCCTTGGATCCGTGCCGCTGCGGTGTGTTGGTCGGCGTTGTCGGCACCACGTAGCTCCGCTCCAAAAACGATGTCGTCGGGTACTTCGCGGGGGATTCTGCCCGTGTGCACGTTGACCACCCCCCCAATGGCGCCCGATCCGTAGAGCAACGTGCTCGGGCCCTTCAACACCTCGATGCTCTGGGCGGCAAACGGCTCAATGGTGGTTAGGTGATCGGGGCTCGAAACAGACACGTCCAGACTGTCGATGCGATCCTCGAGGACTTTCACCCGTGGTCCGCCAAGACCGCGCACGATCGGGCGACCGACCGCGTGGCCGAAGCTCGCCGAATGAACGCCGGGGATTTGCCGCAGGGTTTCGCCGATGGAAGGCGCAAGAGCGCGATCGAGCTCCCCGCCCGCAAGCGTGGTGACGGGTTGCGCAAGGCCATCTGACGCGAGCGGGTGGGCACGCACGACAACCTCCTCAATGCGTTGATGTTCCGTGGTGTTTACGTGTTGGGTGTTTGTTGTCTGGTCGACGTCGGCAAACGCGGCAGAAAAACCGCAACTTGCCAACGCCATCCACACTCGTAGTGAATCGCGTGCCATATAAAAATTCTCGTGGGGTCTGTGGACGAGAGTCAGCAGCGACGGCCCTGCCGTGCTTCAGACTCGACTTCGCTGTTAGGTATCAGATCGCTGGCGGTGCTCTGATTGGGCGCGGATTGGGTAGGCGGGTAGCAGGCGATGAGACACGGATACATCGGACCCGTTGGTCGTGCAGAATTTGCACGGGTAGGTCTAGGCCAAAACTCGGTAGTCCCGCTTCGCTCGATGTGCTGCACGCCATGCACGCGTGCTCAGGGCACTCATCGTGTGCATGAGCCGATTCGACCCACTGAATGCCGAGCAGGAGCGTACAGGCCAGCGCGACCGCCACGGCCCGCGTGGCGGGAATCCCCAAAAAACTCCTGAATCTAGGTGGCATCAGCGTGGTTGTCGTTCCGATCGTGTATGATATAACATATCAATTCCACTTTCGCCAAATCTTCTTCATCCGTAGAGCGATGGGCTATGCACCCGCAGCCAGTAGCGAACACCACCGGTAGCGACCATGTCTGAGATCGGCCACGTCGACTTGGGTGACGATGTAATTGATGTCTTTGACCTCGTTTTTCGCTACGGCGAGCACGAGGCCGTCAACCTTGAGCGGTTCCAAGTGTCCGCCGGCGAGAGCGTAGCCGTGATTGGTCCTTCCGGTTGTGGCAAAACCACCTTCCTGCATCTGCTGGCAGGCTTGCTGCAGCCCACTGCCGGCAACATCCGAATACTCGGGCGTGAAATCACGAAGATGAGTGGTGCAGAGATCGACCGATTCCGCGGTCAACGATTGGGCATGGTGTTTCAACGCCTGTTGCTGATGTCCGCCCTGACAGTCCACCAGAACATTGCACTGGCCCAGCGGTTGGCTCGGAAACCTGGAGACAAATCGCGGATTGACACGCTGCTTCAACAACTTGGCGTCGCAGAGCTCGCGCATCGCAAGCCAAGGATGCTGAGTCAGGGTCAGGCGCAGCGCGTTGCGATTGCGCGCGCGTTGGTGCATGGCCCGGCGATCGTGCTTGCTGACGAGCCCACATCGTCGTTGGATGACGACCACGCGGGGGCGGCGCTCAAACTGCTCCGAGATTCCGCACGAGCGGCGGGAGCGGCACTTGTAGTGGTTACCCACGACCAGCGCATTCGCGGGCAGCTTGACCGTGAGTTCGACATGGATCCGCTGACGTGATCTGGCTGCGGCTGGCGCTGGCCAATCTGTCGCTGTCGCCCTTGACTGCGGCGGTTAACGTTCTGTTGATGGGCTTAGGCACGGCGAGCATTGTGCTGTTGCTGCTAGCCGGTTTTCAGCTTGAGCAGGCGATGTCCCGAGATGCCAAAGGCATCGACTTGGTCGTAGGGGCGCAAGGTAGTCCCGTTCAGTTGATCCTGTCGGCGGTCTACCACGCTGATGTGCCCCCTGGAAACATCATGCTGAGCGACGCCCAGCAATGGGCAGACGACCCGCGCGTCGCTGCAGCCATCCCCCTGTCGCTCGGAGACAGTTATCGGGGCTTCAGAATTGTGGGCGCCACCCCTGAGTACTTGGATCTCTACGATGCTGACCTGCTTGCGGGACGTATCTGGACAGAGTCGATGGAAGCCGTTGTTGGTTCGGCAGTGGCACAGTCCGCGGTCTTGGGAGTGGGCTCCACATTTGCCGGGGCACATGGGTTGGTAGACGGGGGCCATCAACACGAAACCCAGCCGTATCGTGTGGTGGGTGTGTTGGCGCCCACAGGAAGCGTGGCGGATCGATTGGTTATCACATCACTGGAGAGCGTGTGGGCTCTACATGGTGAACCTATCGCAGACGCGCATGATGAGATTGGTGAATATCACGAAGAGGGGGAAGACCACCACGCAGACCAACATCAACGCGCCGACGAGCAACAACATGCACACGACGAAGATACTGCGGAGCACGATCACGAAGCTGAGACCGAGCACTGGGCTCATCAGAACACTCACCAGGAGGATCTGGAAATTACGGCCATGCTGCTGAGCTACCGAACCCCCCTGGCGGCGACCACCTTACCTCGAGAAATCAACGCGGCTGGCGCCCTGCAAGCGGCTGCGCCGGCCCTGGAGATTTCCAGGCTGCTGCAGCTGGTGGGCGTAGGCATGACGGCATTGGGGGCGTTTGCATGGGTACTGGTGGCCACGGCAGCCATGTCGATATTCGCAGCGTTGTATGGCTCGTTGCGGACGAGGCGCGGTGAATTGGCAATGTTACGCTGTCTCGGTGCGACGCAGGTCGAACTGTTGCTGTATCTCATCGCAGAGGGGCTGTTGATGTCTGTGCTGGGCGTTGCGTTAGGCTTCGTTGCGGGTCATGGGTTGATGGAGCTGGTTGCTCTTTGGCTTAGTAGTACGAGAGGCGTTGTAATGACGGGTTGGACCTGGGTGCCTGCTGAATCGCTTTTGTTGTTGGGTTTGTTCATGTTTGGTCTGGCCAGTGCCGTTATACCGGCGATACAAGCGTATCGGACGGATGTAGCGCGCACGTTGGCGGAAGGATGAGAGGCATGACGTCGGAAATGTTTAGAAGGAGTTTCGGGTGGGTTTTGTTCGGTGCGGGGCTCGCCATCGCGTTGAGTGCCGCAGCGCAGGAGCCAAGCAGCCTAACGCCGTCAGGGTTGCTTACTGAAGCTGAGCTGTTGGCTGAGCCGCCGGGATCTGCAACCACCAGTCGCACCCCGGTGCTTGCCGGCGAGGCGGAAGAGGTGATGCTCGAGGGTGTGGTTGAGTTTGGTTATCAAGACGAACAGGGACGCTATTTTGTCGATCTGCTGGAACGAGATAGAGCTTATCTTGGAGTGCTCGTCACCACGCCGGATGGGCACCCCGTAGTCGGCGCGACGCCGAGCATCGCCATTGATGGCTCGAGCGTCTTGGTGGTACCAGAGCCCAACTCGGACGAAAACGGGATCATGAACTTCGTGGTCGTTGGCGGTGAGATGGGCCTGGATACCGTGACAGTGAGCCTGGGCGACTCCTCGGTCGAGTTCGCCGTCAACGTTATCAGCTTGCGTGCCGCGGGATTTCCTGCGCCACCGACCATCGAAGGAGGGCTCGGGTGGGGCCAACTCATGCAGGCGACCTTGGAATACAAGGATATGAACCTGATAGCGAGCTTTCCTGAAAGTGTGCAATCGAGAGCCGGCACGACCTTGAAATTGTCGGGGTTCATGTTGCCTCTGCAGCCCCATCTCGAGCAGACACACTTTCTGCTCACTTCGAGTCCTCCCAGCTGCTACTTCCATATACCGGGGGGGGCAGCGGGCTCGGTAGAGGTTCTCGCGCAGGAGGGTATTGAACCGTCGTGGGACCCCATCGTTGTCGAGGGGAGATTCGAGCCGCTGGAGATCAGCGAGACAGGTGTGGTATATCGACTTCACGATGCTCGCCTAGCTAAGCCGTGAAGGTCGGCGCAAGGACGACTAAAATGTGCGTGGGCCACTATGTGTGAACTCAGATTTGCCTCCGAGTGAGAAACCAGTCTCTGACCTAACGGCAGCGCAACTGCGCATGGCTGAGGAGAAGTGCGCCGAATCGGGCGAGCGAATGACTCCCGCGCGATTAGCCGCCTATGCGGAGGTGCTGGCAAGTGATCGACCGTTGTCGGCCTATGACCTCATTGCGCGACTCGAAGAAAGGGAAAATCGAAAGATCGCCCCCTTGACCGTGTATCGTCACCTGGATTTCCTGATCCGTATTGGCTTGGTGCATCGACTGGAATCAAAAAAGACCTACCTTGCCTGCGACCATCCAGAGCATGATCACAAGAGCCAATATCTGGTGTGTTCTTCGTGTGGGCGAGCGAACGAGCTGGAGTCCAAGCAACTCTGGAAGCTGCTGGACCAACTGTCGGACAAGCAGGGATTTGCCCCGGTAACCTCTGTTGTAGAGGTCACTGGACTATGCAGTGAGTGCCAGCAGTTGGGCTAGCTGCGATTCCAGAACACTTGGTACAGCTCTCGGTTTTTACCCCGCCAAAGCTGGTCATCCCGGCCGCCCTTTGTCCATTGTATGAAGGCATACTTGCTTGCCGCTCCGCTGGTGCAAGTTACTCCCGCTCTGTTAGGTCGACCCGCTCAAATATGTCGGCTACCGCCGGATTGGCTCCAAGCGTTTCAATGGACAACGCGGTCTAGTTGGCGGCGGCCTCGGCTCGACCGCTTCTGTGTTAACGAGACTCTCAATGGTTCATGACAACCGACCAGCAAAAGGCCTTAGCTTGGCAGCCCTGGCTCGTCCGTAGCAGGTCTGAGGCGGCCCTGGAGAGAAAAGTTTTGCCCCGCCACCACCGGTGCTATCTTTGCAACACAACGAAATGGAGGGAGAGCTATGTCGAATTATGTGGTGTTCATTACTGGAAGTGCTGTTGGTATCGGTCGCGGCGCCGCGGAGAGCCATGGTCGAGAAGGCGCAACGATTGTTGGCCTGGATATCGATGCGCAGGAAAATGCGCAGACAGCCCGCCTGGTCGAATCGGCAGGCGGTACTTTTCATGGTTATGAGTGCGATATCGGCGACAGGCAACAGGTCAGGTCGGTCTTCGACGATCTCGAAGGCAAGATCGATCACATCGACCTGTTGCTCAACAATGCGGCTGTGTTCGGCGACACGTTACTGACCAGCAGCGATTGGGAAACGCAGACCGCGGCATTCGAGGCGGCGATGGGTGGTTGCGCGACAGGCGCATATTTCTGCACCTGCGCCGCGGTCCCTTTGCTCGAAAAGGCTGCGGCACCCAATATCGTGAATGTGCTCACCGATCACGTGCGACCCGGGCACTACCTGACGGGCGGCTTCGCAACAGGTTACGACTGCGCGAAGTTTGCATTATGGCGACTCAATGAAAACTGGGCGGTGGAACTGAAGGACAAAGGCATCCGCGTCAACGGCATCTGCTTTGGCGCGACAGACACACCCATGCTGGAGAAGTGGGCACCACAGGCGCTCGGCAATGGCATGGTCGTTGGTGATGTCGACACGGCTATCCGGCACATCGTCAACCAGGGCCCCGACGGCGACACCGGGCAGTCCTGCGAGTTCGGCATGGGTCCCACGCCCCGGGAAGAGAGCCTCAAGCAGATAGAGCGCCTGCGCGAATCCAGCGTCAGCGACTAAAAGGCCGATACCCGTCTCCGGAGGGCGACCCGCAGTCACCGGTAAATCGACACCTGCCCGAGGGGCGGACTTGACCTCTCCCCCAAGGGCGCTAGCCTGTGACCATCGAGTTGGAGCTGAACAACGAGGGAATTCGACATGGCGGAAGCGATCAAGGATCTCGATCCGGACAACATGGTGCGCTCGCCGGGCATCACCTATCAGGAGCTGTTGGACACTGA
>MDTE01007432.1_pt1 | contig 10667 bp, 7 predicted proteins | sample 811231 | NCBI WGS metagenome assembly MDTE01 (sample SAMN05326651, study PRJNA326480) | marine metagenome | isolation source: seawater | place: Indian Ocean: Red Sea | collected 2010 | reverse complement strand
CGTGCAGCGGTTGACCGTATTCAAGCATTACATAGTTAGTAATATCGACAACATTATTTATGGACCTGACCCCTGATAATTCCAATCGGTTTTTCAGCCAATCAGGGGAATCGCCTATGAGGACATTACGAATCAACGCTCCTGTATAACGGGTGCATGCCTTAGGATCAATGATTTTGACAGCTATATTATTTAAATCTCTACTTGAGTTTGTCTCGTACGCAATATTTGGGACGACAACTGTTTGGGAGGTTAACGCAGCTATCTCATATGAGGTACCTAGCACTGAGAGGCAATCCGGTCTGTTTGGCGTTAATTCTGTCTCAAGAATCGTGTCACCCAAAACTTCTACAAGGGGAGTGCCAGGAACTATATGTTCGGGTAACTCTAAGATACCTTCGTGATCATCACTAAGCCCTAATTCCAAAGCGGAACAAACCATACCTCTGGATTCAATTCCTCGTATTTTTGCCCCTTTTAACTCCTGTATAACCCCTGTTTTATAGTCAAGAAGTTTCGAACCTTCTTGTGCAAAAGCTACTATTTGACCAACATGTATGTTGGGGGCGCCGCAGACAACAGTGACATAGTTGTTTTCCCCTATATCAAGAGTAGGGAGTTGTAGTCTGTCGGCATTGGGATGAGGTTCTATGGTTACAATCTTTGCGGCCCGAATCAATCGTCTATCCCAATTTTCTCCTATAACGTGAATTTTACCTACTTCTAATCCGGCCATGGTCAATCGGCGAGATATTTCTTCGACTCCAAGATCCATTTTTACATATTCGCGTAGCCATGAAACGGGTATTTTCATTTTAGGACCGTCCAGTGGTGGATGAGGAAAATTGGTCTAGAAAACGAATGTCGTTGCTGTAAAAATGCCTTATGTCGTCTATACCATGTTTGAGCATGGAAATACGCTCGGCACCCATTCCAAATGCAAATCCTGAATAGACATCCGGGTCATATCCGACACCTTTCAGAACCTCTGGATGTACCATGCCTGCTCCCATAATTTCGATCCATCCTGTATTGCCACAAACCCTACATCCGGCTCCGTCACACTTAAAACAATCGATTGACATTTCAGCACCAGGCTCAACGAAAGGGAAGAAATCACAACGAAACCGTGATTTACGTCGGGAGCCGAAGATTTGTCGAGCAAAAGCCTCAAGGGTAGCTTTAAGATTGGCAAAAGTTATGTTTTTGTCTATAGCTAATCCTTCAATTTGGCAGAATTGCCATTCATGTGTGGCATCGGTTGCCTCGTATCTATATGCTTTACCCGGTACTAAAACTCTAATTGGTGGTTGCGTAGATTCCATCACCCTGATCTGCATTGGAGATGTATGAGTACGGAGTAGTAACCGTGAAATACTTTCGGTTGAATCACCTTCAATCCATAGACTATTCCACATATCACGGGCCGGGTGGTGATCAGGTATATTAAGCTTCTGAAAATTGTATTCATCTAATTCGACCTCGGGGCCTTCCAACACTTGAAAACCCATTGTCGAAAAGGCCTCACATATGTCTCTGACTATCTGTGTGGTTGGATGAAGACTCCCAGATGAGATAGTTCGGCCAGGCAGGCTTACGTCAAAAAAGGTTTCACCTAAATTGGAATCTGCCTGAGATAAGGAGATAATTTCCTTAAGTTTCTCATCAAACATGGTAGCCAGTTCTGATTTTAAAATATTGGCAGAAGAACCGGCAGATTGGCGTTCGTTTCCTGGCAGATCCGATATGCTTCTTAGTAGAAGTGTCAGACTTCCTCGTCTACCTAAAACGGAAATCCGTAGATCTTCCAATGCACTTTCATGATCGAGATTTGTGATCGATGATTTCGTATCGGATTCAATTTTAAGGAGATTTTGTTCGAAATTTGATTGCATGTATGTTATCCATTTATAGCTACTTTTCAGATTCGGAAAATCTAAAGCACAGTCACAATTATAAGAACGGTGTGAATTTTCGGTCAATGACAACTCAGGTGTTCCTGATAAGGAAAATAGGACTTGTCTCTTTTTTGTTGAATTAAATACCAATAAAATGAATCGTAAGGAAACCAAAATTAGGGCTAGGGTCCATTATAAGTCCCCCGTTGTTGCTAATTAATTTGTGGGACTTATGATTCAATATACGCAAGCAAATTCAGGTGTCTGATGTTATTGGAGGATTAGTAAATGTTTGAAGAAGGTCTGACTGACTCAATTTTGCTCCGTTTGATAGGGGCCTTCTCTGTATTTTTAGGTTTTGTCGTAGCTGCATTAATCGCTCGGATCATAATTAGCCTGATCCATAAGAGACTTAAAAATCAAGATGCGTCCTCGGTCATCTCAATAATTTTACAGAGTGTAAAAACTCCGATCACTGCGATATTACTTATAAGCGGACTTTTGAGCGCTTATTTGCTCGTGTTGGGTATAGAAGATGTACTGCCTAGTGGTTTTTCAGATACCCGTGATCTTTCCATAAAAATTTGGAAAGTAATTTCAATTTTGATCACGACTTTCGCAATTGCTAAAACAATCGATCATCTAATCGATTGGTACTTGTTCAATATTGCTGAGAAGACGGAAACAAAGATAGATGACACATTGTTGCCAACTCTTAGAAGAATTTTACCCATCACCATATACGCCGTAGGGGCGCTTGTTGCCATAGACAGTATAGGAATATCAATTAGCCCTATATTGGCAGGGTTAGGTATTGGCGGTTTAGCAGTCGCTTTAGCTGTTCAACCTACTTTAAGTAATTTCTTTGCAGGAACGTATGTTGTTACAGAAGGAGAATTGAAAGAGGGAGATTTTATTGAACTTGAAGGTGGACCTTCCGGATATGTTGAGGAAGTCGGTTGGAGGAGCACTAAAATAAGAAGCCGATTTAATAATTTAGTGATTATTCCAAATTCTAGGATGGCAGAAAGTATTGTTACCAATTACTTTAGTCCAACCCCGGCAATGAATGTGATAGTGACAGGAGGTGTGGCATATGAATCCAACTTGGTGGATGTCGAGAAATACGCCTTAGAAGAGGCTCGAACGGTAATTGAAGAATCCGAAAAAGCTATAAAAGGGACTGAGCCATCTTTTGGGTTTTCTAATTTTGGTGATTCCAACGTCGATTTTTATGTCTTTCTACAGGCCATTGATAGAGCAGGGACATTTGGACTGAGGAGCGAATTAATTAAGCGGATACATGATAGATTTAATCGGGAGGGCATTGAAATTAATTACCCGGTTCGCAAATTAATTTTACCTGAACCGGCAAATGACATTGGGGAAATTATGTTCGATCCGGATAACGATACATTGAAAGAGAACACATAAACATTTTATTTAGTCGCCAGACAACCTTCTGTTATGGAATAAATATTGATTAGCATAGCCGGAGTACCTGCCGAAGTAAGTTTGAGCCCATTCTCTTAACTTTGTATCTGGTATAGATGTTACGTCTCCATAATAGTTTTCCCTAAGAACTCTCTTTACCCAAACATCGACTGGGAATGCGTTAAGTTGGTCTAAGGAAAACAACATCACGCAGTTTGCAACTTTGTCTCCAACTCCGGGTATTTTCATAAGTTCAGCTAGGACAAATTCGTATTTTAGTCCTCTAAGTTCATTCACGTTAATTTCCCCTTCAAGATCTAAGCGGGAAGCAGCTGAAACGTATTTGGCACGAAAGCCCAATCCGAGTTTTCTGAGACCCTCTTCTCCCACTTCATTAATTTGGAGGCTTGTAGGGAAGCAATGATATGAACCTGATTCATCGACTTTTTCGGTTCCAAGAGTATCGCAAAGCCTTTCCACTATGGTGCGAATCCTAGGTATGTTGTTGTTGGCTGAACATATAAAAGTGATCAGGCATTCCCAAGGCTCCTGTCTCAAGATATGCAATCCTTGATATTGGTCGATTGCTTTTTGTAAATATTTGTCTGTGCAAAGATCTGAGTATATTTCCGACAAATTATCTTCTAGACGTAGATAATCACTTATACGTTCAGAATTTTGAGTAGAGCTTCCTTGTTGATCTAACTGTATTTCATTTTCGATTTGCCTCAGCCTTACACGTTGGTCCCCTATTATTGCCTCATGCCAGGGGTTTGTATCATCTCCTCCTCCATTTAATGGAGACCATCTGAAAGCTTGTCCACTATAAAGGGTCTCAATTAGATCGTATTTATATTGTGGTTTTAAATTCATTATGTTTTAGTTTTCAACCACCCAGATACAAGATCTCGAATTTGACCTTTACCAACTCGTTGCTTTTTCATTTCGGGTAGCGCTTTCAGAAACTCTGAACCGTAACGGGTTTTGGAAGTACGGGAATCCAATATCAGAAATACCCCCCTATCAGAATGTGATCTAATGAGTCGTCCAAATCCTTGCCTGAATCGGAGAATAGCATCAGGTAGAGCATACTCCATAAATGGGTTCTCGTATTGCTCTGACCGGGCTTTAAAAACGGGATCAGATGGCACCCCAAATGGCAGTCTAGTGATAGCAACCACTTGTAAGGCGTCGCCTCTTACATCGACTCCTTCCCACATACTTGATGTTCCAAGAATCACTGATCGATGATCAATTTTAAGTCTATCCAATAGGACTTTAGGGGAGCCCGAAACCCCTTGAGACAGAACTGTTATACCACTACCTTCCAAAAGATTGGATATTTTTCTGTGAACAGCTTGCAGGGCAGAGTGTGAAGTAAATAAACCAAGGGTCCTGCCACCAGCTGCAATGGCAGCATCGGCAATCGCTATGCTTACATTTTCCAGATAATCGTGTTCCCGTGGATCTCCCGTATCCTCCACTTCTATGCAAACAGTGGAATTTAGGTAATCGAAAGGGGATTCGATCACCTCACTTTTGATTTCTTCACCGCCTAGCCTTTTTTGAATGTAGTCAAAGTTCCCAGATGTCCGTAATGTGGCGCTTGTCATTATGACGCTGGAGTCGTCATTGAAAAAGTGATCCTTCACAGTGCTGGAAACATCCAAAGGAGCCATTTTAATGGCGACACTATTGCCACTTTGGAGATACTTAATCCAATAAACTGCGTTGTTTTGGGGTTCAAAAATAGATTCGTACAATTTTTCATTTAAATACGTTATTTCGTCACGCCAGCCGTCAATATCTAACCTCATATTTCGTATTAGGACGTGGTCAAAATAGGGCTCCGAAATAGAAATTACTTTGTTGCCGAAATGGATCAATTGTTGGAGATGTATATGAAGGTTCTCTGTAGTTAATTCAAGTTGTTCCCAGTCAGGACTTGTCCTTAAGTTGTCTACGGCCTTTTCCTGTACCTGAGGAAAGTGGTTGGGTGAATTAATCACGTTTCTCAAGAGGTCATGAAGTGTTTTTAACGTATCCTTACCTCTTGCCGACACAGTTTTTAGTTCGGATTCTATCGACGTTATGACGGACATCGTACCTTGGTTGTCTATGAAACCTTTCAAAAGTTTTAAATTCGTTAGAATTATTCCATTAGAATTGTTAAGTTCTTCAAAAATTTCATTTATATTCGACAATTTGATTTCGTAACCAAAAGAGTTTGTTGCTTGTTCTTCTAAATGATGTGCTTCGTCTATGATGAGGTGATCGTAGGCAGGTAGTATTGAACTTCCTGATGCTATATTGGCGAAAAGCAAAGAGTGGTTTGTGATAACAACTTTTGCTGCAGCTGCCTTATCTCTTGCGGTCTTAAGAAAACATTGATCATAGAATTCGCAATTTCCGGCCCCTTCTGCGGAGAGCTTTCTCCACATAACATTGTGATTTGATCGCGTAATGCTTATTTCAGATTTGTCACCAGTTGTGGTGTATTCACTCCAAACCAGGAGTTTTCCGAGCAACATGGATTCTTCAAAAGTAAGAGTAGGACGATCCAAATAGTTTTCAAGTCTTCTTTTACAAAGGTAATTGGACCGTCCTTTGAGGACAGTAATTTTTGTCGAACTAATTAGAGGCTGTGATTTAGTCTCCATACATTTTAAGGCGACAGGTAGATCATTATCTAATAGTTGTTCCTGCAGGTTTAAGGTATTGGTAGAGATTATTGTTGTCATATCTTTCTGGCTAGCCGAAAGCAAAGCAGGTACTAGATAGGCAAGTGATTTTCCTGTCCCGGTCCCGGCTTCTATGAACATACATTCGTTGTTATCCATGGCGCCTGATATTTGAATCGCCATGGATAGTTGATCAGGTCTGTCTTCGAAACTGTCGATTGTCTCTGATAGTCGACCGGATGGTCCAAATATTTGGTTTAGAGTAACAACGGAATTATTCTCTTCTACCTCATTTTTTTTCTTAACACGAGAAATCGGGACAAGGGGCTTTTGATGAATGGGGGTTTTTTTAGTGTCGCGTCTTGGCTCGGCGAAAAGATTGCCTGTTTGATTTAATTCACCCAGGATAAATGCAGAATCCCATCTAGCCTTTTGAGAAATGGTATAAAGCCTACTCAATGTCACCGGTTCCAAATCGGTCATTTTCTCTATTAGTATTTGGAACAGTTTCATCGTGCCTACACAATCATCTAAAGCTCTATGGTTTTGATCTTGAGATATTCCATGCCTACGCATTAGAGTCTCTAATTTGTAATCCGGGCTGTCATAATCAAGCCAATATGCCAAGCTTAAGGTATCGATTTTTGGTTGATTCCATGTCAGGCTTTGTTTGGCTAAGAAATTAAGGTCGAAATCAATATTGTGGCCGACGATAACCTTATTGGTGATAAATTTGTCAATTTCGGTCTGGATTTCGGAGAACATTGGAGCGACTTCTACATCGGCTTGTTCTATGCCTGTAAGGTGGGTGACAAAGCTTGTAAGCTTCTTTTTAGGATTAACTAGTGTGGAGAAGCTTTCTTCCGGTCCGTCTAGGGTAAAGACCTGTATTCCGACTTCGATAATTCGGTCCGTTTCAGCCCTGAGTCCCGTCGTCTCTAGGTCGATAACTGCAAATTTTTGCTTGTGAAGTGGTTTACTGTATTCGTTCAAAAATAGGGTCCTGCTTTATGTTCACTGAGTATAGCATTAAGAAGTGCTGGACCCAGTAATAATTTCGTATATTATGGAATGGATAAATACTAAGGAATCAGGTCCTGAGCAGCGCATATACAGATTATTTATGAAAGCGAATTTACAGAACGAAAAAGGTGCATTGAAGACGATTTCCAAGCTGGTTGGAGATTTTACTGTTTCTCTAGATTATGACAAACGCCTATATAAAGAGGATATTGAGGGGTCAATTGCACACGTAAAGATGTTGGCGGCCCAAGGCATTATACCGTCCGACGATTGTGATTTGATAGTTAATGCCCTTATTGAAATTGAACAGGAGATTGAAATAGGAGAGTTCCCTTGGGATAGGTCCTTAGAGGACATCCATATGAACATTGAATCCCGTTTACATGAGAAGATAGGAGCGATTGCAGGTAAACTGCACACCGCTAGATCCAGAAATGATCAGGTTTGTCTTGACATGCGTATGTATGTAAAGAAGGCTACAAGTCACACTTTAGCTTTACTTGCAGATCTCCAGGAACAAGTATTAATTTTAGCGGAATCTAATTCTGAGATTATAATTCCCGGATACACTCACCTTCAAAAAGCCCAGCCCGTTTTGTTTGCTCATCATTTACTTTCTTATTTCGAAATGTTTACTCGTGACTTTGAAAGGTTTCAAGCTGTCTATAAATCCTCGGATGTTATGCCATTAGGAAGCGGGGCTCTAGCTGGCGTAACTTATGACATAGACAGATCATTTGTTGCTAGAGAACTTGGGTTTTCAGAATTAAGTAAAAACAGTATGGATGCGGTCTCTGATCGCGATTTTCTATTGGACTATTTAAATGCAGCTTCGATTTGTGTGATGCATATTTCAAGGTTTTCAGAAGAAGTTATTTTATGGACTTCACAGGAATTTGGCTGGCTCAAACTTTCCCCTGAATACACGACTGGAAGCAGCATGATGCCACAGAAAAGAAATCCTGATTTCGCTGAAATTTCGCGTGGTAAAACCGGAAGGATATATGGGAATTTACTTTCATTGTTAACTGTTTTGAAGGGACTCCCACTTACCTATAACCGAGATTTACAGGAAGATAAAGAAGGCTTCTTTGATACCTATGATTCACTCTCAAGTATATTGGTGGTTTTCAAAGGAATGTTGGAGGGCGCAACAATTAATCAGCTGGCTACTACTAATTCTTCTTCTACAGGATTGCTGCTAGCGACTGATATAGCGGATTATTTGGTTGGTAAAGGTATCCCCTTTAGAGAAGCCTATAACATAGTTGACAAAATTTCTGACTATTGTTTATCGGAAAATAAATCGATCGAAAATCTAACAATCGAGGAATTTGCAAAATTTTCGGATCTCTTTGAACCGGACGTGAAAGAAGTTACGTTGGAATCTTCAATAGATGCGAGAGATGTTTACGGAGGTACTGCAAGATCTAGGGTTGCACTTGCATTGGAGGATGCCAAAGGTCAATTAAAGGGACAGATAAATGGGTGAGGGTGATATAGATATATATCCATCAATTCTGTCGGCTGATTTTTCAAATCTGGCTAATCAGCTCAAGGAAGCTGAGAGCGCAGGGTTTGCAGGCATTCATGTCGACATGATGGATGGTCAGTTTGTTCCACCTATAACTTTTGGTACTCAAATAATAAACGCTGTGAGGCAAAATTTTTCAGGCTTCATAGATGTGCACATGATGGTCGTCTCTCCTATACGATTTGTCGAAGAACTATCTGCCGCAGGGGTAGATTCAGTAAGTTTACACATCGAAACACTCGTAGACCCGGCCTCAGATTTGAGAATTATCAAGAATCTAGGATTGAATTCTTGCTTGGCTCTTAACCCATCAACCTCCTTAAAGGAAATATATCCTTACTTGGAGATAATTGATCAAGTGTTAATTATGTCGGTCGAACCAGGTTACGGAGGGCAAAGTTTTATAAAAGAATCATTAGTTAAAATATCTGAATTAAAAGAGAAGATCAAAAGGCAGGGACTTAAATTGAAAATTCAAGTTGATGGAGGGGTTAACATCAGCACTATAAAATCTGTACACAATGCGGGAGCCGATCTGGTTGTCGCTGGAAGCGCCGTCTTTAGTCCTAACTTTTCGGTAAGCCAAGCATACTTCGATTTAAAGAAGGCCCTATCGGCTGATACGCTATGAATATTTTAGGTATCGAAACGTCATGTGATGACACAGCTGCTGCGGTGATAAGAGATGGATCCGTCGTTTTATCAAATGTTGTTTCCTCTCAAACATACATGCATGAACGATATGGTGGAATTATTCCTGAAATATGTTCGAGAGAACATCTTACGACAATGGTCCCTGTAGTGAACGAGGCGCTTGCTCTATCTGAATTAAAGCCATCAGAGATTGATGGAATTGCTGTAACTCATGGTCCTGGGCTAGCTGGATCTCTTTTAGTCGGCGTGAATGCTGCAAAGGGATTCGCTATGGCATGGGATAAGCCTCTAATTGGGATCAATCATCTTGAGGGTCATATATATTCAGCTTGGTTGGAAGACCTGTTTGAGAAATCAGGAACGGAATTTCCTCTAGTTTGTTTAATAGCTTCGGGGGGACATACAGAGCTTGTTTTGATGAAGGGACACTTAGATTACGAATTGCTTGCAAAAACTCGTGATGACGCGGCTGGAGAGGCATTTGATAAAGTCGCCAGGGTTTTGAGACTTGGCTTTCCTGGTGGTCCGGAAATTCAAAAGGAAGCGGAAAAAACAGATCATCATATTGATCCCTTCCCTAGGCCGGTGATTAGAGGGTCATTGGATTTTAGTTTTAGTGGACTAAAAACTGCAGTTGTGAGAAGAGCAGAGGATGATGGTTTCTACCCGATTCAAGATGATAATAGTCCATCCGAGAGTGTAGTCAGAAATTATGCATTGGCCTTTCAAAATGCCATAGTTGATTGCTTGGTGTCCAGAACTTTGAAAGCTGTAGATATGTATGACGGGAAGGGTATTCTTATTGGTGGAGGGGTTGCAGCTAATACGGAACTACGGAAAACTCTTTCACGAGAGTCTAGGGTTCCTGTTGTTGCCCCAAGGCCCGGGCTTTGTACAGATAATGGAGCAATGATCGGAGCGGCCGCCTACTATCGCTTCAAAGAATGTGGGTCAACCGAATGGGATATGGATGCAATTCCAGGGTTATCCCTAGCTGATTAGAGCCTATGAAGTTATCTAGGTGCAAAGGTACGTATAGTCACAGGGTTGGGATCGAGCGGATGAATATTGGTCACGATGATGTTGTGTAAAGATTCACTCAGTTCCTTTCCTCGCCCGTGACCCAAGATTTTTAACCTTATCTCAGAGGATTTGGTGCACAGGACGACCTGCAGGCCATTTGGCTGAGAGAAATGGTCATATAAAAGGTACAAACCCATCAGGCCTGAGATCCCCACCAGAGTGAGTTGAAGAAGAGTATTTTCAATCATGAAGAAGAAACATAAGCCTAAGACGACTGATAGACCCACCCAGACAAATGTTGAATTGGATTCACGTGTCGTCGATTGTATGTGGGCCGAATCTAAACTAGCTACGGAAAAACTTCCACTACTTGCATTAGCACCATCGACAACATGATAAAAGATATCGTCATTTGTGCGT
>MDTE01112192.1_pt1 | contig 10668 bp, 9 predicted proteins | sample 811231 | NCBI WGS metagenome assembly MDTE01 (sample SAMN05326651, study PRJNA326480) | marine metagenome | isolation source: seawater | place: Indian Ocean: Red Sea | collected 2010 | reverse complement strand
TATATTTTATATATAGATGTACCTATTGATCATGGAGATAGAGTATTAAGAGAAGGTGATGTGCCATTACAAATTCAAATAAAATTTTATCAAAATTTGAATCATTTTTTAAAAAAAATATCTAAAATTTTTAAAAAAAAAGTGATAATAGGAGCACATCCTTCTAGTAAAATTACTTTCAAATATTTATCTAATTTTGAAATATCTAAGAAAAGAACTATTGATTTAATTCCTAACTGTGAGCTAGTTGTTGTCACTCATTCAAGTTTAATATCTAGTGCCGTAATTTATAATAAACAAATATTATCTATAAGATCAAAATATCTAGGAAAATTCATAACTAATTTAGCGGAAAAATATATGAATGCCTTAAGGCTTGTCTCATTAGATATAGATAAAAATACAAGAATTAATAAAGATGATATAGTAAGAAAAATGAACTTTTCAAAAAAAAAATATAAAAAATATTTATCCTCAAGAATTATACCAGATGGAAAAAATAAGCCCTATGAGAAAATAACAAAAACGATTAAAAGAATTTTTTTTAATTAAATTTTATAGGACTAAAAATTCTTAATCATATATTTGGTAAATAAAAAAAGACAGTTAATTTAATTGAATATGAAATTAAAAAATATACTGGTTATTAATTTATTACTCACCCCCGGTAGCCTCAATAATAGATTTTGTTGTAAATGAATTTTTTTCCGAAGCGTAAAAATAAAGATATTCAGCTATTTCAGACGGGCTTGCAATTCTTTTCATTGGAATTAGGTTAATTCTTTTTTTTAAATTTTTCATACCTTTTTTTTTATGAATTTTCGTATCCGTCACACCAATTCTAATACTATTAATTAAAATATTTTCCTCGAAAAACTCCTTGAAGCTTGTGAAAAAAAACTCATTCATATGTTTTGTGAGCGAGTAGATTGTTGAATTCTTAGAACCACCAAATTTCACGCCAACACTTGAAGAGAGTAAAATTCTACCAAATTTTTTTTTTTTCATAATAGGTAAAACTTTTTTCATTATTATTATATTTGAAAAATAATTCACATTTATGTGATCATTGAAATTTTTTAAATTTATTTTGAAAAAATTAATTGGCTTTAAATATCCAGTCAAAGATATGAATGAGTCAATATTTTTAATTAATTGATTATTTTTTATAAATTTTTCAAATTTATCAATATTTCTTAGATCAAATTTTAATAATTTTAAATTTTTATTATTTATTTTTTTTAATTTATTTATATTTCGATTGTAATGAGCAATTACTTCCCAATTTTCACTGATAAATTTTTTTACTGTTTCAATACCTATATCTGAACTAGCTCCTAAGATTAAAATTTTTTTTTTAGACATTGTTTTTTTTCCAATATTCAACATGTTTTTTTCCAATTAAATGACCTTTTACATCGCAAACATTACAAGGGGAAAAATCTCTTTCACCCTTGATGAGTTTTTTTCTCATAAATTCAAATTTTTTTGAGTTCCAAATGTCCTCTATACTATTGTTATTAATATTACCTAAAATCATTTTTTTCCCCCAATCATGTGAGCACATCTGTATGTCTCCATTGTAATCAATAAAGAAAGTATAAAAAGGGTAATTACATGGAGTATTTAGAGATTTTTTTAATGCTGGAATTTTATACCCTGAATTAGTTAGATTTCCAGCTCTATTGCTTATAGTGAGTCCAAAATCTTTATCTTCCCCATAATATCTTTTCCTAATTACAAATTTTTGTTTATCAACTTTAATTCGCCCCATCATATTTTGAAACTTTACAATTTGCTCAGGTCCATCATATGCACTGATCAAAAGTACATCTAAGCCACTTTCAAACAAATCAGATGCTCTTTTGTCGTTCAAAGGATCTCCATTTGTAATAAGTTCAATGTTTACTTTTGGTAATTTTTCTTTTGCATATTTAATGTCTGAATAAACTCTTTTGTGTAATAAAGGCTCAACATAACCAGAAAATAGTATTGTTCCTGAATAATCGTGAATTGAAATTTCATCAATAAATTTTTTATATGTAGTGTCTTTTATAAACTCGTTTTTATGATCATAGTTTGGATCGCTTCTAGGACAAAAGGAACATTTTCGGTTACACATACCTGAATTACTTATTTCAAAAATAGAGGGCATAAGAATTTTAGTATTTTTAAAAAAAACCGTATTCTTGTCGCTTAATTTAGATTTTCTATTAATATTTTTATCAAAAAACTTAATGTTAGTTTCTTTTTCCATATATTAGCACAAACTTTTTATACTATGTGTCATTACAAAATATTTTTTCACTTAAAATAAATTTTTTCTAAATCAAAGCGTTGATTGATTTTATTAACCAACGATTAACCAAACTATCATATCGGGGGTATACTTCATTTTTTTAATCTTATCCATAATTTGTTTTAATGGTATCACTTTAACTTATATTTATAACTGAATTAGCAGGCTTTTTAGTAAATTTTTATTATATAAAAAAAATTTAAATTTACTTAAAATAATCTATAATAAACTAATTATAAACACTTAGTTATAAGTTATTCATGTATATCGAAATATTATTAAATTGTTTGTTTTCGATCTTGAGTGGATTGATAATTTATTTTAATTTAATTCTAATTAAACAGAGCTGGGTTAACACTGTTTACTATTTGATGAGTTTTTTGTTATTGCCACCAGTTGCCTTTGTGATAACAAATGTAATTTCAAATAATTTAGCTTTGTCTTTAGGTATGATTGGAGCTTTGTCAATTGTTAGATTTAGAAATCCGGTTAAAAATCCATTGGAATTGGTGATATATTTTTGCTTGATCACATTAGGCATCGCCTTTGGTGTAAATATTTTATGGGGTTTTCTGTTGCTGATTGTTGTTATATTTGTACTTACCTTATCTAGAATTTTTCAACTTATAATTCACAGATATAATATTCTTAATTTGTTCAAATATTCATTTGCAGTTAACGATGGTATAAATAAAAATTTTATAGAAATCAATTGTTCGAAAAAGATTGAATTTTTGGATAATAATAAAAATCTATTATTTTTTTCATCAAATGGTGAAGGTAAATTTTTCTATAAAATTAGTACTAATAACAGATCAGAGGTTAACGAAATAAAAAAAAAGGTGGAGAGTTTAAAAGAAGTAACTGAGATTGAAGTACAATATGGTGATTAGAATTGTATTTATCTTGATTTTTTTTTCCAGCAAAGCTTATTCAAACACTGAATGTAATAATTTTGCATTCAATCAATTTAAAGGATTTGAAAAAAAAAATAAAATAGAAAAAATAAATATTCAAATAAACAAAAAGGAAACTTTTTTTAAAAGAGCATCAAGATATTATGTTGCAGTCAATAGCAAAGAGAAAAATAGATATAAAAATGCCCCTAAATATTTAAAACAATACAAAAAAAAATTTAAGGGAAAAATCATATTAGAAGCCTCAAATGGAAAAAATTGTAGTTTATCAGCCACAATTCGTGGTCATGGAGATCTAAAAGATCATTTTGATTTAAAAAATGGTGTACCAATATCTAGCTATAGAATTAAACTTGAAGAGGGCAATATAAATTATATTACAAGATTTATTTTATTTTTACCTAAATCTAGAAATTTTGACAATGAAATATTTATATCTACTTTCTTAAAAGAATTAGGTTTTCTATCACCAAGAACTTTTAAGGTTAAAGTAAAAATAAATAATGTTGAAAGTGAATATATATTTCAAGAAAATTTAAAGAAAGAGTTTTTAGAAGATAATAACAGAGTAGAGGGTCCAATTTTAGAAGCCAAAGAAGATTTATCAAATTTTAATACACTTAGTCTAGCAAGAATTTCCAATAAAGAATGGATAAAGGGAATTAACCAAAATTACAATATAAGTATAAATGCATTAAGAAAACTTAATTTTCATAGATTAAATGGATTTAGTTTTAGAGCAAAAAGTTTAGATTTTAAAAATAGTAAAGGACTAGCTATCGATGAGGTTTTAAGATTTGATAAAAGAAATTTAGAATATAAAGAAGCTGATAAAATAGGCACTTTTCAAGCTTTCATGTATGCAATGGATGCTTCCCATGGTTTAAGTTATGATGATACTAGATTTTACTACGATCCAATTTATAGCTCTATTGAACCAATATATTACGATGGTGATACAAGAATAATGTCAATTTTAAATTATGATTCCCATAAAGGAAAGTTTGTAAAAAATTTAGAAAATTGGAAAAAAGTAAAAAACGTAAATTTAGATTTCGAAAATTTTGAGGATAAAACTTTAAAATACAATATTGAAAATCAAGTTGTTTCAGTTTTAGCAAAAGACAATGCCAAAAAAGCAAAAGATATGTTAAATGAATTGAATAAATCTGAGCTTCTTTTAAAACTTCAAAATAATGGTTTAGACTATTTTACCGCAGAACAATTAGATCAACTTTTAAAATTTATTTCAGCAAGATTAGTTGAAATTTCTAATTCAAATGTAAAAGAGATTTTAGGATATGAAGGAAATATTTATAAAAATTATGAAAATAAGATGGATTTAAAAATGAACCCAAAGCTAGTTTTTTTAGAAAATTTAGACTTAAAAAAAAATGTTAAAAATATTCAAATTAAGATATGTGACTACAAATTAATAAATTGTAAAGAACGATTAATAGATGAAAATAAATTCTTAGATCTTTTAGAACAAAATAATTTAGATGACAGAAAATATTTTTTTCTATCAATGAAAAAGAAAGATTATGAGTTGTATGATAATGGCAAAATTTATTCAATTTTAGATGATAATTTTAAAATATATCAAATAGATAAAAATATTAATTTAATAAAGAATACAGACACCGAAGTAAATTTTGATAAGGATAATAAGACAATTAATATTCAATATAAATTTAAAAATTCAAAAATTATATTTTTTGACTCATTTCTTGATTCCTGGAAAATAAATATGATTAACAATTTTTCTGAGCAAATAAACAATAATTTTGAGACCAAAAAACTTACTGGTTGCTTAACAATTATTGATAGCAAAATTAAAAATTTAAGTATAAATGGGGCTAATTTTTTTTGTGAAGATACAGTAAATATTATTAGAAGCTCTGGATCACTAAAATTTGTAAAATTAAAGAATGCCGAAAGTGATGGTTTGGACATTGATTTTTCAAATATTTTTATTGAAAATTTAGATATCTATAATGCAAGGAATGATTGTGCCGATTTTTCTTACGGAAATTATACTATCAAAAATTCAAAAATTAATAAATGCTATGACAAGGGAATATCATTAGGTGAAAATTCAAAAATGCGATTAGAAAATCTATTTCTTGAAAATACAAACATTGGTTTAGCCTCAAAAGATAGTTCTGAAGTTATTATTAATGATGCAAATTTAAAAAATCTAGAAACTTGCTTATCTGCTTACAATAAAAAACAAGAGTTTTTAGGTGGATATATAAAAGTAAATAATTTATTTTGTCAAAATTTCATTAATTTATCATCTAAAGATCAATTCTCTGAAATTGTTTATAAACAAAATTAATTAAAACATATGATTTTTTTTAGAATTGAAAATAAATATAAAATTGAACTAAATAAGTTAGATGAACTTTATAAGTTTTTAAATGATAATAAAGCAGAGGTATTATTTCCTAAAAGATATATAAAATCTATTTACTTCGATAATAATTTATACTCTTCATACTTTGACTCTTTAGAAGGTATAGTTCCAAGAAAAAAAATTAGACTAAGGAGCTATCTTAATTTAGAAAATTTTAATCAAAATAATATTTTTAATTTAGAATATAAAATTCATTCTGTTGAAGGGAGATACAAAACGATCCAAGATAAAATTGATTTTAATAAAATCTTTAAAAATGGAATTTTAGATAATTTTTACGGTTTGGTTACCCCAGTTGCTGAAGTGACTTATTTTAGAGAATATTATAAATTATTTAATTTAAGAATTACTGTTGATGTAAAAATTAAATATCAAAAATTTGAAAGAAGTAAATTTTATTTATCACAAGATCAAGTTGTTGTAGAGGTAAAGTCAAATAATATAAATAATTTAAATTATATTGATGAAAAAATTTTTTTTATGAAAACAAGATTTTCAAAATACTGTAACGCTCTTGAAACATTAAATATTATTTGAACAAAAAATTTATTTTATATATAGTCAAAATTAACAATGAATAACAATATTAGATTATTAGATTGTACTTTTAGAGATGGTGGTTATTACAATAATTGGAATTTTGATAAAAATATCATTCAGAAATATTTAAACGAAGTAAATGATCTAAAAATCGAATATGTAGAATTAGGATTTAGGTTTTTAGAAAATATAAAAATAAAAGGTCAAAATGCTTATACTACTGATCAATTTATTAATACTTTTAAAATTCCTAGCAACTTAAAAACAGGTATAATGATTAATGCATCAGACCTTCTTTTAAACAATAAACCCTTAGCAAATATTAAAAAAGTAATATCAAAAAAAAAAAACTCAAGAATTGAATTTATTAGACTTGCATGCCATTTCAATGAAGTTTTTTTTTTAAGAGAAACAATCAATTGGTTAAAAAATCAAAATTTTAAAATATTTATTAATTTAATGCAGATTTCAGAAATTAATTCGAACCAAATTAAAAATATATCTAATTTTTTAAAAACAACAAAAACAGATGTGTTGTATCTAGCAGATAGTTTAGGGTCATTAAATCCAACAAATATCAAAAAATTAGTTAAAAAATTTAGAAAGCAGTGCAGTTTAGAATTAGGATTTCATGCCCATAATAATCTTAACTTAGCATTAAAAAATTCATTGGAAGCAAATAAATGTGGAGTTAAATGGATAGACTGTACAATTAATGGAATGGGACGTGGACCTGGTAATTTAATTACTCAAAAAATTGTTGCACATTTAAGAAATAGTAAAAAAAAAAATTTTTCAAAAAAAATAATCTCTTATTTTAATCAATTAAAAAATTTTTATAAATGGGGTCCAAATAAATTTTATTACTTAGCAGCAAAATACAAAATTCATCCAACATACATACAAAAAATGCTTTCAGACGATAGATATAAAAAATTTAATTATTTAAGTATTATTAATTCATTAAAGAAAACAGATAGCAGCAAGTATAATCCTACTAAACATTTTAAGAATGCTTTTTTTTTAGAAAGAAAAAAATATTTAAATAAAAATTTTGAAATTAAAAATTATAATAAAATATTAATTTTGGGATCAGGTAAATCTGTTGCTAAAAATAGAATTGAAATAGAGAATTTTATAAGGAATAACGATGTATACGTTATAGTTCTAAACACCACATCAAATATAAATGAGAAATTTATTGACTTAAGAGTAGCATGTCATCCATTAAGAATAATTTCTGATTTACCACTATATAAGAAATTGAAAACACCTATACTTTTACCTTTCTCTAGCTTTAAAAATAGTGTTAAAAATTTGATAAAAAGAAATAAAATAAATTACATTGATTATGGATTAGAATTAAATCTAAATTATAAAATATTTGTTAATAAAAATTACTGTATTTTGCCAAGTCCCTTGGCAATAGGATATGCTTTAAGTGTAGTTTCAAAAATAAAAGAAAAGAGACTATTCTTAGCTGGATTTGACGGCTTCGATTTAAGTAATCCAGAAATTGACGATTCAGAACCAGTAATAAGTTCATTTATACATAATTTTTTTAAAATAAAACCTTATACCTTAACACCATCAAAATATAAAAAATTATTTTTGAAATTTAAATTGTGAGAGATAAAATAATAATTATTCCAGCAAGATATGGATCTAAAAGATATAAGGGCAAACCTTTAGTTAAAATACTTGGAAGGGAAATGGTTTTAAGGGTAGCTGATATTTGTAAAAAGGTTGTTGGTTTAGAAAAAGTATTTGTAGCTACAGAAAATAAAAAAATTTCAAATATTGTAAGTAAAGCTGGGTATAAATATATAATTACATCTAAAAAATGTTTGACTGGAACAGACAGAGTAGCTGAAGCATCAAAAAAAATTAAGTCAAAGATTTATATAAATGTTCAAGGTGATGAGCCAACAATTAGTCCTGTAGATATCAACAAAATATTGAATGCAAAAAAAAAATTTCCTAATCATGTAATTTGTGGTTATGATAATATCCATGATTTTGAGGACCCTCGAAATAAAAATTTACCCAAGGTTGTTGTAAATTCAAAAAATGAACTCATATATATATCTAGATCAATAATCCCAGGTACAAAACAAAAAAAGTTAGGGAAAAATTTTTATAAACAAGTTTGTATATATGCATTTAATGAAAAAGAATTAAAATTATTCGCAAAAAATAATAAAAAAAGTGAAGTTGAAAAAATCGAAGATATTGAAATATTAAGGTTCTTTGATTTAAATATTAAGATTAAAATGGTAAAATTGAATTCCAATTCAGTAGCTGTTGATGAAAAGAAAGACGTAAAAAAAGCAGAAAAGGTGTTGTTAAGAAAATGATTTTTTTTAAAATCAAATTTTTTATAGATTATATTTTTTTTTAATTATAAATTTTCTTATGACTTTATGCATATAATCAATTTGTTTTTTAGATAAACCTTGATGACAGCCAATGAGTATTCCATTTTTCATTATATAGTCAGAATTACAAAATGAATTAACATTATTTTTTTTATTATTTAGATTCTTAAATGCCGGATGTCTTAAAATGTTTCCAGAAAAAATAGGTCTTGTTTGAATCTTATTATTTTCTAAATAAATCTGAAGTTCTTTCCTTGAAAAAAATTTGTTTTTTTTCAAAATAAGGGGATAAGCTAAATGGTTAGTTTTAACTTTACTCATTATTGTAGGTTTAATAAATAAATCGTTGTAGTTAGAAAAAAAATTTAAATGTGAATAAAAGTTCAAATTTCTAATTTTATTAAACAATTTGAATTTTTTTAGTTGAATTAAGCCAAATGATGCAGATATTTCTGATGGTTCAAAATTATATCCTATTTCAGAAAAAACAAACTTTTTATCATATTCAATTCCTTTAAGTTTAATTCCTAATCTCTTATTAATATTTTCAGAATCTTTAAGTAGCGACGACATTCTTCCCCAGCTTCTTAAAACTTTTGCTTTTCTATAATGAATTTTGTTATTTGTAACTAACATCCCTCCATTGCCAGCACAACTTATGATATGAGATCCATAAAAGCTAGTAATTGAAATGTCACTAAAATAACCTGTAGATTTTTTTCCAATTTTAGCTCCTAATGTGTCAGCGGAATCTTCAATAATTTTTAAATTATATTTTTTTGCAATTTTTTTTATCTTATACCAATCTGGAATATTACCAATTAAGTTTGGTATAACCATAGCTTTTGTATTTTTGGAAATTTTCTGTTCTATAAGATCAGTATCAATTTGCAATGTATGAATGTTTACGTCAACAAATACTGGTTTATACCCTGAAATTAATATTGCTGAAATCGCAGTTCCAAAGTTTAAACAAGGAGTGATTATTTCACTTCCTTTTTTAAAATTCAATACATTTAAGGCTAATATTAAAGCTGAAGATCCAGAGTTAACCATCAGTGAGTATTTTTTTGTAAAAATATTTCCTATTTTTTTTTCAAAATTGGAAACATTTTCCCCCATTTGGGTAGATTTTTTTAGTGTATTTGTAACGGCACGAATTTCTCTATAATCATAGACGTTTTTTCCATAAGAGATTTTCATATTATATACCTTTAAATGAATTATTTATTATTGGCAAAGACCTATCTCTTTTAGATATTTCAGTAACTTTAATCGGCCAGGTGAAGTCAAATTTGTTATGCAAAGGATTTATTCCTGTGTCCAATTTTTCATAATATAATTCAGAGTGAAAATAAATTATTTGTGTATTATTTTTTAAGCTTTGGAATCCGTGAGCAAATCCTGCTGGTATAAATAAACAATTATTTTTATTTTCAGATAATAAAAATTTATAAGTTTTTAAGTAATATTTTGATTTTTTTCTAAGATCTACTACAACATCCAAAATTGACCCTTTGTTACAAATTACTATTTTTTGTTCATTCCTTGGTTTTTTTTGATAATGAAATCCTCTAACAGTTCCCTTTTTAATATTAGTTGAAATATTTACCTGAGAAATTTTCTTTTTGAAACCATGGCTATAAAAAAAATCACTAGTAAAAATTTTAGAAAAGTTTCCCCTTGTATCTTTGGAATTGAAGTACTTAACTAACTTAACTCCATTTATATTTTTAATTATACTAAATTTTTTCATAATTTTTTTGATAAAAATGCTGAAGCTTCATTTTTATAAATTTTTTCTATTTCATAATTTTTTTTTGTGTTTAAAATTTGTTTATAAAAAACTGAGGTTCTCTGAATTCTATCATTAAAATCGATATCATTTTTTAATTTTAAAAAATTAACGCTATTTTTAATATCAAGAAATAAGTGCTTTTTTTCAAAATTTATATTTTTACGTTTTTCATAGATTATTTTTAAATCTTTAAAATATATTTTTAATTTATGAACTAAGTTATCAACTGTTAAGTTTGATTTAAATGGTCCTACATTGAATATTAAAGGCATTTTTTTTAATTTATAAGATTTTTCAATTAGTTTCATATATGTTAT
>MDTE01059623.1_pt1 | contig 10668 bp, 10 predicted proteins | sample 811231 | NCBI WGS metagenome assembly MDTE01 (sample SAMN05326651, study PRJNA326480) | marine metagenome | isolation source: seawater | place: Indian Ocean: Red Sea | collected 2010 | reverse complement strand
ATCAGGTCTTGTCTTCATTGCCATTACAACTTCTTCAAGTGCTGCATTACCAGCTCTTTCTCCAATACCATTAATAGTACATTCAATTTGTCTAGCTCCAGCTTGTACCCCAGCTAATGAATTAGCAACCGCCAAGCCAAGATCATTATGACAGTGTGTTGAAAGTATAGCTTTATCAATATTAGGAACTTTGTTCAAAAGAGTTTGAATAATTTTAGTAAATTCAGATGGAACCGTATATCCTACCGTATCAGGAATATTAATCGTTTTTGCTCCACACTTAATTGCAAGTTCAACTGTTTTACACATGTAGTCCATATCTGTTCTTGTCCCATCTTCGCATGACCACTCCACATCATCGGTAAACTTTCTTGCGTAAGACACATGTTCTTTTATAGATTCGTAAACTTGTTCAGGAGTCTTATTCAGTTTATGCTTCATGTGTAGAGGACTTGTTGAAATAAAAGTATGAATTCTAAATCTTGGTGCATGCTTTAATGCTTCATGACATCTGTCGATATCTTTTTTGGAATGTCTTGCTAAACCTGCTGGAATTGAATTTTTTAATATTTTACTTACTTCTGTTACTGCTTCAAAATCCCCCGGAGAAGCAATGGGAAAACCAGCTTCGATAATATCAACTCCAAGCTCATCAAATACTCTGGCAATTTGTATTTTTTCCTCTAAGCTCATCGAAGCACCTGGAGATTGCTCTCCATCGCGCATTGTTGTATCGAATATAAATACTCTATTTTTATCAGTCATTTTTTTTTTAAATTTAAAGCTCTGCATAATACAATCTCTAAGTGAGATTGCAAAATAAAATGCAAATTATTTTATTAATTTAACTTTAATTCTACTTCTTATCGCTATCGATTAGTTTTTTTTTACCAATCCAAGGCATCATTGCTCTTAATTCAGCCCCAACTTTTTCAACAGGGTGCTCGGCTAATTTAGCTCTTGTTTTTAAGAACTCTTTTTGCCCATTTTTACATTCATCCATCCACTGCTTTGTGAATTTACCGGACTGAATATCGCTTAAAACTTCTTTCATTCTTTTTTTAGTCTCTTCTTTATTTACAATTCTTGGACCAGACATGTATTCACCATACTCTGCGGTGTTAGAAATAGAATAATTCATGTTAGCAATTCCACCTTCATAAATTAAATCAACAATAAGTTTTACTTCATGAACTGTTTCAAAGTATGCCATTTCAGGCTCATACCCGGCCTCTACAAGAGTCTCATAACCATTTTTAATTAATTCTACTAAACCTCCACAAAGGACGGTTTGTTCCCCAAATAAATCGGTCTCTACCTCATCTTTAAATGTAGTTTCAATTATTCCCGATCTACCTCCACCAATTGCGGATGCATAAGACATGGCAATATTTCTAGCATTACCTGAACCATTTTGATGAACTGCAAATAAACATGGGACTCCTCCTCCTTTTTCAAATTCACTTCTAACTAAATGACCAGGACCTTTGGGGGCGACCATAAAAACATCTAAATCTTTTCTAGCTTTGATTAAATCGTAATGAATATTTAAACCATGGGCAAAAGCAATTGATGTTCCTTCTCTTGCTCTTTGCTCAATATGATTTTTATAAATTGCAGCTTGTAATTCATCAGGTGTTAAAATCATAATTACGTCAGCCCATTCAGCTGCGTCTGATAAATTCATAACTTTAAGTCCTTTAGACTCAGCTTTAGATTTGCTTACAGATCCATCTCTTAAAGCTACAACTACATCTTTAACTCCACTATCTTTTAAATTTAAAGCATGAGCATGTCCTTGACTTCCATAACCAAAAATAGCTATTTTTTTATCTTTAATTAAATTTGAATTTGTATCTTTTTCATAAAATATTTTCATTTAATCTCCCTTTTACTTAAAAATTTCTGATCCTCTTGTCATTGCAACTGCTCCTGTTCTAGAAACACTTACTAAACCAAATTTTTTTAAATTTATTATCATTTTATCAATTTCTCTTCTTAAGGCTGTAATTTGTATTACATAAGATTTGTTAGTTTTATCCAATATTACAGGATTAAATTTTTTACAAGCTTTTAAAGCTTTTCCTCTTTTTCCGTTTTTTCCCACTATCTTTAAAAGTGCCATTTCTTTAAAAATTACCTGTTTATCTTCTCTTTTAAAATCTGCAACATTATGAACGGGTACCAATTTTTTTAGTTGAAGTTTTATTTGATTAATCACTTGTGGAGTTCCTGTTGTAACAATAGTTATTCTTGAAATATTTAATTTTTTATCAACTTCTGCTACTGCCAAAGACTCAATATTATAACCTCTGCCAGAAAATAATCCTGCTATTCTAGCTAATACTCCAGCTTCATTGTCAACCCAAACTACAATAATATGTGTATCAAATTTTTCTTTCTTTATAGCAATACTGTAAGCTGATCTCGCTTTGGTCATTAAACTAAAGTTTTTCCCTTACCTGTAATTTTATTTTCTTCCTGGTCCTTTGGTCCTAAAATCATCTGATTATGTGGCTTACCAGATGGTATCATAGGAAAACAATTTTCAACTTTATCTACTAAACAATCAAATATAACTGGTCTGTCTGTATTGACCATTTCAATTATTTTATCATCTAATTCCTCAGGCGTCTTTGCTCTTATACCAACACAACCATATGCTTCTGCCAATTTTACAAAGTCAGGTAAGGCAGCTGTATAGCTTTCAGAATAATTTTTATCATGTAAAAGCTCTTGCCATTGTCTAACCATGCCCATGTATTCATTATTTAAAATAAATATTTTTATTGGAAGACTATATTGAACTGCTGTAGACATTTCTTGCATTGTCATTAGTACTGAAGCTTCACCCGCAATATCAATTACCAGTTTTTTTGGGTTTGCAATTTGAACTCCTACTGCCGCAGGAAGGCCATACCCCATTGTACCAAGTCCACCAGATGTCATCCATCTATTAGGTTTGTTAAATTTATAGTGTTGCGCAGCCCACATTTGATGTTGCCCAACTTCAGTTGTTATAAAAGTATCTTTATTTTTTGTAAGTTCATAAAGTCTTTGAACAGCATATTGAGGCTTAATACTATCTTCGCTATTTATATATCCAAGTGAATTAACTGCTCTCCATTTTTGAATTTGTTCCCACCATTTTGAAATATTAGATTTATTAGATGTAGAAAAATTAGGTTTTCTTTTTTTTAATTTCTTAATAGTATTCTTTAAAACAGAAGCTACATCCCCCACAATTGCTAAGTCAACTTTTACGTTTTTATTTATTGAAGACGGATCAATATCAATGTGAACTTTTTTTGATTTTGGTGAAAATTCATCAATCTTACCAGTAATCCTATCATCAAACCTTGCTCCTACATTAATCATCAAATCACATCCATGCATCGCATTATTTGCTTCGTAAGTCCCATGCATACCAAGCATTCCTAAAAATTGATTATCCTCACCTGGATAAGCTCCAAGCCCTTGAAGTGTTGAGGTAATTGGAAATCCAGTTGCATTTACTAATTCTCTCAACAAATGACTTGCTTCTACACCAGAATTTATTACTCCTCCACCAGAATAGATTATGGGCTTTTTTGATTTAATAATTAATTTAATTAATTCTTCAATTTCTTTCTCTGAGAAATAATTTTGGGCTTTTCCATTTAATTTTTTTTGCTTTTTAAATGTAGAATACGAAAATTTATTGAACTGAATATCTTTTGGAACATCTACTAATACTGGACCTGGTCTTCCAGTTGTTGCAACCTCAAAGGCTTTGTGAATTGTTTTTGCTAAATCTTTAACATCTTTAACTAACCAGTTATGTTTTGTACACGGTCTTGTGATTCCAGTTGTATCACATTCTTGAAACGCATCTGTACCAATTAAATGAGTTGGCACTTGTCCTGAAATACAAACTAAAGGCACAGAGTCCATATAAGCATCTGTTAATGCCGTAACAACATTTGTTGCTCCTGGGCCAGATGTAACTAATACTACACCGGGTTTTCCTGAAGATCTTGCATAACCTTCTGCCGCATGTCCAGCGCCTTGTTCATGTCTTGCTAAAATGTGTTTAATAGTTTTATGATGTTTTAATTCGTCATATATAGGGAGGACAGCACCGCCTGGATATCCAAAAATGAAATCCACACCCTGATCTTCTAAGCACTTAAAAACTATTTCTGCTCCTGTTAATAATTTTGACATCCAGCTAATCTAGCTGAAGTTGTGCTAATTGGTCAAGGTTTAGTAATTAATTAAATAAATTTTTTAGAGACAATTTTGTATCTAAAGCACTCACGGTTATCCAATTTTTCATTTTCCCTCTTGCCCACGTAGCTTGTCTTTTGGCGTATTGTCTAGTTTTTATGACGATATTTTCTATTGTTTGCTCTTTATTAACCTTTTTTTCAAGAAGATTTTTAATTTCCGTAATACCAATAATTTTATTCGAACTATTGACTTCAGGGACTTTGATGCTTTTTATTTTTTTTACTTCTTTGATGCCCCCAAGAAGCATTTTTTTTGTTCTGATATTAATCCTTTCTAAAAGTACATCTCTAGGGCAATCAATATATATCTTAATAAAGTCCTCATTTATAAATATTGGCTTAGTATTCTTATACCATGCTAATAACGATTTCTTTGTGTACTTTTTAACTTCATATGCTCTTATAGATCTTTGAACATCATTTGCATTTATTATCGATTTTATTGCTGGATCAAGTTTGACTAATTTTTGATAAAATCTAGTTTGACCTATTTTTTTTTGAAGATTAATTACATTTTTTCTTTTTTTAGTTGAAATTTTTGGGATTTTCACCATCCCATCAATTAAAACTTTAAAATACAAACCTGTTCCTCCAACTAATATTGGAATTTTATTTTTTTTTTGAATCTCTTTAATTTTTTTTAATGCAAGTTTCAACCATTCACCGGTAGAAAAATTTTTTTTAATACTTAAAAAACCATATAAATGATGTTTAATTTTTTTTTGTTCTTTTATATCTGGTCTAGCAGTTAATATTTTAAATTCTCTATAGACTTGCATACTATCTGCATTTATTATTTCTCCTCTTATTTTTTTGGCTATACTTAATGCAAATCTTGTCTTTCCTGATGCAGTCGGTCCTGAGATCAGAACTATTTTGGACTTATTGCCCATTTTAATCTAACTTGACACCAATATATCTTTTTTGATTTTGGTTATTATAAATTACAATTAAAATATTTTTTTCATTACTTTTTAAAGTAGAATTTACTACAATATTTAAATCTCCAGGCGTATTTATATTTCTTTTTTGAGACTCAATAATAATATTTCCTAATTTTAAATAATTTACCGGGCTATCATTATCTATTTTAACTATTACAACTCCAGAAGTTGACTTAGGTAACCCTCTATTCTTTATGTCATTATCTGTAAGCGCTCTTACATCAATTTTTAATCCTTCTATTCTGGTTAATTTAGGTTTCTCGTCTGTTTTTAACTGGGGTTTAAAGTCTTCTGAGGTTTCTAGCCTTCCTAAAGTAATATTTTTACTTACTTCTCTTTTATTTCTCCAAACTTTAACACTTACAGTTGATCCTACATCAGTTTCAGCTACAATAACTGGTAATTCTTTCATTTCATTTATTCTTTTACCATCAAATTCCAAAATTATATCTCCAGACTTGATGCCACCTTTATCAGAAGGGCTACCATCAGCAACACTTACTACCAAAGCGCCTCTAGGTTCGTCAAGATTTTCTACATCTGCTATTTCTTTTGTCACAACTTGAATTCTAACTCCAAGCCATCCTCTTTTAGTCTCTCCAAATTTAATTAGCTGCTCAATAACTTTTTTGGCGCTATTAGAAGGAATTGAAAATCCAATTCCAATAGATCCTGATTGACCCAGAATAGCTGTGTTAATGCCTATTACATCTCCATTCATATCAAATAAAGGTCCACCAGAATTTCCAGAGTTAATTGACGCGTCTGTTTGTATATAATCCTCATACCTTGATAGACCAATACTACGATTTCTTGCAGAAATTATTCCTGAAGTTACAGTACCACCTAAACCAAATGGATTTCCGATTGCTATAACCCAATCTCCCACTCTTGCTGTATCAGAGTTTCCAAACTTAACAGGAAAAAACTTTTCTTCGGATTTAATTCTTAAAACTGCAATATCAGATAATGGGTCTGCACCAACTATTTCTGCTTCATATTCTTTTTCGCCATTCACTGTTACAAAAATATCTTCTGCACCTTGAATTACATGATTATTAGTAACAACTATTCCATCTTTATCTATTATAAAACCGGAGCCTAATGCACTCGTTCTTCTTTGTTGCTGCTCTCCAAAGTCTCTAAACATATCTTCAAATGGAGATCCTGGAGGGAATTCGAATGGAAATGGATTATTTCTTGTAGTTATAACTTGAGTTGTAGAAATATTCACTACTGATGGCATCAGTTTTTCAGCTAAATCTGCAAACGATGCAGGCCTATCTTGAGCATTACCTCCAGTACTGAAAAAGAAAAATAATAATGTGAAGTACAGATAAATTTTTTTTGAATAAAATTTCATTAACTTTTTAAATACCAAATAATAACAAACCCTATAATAGCAAAAATCAAACCTCCAGATCTTAATTGTCCGTCTGATATTTGATTTAACTTGGATAACATATTTTTCATTTTTGATGGAAATATGGCATATAGTAGTCCCTCAATAATAAGAAACAATCCTAAAGCTATAATAAGCTCCCTCATGTTTCAAAGTTATTGTTGATTTTGATTTATATTTCCAAAGAATTTGAAAAATTCGCTATCAGGCGAAAGTATCAAAGAAGTTTCACCACCAATTAAAGCTTTTTCATAAGCCTGCATTGCTCTATAAAATGCAAAAAATTCAGGGTCTCTTCCAAAAGCGTCTGCAAATATTTTATTTCTCTTACCATCACCTTCTCCTTTTAAGATTTGAGAAGATTTTTCTGCGTTTGCTAATATTACAGTTACTTCTTTGTCTGCATTGGCAGTAATTTCTGCAGCCATCTCTGCACCTTTTGCTCTAAATTCTTTTGCTTCTCTCTCTCTTTCAGTCTGCATCCTTTTATAAATAGCATCACTGTTTGCTTGTGGAAGGTCTGCTCTTTTAATTCTTACATCGACTATGGTAATTCCAAAGTTATCTGCTTCATTATTTACTCCATCTTGTATTAAACTCATCTGGTTAGATCTATCTGCAGACAATAATGTTTGGAGTCTTTGTGTACCTAATACACTTCTTATTCTAGAGTTAATGATTGTTGAAAGTCTTGACCTTGCAACTCTTTCATTACCAACTGAGATATAGAATTTTAAAGGATCCACAATTTGGAATCTTGCAAATGCATCAACAATTAATCTTTTCTGATCAGATGCAATGACTTCTTCTGGTGGAGTATCTAAATTTAAAATTCTTTTATCTAAAAAAACTACATTTTGTATAAATGGAATTTTAAAATTTATTCCTGGTTTCATTATAATTCTTTTTGGATCACCAAATTGAAGTACTATCGCTTGATTTACTTCCTTAACAATAAATACTGAGAAGTAAATTGTTGCTGCCACTAAAATTATTATTGGTATTATAAATTTTTTCATTAGTTAATTGCCTTTTTTTTAAGTTCAGGAAGAGGTAGGTAAGGAACAACTCCTGATCCAGAATTTTTATCGATTATAATCTTATCAATATCGGCTAAAACTTTTTCCATTGTTTCTAAGTACATTCTTTCTTGTGTAACATTTTTTGCATTTTTGTATTCATTATAGATTGCTAAAAATCTACTTGCCTCTCCTTCAGCTTTTGCTACAACTTCCTTTTTATATGCCTCAGCAGCTTGTAATATTACTGCTGCATCTCCCCTTGCTCTCGGGATAACATCGTTTGCGTATGCCTCTGCCTCATTTTTTGCTCTTTCCATATCTGCTCTAGCTGCTTGCACATCTCTAAATGCGTCTATAACTTGGTCAGGTGGATCCGCCTTTTGTGTTTGCACTTGAGTAACTTGAATACCAGAATTGTATTCATCTAAAATATTTTGTATGATTTCCTGGGTCTCAACTTCAATTTGTGATCTCCCTTCAGTCAGAATGGGCTGTATATCTGATCTTGCTATAACTTCCCTCATTGCTGTTTCAGCAGCTGCTTTAACTGTTCCCTCTGGGTCCTGAATTTTAAACAAAAATTTACCCGCATCTTTTATTACCCAAAATACAGAAAAGTCGATGTTAACTATATTTTCATCTCCAGTTAACATTAAACTTTCTTCAGGTACATCAGCTACACTTGAAGAAGTAAAACCTGTATCTCTCTCTGATCTAAATCCAATGTCCATTCTGTTGACTTTTGTAACTTTAGGTGTCAATACACTCTCAATCGGCAAAGGTAAGTGATAGTTCAAACCAGGCTGTGTTGTTTTAATAAATTTTCCAAACCTTAAAACTACACCCTGTTCATCTGGAAGAACTCTATATAAACCACTTAATGCCCATAAAATTACTACAACTATAAGTGCAAGAAATATTGGCTTGTTGCCAGTTCCACCACCGGGAAAAAATCTGTTAATTTTACTCTGTAAATTTTTAATTATTTCGTCAACATTGGGTGGAGTAGGCCCTCTTCTAAACCCACCATTTCCATTCCCGCCTCCACCTGGAGGTGATCCCCATGGACTTTGATTTTTGAAATCATTCATAAGACACCCTATATAATGTCTTTGTAGCTAAAAACAAGGTAATGATACTTTAAAAATAATTGAAAATAAGGTCTAATTGACACAATAAAAGAAAATATGGAACAAAAACGCTTTCAAAAAAACCCTATTAAAGGAACAAAGTTCACCATTGCTATTTCAAGTGCAAAAGGTGGGGTAGGAAAATCTACTTTTGCAACGAATCTTGCAATAGCTCTTAAAAAAATAGGGTGCAAAGTTGGTTTGCTTGATGCTGATATTTACGGTCCTTCTTTACCAAAATTATTTTCAATAAATGAAAAGCCGGAAAGTGATGGTCAAAATCTAAAACCTATTATGAAATATGATATTCAGTGTATGTCAATTGGTTTTTTAACTGATCAACAAACACCTATGATTTGGAGGGGGCCAATGGTGACATCTGCTATTAAAACATTTACCCAAAAAGTAGCATGGAAAGATTTGGATTTTATTGTCGTTGATATGCCGCCAGGAACTGGTGATACACAATTAACTTTTTCACAAGAAATTAAAATGGATGGAGTAATAATAATATCTACTCCACAAGAGATTGCTCTCCAAGATGTTAAAAGAGGTATTAAAATGTTTGATAAACTTAAAGTTAATATAATTGGTTTGGTTGATAATATGAGTCATTTTACTGCAGATGATGGAAAAAAATATGCAATATTTGGTGAAGGTGGAGTAAAAAAAACTGCAGAAGAGTTTCAAAAAGAATTTTTAGGTGAAATACCTATTGATCCAATGGTTGGCAAATATGGAGATATGGGTATGCCTATAGTTGAAAGTGTTCCTGATAATCAAATTTCAAAAATTTATATAGATTTTGCAAAGAAAATCAAATCATCTTATCTTTGAGATCAAAAGCTTCCATAAGTTCGTTCCACTCTCTTTTTGAAAGTCCAGATTTATCCATATCTATTTTTTCACCTTTAATAAGCTTTTTAATAACTTCTTTTCCTTTTGCAGATACTTCGGTTCCTCCGACTCTATAATCCATAAATGCTTCATATGTAATTGGTACCCATTTTTTTACAGTATCTAACATTGCGTCAGCATAAGCTCTAATCTCATATTGCGCATGTCTATCAGCTCTTAGTCTTAAAAAATTCATTAAATTTAATAGATCGGTTTTCCAATACCACTGGGTATATGTATTAAGAGTTAAATTCATTCTTGCTAATTCTCTTGCTAAACCAACACCGTTTTCATCAATCACTGATCCATCATACCTTTCATTCAACATCATTTCATAATTATTATAAGTTTGTTCAGCATCTCCTTTTAAAAGATCTAAAACTTTAATTGCTTTTTCACCCTCCAGAATATCTCCTCTGCCTTGTCGATTACTTTGAGATTGAGCAGCTAGATGCTGAGGAGCAGGTAAGTAAAATTCTTTATCTAAAATTGAATATCTTGCTGAATATTCATTCACATTTGCTGTTCTATGTCTAATCCATTGTCTTGCGATAAATATTGGAAGTTTTACATGATATTTTATCTCACACATTTCAAATGGTGTACTGTGCCAATGCCTCATCAAATATTTAATTAAGCCAGAGTCAGTAGAAACTTTTTTAGTTCCTTTTCCATATGAAACCCTAGCTGCCTGAACAATTGAAGTATCATCTCCCATATAATCAATAACTCTCACAAATCCATGATCTAATATTGGTATTGCCTCATATAGAACTGATTCTAGTTCAGGAACTGTAACTCTTTTAGTTTTATTTTGTTGTGATTGCTGCTCTTTTATTTCTTTAGATTGCTCGTTGGTTAATTTCATGATTAAAATATTGAATCTATTTTAATTGGTTTTATATTATATATGTTGGTTTTCCAACTATGACGATAAACGAATTTCGTAATAACCATTACGGACGTGGGGGCAGTACCCACCACCTCCACCATTTTCAACTT
>MDTE01182974.1_pt1 | contig 10669 bp, 11 predicted proteins | sample 811231 | NCBI WGS metagenome assembly MDTE01 (sample SAMN05326651, study PRJNA326480) | marine metagenome | isolation source: seawater | place: Indian Ocean: Red Sea | collected 2010 | reverse complement strand
CTGCAAGTAAAACATTCATATGTCCAGGCATTCTTCCTGCAACTGGATGTATAGCATAAGAAACTTTAACACCATTTTTCTTTAAAGAGTCTACCATCTCTCTTAAAGCATGTTGAGCTTGTGCTACTGCCATTCCATATCCTGGCACAATAATTACTGAAGATGCATTTTTCATTAAAAAAGCTGCATCGTCAGCGTTTCCATTTTTAACAGGCTTCTGCTCTTTGGAAACTGATTTTGAACTATCCTCATTCGCACCCCATCCTCCTAAAATTACATTAAAGAATGATCTATTCATTCCCTTACACATTATATAAGACAATATTGCTCCTGAAGAACCTACCAGGGCTCCTGTAATTATTAGTGCACTATTCTCTAGAGTAAATCCAATACCTGCTGCTGCCCATCCAGAATAGGAATTTAACATTGATATTACAACTGGCATATCTGCACCGCCTATAGGAATTATTAAAAGGATACCAACTAAAAAAGAGATAGTGATTAATGACCAGAACAAATATTCATTTTGTGTATTGCAAAGATAAATTATTAAACCAACTAATAGCAGCCCAAGAGCAAGATTTATAAAATGTTGGCCAAAGAATGTGATTGGAGAGCCAGACATTAAACCTCTTAGCTTTAAAAAAGCAATTACTGATCCAGTAAAAGTTATAGCACCTATAGCTGCACCTAGTGACATTTCAATTAAACTTGCAATTTTAATTTTTCCAGGAAATCCTAAGTTGAAAACTTCTGGATTAAGAAATGCTGAAATAGCGACAAAAACTGCTGCTAAACCTACAAGACTGTGAAAGCCAGCTACAAGCTCAGGCATAGCTGTCATCGGTATTTTAAAAGCAATAAAGGCTCCAATTGATCCACCAATCAAAAGAAAAATTAATAAAAAAATAAATCCAGTAGAAAAATTACCTATAGATAAAATAGTGACGCCAATTGCTATAGCCATACCTAGAATACCGAAAAAGTTTCCCTGGCGAGATGTTTCTGGTGAAGAAAGACCACGGAGTGCTAATATAAAAAGTACACCTGATATAAGATAAAATATAGCTAGAAGATTTGCTGACATATTTACTTACTTTTCTTTTTTTTTTTATACATCGCTAACATTCTGTGGGTTACTAAAAATCCCCCAAAAATATTTACTGCCGCTAAGATGATTGCTAAAAATCCAAATATATTTGCTGTGTCAAAAATTTTACTATTATCTCCCGCTAAAGCAGCAACAATTGCACCAACAATAATCACTGATGATATTGCATTTGTTACTGACATTAATGGTGTATGTAATGAAGGTGTAACACTCCAAACAACATAATAGCCAACAAATATTGCTAAAATAAAAATACTTAGTCTAAAAATAAAAGGATCTATTTCCATATTATCTAATTAGTGTTTTTGAAATTATTTCATCTTCTAAATTAATATTCATTACTTTTTCTTTTTTATCATAAATGTTTAAAACAAAATTAAACAGGTTTTTAGCATACAAGTTTGACGCTGATACAGGTAATTTATTCAGTATTATACTTTCACCAACTATAATTACACCATTCTTCTCAACAATTTCGTCAACTTTTGTATACGCTGCATTTCCTCCTTGTGAGGCAGCTAGATCATAGATTACAGATCCTGGTTGCATATTTTCAATCATATGCTCATTAATAATTTTAGGAGCTTTTTTTCCTGGTATAAGTGCTGTGCATATAACTACATCAATTTTTTTTAATGTCTCATAAATAAGACTTTCTTGTTTTTTTTTGAAATCTTCAGATGCCTCTTTTGCATAGCCGCCTTCGGTTTCAAGATTTTCTGATCCTTCTACTACTAAAAACTTTCCTCCTAAACTTTCAACTTGTTCTTTTGATGCCATCCTTACATCTGTTGCGTAAACAATTGCTCCCATTCTTTTAGCAGTTGCAATTGCTTGTAACCCAGCTACACCAGCTCCAACAATAAGAACTTTTGCTGCAGGTATTGTTCCTGCTGCTGTCATCATCATTGGAATTGCTTTTTTAAATAATGAAAATGAATCAATTACAGCTTTATAACCAGCTAAGTTTGCTTGCGAAGATAAAATATCCATAGATTGAGCCCGGGTTATCCTTGGCAACATTTCCAAAGAAAAAATTGATAATTTTTTTTTAAATTTATTAATTATATCTTGATTATTATTTATATTAAAGTTTCCAATTAGCAAATTTTTTTCTTTTAAATGTTTTAAATTTTCTTCTGTAGGTAAATTCATCTGCAATAATATATCTGACTCTTTTAATATATTTTCTCTAGTATCTAAACTACAGCCCTCTTTTACAAATTCTTGATCTTTTATACCTATGTGCTCTGCAATTCCTTTTTCTATTTTAACCTTAAAACCACTTGAGATATATTTTTTAGAAATTTCTGGTGTTATTGAAATTCTTTTTTCTAAATTTTTATTCTCAGAAATTGATCCTATTATCATGTTAAAAAAGATTATTTTTGTCTAGCTTTAAACTTCGGATTTTTTTTGTTTATTATATATACCCTGCCCCTTCTTCTCACCAGTTTAGAGTTGAGGTCTCTTGATTTTAATGATTTTAAAGAGCTTTTAACTTTCATAAATATAATAAGCCTGGCAATGTCCTACTCTTCCATGCCTTAAGACAAAGTACCATCGGCGCTGAAGGGCTTGACTTCCGAGTTCGGAATGGGATCGGGTATTACACCTTCGCAATAATCACCAGGCCTAGAACTTATATAAAAAAAAAATGAAAAATCAATTATATTTTAAAGATTATTTGCTTTAAATTCCTGAATATAGTCCTTTAAATTTTTTTTTCCAAAATGTTTATATACCTTATTTGATAAATTCATATTTGTGAGTGCAGATGCATATCGTTCTCCTTCTCTTCTTGGTAAAAATTTTATATTTTTTCCGAATAATTTAGCTACTTGAATTATAGAGTAACTTTTCTTGTGAGAAATACTATAGTGCCTACGTAAATCTTTTTTCCACGCTTTAAAACAAACTTCAATAGTGTCACTTATGTGAGTGAATCTTCTAGATTGAGTTCCAGGTCTAACTACAGTTAAAGGTTTGTTTTTTTTAAAACATTCCTCAAAAATTCCTATTACAGTAGCCATATTTCCCTTTGAAATTTGTTTAGGCCCATAAACATTATAAAAATAAATTATCTCATAATTAAAATCGAACCAATTTTTTAAGTTTTCTAATAATTCTAAATTCTTAGCTTTTGTAAAAGCATATGGTGATAAATTTTTATCTTTGCCTCTATTACCAAGAGATGCGGATGTTGCACTATAAATAAGTTTAATTTTATTTGTTAAACAAAAATTAAAAACTGCATTTGTACCAATAGTATTTGAGGTTAAACATTTTTCCATTTGTAAAAAACTCTGATAAATTCTTGCAAATTCTCCAAAATGAAAAATTACTTTAATATCTTTTGGTTTCTTTAAAATCTTAAAAATATCTTTAGTATCAGTTTTTATATATTTAATTCTTTTATGTATAATATGATTTTTGATAGACCCAGAGCTATAATTATCTAAAGATATAATTTCAAATTTAGTTTTTTTAAGTAAATATTTAATTAAATTTGATCCTACAAAACCTGCTCCACCTGTAACGATAATTTTATTTTTCATTAATATTTCAATTTTTTTTAAGATAAGCTTTATAAGTTATATCAAATCCTTTATCTAAAGAAGTTTTTGCTTTCCATCCATATTTTTTTGCCAAAGAAATATCTAGAACTTTCCTTGGAACTCCATCAGGTTTTCTTTTGTCAAATTTAATTTTTACATTTAAATCAAGTTTTTTAATTATAAATTCGGCATAGTCTTTAATACTTCTGTCTTTACCTGTACCAATATTTATTAAAAAATTTTTAGTCTTTTTATTCATAAAGAAAATACACGCATCAGCTATATCATCAACAAAAATAAGTTCTCTTAAAGGTTTTCCAGTTCCCCAGACTTTTAATATTTTTTTTTTATTTATTTTACATTGATGTGCTTTCTTCAATAGAGCTGCAAAAAAATGTGAGTTTAAACTATGATAATTATCATTTGGGCCATAAGTATTTGTAGGCATAAGACAAATATAATTTGTATTATATTGCTTGTTATATGCTTCGCACATTTTGACCCCAGCAATTTTTGCAGTTGCATAAGGTAAATTTGTTTCCTCAAGCTTACCTGTTAAAAGATAGTTTTCTTTAATTGGTTGTTTTGAAAATTTTGGATAAATGCAACTTGAACCCAAAAATATTAAATTTCTAATATTATTTTTAAAGCTTCCATGAATTAAATTATTTTGTATTTGTAAATTTTCATATATAAAATCTGCACCTTTGCTATTATTGTGATAAATACCTCCTACTTTTGCAGCAGCTATAATAACTAAATCAGGTTTTTTTTTTTTTAAAAATTCAAATACTTTTTTTTGGTCAAGCAAGTTCAATTTTTTTTTATCAGCTATAATAATATTTTTATACTTTTTTTCTTTTAACTTTCTTAAAATTGCTGATCCGACTAAACCTTTATGGCCTGCTAAAAAAACTTTCATATTATCAGTAAGAAGTTTTGTTTAATTCAGTACTTATCATATCGGCAATTAACTCATTGATTTTTATTTGGGGTTTCCATCCTAGAATTCGTCTAGCCTTGTTAGAATTTCCTAATAAACTATTTACCTCTAAGGGTCTGTAATAGGCTTTATCACACGCAACAATCACATTCCCCTTTTCATCTATTGCTTTTTCTTTAATACCTTTTCCTCTCCATTTAATTTTAATTTTAAGATGTTTTGCAACTAAATTTACAAAATTTTTAACAGTTGTTTGTTTGCCTGTTGAAATTACAAAGTCACTTGGTTTCTTTTGTTGCAAAATTAACCACATAGCTTTAACGAAATCTTTCGCGTGGCCCCAGTCCCTTTTTGAATATAAGTTCCCTAAATATAAAGTTTTTTGTCTTTTCATTTTAATATTACACATCGCCTGAACTATTTTTTGTGTAACAAAAGTTTCACCTCGTCGCGGACTTTCGTGATTGAAGAGAATGCCGTTAGATGCAAAAATTTCATATGCCTCCCGATAATTGATTGTTATCCAGTGAGCATACAATTTAGCTACACCATAGGGACTTGCTGGATGAAAATGAGAGCTTTCATTTTGAGGAACCTTTTCATTAAGTCCATATAATTCAGACGTTCCAGCTTGATAGAATTTTGTTTTTTTTTCCAGGTTATTAAATCTTATGGCTTCAAGTATCCTAAGTGCACCTAGTGCATCTGCATTAGCTGTATACTCGGGAGATTCGAAGGATACCTGTACATGAGATTGTGCAGCAAGATTATAAATTTCATCCGGCCTTATTTGTTTTACAAGTCTTGTAACAGATAACGAGTCGGTTATGTCACCATAATGTAAAATTAAGTTTCTATTTTTGATATGTGGATCTTGATAAATATGATCGATCCTGCCTGTGTTTATAGAAGATGATCTTCTTTTTACACCATGAACAATATATTTCTTTTTAATTAAAAGTTCAGCAAGATAAGACCCATCTTGGCCGGTAACTCCAAATATCAATGCTTTTTTTTTCATATTAAATTTTTTATTATGCTCTTTTAAAAAAATACTTAACAATTTCGGAAAGTATAAGCAATCCATCTTTTATGGGATTAACTTTTTTTTTTCCTCCTATTCTATTCCTTTCATATGAAGGCAAACAAGAATATGTCATTTTTTTAAACTTTGCTTTAATTGGAATTTCGACACAAATTCTAAAGTCTGCATTTGATAAATTTAATTTTTTAAAGGAGCTTGTTCTTCCAAGAATATAGGTATAAAGAATGTCAGTTACCTTAAGATTAAATAAAATATTTCCAGCTAAAGTAAAAAAAAAATTACCAAAAGATGTAGTTAAATCATCATCGTCACTACCACCACCAGGATTTTGATATCTTGAACCAAAAACTAAATCTTTTTTAAGACATTCTCTCAACATATCAGGGAGATACTTAGGATCCATTGAACCATCAGCGTTTATAATACAACAATAATCAGTGTTAACTGCATTAATACCTTCAATTAACGCATTTCCATATCCGTTATATTTTTGTTTTAATATATTTATATTCTTAAATTCTTTAATTGCATCTATTGTTTCAAAATCATCTTTTTGCAATACAATAATTTTTTTATAATCGTATTCTTTTAATTCTTTCAAAAAAACAGGAAGGGATTCTGCCTCTTTTTTTGCAGGTATTACAAGTGTCAAATTATTCATGTAATAAATTTTTATTTATATATATATACTCGAATGTCTTTCGAAAAGACATTTTATTTTTTAATTCTTTTTTAAAATTATTTTTGACTAAATATTTGTGAACATCAGTTAAAGTATAATTTTTGACAAGCATGTTGTGAAAATGATGTTCAAAATATAAAATTTTGACATTCTCTATCATTTTTCCAAGACCTTTAATTACGAAAAAATCATGACCTTCGGTATCTATTTTTAGTATATCTATATTTTTAATTTTTTCTTCACTAAGAATTTTGTCCAATCTATTTATTTTAATTTTGTTGATAACAAAAATTTTTTTTTTTAAACCAAAAGGAGTAAACAGGTAATTTTTTTTTCTAAAATAATTTGAATTTTCATTTATTTCTGCAATTGTTGATGACTCGGAGTCATAATGTTGTTTGAAGTTTGCAAATCCCTCGTAATCTCCTAATGCAATATTATATAATTTAAGATTTTTATAACTTCTAGTTTTCTTTTTTAATATATTAAAATTTTCTATACCTGGCTCGAATGCTAAAATTTTTTGAATTTTAAAATATTTTGAAAATAATTTTATACTTTCTCCGTGATGAGCACCAACATCTACAAGATGTGCTATTTTTTTATTTTTTATTTTTTCAAAATATTTGAGAAATTTAGTTTTGTTAAGATTATCAAAAAAAGATAAACAAAATTTGGCAAACTTGTAATACATTTAATTATTTCATATCATTTTAATATGTATTAGTATAATTAGATTGCTAAGTATTAGCAAAATATGGCATTAGTAAGTATAATTATCCCTTATTTCGGTAAGAAAAGTTTTATACAAAAAACTTTAACATCAGTTCTGAATCAAACCTTCCAGGATTTTGAAATAATATTAATTTATGATGATGAAAATAAAGATGATTTGGCTTACATCAAAAAAATCTTAAACGAAAATTCAAAAGTTAAAATAATAGATAACAAGAGAAATTTGGGTGCTGGACTGTCGAGAAACTTAGGCATTAAGAAATCCTCTGGATCAATAATTGCTTTCTTAGATGCTGATGACTATTGGGTTCCCGAAAGACTAGAAAAGCAAATAAATTTTATGATGGAAAAGAATTATAAATTTACTTTTTGCAATTATAAAAAAAAAAATGGCAAAGAAATCAATGTTTTTAGTAAAAAAAGCAAAGTTTCTTACAAGGACTTATTAACTGATTGTGAGATTGGTCTATCAACTGTTTTTTTGAATAAAACTGAAATTGTTGAAAATTTATTTCCCCCTTTAAAGACAAAGGAAGATTTGACTGCTTGGTTAAAAATTACAAAAAAACAGGTATATGCATACAATTTTCCTGAGTGTTTAGTTGAATGGAATTATAGTAAAAAATCTTTATCTTCAAATCTGTTTCAGAAGATTTTAGATGGTTTTAGAGTTTATAATACTTACTTAAAATTTAATTTTTTAAAATCTTTATATTATCTCTTATTACTTTCTTTTAATTCTATTAAAAGAAAAATTTAAATAGTTATATGCCAATATATAAACTGTTATATTAATAACGATAATTAATATAAGCTTCTCTGAATTATAAATATATCTTAATGCAAAAATAAAACTGATTAAATTATAAAAATTTATTGATAAATTTGTTAAAATATGAAGTAATAAATTATTTTTAGTATTAATCTTAAATTTAAAATTTTTGTAAACCATTTGATGTAAATGTATAGTATCTGGCTTATAAGTTTTTATCTTTCTAAAATATCTCCTTATCATTGAAAATAATAATTCAAAACAAGGATACCAGAGCAATAGAACAATGAAGTAGGGAGATATTGAATTATTATTGAAAGCAAGATTTATTAAAAATAAGCCTGAAAATAGTGATAAAGTATAAGACCCAGAATCGCCAAGATAAATAAGACCTGAAAAATTTAGAAGAAGTAATATTAGTAATACAAATATGAAATTTTTTAAAATCGTTTGATCAAAAATGAAACTATTTAGATTCAATAAAAGAATTAAAAAGATAATAATGTAATAAGTGATTACTAATCCATTTATACCATCTAAAAAATTTGTTCCATTAATCAACACCAATAAACAAAAAGTTACAAATAGTGTATTAATTAAATTTATCTCGAGGATTTCATCAAAAAATGAGATTTTGGTATAATTAATTTCAATATTTATTAGATTTACAAAACACAGTGTAATAATTAATTGTAATATAAATCTTTGGCTTACACTATTGATGCCTCTAGTATCAGCCATTATGCCAATAAGAAAAAAAGAAAACAAAAATGAGTAAATCAAATAATTTGTGGAAACTAAAAAATAATAATGGCTTAAAAAAAATAGAATTAGCAATCCTCCTAAGAGATGACTATTATTTTTTGAAGAATATTTTTTGTGCTTTTCTATTTTCTTATCCATTAAAATATTGAATCTTCTACAAATACCTAAAAATAGTATTGAAAACAAAGTATAAAAAATTAAAAAATTAGTCAGCATAAATTAAAATTTAATATATATATTAAATTATAGATATACATTACAATTCTCCTTGATGGAAAAAAATAAAATTTCTATAATTACTGTTGTTAAAAACTCTTCAAAGACTATTGAGAAAACTATCCAAAGTTTATTAAGTCAAAAATATAAGAATTTAGAATATTTAGTTATTGACGGTAATTCGACTGATGGAACTTTAGAAATTTTAAATAAGTATAGAGAAAACATATCTTTATTGATAAGTGAGGAAGACAAAGGTATTTGGGATGCAATGAATAAAGGGGTCTCATTGGCCAAAGGTGATATTATCGGTTTCTTGAATTCAGATGATACTTACTTTGAAAATTCTTTAAACATTGTGAATAATTATTTTAGTAATAATAAAATTGATTTTTTATTTGGAAGTGTGGAAAAATACAAATTAATGCATGGATTTAAGCCGTGGAAGATTAAATGGAGTTTTGGTTTTTATACGTCCCACTCAGTAGGATTTTTTATTAGAACCAATAAACATAAAGAGGTTGGTACTTATGATGATAGATTTTTAAGTGCTGATTTAGATTTTTTTTATAGAATGATTGTTAAGCATAAACTAAAAGGTATGGGAACAAAAAAAAACGAGATTTTAGGTAAATTTAAAAAAGGTGGTTTTTCATCGCGGATCAACTACATAGATCATCTTATCGATATGAACCTTATAAGAATTCATAATAATCAAAATAAGATTTTTGTTTATTTTTTGTACTTATTAAAAATATTAAAAAAACCCTTCAAATATTTATCTGCAATTATTAAAAAGAACTAAAGTGTTTTATATTTTTTTTTAAACTCTTCAAAACTAATTAAAGATTGATCTCTTTTAGACAAAATAGGTTTTTTTGTAATCCATTTTGATTTAACCTTTTTATCATTAAATATTATTCCAGATTCGTATTTTGCATTTCGATATTTTTCTAAATGATATAAAACTGTACATTTATTACTTAAACATTCGTATCCATGACCATAATGCTTGGGTATAAAAAGCATGTCACCCTCATATAAAAAAAATTTTGAAACTTTTCCAAAATTTTTCGAATTTTTTTTTAAATTTATAACTACGTCTATTATTTTTCCCTCTGTTACATGTAATAGTTTAGTTTGTTGATTTTTTATCTGGAAGTGTAACCCTCTGATAACATTTTTTTTTGATTTTGCTATAGCAGTAAATTTTATATTCAAATTAAATTTTTTATTTAGAAAAATTTCTTGAAAATATCCTCTACTATCAAAAAATTTTTTTTGATTAATTTTAACTGGATTGCTTAAATTTTTAAGATTTATATTCATTATTTCAAACAGTTATTATCATAAAATTATTTAAATTAATCATATGAAAAAGAATTTTTTTTAGGTTTTTTTGCTTCTAGAAAGTAAATAGAGCACAACACTAGCATTGATTGAATGGGTGCAAAATATCTATCTGCAGCAGTATCTGCCATAAAATATTTGATTGGGACATTGTAAGTTGATCCTTCTGATATTATCATAACAGCTGTCAAGACAACGCTATATAAAAAAATAGTTAAAAAACAAAATCTAAGTTTTTTTTCAAAAATTATTTTATCAAAATTAATTATCTTTTTTTTTTCATTAAAAATAATACCCTTTGAAAATATAAATACAAAAACTAATAAAGAAATGAACATTTGTTTATTAATTAAAATTTTATTAATTAAATGTAAGATGAATTTAAAATCAAACAGATTATGAATTAATCTTTCCCCTGTTCCAAGCATCATTCTAGCAGAAGTCATTTCAATAAAATTGTTTGAGTAAATTGACCAATAAAATATGGGTACG
>MDTE01147813.1_pt1 | contig 10669 bp, 7 predicted proteins | sample 811231 | NCBI WGS metagenome assembly MDTE01 (sample SAMN05326651, study PRJNA326480) | marine metagenome | isolation source: seawater | place: Indian Ocean: Red Sea | collected 2010 | reverse complement strand
CAGAGAGGATGCACAAAATGGAGGACAAAACATTGAAGCAGCTGTCGCGCCGATTCCAGCTCCGCCGCCACCGCCGTCAGCGGTGACAAGAGCAGTCGCATTACAGTCTCTTGCCACCAAGAAAGAGTCGTTCAAGTCGCTTCCAAACGCGAATCAATCTGCGTTTTGGTTGAAGAAGTGCAACGCGGCGCTCGCGGTAGGCGACGAGGGGGCGGCGTGTTTAGCTTTACGCACGGGCATTTCGAGAAAGGCGCAACCGATGGAGGAGTTGTCAGAGAGGCTGAAAGAGTTAGTGACGATGAAAATGAACGAAGCGATAGAGGCGTCGGAGAAGACCGAAGACAAGAAATGCGAGAGAGAAGAAGAAGAAGAAGCTGCGACGCCGAAAGAGGAAGAAGTTGCGAAAGCGAAGGAAACTGTTGATGACGATACGAACACCGCGCCTCGCTCGGCGTCGTCCTCGGAGGAGTTTGAGTTTAAAACTATTCAAAAAGCAGAAACGGCAGATTTCGCGGCGAAAGCAGCCATTGAACGCGAAAACAAGCTGATGGTTTCCGAAGCGATGGCCATGATTGTTCGCGAGTCGCCCACGACGGAAATGCCGAGACGCCAGTCTATGGATAATAAAAGTCAAAGAACGCTGGATTACGAAGGTGCGACGACGACGACGCCAAAACCAGCCTCCACTGCAAATCAAACCGACGACGAAGAGTTTGCATTCCGCGTGTCTCCTATGGCACAGGATGCCACAGAGTTAGACCAACCAGCAACGCCATCCTCATCTCCACCAACCGCGTCTCCTTTGACTATTTTCGCAAAACTCATGGGCAAAATCATCACGGATACGCTCGAATTCACGGATGAAGCCGCCAGGAAAGCTGCTGCCGCGCATTCTCCACCACAAATCATCCGCACGATGTCCCCCGCCGAACCGCGTATCTCACCAACCTTGTTGAACTCCCCGAACGTCTCTCCTCGGTCGCCAATTCGAAGGCAGCACTCGCTCGATATGAAGAAATTTTACGAGGAAGAAGAAGTCGAAGCAAAGCTCACGCCAAAGCAGGAACAACAGGAAACCCAGCTCTCCCCGTCGAAAACCCCGTGGTCACAGCTCAAGAAAGTAAAAGATGTCAAGAGAGAGAGAAAAAGCACGATAAAAAAGAAAAAGATGTCGACGCCGCGTCGTCCGAAACTCGACCGATAGCTTTTGATAGAAACATACATGCGCAACATTTAACAGATGGTATTAAAACATCACATCTTACGCTCTCAACTGCACCTCCAATAACTCATCCTCATCCACGGTGGTAATCTTTACGTCGTCGTTGACTGGTTCCGAGCAGCACAACAACACGAACCCTTGGTCGACCACGTCGTCGGACAACATCGCGTTCGGTTGCTCGACTTCGCCAGAGACCAGTTTTGCAGGGCACATCATGCACACGCCCATCTTACAGTCGTGTCGTAAGTCGATCCCGGCCTCTAAACCAGCCTCCAGGATGGTTTCTCCGTCTTGCACTTCCACCGTGTAGTCTTTCCCTTCGTGATTGATCACGACGGTGGCGTGAAGTTGTTGGCTCGATCCTCTTCTCTTAGTATTATTCGCGACGACGGCACGCGTTGTTTTGGAAGAAGAGCAGGAGGCGAACGCCGACGACGATTCGACCAAAGATGATGGTGCCGTCGCGCTCCGGGACATCGAAAACATTTTTTTAGAGTCGCTCTGCGCACTCGGTTTTCGAGCGCGAAAAAGAGTGCGAACAGACGAGGGTCGAGTGCCTTCGAAAGGGTGTGCAAACAAACTCGATGGGTGCTTCCAACAGCGCGCGCGCTATGGACAATTTTACTAATGAGGTGACGATGGGATGCTTATCCAAAAACGACGAAGATTTTTTGCTTTTTTCCCCAATGAGAGATTTCTTCGACAAAAAAAATGTGCGTTTCGACTCGATTTTTACATATACTAGTACTATGACTTTACTACGACTCCTACTCCTACGCGCGTGCGAGGCGGTGAGCACCACCACGAGCGCACGCGCACTACTCGCGAAGCATCATGTCGTCTTCCAAACCGATCCTGGGGGATCCCACGACGAGAGTACTGGTGGGATTGGCGACGTCGCTTTCCTCCTCGGTCGACGACGGCTTCGGGGTCTCGAGCGCCGAGAGAGCGGGGTGGAACATTTTCTTCGCCCTCTTTAACGTTTTAGATCGCGCCGTTAATCGCGAGGTGGCTTTTTTCAAAGCCATTTCTACTTCCATGGTGTGGCGTATTGTTTCCACGTGCGCCCAAGTGGTTTGCGCGCCTCGTCGAATGAATCGGTGCATGTCCGCTTCGCTCGGTTGGGCGCCGATGGAGCAATAGTCTTTGAAAGTTAACGAAGGGAGGATGGTGATGTGGCCTTGGAAGTCTTGGACTAAGATACCTTGTAACGTCCTTAAGATCCGGATGTTCAGTAAATCGACTTCGAGGAGTTTTTGGATGGAGTATTTGATGTTCAAGAGGAGGAAGTTAGCCACGCGGAGAAGCTTTGTGACCGCTGCCCGACGGTGTTTGCCGCGCTCGGCGTAGGTGGATCTTCGTCGACCGTGCGATTCTTCGGCGAGATGCAAGACAAAATTCAAGTGCGGGTTCACTTGGGAGACGATGAAGTTGTTGCAGTTGAAGAGTTCGGTTAAACGCGCGGCAGGGATGTCTTGGGTGATGGTTCCGTCGAACGAGGAAACACCCGGAGGATGAAAACTTTCCAAGCTGCCGTCAGAGGCTTTGCAAAGGATGGGCGATGGACGCATGAGCCCGGGTAAAGCGCACGATGCGCACACGGCGGTTCGTACTAACGCTCGTGGAGACGTCACGTGATTCAAAACGAACCCGTGGCCGGAACCGACGCTGACTTGAATGCTCACGTGTCGCTTTGAAATCGCGTAGGCTTCCTCGAACGTAATGTCGCCGAAGTACTTCTTCGTCGTGTTTGCGAAATCAACTTCGGACATTAAGACGCCGTGATGGAGGAAATGAGCAATCATTTTCCACAAGGGTGGAAACCATCGCACACCGTGTCGAACACTAATATCGTCCGTAATCGTGCCCAACAATTCTTCTTCGGAAAGCATGGAGATGAACGCCGCGACAATACTGCCGCCAGACGTTCCGGAAACAACCGACGGGCACAAGCCTTCCTCTAACAAACACCGAATGACGCCAAAATGGTACATAGCTAAAGCACCACCACCAGATAAACACAAACCAGTCCTTCCTAAACTTCTGTGCGCCTCACGGACGAGTTTTAACGTATCCACGACATCTTCGTCTTCGCAATACTCGTCGGAGGATATGAACTCAATCGCGCGCACGGTTTCGTCTTTAAACCGCGTGGCGAGTAACTTTGTACCAACTCTCGAGTGTTGTAACTTCATTAATCTATCTAATCCAGCAAAATTTCTGTGTAAAACCGTTCGTAACGCTAAACCAATCGCGTTTACATCTTTCCTCTCCCTCGCCGCAATCATAGTCTCGGCGTATCCTCTCACCAACGCGTAATCGTACGCGTCCGACGTTTCGTCCTTTTTCCAGTCGTTCCCACCTTCGCCGGCGTCCACAGGCAACGCGTCCAGTTGTATAGCGATATCTAACCACTCCTTATAATCCTTCGCCACGCGTAACTTTTCAATCAACTGTACTCGGTTGGTTTTATCCTCGTTGGCTTTTAACAACGACGATTTTTCCAATTGACTGACAAAAAACCATTTTAAACTCAACACTCGATTCGCAAACACAATCAAATGCACAACACCTAATAAGATCAAGTTCAACGTCAAACTAAAGAACTCCATCCCGACTAACGTGAATGCTAACACGTGTGCAAAAATATTTGGAAATAGCGGTGGCGCCACCGCGGAGCCGATAATCACCGATATCGCAATCACAACTTTACTCGTCAGCCATCTCCCCAACTCTTTCCACGCTAAGTGCAACACAAACAACCAAAACAGAACGAGAACAATAGCGGCAAACGTAAACGCGATCAAAAATAAAGTCACTTTCCTATTCTCCCTCGTCCAATTTGTTTTGTACACCTCGTACCCAAGATTCAGGCGAGACTGCATGGATTGCGACATTCTCGCGATCAATTGACTGGCAGATTCCGAGCTCGTGTTAATCAGTGCGGTCATTTTCATTCGAACGTCTTCTATGAGCTCTTTCGATGCCTCCAACGCAATGTCTGGTAAATCCGGTAAATCGATGGTGGATATCGATTTTTTCAAGTATTTGAGCAGATGGTTGTTCGAATTGTCTCGTTTCATTTGTCGCGCAGGCGCTGCCGTCTCCGCGTTCTCCGCCTCCGCCTCGTCTCCTTCGACGTCTCCGTCTCGGGTCTCGCGGCCGTCGCTCTCTTCGTCGTCGTCGTCTTCCTCCTCGTCGATCGCGTTCCACGAGGAATCGTTTCGCTTCAACGCCTTTTCTTCTTCTTCTTCTTCTGCGAGACCGTTATCTCTTCCAACTTCTTTTTTGGGATCGCTTTGCACCGACGACGACAAAAGGTCCGCACCCTTCTGGGGGCCCTCGCGCCTCACCATGACGACGGACGAGGGTCTTTCGAGCGACCAAAAAGAGAGACGAGAGGAGAGAGAGAAAGAAGAGGTGTGTTCCTCCTCCTCCTTCTCCTCCTCCTCCCGAGCGGTGGTGGTTTTGTGTGCCTTCTTTGTTGTGGGGTCCAGACAGAAGACCAATTTTTTCCCGGGGTTCTATTTAGGGTATCAGATGTACTTTTTTCTCTTTTTTTTTGTTGTTTTTTCTTCCCTTTTTTGGAAATTGTGTCTCAAAAATACGCGCGCTCTTTTTGAGAGAGAGATACAAAGCACCCACAGATATAATAAAAACGAGAAGGTGCGCGCTTTCGACGACGACGACGAAGACGAAGACGACTCTCGGTTTTTCTTCTTCGGTTTCTCGACGTCGAGCGATGATGGAGAAAGATCGTACATATTTGAGGTCGTTCCGAAGGCGTCGTCGGAACGATCGCAGATGACAAAAGTTTAGTCTTTCTGAGCTCGTCGGTCTCTCTTTTCGTTTTTGTATCGCAAATAAGAGAAGAAGGAAAAGAAGGCACGCGCGCGCGCGCTATGGGTTCTTCTTCGGCTTCTCGACGTCGAGCGATGATGGAGTAAAATGTATATGGTAATTTTTTTTTCTGAGGTCGTTCCGAAGGCGTCGTCGGAACGGCCGCGGATGATAAACCCCGGACTATTCTGAGCTCGTCGGTCTTGCGGTCGCAAAAAGTTCTTTTCTCTTCGTTTCGTTCGCGCGTCTCTGAGTCTCTTTGCGTTCGTCTTTTTCTCCTCGTGGCGATGATGATGAAGAAGAGAAGATATGGTTTTCTGATGTACTAAACGTGATTGACACGAATGTACCCCTCATTCTGAGCCAAACGGTAGATATTTCGAGTATCAGTACTACTGACCCGTCCGATTCTCTTTTCTCCCTCCCATCTCTTCAGATATAGGTTTAAAAACAATGTCGTCGTCGTCGTTGAGTTATCGCCCGATTGCAAACGCCACTCCACTTGGACTTCTCGCGTTTGGTACCACAACTGCTATTCTGTCTGCTGGTTTGTGTACAATCGCAGAAAATGATAGGAACGCGGCGTTGACAGTAGGTTTTGCGTTCGGTTTCGGAGGCGTCGTACAATTTCTCGCCGGTATCATCGAGTTCGTACGAAACAACGAGTTCTCGGCAACCGCTTTCTGCGTGTACGGCGGGTTTTGGCTCTCCTATGGCATTTGGAAAATCATGGAAACCACTGGTGTCTTTATCCCAGAGCGAAATAGTTTGTCCTACTACGCCGCCGCGTGGGCCATCGTCACGTTCATCTTACTCATTCAAACGTTTAAAATCAACATGTCCATCGCGTTACTCTTCGCCAACCTCACGTTCTTCTTCGTCCTCCTCTCCGCGGCGGAACAAACGAGCTCAGATTCGTTTCTCATGAAGTTCACGGGGGGCTGGGGCATCTGGACTGCTCTGTCTGCGGCTTACGCCGCTGCTGCTGAGCTCACCAATACCACGTATGAAAAAGAAGTCTTGCCGATGGGCAACTTTGGCGAAGTCGACTACGGCATTGCGAGTCCCGGTAAAGGCGAGTCTGTCGTGAAGAAATCGGAAGCGCCGACTGAGGGTGGGAACATCGCGTGACTGTTACGGCTTCCCGTTTCTAAAACCCTTCCTTTTTCCTGGAGAATCGTTTGAGCGAAGGAAAGAGAGAGAAAGAGAGAGAGAGAGAGAAAGAGAGAGAGAGAGACGCTCGCGCATATCGAGCGAATATTTTTGTATCTGGAGAGACAAGAAGTCGATTTTATCCACGTTTTACCTCATTAAGTAGTATTCTGAGGTCGCTGCGTATCTATCGCACCCGCACGTCTACCCAGAACAAATCGCCAACAATGCTCCGCGCGGCATCCATGCACGCTCCCGTCACCTCCACCTCTTTCTCATCTCGCCGCTCGATGACGCAATCGGCCGTGTTACCCTCGAGAAGAAGGACTCAACACGTTTCTTCGTTCGGGAAAAATCGATCGAATTCCACTAACAAAAAGAACAGCAACAAGAGAGGATCGTTACAAGTTTCCGCGGCAATCTTCGGCGTCGGCGCTCCAGAGGCGTTAGTCATCGGGGTCGTCTCTTTAGTCGTGTTCGGCCCGAAAGGTTTAGCCGATTTGGCGAAAGGTTTAGGGGAAACGTTACGAGCATTCAAACCTACGATTCAAGAGCTCCAACAAGTCTCGCAAGAATTTCAAGAGACGTTGTCGAACGAAGTCGGCATCGATGACATCACACAACCGTTAGCGCCGCAAAAGAGAGTCACACCACCAACGGTTAGAGAGGTGAACGTGGAAGAGCAAGAGATGATTAATGAGATGAACGCGAACGTGAATATTGAGATGACGGAACAGGCGAAGGCGTCGCAAGCGATGGCAGAGTCGACGGACGTCGTGAGCGAAGATATGATCGAGGCATCGAAGAGAGCCGCGTGGGGTGGAGCCGTGCCGGGAGAGTTGAGCGCCACCGAAGAGCCGCAAGCTACTCCAGAGGTGGCGCAAGTTGCCGCGACAGAAGAACCGGTGATGCGAGTGATGGATTACACTCAACCACCGGCGCCCGCGGAAGAGGAAGAGGACAAATCCGAATAAAAAAACGAGCGAGCGGATAAACGGGCGCGCCGTATAATCGTATCATTTTTCATTAGAGAGCGTATTATTTTACCACGAGCAATTCCACCATTCGTTTCCGTACCACGCGCAGCACCGCACGCACGCGCGCGCTCTCTCCCGAAACGGAGAGGGTGTTTTTCTCTCGCGCTTTTATTTTGTCTCCTCAAAGGCACTTTTAGAGTGGTCAACAGCGACATAAAAAACGCCAAAAGACGCCGACGACGAAAAATCTGTCGACTTTGAAGAGCGAGAGAGAGAGTGTTTCTTTTCGGCATCGCGCACGCGTCCGCGCGGAAACGAGAGCAGAGGCAATGCCTCTCGCCTCTTCGTCTTCTCCGCGTCGCAAACACCATCACCGAGGGGGCCAACACGTTCCAAAAAAGGACGCAAGGATGGGCGTTCAATTAAGCGGGGAAGAGAATTATTCTTTCAAGGAGACCAAGAGCAACTTCCACACCGCTCGAGAAACGAACAACGATTATTACAAATCGGACGTCTCGGAATGCTCCGAGTCGGAGTCGGAAGAAGAAGAGGAGGCGCTCAACGAAGATTTAGACGCAATCGCGAACAACAAAAACGATGAAATCGCCAAATTATTCCAGTTAACAGTTCGAATGAGCACTCAAATTGTGAGTTCGACGCACCGGCGAAAGTTGCGAAACTACCGAAACTGTTTTACTGGAAGAGTTGCCGTGCAATGGATGCTGGCGAATAAGATTAGGAATAACTTGCGAGAGTGCGTGGAATTAGGGAACACGCTTGTGAAACACAACATGATTGTGCCTTTGAAGCGGCGCGGCGGGTTTGCGAATAGGAGCTTTTTGTATAGGTATAACTTTGTGGACGAGAAGAATATAAAATCATCGCCGCAAGGGGGGGCGAAATATACTAACATAGGATTGTCGACGCAGCGGTTCGTGCAAATGAGCGTAAAGTTAGAGAAGATGGTGGAAGAGATGAAGAATTTGGCGAGTCAAACGGAAGATACGAAAAGCGGGTTGAGGTTTTTGGCGCGAGAGACGGCTGCGAATATGGAAAGAGCGGAAAGGATTATTTTAGCCATTCGGACGCAATTGCATTGGGCGCGATCTGCCGTCGTTGCGTTGGCGGTTGGGGTACTGTTGATGGTGTTTCATCAGGGGAATATGTACACGAGCACGAATTCTACATTTGAATTTGGCTTGATGGCATTTATCTTATCGAGGACGTTGGAAGTGACGGCCATTGTCGCGCTTTTCGCGGCAATTGTGAGTTTGTTCTTGCAAGATGGTGGGGAAATGTTTTCGAATATGTTCATAGATTCGTCCGATTTGGAGAAGAGCAACGAAGAGACGAGTTTGAAGATGATGAGCTTCGGCGCGTTGGAAGAAGAAGAGTTGGACGACAATGACACGAAAGGAGAGAGATACAGAGCCAAAGATAGCGCCATTTCGCCATCAGCATTGGCAAACCCGAGCCTTCTTCGGCGCACGTCAAGCGTTATTTCAGTCGGTAACGTTAGTCAACGCTTATCGTCGAAATTGCGCCGAAGTAGCGTCGAGATGCAAAATAGCGCGTGCGAGGAGACGCGAACGATGCCGGAAGACTACGCCTCGCCGCCGCCAGGTAAGGAGGATGTCGAGTTTTGGAAACACTGTCGAAATGGAGATATTGGTGTCCGTTTATCGCCTCTGAATACGTTCCAACGACTCGTTGGAAATGCCGTCTCCGGGCGACAAAAAGAAACCGGAGACGTGCCGCTGCAAAGACCGTTTCACTTTGAATCGGAACTTTTCAGCGGTAAGTGCGTGTTTTACTTTCGCAACGTTCCGTCTGCGCCGGAAGAAGTCTTCAACGGAAAAGCGAGAAAAATACAAATTTGTATTCAAGGTAAATTTAAAGAACCTGTCCCGATTGATGATTTGATGTTTGGCCATTCCATGATTCGACCGATGGTTAATTTACCTTCGCGGTGGTTACTCGCGCTCGCCACGAGAGTGTGTCAAGCATTTGGCGCGAAATATGCCATGACTTTATCCTCACCATCCGCTGCGCGTCCATTCATACGTGCGCCTTTAATATTAGCGGCCCAGACGATATGCGTTTCAAAGCCCGGCGAAGAGCCAGACGTCACCGGGGCGCCGATTGAAGATACGAGTCTGTTGGAGTACATGCCGAACGATTTAGGCCACGCGGAAAGGCGTAAGTACATTTCAAAATATCTCAAACAAGTCAAAACGGCGCAATCTAAGAAATCTTCGTCAGCTTCAACTGAACCGGTACCAGAAGTGCCCGTTTACGATACCGAGAACGTGTACACATTTTGCTTCTGGCAGGCGCAGATTGACTTTTCAAAGTACATTTGCGATTTAGGTATCGCACAGTTCAAATTATTTAAATTAGTCGACGGACAACCATTGGCCGCGAACTGCAGAGCACGTGATGGGAGAGTAGCCTTTCGATTCGAGTTGTGGCATGCAAGCATTGTCGAAGCGGCCAGGAGGGCCTTCGATTACACTCGATACGAGAAATTGGAAAAGGCGCTTCTCGGGAAGAAACCGTTGGTGAGTCCGCAACCGTCGAAGCAGTGAAAAGATGGACGGTTTTAGTGCAAAATTATTAGATAGATACATGTGTATTGCGTACTGGTATGTATTTTTATGTACAAACAACAAATCGTGTTTTACAAGAATCGATCAGGTGCGCGTTCTCTCCCTAATTTCCATTTTCCAAGAAAATCGCTCCTCCTCTATTACTCTCCATCTCCACATTCCCATCAACATCCTCGCTTTCAACTCCGGTAACCAAGAACAAAAGCCTCCTCGCCAACCTTCTCGCCACTTCCTCGCTGCTCTTCTTCTTCTTTGCCGTGCAATTCTTCTCCCCTCCGAAACAAAACACGCAAAAAATAATAATCCCGACGCCGATGACGAAAGTCAGCAATATCAACTTCATCTTCAAATTATTCCACCACATGCGATTCCTCAACGCTCTCCCTTGCTTGTGGAAATTATCCGCCTGGAACCTCAACGCCTCCGTCTTATCTACCAGAACCTCGATCTTTTCTCCTCGATCCAAAACCTTCTCGATGTTATCCATCATGATTTCCTTTACCTCGCTGACTTGTTGCTGCACCGAAGCGACTTTCGTATTCCCGACGGCGCCGTTCTGCGCGCCGCCGCCGCCGCCGCTCAACTGTTCCAATGCCATCGTTTCTTCCATCTCTTTCTTCAACGTTGGGCCGAACGTTCTGTCCAAACTGTGCGCGTTCGCGTTCTCTCCAACCGACCCCGCGAATTTTTGCGCGAAGATTCCTTTCACTTTCTCTAAGAACTGAAACGGCAGCTGTCGACCGCACGCGTCGTCCGCGACGACCAGGTAGGTGAACCCAGAATCCACCAAGTAATTAAACGTGTGTTTGTCCGCGTTGTACGTGAACTTGGCCGAGTCGGATTGCGGGACTTTCTCTAACGCCTGGTGT